>Ga0315903_10008752_pt1 | contig 12393 bp, 12 predicted proteins | sample LakEriMetagenome_7_FD_203524 | JGI IMG/M metagenome (GOLD analysis project Ga0315903, IMG submission 203524) | Freshwater fungal communities from buoy surface, Lake Erie, Ohio, United States - Buoy 2 MA119 | ecosystem: Environmental > Aquatic > Freshwater > Lake | place: USA: Lake Erie, Ohio...
CTCGGGCTTGCCGATCCCGACGGGGGTGCGAACAGCGGAGACGATGACGGCGTCGGTGGTCATGCGCCCATCATGCGCCCGATCAGACGGCGAAGTCACCCAGGGGGGCGAGCAGGTCGTTGATCTGGGCCGTCCGCCAGGCGGCGATCGCCGCCAGCGCGAAGACCACCGCGAGCAGCCCGGTGACCTGGATGGCGGTCCGGTGTCGCCGCGGCGCGTACACCATGATCGCCGCCACCACGGCTCCGGTGACCATGCCGCCGAGGTGCGCACGCCAGTCGACACCCGGGGCGAAGAACCCGATCACCACGTTGATGCCGAGCAGGACGAGCACCTGGGTGATGTCGTAGCGAAGCCGACGGCCCGCGACGACAAGCGCGCCCATCAGGCCGAAGATCGCCCCGCTGGCTCCCACGGACACCGTTCGGATGTCGGAGAAGGCATAGGACGCGACACCGCCGCCCAACGCGGCGAGCACGTACAGCGTGAGGTACCGGCCGTGGCCGAGGATCCGCTCGAGCGTGGGTCCGATCGCGAACAGCACGTACATGTTGAACGCGATGTGCAGGAACGAGCCGTGCAGGAAGGCCGCTGTGACCAGCCGCCACCACTCTCCCCCGATCGCGATGCCGACCGGCCACATGCCCCAGTCGCCGGCAACCGCATTGATGCCGATCGCCATCTGGGCCAGGAAGATCGCGACATTGATGCCGATGAGGGTGTAGGTGACTGCCGGCTTCGAGATGATCGCGCCGCCAGCGGGCGTCGTCGCGTGACGCGTCCGAGCCGCCGCTCCTGCAACGCACTCGGGGCACTGGAACCCGACCGGCGCCGCCACCATGCACTCGGGGCAGATCGACCGGTTGCACCGCGTGCAGCGGATCCCCGTGAGCCGATCCGGATGCCGGTAGCAGCCGTCGACGCCCGACGGCAGTGGCGGCGGGGCGGGCTCGGTCACGCCCGCTAGTCGCGGGTGATGTCGATGGACGAGATCACGACGTCCTCGCGCGGCCGATCAGCGGGGCCGGTCGGCGTCGCGGCGATCGCGTCGACGACGTCGCGGGACTCCTGGTCGGCGACCTCGCCGAAGATGGTGTGGCGCATGTTCAGGTGCGGCGTCTTGGCCACTGTGATGAAGAACTGCGAGCCGTTGGTGTTCGGGCCGGCGTTGGCCATCGCCAGCAGGTAGGGACGATCGAAGACGAGCTCGGACGTGCACTCGTCCTCGAAGCGGTAGCCCGGGCCACCTGTGCCGTTTCCGTCCGGGTCGCCGCCCTGGATCATGAAACCGGAGATGACGCGGTGGAAGACCGTGCCGTCGTAGAGCGGCGCAGTGGTCTTCGCACCGACCTTGCGGTTCGTCCACTCCTTGGTTCCCTCGGCCAGTCCGGTGAAGTTACGGACCGTCTTGGGTGCCTGGAACTCGAAGAGGTTCACGCGGATGTCGCCGAGGTTGGTGTGGATCGTCGCGGTCGTCGTCATGCGGAGGATCCTTTCATGACCGAGCGAGGTACGCCCCGGGCGCCCCCTACAGGCCGTGCGCCGCGCAGACCCGGTCGAGGACGGCCGTCTGAACGGGGGTGAGCGCCTGCTCCGGCTTCTCGTCGAAGGTCTCGTAGAGGGGATGGATGACGTCGACGGGCACACCGGACATCTCGCTCAGCACGCTCACCCCGCAGAGCGGCACGTAGGTCGGCGAGTAGCCCCCCTCGTGGGTCATCACGATCCGACCGTCGCAGACGTCCGCGGCGACGTCCATGAGGATGCGGGTCATCGCCCGGTAGCCGGCCGCCGTCACCGCCATGCGGCCGAGCGGGTCGAAGCAGCTCGCATCGAACCCGGAGGGGACGACGATGACATCCGGCCGGTGCCTGCGCACCGCCGGGACGACCACCCGCCGCATCGCCTCGAGATACCCGCCGTTCCCTGTGCCCGCCGGCAGCGGCACGTTGAGGGCGTAACCCTCTCCCGCCCCCTCGCCCCGCTCGGACAGGTACCCGCTGTCCGCGGGGAACAGCCCGTCCTGATGGAGGGAGATGGTCAGGACCGAGGGATCCGACCAGAACACCTCCTGAGTGCCGTTGCCGTGGTGCACATCCCAGTCGATGGTCACGACCCGCAGGTCGGGAGCGGCCGCCTGCGCACGCCGGATCGCGATGCTGGCGTTGGCGAAGATGCAGAACCCCATCCCCGTCGACGGTCGCGCATGGTGACCGGGGGGTCGCACGAGGGCGTACGCATTGGTGACGGTGCCATCGAGGACGGCCTGGAGGGCTGCGCTTGCCCCTCCTGCCGCCAATGCAGCAATGGCGAAGCCCTGATGACCGAACGGGCTCGTGCCGTCTCCGGCATCGCCGCCCCGCGGACTCTCACTCTCCGCCTTGATCCGGGCCAGGTGCTCGGGTGTGTGGACACGAAGGATGTCCTCGTCCGACGCCGACCACGGATCGATCCGGGTGAGGTGCGCCGCCAGGCCCGACACCTCCACCAGTGAGTGGAAGCGTTGCTTGGACTCCGGCGACTCGAAGTGCAGGTACGGCTGCATCACGAGACTGCCGGGCAGGAGCCCGGCGTTCGTGCCGGTGTCGTGCCACCCGTACAGCTCGTGCCACACGTAGCCCGTCGTCATGCGTGCCTCCTCACGTCCAGGACTTCTCCTCCTGGTCCCAGGCACCGCCTGGCAGCGCTCCGGGCTTCTGGAACGCGTCCAGGACGTTCTTCATCACCTGAGACACGTTGTTCTCGAACCCGAAGCTCGGCAGGGCGCTGATCCACGCGATCGACCCGGTCGAGAAGACGGCACCGTTGTTGGCGGCCGTGAAGTACGTCATGTCCGCGCGCACCGTCGGGCTCTGCGTCCCCAGCGTCCCCGGGTGGTTGAACAGGATGTCCTCATGGACGCTCGCGTAGTTGTCCGACCAGCTCGTCGATGAGGCGAGCAGCTTCGTGTGCGGCGGCGTGCCCAGCTCGAGGTCGTAGCGCTCGGTCTCCAGTCCCGCCGCGCCACCCAGTGCCAGCCCGAAGTCGCCGAACACCTCTCCCTCGACACCGTCGAATACCCAGGACACCGAGCGGTGGTAGCTGTCCGGCATCCGCCGGTACGGATGGCACTCGTCGAAGCCCTGCGTGGTGAAGCCCACTCCGGTGAGCTTCTGCGGCGGGCGCGCCCTGTTGCGCCAGATGCCGCCGCGCTCAGCGGATGTCTGGTGGTAGTACTCGCCCGGCTCCGCCTGCCAGGCACGCATGCCGGCCTCGCCCTTGCGGACCTCCATGTACTCGGGCTCGCCGTCCCGGTAAGAGATGACCCAGTAGAAGCCATTGCCGCCCAGGTACATCAGGCGACCACCCTGGGCGATGTAGTCCTCGAGGTCGTTGAGCCCCTGCTCGCTCCAGTACTCGGGGTGGGAACCGGTGAGCACGACCTGGTAGGGGGTGAGCAGGTCCCGGTCGGCGGCAAGGTCGTGGTCCGTGGCGACGTCGTAGTCGAATCCGTGGTGCTCGAGCCACGCGATCAGCGACAGGTCCCGCGGGAACTGCCACACGGTGCCGATGGCCGAACTGCGCCACTTCGGCCTCATGTTGATGATGGGGCGCTTCCACGACGTGAAGCACACCCCGGCTCCGTCGGTCCAGTGGTCGTATGTCGACCGCCCGTAGACCGGGTCCTGGTAGTAGTCCGCCTCGAGGTCGTTCAGCACGGCGGGGTGAGCAACGATGGCCTGGCCCACCGGCACGTGGTGGACGATCATCTCGTTGGCGTACGCCAGATACGAGTGCGTCGGCATCAGGACGAGGATGGGTGCGGTCGCTCGGGCCGGGCGCACGAAGAACGGGATGTGATCCTCGGCGTCACCTGCACGGACCCGCGCCGCATAGGCACCACTGCGCGTTCCCTCGGGCACCGCCCAGGTGAGGGTCGTCTCCCACTCGCAGTCCATGACCGCGTCGTCATGGAAGGCGATCCCGCCGTACTCCGTGGGAGCAACCCGCCAGTCGTCGTGCTTGCCCGACCAGTTGTAGCCGGTCATGGCGCGGACCGGCCGCTGAACGCCTCGGCCATCGATCCCGTTGCCGCTCACGTCGCGCACGATGTCGTCGATCCCGTCGGGCCCGTAGCCGGCGGTCGTGTCCCACGTGGCGATCGCGCTCGTCGGCACCTCTCCGTCGCGCAGGGCCCGCATCTGGTCGCTGGACAGGGCGGCACCGATCACGCCGCACCTGTCGATCTTCCCGTTGTAGACGAAGTCCTTGAAGTCGCCCCGGACGGGCGCGCTGTTGTGGGCGGCGGCCCACATGAACGGCGTCGTGGGAGTGGAAGGCCGCACCCGCAGGCGTTGCTCCACCGACGAGCGGTGATCGAAGGGTGCCACGCGCCCGAGGCGCCCGTTGTAGGGGTTCACGACGGCCTCCTGGTGCAGGACGGCACGCCGGGAGGCTGCGTCGAAGGAGGCCGCGACGAAGTACCAGGTGTGGTGGACCATCGGCACGTCGCTGACGATCTCGTCGGTGTCGTCGCCGTCGGCGACCCAGAAGGCCAGCCGACCTTCGGCGTCGAGGCCGAGCGCGTAGCCCGCGGTCTCGGCGAGGGAGAAGCGCCCGAGCAGCACCTGCCGGCCCTTGGTGGGTGTCGTGGGGAACACGTACGCCCAGATGGTGATCGGCCCGCCGGCGGCGAGCCGCCCCGCGGGATCGTCGACCACCACCGCGTTGCCGACGTCGACGAACTGCTTGCGCACGGCATGACGGCCTGAGACGGCGCTGGGCACGACCTCCTCGATGAAGCCGGGGCCGTCCGGGTGCTCGTCACCGTGGATGAGGCGGACGATCTCGACGTCGGCCTCGGTCGCGTTCTCGACGCTGACCTTGACCTCGACCTCCTCGCCGGGGGCCACGCTCACCCTGTTCGTGTAGCCGGTGATCGCGATAGTTGCCATGGCTCAGCTCCCACTCATGAGGATCGCAGGTCGTTGACGCGGCGGAGGAAGACGGCGTGGTACGCCTCGTCGAGGCTCGGGTAGACCCGGTCGTCCACGATGCGCGGAGGGACTCCCGGGATGCCGCTGAGGGCCACCACGCGGTACTTGGCGAACGGCTCCACGCAGTACACGGCGTACTTGTCCGGGATGGGTGCCTTGCGGAAGTAGTTGAGGATCCGCTCGAGATGGTCGGTGTGCTGGCCGAGGGGCTTGGCCTCGTGCTCGGCGATGAGCTCGGGGGTGATCCACGACCGCAGCCGCTCGCGGAGGCTGCGCTCGAACACCCGGCCCACGATCTCACTCTTGTCGTGGATCTCCGGCGCCTGCTGCGGCAGGTACTCCGCGTACCTGCTCGTGATCGCCGCCCGATGCAGCGCCTGACGACGCTGCCGGATCTCACGCAGCTGGTCCTTGAGGCCGAACAGGCCGTTGCGTGTGTAGAGGACGGACAGCAGTGCCAGCACGCCGACGAGGATGATGCGCCACGGTCCCCAATCGACGAACCACTGGGTGATGAAGACCACGATCACGGTGCCGACGACGGCACCCTCGGCCTTCCCGAGGCCGCCGATGACGATCATCGCCAGCATGAGCAGCAGCAGGTCGAGGCTGAAGATCTGGAGTGACGTGCCGCCGATGTAGGCGGCGTAGAAGGCACCGATCAGACCGAGCGCCGCCGAGGCGACGATGAACACCCAGGTGCGCGCACGGTTGAAGTCGATGCCGATTGCCGAGGCGAACGCCTCGTCCTCCTTGCTCGTGGCCGCGGTCTTCAGCATCAGGCCGATGCGGCCGCCGTTGATCCACCGGAACACCGCGAGGGCGAGGAGGAGAAGGAGGAACGTGCTGATGAAGGCGATCGTCTGTCCCGTCCGGGTGGTCATCATGTCGGAGGGGACGATGCGCGGGACCCCGAAGAGAGCGCCGTTGAACTTGCCGCCCAGTGCGTCGGACTGGGTGACGAAGTTCCTCATGAACTCCGACAGGCCCAGGGTGAGCAGTGCGTAGTACAGGCCGTCGAGCCGACGGGCCGGCAGGCTGATCAGGAAGCCCATCGCCGCACCCAGGATGAGGCCCACGATGAGCATCAGGGGCCAGGGCACTCCGAACGTGATGCCGAGATAGGCGGATCCGTAGGCACCCACACCGACCGTGGCCAGGGTGGCGAAGGACTGCAGCCCGGCGGTGCCGATGATGAGCGTCCACATGACGTTGATGGCCGCGTAGATGCAGGCGATGCCGAAGAGGGCGAAGAACCGCTCATTGCCCACCGCAATCGGCAGCGCCAGCAGGAACAGGAGCCCGCCGATCCAGAACAGTGGCTTCTTGTCCTGCAGAACCAGCTCGCGCTGCAGCGTGATCGGGTTGTAGCGGCCCTCGAGGCGCAGGATCGGCCGCTTCGTGAACGGCCAACGCCAGCGGTGGAACGTGGACGCCGTCCGCACCGGCCACGAGGGCCGAACGGCGCGACGGCCGACCAGTCGCTTGTCGCTACTCACGGACGTCCTCCAGAAGGCCACCGAGGCCGCGTGGCCGGAAGATGAGGATCAGGACGACGATGCCGAACAGCACGAAGGGCACCAGGGACTGCTGGAGGTAGCGAGCCGTCACCGCCTCGGCGAGGCCGATCAGGCCGGCCGCGATCACGGTGCCGGGCAGGCTGCCCAGACCGCCGGCCAGGGAGATGATCAGCCCGACGGTCAGGGGCTGCACACCGGACGTCGGGCTCACGAAGAAGACCTGTGCGAGCAGTACCGATGCCAGTCCGCTGAAGGCACCGCTGATGGCGAGGACCCGCATCCCGGTCACGCGGACGGAGACGCCGACGACCGCCGCTCCCAGGGGGTTCATCATCATGGCGCGCATCTGCAGGCCGGAGCGGCTGAACCGCATCCACACGATCAGCGCCCCCAGCATGAGGGCGGCGACGACGATCGCGCCCAGTTGGCTGTACGAGATGGTCGCACCGGCGATCTCCAGGCTCCCGGAGCCGAAGATGGGCGGCAGCGGCTTGTTCTGCGGACCGAAGATGAGCAGCCAGACCTGCGTGCCGATGAGGCTGATCGCCAGTGTCGCGATGAGGCTGCGGGTACGGAAGTTCGGGCGGTCCTGAAGGGGCGCGAAGGCGATGCCGCCGACGAGGAAGCCCACGATGGCCGCGCCGATCATTCCGCTGAGCAGCAGACCGATGGACAGGGCCGGGCCCTCCAGTCCCCGCGCCTCTGCCGCCTGGGCGAAGAGGTATGCGGAGTAGCCGCCCGCGGTGAAGATGAAGCCCTGGGCGAGGTTGAGCATGCCGATGCTCGCCCACGTGAACGAGATGCCGATGGCCACGAGCCCGTAGACCGAGCCGAGCACCAGGGCGCTGATGATGATCTCCATCAGTAGTGCCCTCCCGATGCCGGGGGCACGTCGCCCAACGCCTCGCCGACGTCGAGCTTGAGCTCACCGGCGTGCATGCCGAGGACCCGGTCGACGCGGCCCTCGAGCAGAGGGAGGTTCTGCTCGGCGATGATCATCGCCCCTTCGCCGAGGTCGATGTCGCACAGGGCGCTCACCAGGCCGAGGGAGATCTTGGGCGCGAGGCCCAGCGAGGGCTCGTCCACCAGGTACAGCGTGGAGTCGGACATCAGCGCCCGACCCACGGAGACCATCCGGCGTTCACCGCCGGACAGCGTGCCGGCGCTCTGCCGGAGCAGCTTGCGCAACGGCGGGAAGATGTCGAGCACGTGCTCCCGACGACGACGACGCGACCGCCAGGATGCACGCGTGTAGGCGCCCGAGTCCAGGTTCTCGCGCACCGTGAGACCGGGGAAGATCGCATCACCCTGCGGGGCAAGCGCGATGCCGCGCCGCACGATGCCCGGCGTCTTGCGGCCCACCCCGTGCGTTCGTCGCCCGCCGATCTCCTCGCCCTCGAACAGGATCGAGCCGTCCTGCCATCCCGTGAGACCGACGATCGCACTCAGCATGGTCGTCTTGCCGTGGCCGTTGAGTCCCACGAGCCCGACGCGCTCTCCCGGATTGACCTCCAGGTTGAGGTCGTGCAGGACGCGCACCGGGCCGTACCCGGCGCTGACGCCGGTGAGCTGCAGGATCGGCATCAGGCCCCCGCCACGTCGACCGTGTCGGCGCTGATCGGGATGTCGAAGTAGGCGGCTCGAACCTGCGGCTCGAGGAACACCGACTCCGGCGGTCCCTCCGCGATGATCGTCCCGACGTCCAGGACGAGGACCCGCGAGGCGACCAGGGACAGCAGCTCCAGCCGATGCTCGATCAGCAGCACGGCAACTCCGTACTCCTGGGAGAGCTTGCGCACGATGAGGTCGATCTCGTCGATCTCGCTGCCCGTGAGGCCTGAGGCGGGCTCGTCCAGCAGCACGATGCGCGGGTCGCGCAGCAGCAGGCAGGCCAGCATCAGCTTGCGGCGCTCGAGTGTCTCCAGGGACGCCGTGGCTGCCGACATGGGTGCGCGCATGCGGGTGAACTCGACCGCCCACTCGAGCTTGAGGCGCGAGGGCCGCGGGTCATACGCCTTGCGAGCGGCGTTCAGGGTCTCCGCGACGGTGAGAGTGGCCGGGACGATCGGCCGCTGGTAGCTGCGCACCAGCCCGAGCCGCACGCGCTCGCGCATCGGCAGCGTCCGGATGCTCGTCCCGTCGAGCAGGACGTCTCCACCGTGCCGCAACTGCCGGCCGGAGAGGACTTCGAAGAGGCTGGTCTTGCCGGCCCCATTGGGGCCGGCAAGACCGACAACCTCCGCCTGTCCGACATCGAGCGACACTCCCTCGAGGATGCGACGACCCCCGAGGTCGAGCGTGATGTCGGTGCAGGACAGCAGTGGCATCTACGTCACTGCATCCAGGGCTGGGGTGCGAACGCAGCCTCGGAGTCCTCGCTCGGCGCGATGACCGTGTGGCGTCCGTCCTGGACCTGGTAGAAGTAGTGCGTCACGCCCTTGTCGATGCTGTCGACGTTGTCCGGGTACACCGGGGTGGCCCCGCTGGGTGCGGAGAAGTCCAGGTGGCCTGTGACGCCATCGGTCGGGTTGGACGCGATGAAGGCGTTGGTCGCGGCGAAGTCGGTCGGATCGACGTTCGCCCAGGCGTTCGCCAGGACGTTGACCATGTCGTAGCACCACGCCGGGTACACCATGCCCATGGTGACGTCGTCAACGCCGTACTTGCCCTGGTACGCGGCGCGGAAGGCCTTGTCCACCTCGGAGGTGTTGCCCGTGCCGATGACCGTGCCCCAGACGTAGCCCTCGGCCGCCGGACCGGCGATCTCGAGGTACTCCGGCTGCGACGGGCCGTACTGGAGGTACACCAGGGAGTCGGCAACCGGGTCTGCCGCGAACTGCTGCGAGAACGACGCCAGCTCCGCACCGATCCAGTGGTCGATCATGATGAAGCCCGCGTCGGACTCCTTGAGCTTCTGGATGACCGGAGCCCAGTCCTTGGTGCCGGCAGTGATGTCGATGACCTCGCCCATCGTCCAGGTGCCACCGGATGCCTCGACCGCCTCGACGGTCGCTGCTGCGATGTTCTGGTTGTAGGCGGTGTCGCCGCGGACGATGTCGACCTTGTTGTTCTTGGGGGTCCAGGTTCCCTCCGCCACCAGTCCGTCGAGGAACGGGATGAGGCCCGATCCGTAGTAGGTCTCGGCGGGATCGGTGAAGTAGTTGCCGTACTTGACCGGATCGGACTCCCGGATCTTCTGCGCGTCGATGTTCGTGTCACCGCTCATGTACGGGGCGCCGTACGCAGCAGCGGCGTCGAGCGCCGGCGGCGGGATGATGACGAACGGGCTGACGATCGCCTGCACGCCGTCACCGGTCAGCTTCTGGAAGCCAGCCGTGATGCCCTCAGGGCTGAGGATGTCGATGTCCGTGACATTGAGCTCGATCGGTCGGCCGTTCACTCCACCGGCCGCGTTGATCTCCTCCTGGGCGAGGATGGCACCGTTCCAGCAGTCCTTGTGGTCGGCGATCCCGGCAGGTCCGGACTGGGCGATCGGCATGCCGATGGTGATGGGCTCACCAGTGGCCTCGCCGCCCTCGGCTGCCGCCCCTTCGGACGCTGCAGCACTCTCCGCAGGAGCGGCGGACGAGGCCGCCGACTCCTCCGAGCTGCCCCCGCAGGCGGCCAGCAGGGTGGTCAACGCCACCGCACCGACGACCCCGGTCGTCATACGCGTTCTCTTCATTGAGCCTCCACATCAGGCGGGCGCACGACGGCGCTCGAGTGGCGGCAACTGTTGCGCGCCGCCCCCTCCCCCGCCATCGGTCGATCTGCCGATTCATCGGCCGCGCACCGCCTCATCGTTACCGTTTGGTTACGAATGGTCCGTGGGCGTTCCGGTTCCCGTCCTCCGGTGGGAGCATGCGCGGATGGTCGACCCGGGTGAGGCGCTCGCGGCGATCGGTCGCGTGGGGGCCATCGCCTCGTCCTCGGGCAGCCCGCAGGAGCGTGCCGAGGCAGTGGTGGAGTCGCTGGGCGCCCTTGTGCCGCTCGTGGCCGCCGAGATCGTCATGCTCAATCCGCTCGACGGGAGCTCCGAGGTGCTCGCGGCGAGGGGCTACAGCGACGACGTGCTGAAGGCGCTCCACAGCCCGCGGTTCCACGACATCATGGCGTGGCTCAACCTGCCCGATACGGGACGCCCCGTGCGCATGAGGGACCTCCCCGGGGACCCTTTCGACAACTGGGCGGTGTCTGACGTCCTCATCCCCGCGGGCTACTCCGAGGGCATGACCATGTGCCTGCGGACCCCTGACGGGAGGTTCACCGGGGTGCTGAACCTGTCCGTGGACTCGGCCGAGCACCCCAGCGACCTCGCGCGCGACGCGATCGCCAGCATGTGCTTTGCCCTCGGCAACCTCACGGACCCAGCGCAGGGATCCCGCTGGATCCAGATGCTGCTCGGCGCCGGCAGCCGGGCCGTCGGCCTGGACGATGCGGGCGACACCGTGGTGATTCCCGGAACTGCCAGTCACCCCCTGCTGACCGACGACAGTGAGCTCATCCAGGTGGCCGCGCGGTCGAGTGTGCGCCAGGGCTGGGCGACGTTCCTGTGGCCCGACGACGACGAATGGCTGCGCGTGCGCGTGGTGCCCTGTCGCGGGGAGCAGTCAATCGCCCGGGTGGTGAGCGTCGACACCGTCGATCCCGCACCGTTGAGCCGGCGCGAGCTGGAGGTCCTGACTCTGGCTGCCGAGGGACTGTCCAACCAGGAGATCAGCGAGGCCCTGGTCATCGGCTCCCGCACCGTCGCCACGCACGTGGAGCACATCCTCGACAAGCTCGAGGCCCCCAATCGGGCGGCGGCGGCCTCGTACGCGCTGCGTGAGGGGTACATCCTCGGTCGCGTGGAGTGTCCGGGCCGAATGGTCTAGGCCGCACGCTCTAGGCCGCACCACCGCGGGCGCGAGTGGAGGCTAGGGGACTCGAACCCCTGACTTCTGCCTTGCAAAGGCAGCGCTCTACCAGCTGAGCTAAGCCCCCGGAGCAGGTGCGCCGCAGCGCACCGTGACTACCGCAGATCCGGCTCGATGGTGGCCTCGGACCACAGGTCCTGCTCAGCCTTGCGAGCGGTGAGCTGGCGGTACACGACATAGCCGACGCCGGCCAGAATGACGAGGAGGAGGAGCTTCTTCATGACCCGGAGCCTACCCGCGCTCGCCCCTGAGCAGAATCCCGGGACCGGGGATCGGCGGGTGGGGTGGTGGGCCTAGGTGGACTTGAACCACCGACCTCTTCCTTATCAGGGAAGCGCTCTAACCAAACTGAGCTATAGGCCCGAACGACGGCAGAGACTACCTGACCCACCCGGTGGCGCCGAAACCGAGGGCTCAGACCTCGTCGGAGAGGACGACCTCGATGCCACCCGTCAGACCGACCGAGAGGTTGTACATGATGGCGAAGAGCGTCGCGAGCAGGGAGACGAGGACGATCTCGACCGAGGCCACGACGATGGCTACCCCCATCACCCTGGACAGCTCGAGGTAGCTCAGCAGGTCGAAGCCGGCGGTGGCCGTGCCCAGGACCTCGTCGAACGTCCGGGACACGGTGACGAAGACGCCGGTGACGTCGAGGACCCACCACAGGGCCGCAACGGCGACCACGATGACGATCCCGATCGCCAGGGCCAGCATGAAGGCTGCCTTGGTCACCGACCAGGGGTCGATGCGGGTGACGTAGAGCCGCGCCCGCTTGGGGGCGCGGACCCCGTCACTGCCTGTCACTCGACCGCCTCACCGTCTGCCACCTCGGGTGCCTCGGACGCCGGCTCGCCGTCGACCGCCGCCTCGACCTCATCGTCGTCGTCGCCCTCCGACTCCCCGCCACGGGCCACGGCGACCACCGTGTCGCCCTCGGCGAGGTTCATCAGGGTCACACCCATGGTGTCACGGCCCGAC
>Ga0315903_10008753_pt1 | contig 12390 bp, 13 predicted proteins | sample LakEriMetagenome_7_FD_203524 | JGI IMG/M metagenome (GOLD analysis project Ga0315903, IMG submission 203524) | Freshwater fungal communities from buoy surface, Lake Erie, Ohio, United States - Buoy 2 MA119 | ecosystem: Environmental > Aquatic > Freshwater > Lake | place: USA: Lake Erie, Ohio...
TTTGCTCCCTCAGGTATTGATGATGACGAGTACGAGCGCACCGATGGCGGCAGTGCCGAACAGCAGTGCTCCGTACTGATTGACTTTTCCGGACTGGACAGGACGCAGGAACCCGCCGAGGCCGCGGGCGGCCTCACCTGACGCGTTGACCGTGCCGTCGACGACACGCTGGTCCACGTTGCGGTAGACCCAGCCCGACAACTTCCGCGTGATGTTCCCCGCACCGTTGACGGCGCCGTCGAGGACGTTCTGGTTCACCCAGTACGCGGCGGCCGACACCGGGTGGGCAATGCCGCGCACGATGACGTTCTCGTAGAGGGCGTCCAGGTAGTACTTGTTGACGAGGAAGCGGTACCCGCGACCGAGCAGTGCGTTGCGCTCGGTGAGCCCGACGAGCGCCTTGTTCTTGCGGTCGTACAGCTGCACGCACAGCACCCAGCTGATCACCATGCCGAGCAGCACGATGATCATCGAGAGGGCCGCCTTCGACCACTTGAACTTGGCGTGGCTGAGCTGCGGTGCCACGCAGATGCCGTCCTTCGGGGTCTCCTTGCCGCACGGCGAGTCGTGGTAGCCGCCCTCGGCGGAATGTCCGTCGCCCTCCTCCTCGGCGGCGGTGCGTGACGCGCCGGGCCCGCCGACGACCGTGGCCAGGCCGGTGGGGCTGATCACCTCGACGCGGGGTTCCACCCACTTCGTGAAGTTCTCGAAACTGTGGCCGAAGGGAACCGCGTTGAGGAGCCCGGACCCGATCGCGAGCGCCGCGAGGATGATGAGCGGCACGGTGATGAGCGCGGGTGACTCGTGCGGTCCGTGCGAGTCACCGTGGTGACTGTCGTGCGGGGCATCGGCGCCGTGGTGGTCGGCGTGCGCATGGTCACCATGTGAATGGTCATCGTGGGCACCTGCATGGTCATCGCCATGGCCGTCGTCGTGGTGCTCCCCTGCCGCGGCACCACGCGGCTCGCCGAAGAACGTGAGATAGGTGGCGCGGGTCATGTAGGCGGCAGTGAGGAAGGCACCGCCCAGCCCGACGTACATGAAGAGCGTGTAGCCGTTGTGGCCGACGTTGTCGATGATCTCGTCCTTCGAGAAGAAACCGGAGAACGGGAACACGCCGCACAGGGCGAGCGTGCTGATGATCCAGGTGCCGAACGTGACGGGCATGAACTTGCGCAGCCCGCCCATGTCCTTCTTCATCTCGAACGAGTGGTGCGATGCGCTGTGGCTGATGGAGCCCGCGCCCAGGAACAGGCACGCCTTGAAGAACGCGTGCGTGAAGATGTGGAACACGGCGGGCAGCCACGCCCCGGCACCGAGACCCATCATCATGTAGCCCAGCTGGCTGACGGTGGAGTACGCGAGCACCTTCTTGATGTCCGTCTGGACGAACGCGAGCGCGGCGGCGATCACGATGGTGATGCCGCCGATGATCACGATGAAGTTGGACGAGCCGCCGAGGATGTCCATGCCCTCGAAGAACACCGGGTACAGGCGCGCCACGAGGAACACGCCCGCCACGACCATGGTGGACGAGTGGAGCAGCGAGGAGACCGGCGTGGGGCCGGCCATGGCGTCGGGCAGCCAGGTGTGCAGCGGGAACTGGCCCGACTTGCCGATGGCCGCAATGAAGAGTGCGGCGGCACCCCAGACGATGGCCGAGTGGCTCGGCTCGCCGGACAGCGCCCAGGCCGAGAGACCACGGATCGAGAACCCGCTGACGCCGAGGGTCTTCTGGGTCCAGTCGTTCGCGGCGAAGAAGAGGATTGAGGTGCCGGCGAGCAGTCCAACGTCACCGGTGCGGGTGGTGAAGAAGGCCTTCAGGGCGGCGCGGCTGTTCGCACCCTCCTCCCACCAGTGGCCGATGAGCATGAACGAGCAGAGGCCCATGATCTCCCAGCCGAGGATCAACTGGATCATGTTCTCGGCGACGACCATGTTCATCATGCCCGCGGAGAACAGGGTGAGCGAGGCGAAGAAGTGGGTGTAGCGACGGTCGCCGCGCAGGTACTCGACGGAGTAGATCTGCACGAGCGTTGAGATGAAGGCCACAACGCCGAGCACCGCGAGGGTGAGACCGTCGACGTGCTGGCCGAGGCCGAACTCCATTCCGCCGCTCTGCCACCAGGTCCACGTCTTCACGATGGGGGCGACGTACTGGTCCTCCCCCGCGCCGTTGACGCGGTCGATCCACTGCATGATGGCGCCGCCCGAGAACACGAGCGAGGCGACCATGGAGAGGATGCCGAACTCGCTGCCCTTCATCGGCATCTTCCTGCCGAAGAAGATGATGAGGGCGAAGGCGACTGCGGGGATGACGGGGATCACCCACGCGTTCTCGAGGAAGAACCCCGACGTGAGGACGGCCGATGCGGCTTCGGAGGAGGCGGCGAACATCTGGTCAGCCCTTCATCTCGGCGAGCTCGTCGAGCGCGATGGAGCGACGGTTGCGGTACATGAGCAGCACCATCGCGAGGCCGACACCGACCTCGGCGGCGGCGACCGCGATGACGTAGAGGGCGAACGTGTGGCCGTCGGGCGTGCCGCTCCGGAGGGAGAACGCGAGAAGGTTGATGTTCACCGAGTTGAGGATGAGCTCGATCGACATGAGGACGAGCACGGCGTTGCGGCGCGCGATCACGCCGTAGACGCCGATGGAGAAGAGCACGGCACCGAGGATGAGGAACTGGTTGAGCAGCACGGTCAGTCCTTCCTTGCCAGCACGATGGCGCCGATGACGGCCGCGAGGAGCACGAACGAGAGGGCCCAGAACGGGAGCAGGTAGGGCCCGAAGATCTGGTCGGAGATGGCCATGGTGTCCACCGGGGCCGCGTCGAGCGGGAGCTGCTCGTTGCCGAAGCCGTCGTTGAGGGCGATCACCATGGTGGCCAGCATGAGGACGGCAACCGGCACGCCGAGGAGCCAGTTCCTGTTGTTCAGGTCGGTCTCGGCCCCGATGCGGGCGCGGGTGAGCATGGTGCCGAACAGGAAGAGGACCATCACCGCGCCGATGTACACGAGCACCTGCGTGATCGCCACGAACTCGGCGGCGAGGAGCACGTACTGGGCGGCGGCACCGGCGAGAACGACCACCAGCCACAGGGCGGCGTGCACAACGTTGTTCGACGTGACCACGCGAAGTGCACCGATCACCATGATCGCGGCGATCAGGTAGAAGCCCACGTTCTGGGCAACGAGCAGGTCGGCGGCGACCATCACTTCTTGCCCTTCTTCTCGGCACCGGCCTCGAGCTCGGGCGCCTCGGGCACGGTCTCCATCCACTCGCCCAGCTTGGACTTGTCGTGCAGGAGGTCGGCGATGCGCGGCTCGGAGTACTCGTACTCGGGGCTCCAGAACAGCGCGTCGAACGGGCACACCTCCACGCAGATGCCGCAGTACATGCAGAGCGCGTAGTCGATGTCGAACCTGTCGAGCTTGTTCACCTTGCGCGGCGCGCCGCCGGCGCGGCGGGGCGGGGCGAGCTCCTTGTGGCCCTCGATGTAGATGCACCAGTCGGGGCACGACCGCGCGCAGAGCATGCACGACGTGCAGTTGCCCTCGTGCAGTGCGATGACGCCGCGCGCGCGGACGGGCGGTGCCTCCTTCTCGTGCGGGTACTGCACCGTGGCCGCTCCCTCGGTGGCTGTGCGCATGAGGGTGCCGAAGGTGACTCCGAGACCCTTCAGCAGACCGGGGACCTTGGGCTTCGCCATCAGAACGCCACCTTGAGGATCGCCGTCACCATGATGTTGACGAGAGAGACGGGGATGAGGACCTTCCAGGCGAACCCCTGGAGCTGGTCCTCGCGGAAACGCGGGTACGAGAAGCGCACCCACATGATGAGGAACGTGAGCACGATCATCTTCGTGAAGAGGATGAGCGGACCGACGAAGTTCATCCAGTTGTCCATGTCGGACAGCGAGGTCCAGCCGAACCAGCTGAACGGCACGCCCCAGCCGCCCAGGAAGAGGACCGCGGCGATCATGGAGAAGACGCCGGCCGTGGCGAACTCGCCGATGAAGAAGATGAGGAAGCGGAAGCCCGAGTACTCGGTCATGTAGCCCGACACCAGCTCGGACTCGGCGATCGGCATGTCGAACGGTGTCTGGGTGAGTTCCGCCTGCACCGCGATCATGAAGACCACGAACCCCACGACCTGGGTGAGCAGGTACGGGTTGCCGAGACCGTCCCACCCGAACATGGAGCCGGAATTCTGCGCGACGACGATCTTCTGCAGGTTCATCGTGCCGGCCTGGATGACGACGCCGATGACGGCGAGCACCATCGGCAGCTCGTACGCCACCAGCTGCCCCGCGGCGCGGAGACCGCCGAGCAGCGAGTACTTGTTGGCGCTCGACCAGCCCGCGATCAGGATGCCGAGCACCGAGACCGAGGACACCGCGAGCGCGTAGAAGATGCCCGCCTCGAAGTCGGTGAACCACGCGTCGGGACCGAACGGGACCACGGCGACCAGCAGGAACGTGCTGGAGAGAACGATGAGCGGGGCCAGCTTGAAGAGGAACTTGTCCGCCCGGGCGGGGTGGATGTCCTCCTTCTGCAGCCACTTGCCGACCTCGGCGAACAGCTGGAGCGACCCGTACGGACCTGCCTCCATGGGACCGAGGCGGCTCTGCATGAACGACATCATCTTGAACAGGAACAGGTACACCACAGTGCCCGCAGGCAGGAGGACGGCGACCAGCCCGCCCAGCACGCGCAGGAGCGACTGTGCCCAGTACGGCACGTCAGTGGCGAGGAGCGACAGCATCAGCGATCGATGTCCCCGAGGATGAAGTAGAGCGAGGCGAGGATGGTGATGATGTCGGGGACGTAGACGCCCTTCAGCACCCACGGCACGATGGAGATGTTGTTGAAGGAGGCGCTGCGGATCTTCACGCGGAACGGCCCCTGGTCGTTCTTCGACACGACGTAGTAGCCCATCTCACCCAGAGGGTTCTCGGTGCTGACCCAGGCCTCGCCCTCGGGCACCTTGATGATCTTCGGCACCTTCACCATGACCGGGCCGCCGGGGATGGTGTCGAGAAGCTGGTCGACGATGCGTGTGGACTCGCGCACCTCCTGCAGGCGCACCCAGCAGCGCGCGAACGAGTCACCGTCGGGGTGGGTGATGACCTTCCAGTCCACCTTGTCCCACGCCATCGCGATCTTCTGGTCGCGCCGCAGGTCCCAGTCCACGCCGCTCGCCCGCAGGTTCGCACCGCTGAGGCCGTACTGCAGCGCGACCTCCTTCGGGATGACGCCGATGCCGCGTGTGCGCGACTGGAAGATCTCGTTGCCGAACAGCAGGTTCTCGATCTCGTCGCAGAAGTTGCGCAGCTTCTTCATGACCGAGCGCGTCTCGTCGACGAAACCGGCCGGCAGGTCGTCCTTCAGGCCGCCGATGCGGTCGAAGTTGGGGTGGAAGCGCCCGCCGGTGGCCGCCTCGATGAGGTTGAGCACGTACTCACGGTCGCGGAACGCGAAGAACACCGGGGTGACGGCACCCAGCTGCACACCGAGGTCGCCGAGGAAGAGGGACACGTTCGCGATGCGCGACAGCTCGAACAGGATGGTGCGGATGTGCTGGGCCCGTGGCGTGGCCTCGATGCCCATGATCTTCTCGGCGGCGAGGATGAACGGGACCTCGTTCGCGAAGCTGCCAAGCCAGTCGATGCGGTTGACGAGCGCGGTGACCTGCGGGAACGTGCGCACCTCGGTGAGTTTCTCGTAGCCGCGGTGCATGTAGCCGGCGGAGGGCTCCGCCCACACGACCTGCTCGCCGTCAAGGCGGGCGATGATGCGGAGCGTGCCGTGGGTGGCGGGGTGCTGCGGGCCGATGTTGAGGGTCATGCCCTCGGTCTCGAGCTCCACGTTCACCCGGGCATCGGCGGCCTGCGCCGCGATGTACGAGAGTTGCTGGCGGTCGCCGAGGAGTGTCATGACTGCTCGCTCTCTTCCTCGTTCTCGTCACCCGGCAGCGGCTCGACATCGACGATGCCCGGCCAGGGCTTCACGATGCGGGCGAGCAGGGGGAAGTCCTTGCGCAGGGGGAAACCCTCGAAGTCCTGCGGCAGGTAGATGTGGCGCAGGTCGGGGTGCCCGGCGAAGTTGATGCCGAACATCTCCCACGTCTCGCGCTCGTGCCAGTTGGCGCCCGCGAAGATGGGGACGATCGACTCGACCGTCATGGAATCGTCCGGCACGTCGCACTTCAGGTTCACGCCGCTGGTGGAGCCGGGCATGACCAGACGGGCGAGCAGCTGGAAGCGGGTCGCGCCGCCCGCGTAACCCTGCCTGATGCTGCTGTCCCGCTCGGGCGGCGGGGCGGTGGGGTCGTCCTCGCCCTTGCCGAACGGCGAGGGCATCCAGTCGATGGCCGAGAGGAAGCAGAAGTACGTGTACCCGAGCGAACGGACGGCGTCGACACTGGCGCGCCAGGACTCCGTGGTGACCCGCACCCAGATGTCGTCGTTCGGCTTCATCAGCGAGTCGGCGGCGTTCGCGCCCAGCACACCGAGGATGGCGGCCAGCTCGGACTCGCGCCGCTCGTCGCGCGGCGCCTCGGTGGTGTCAGCCTGCGACAACGGGAACACCTCCCCTTTCCGCGGACTCACCGTCGACGGCGTTCATGGGCACAGTGCCCTCGCCGCGCCAGCGCGCACCCATGTCCTCGTTCTTGATGCGCTGCTGCAGAAGGACGATGCCCTCGAGGAGCGCCTCGGGGCGGGGCGGGCAGCCGGGCACGTAGACGTCGACGGGGATGATCTGGTCGACACCCTTCGTGACGGAGTAGCTGTCCCAGTAGGGGCCGCCGCAGTTCGCGCACGAACCCATGGAGATGACGTACTTCGGCTCGGGCATCTGCTCGTAGAGGCGCTTGATGGCCGGCGCCATCTTGTCCGTGACGGTGCCGGAGATGACCACGAGGTCGGCCTGGCGCGGGCTGGCCGGCAGCGGGATGACACCCAGGCGCATGACGTCGTAGCGGGGGGAGCCGAACGCGGCACCCATCTCGATGGCGCAGCACGCCAGGCCCCACTGGTACACCCACATGGAGTACGAGCGGCCCATGTTGAAGAGAGTGGTGAGGGGCTTGGGCAGCCTCCCCCTGTCGACAAGACCCATGTGGACGGACCCCTTACACCCAGCGCAGGACGCGCTTGCGCCATGCGTACACGAGGCCGAGGACGAGGATCGCCACGAAGACGCCCATCTCGACGAGACCGAACCCGGCGTACCGCTCCAGCTGGGTCGCCCAGGGGAAGATGAACACTGCCTCCACGTCGAAGATCACGAACAACAGGGCGTAGACGTAGTAGCGGATCTGGCTCTGGGACCAGCCCTCGCCGACCGGGTCGACGCCGCTCTCGTAGGTGAGGAGCTTCTCCTCGGAGGGCTTGTCGGGGCGCAGGAGCGCCGAGATGCCGAGCAGGAGCCCTGCGATCAGGAAGGAAGCGAGCCCGAACCAGATCACGGTGAGGTATGACCGCAGGAACTGAGACATCGGTTCCGAAACTACTACGGGGCCAACATCCGCCCCCAACTTCGCAGGGTGCGGGAACAGCGTCCCGCACTCATGTCACACGGCACGTGTCCGTCTGCGCAGCAGGTGCGCGGTGGTCACAAGTTCTCTTGTGCCTCCGCGTGCGCCACGCGCTCCAGGAACCATTCGACAAGGCGTTCCGTGCGGGGCCGGACCTCGTCCATGCGGGTGCCCGTCTCCCTGAGCAGCCGCCCGGGGTCGACCCCGGCGTCGGACAGCTCCTGCGCCCCGGCGCCCCGGGACCAGTGAGCCACGATCGATGCGGTGACCTCCGGGTGGAACTGGAGACCAAGGGAGCGACCGGCCACGAAGGCCTGCGGGGACACGGGACTGTCCGCCAGGGCAACGGCCCCGGAGGGGACCGAGAAACGGTCGTAATGCCACTGAAACCATTGCCCAGCAAGGATCTCCGCCCCGGATACCCCCGCCGACTCGGGGATGCTTGTGACATTGTGCCACCCGATTTCGGGGCGCTCGGACCGCTCCACCCTGCCCCCGAGGGCCATGGCCAGCTGCTGGGCCCCGAAACACACCCCCAGAACCGGCACCCCACGGCGGTGGGCGGCCAGCAGGAAGGCCCGTTCGGCGGCTGTCTCCCGGGCGATCGCCTCCCAGTAAGCGCTCCACGACGACCCCATCGACACGATGAGGTCAAACGCGGCCGGGTCGCCCAGCGACCCTGGGTCCTCCCGGGCGAACTCCGTGAACGCGAACCCGCGCTCCCTCAGGGCGTGCCCGAGCAGACCGGCATCGGTGTCCTCGCTGTTTCCGATCAATGCCGCGCGCACGACCACTACGGTATTGCCCTGATGGGGCGCACGGACACTTACGACGGTCCCATCTCGGCCGACGACGTGCGTGCGGCCAGGGAGGCCGGGCGCGGCACCGTGAAGCACACCCCCATCACGGAGTCAGCGGCGCTGTCCGAGAGGTGCGGCGGGAACGTGGTGCTGAAGGCCGAGAACCTCCAGCGCACGGGGTCCTTCAAGATCCGCGGTGCCATGAACAAGATCGCCACTCTCGGGGATGCGGCCGCGTCCGGTGTGGTCGCCGGGAGTGCCGGCAACCATGCCCAGGCGCTCGCCTTTGCTGCCCGGCTCCGCGGGATCCCGTGCGAGATCTTCGTGCCCGCGGGCGCATCGCTGTCGAAGATGGAGAGCGTGCGCAGCCACGGCGCCACGCTCTCCGAAGGCGGCGACACTCTCGACGCCGCGGTCGCGAGGGCCCGCGAACGCGCCGCCGCCACCGGCATGAACTTCTGCCACCCTTTCGACGACCCCGCGGTGATGGCCGGCCAGGCCACTCTCGGGCTCGAGTTGCTCGAGGACATCCCCGATCTCGCGCGCGTCATCATCCCCCTCGGCGGCGGCGGTCTCACCGGCGGCGTGGCCTGGGTGCTGAAGCACGCGAACCCCGCCATCGAGGTGATCGGTGTGCAGGTGAGGGCGTGCGCACCGTACGCGGGCATGCCGCCCGCCGACGGACCGATCGTCACACTTGCGGATGGCATCGCGGTGAAGTGGCCGGGCGAGGTCACGCGGCCCGTGATCGAGAAGTTCGTGGACGAGGTCGTCGTGGTCGAGGAGGACTCGGTCGCCGACGCGATGGTGCTGCTGATGGACCGCGGGAAGCTCTACGTGGAGGGCGGCGGCGCGGTCGGTGTGTCCGCACTGATGACCGGCGCGGCGCGCACCTCCGCGCGCGGGACCACCTGCGTGGTCCTCTCCGGCGGCAACGTCGACCTCGGTGTGGTGCCCGGGCTCATCCGCCGCAACGAGACTCAGGCAGGACGCAGGTTGATCGTGTTCGCGCGCATCTCCGACAGGCCGGGCGGACTCGCGGGCCTGCTCGCGCTCTTCGCCGCGAACGGGGCGAACATCGTCGAGATCGAGCACGTCCGCGAGGGCGTCGACCTGCACGTGCGCGAGACGGGCGTGCAGGCGGTCCTCGAGGTGCGCGGTCCCGACCACGCGGATTCGGTCATCGCCGCCGTGCGCACCGCTGGCTACGGCATCGAGCGCGTCGAGTCCCGATGAGCTCGCCACTGATCGCGGTGCCGGGCCGCCGCAGCGACGAGGCGAAGAACATGCGCACTCCGGTGGTCGCCGCGGGCCGCTTCTATGTCGATGCCATCCAGAGGGCCGGCGGGATCCCCGTCGTCATTCCGCCGAACGACGACGCGGCCGCGGTGCGCGCCACGATCGACCGTTGCGACGGCGTGGTCATGCTCGGCGGCGGTGACGTCGACCCGCGCAGCTACGGCCAGACGGAGAGGGCCCGCCTGTTCGGCGTGAACCGGTCGCTCGACGACTTCGAGATCGGAGCGCTGCGCCACGCGGTGTCGCTCGACCTCCCCGTGCTCGCGGTGTGCCGCGGTCACCAGGTGCTGAACGTCGCGATGGGTGGAACCCTCGTTCAGCACCTCGACAACTTCGAGGAGCACCGCGGCGTGCTGCACTCGGTGAACGTGGTGGCCGGCTCGCGGGTGGCCGCAGCGATGGGCACCACCGAACCGCTCGCGATGTCGTACCACCACCAGGCGATCGACCGGCCGGGCACGGGCCTGCGCGTTGTCGCCACCACCGCCGACGGCACCATCGAGGCGGTCGAGCACGAGACAGCCACCTGGGTGGTCGGCGTCCAGTGGCACCCGGAGGACACGGCCGCCGAGGACCCCGCGAACCAGGGCCTCTTCGACGCTCTCGTTGCGCGGGCGCGCCGCTAGCCGCGGCCGGTCAGCGGTTCTTCCACTGCGGGGTGCGCTTCTCGGCGAACGCCGTTGCCCCCTCGCGGGCGTCCTCGCTGCTGAAGACCTTCGACGTCGCCTCGCGCTGCTTGTCGGCGCTCGGCTGCCCGAGTTCGTCCCACATGAGTTCCTTCGTCCAGCGCACTGCGAGCGGACCGTTCACTGTGACTCGCCCCGCCAGCGCGGTCGCCGCGGGGAGCAGCTCCTCCCGTGCCACGACCTGGTTGATGAGGCCCAGTTCCAGCGCCCGCTGCGGGGTGATGGGATCACCGGTGAGACCCATCTCGAGCGCGACGGCGAGAGGGATCCGGCGCGGGAGCCTGGTGCCCCCGCCCGCGGCGTAGAGCCCCCGCTTCACCTCGGGGATGCCGAAGCGGACGCCGTCGACGGAGACCACGAGGTCGCACTTCAGCACCAGTTCGAAACCGCCGGCGAGAGCGTGACCGTTCACCGCCGCGATCAGCGGCTTCTTGCACGTGTCGAGCGCGTTCATTCCCGCACCGATCTTGTCGACACCCTGGCCCGACGCGAACGCCTTCAGGTCCATGCCGGCGCAGAAGATCTTCTCGCCCGCACCGGTGAGGATCACCGCACGGACGTCATCGTCGTTCTCGGCACGCTCGAACGCGGCGACTAGACCCTCGCCGACCTCCGCGTTCAGTGCGTTGCCCGCATCGGGACGGTTGATGGTGACGGTGAGGATGTTGTCCTTGAATTCGGTCAGTACTGCCATGCGGCAGACAGTACCGATGGCCTCAGGCCGCGGACGAACCGACAGCGATGAGGTTCTTTCCCGGCCCGCGGCGGCCGGTCATGCGGGACACCGCGCGGGACAACGGGATGATGACGCGGTCGTACACCCCGACCGCCGCTCCGCCCAGCACCTTGCGGCGCACCACCCTGTAGGCCAGCCAGTACGGGACGATTCCCGCCGCATCGAAGCTGCGCACCCACACCGGACGTAGGCCCGCCGAACGGATGACCGATGACAGTTCCCTGCGGCGGTAGCGCCGGTGATGGCCGGACACCGCGTCCATCGTGCCGTAGAGCGACGGCATGGCCGGCACGAAGATGACCACGTTCCCTCCGTCGCGCAGCATCCCGCGCGCGCGGACGAGCTCTCCGGTGTCGTCCTCGATGTGCTCCAGCACGTTCACGTACAGCACCGTGTCGAACGTGCCCGCGAGCCCGCTGGTGGCGAGGGTTGCGTTCAGCACCGTGGCGCCGCCGGCTCTCTGCCCGATGCGTGCGTGCAGCGACGGGTCCGGTTCAAGTGCCGTCACCCGGCGGCCTGCGGCCACCAGCCTCTCCGTGACGAGCCCCAGGCCCGCACCCACCTCGAGCACGTCAGCGCCGATGTGCGGGAGCAACTCGTCGAGGATGATGCCGGTGGAGACGGGGGTGGCCGAGAGGACCTCGAGCTCGCGCGCGGCGTTGTACTCGTCGGGCCCCGCGGCACCGTGACCGGCGGCGAGGAAGTCCCGCTGCCGGCGACGGACCATGGCGGCGACGGATGCGATCTCGGGCAGGTCGCGCACGGCCCGCGCAACCTGTGCAGTGCGCAGGTTCGACCTGCCGCCGAGTCTCGGGCGGAAGATGATGGGTGTCTCGATCACCTCGTAGCCGCGCGAGTGCGCGACCGCTACCGCGGCACCGAAGAACGAGAACCCGGAGAAACCCGTGATGTCGCGCCGGATCGCCTCCACCACCCCGCGGCCGTAGACGCGGAAACTGGTGGTCGGGTCCTTCACGTGGCGCGGCACGCCCGCGAGATGGAGGGCGACGGCACTGACCCGTGAGAGGACACGGCGCGCAGGGGACAGCCCGTAACACCTGCCCCCTCGCGTCCAGCGCGAACCGATGGTGATGCCGGCACCGCGGGCGATGTGCGCCCGCAGCAGGTCCCCCATCTGGCGTGCGTCGTGCTGGCCGTCCGCGTCGAGGTTGATGACGTAGTCCACCGACGGGTCCTCGAGCGCTGCAGCGAAACCGTGGAGCACCGCACCCCCGAGGCCCGCGCGCGGGCCGTCGACCACGTCGAGTTCCAGCCCGAACGCGGTTCCGAGACGGCGACAGAGTTCGTGGAACTCCCCCGACCCCC
>Ga0315903_10008755_pt1 | contig 12386 bp, 25 predicted proteins | sample LakEriMetagenome_7_FD_203524 | JGI IMG/M metagenome (GOLD analysis project Ga0315903, IMG submission 203524) | Freshwater fungal communities from buoy surface, Lake Erie, Ohio, United States - Buoy 2 MA119 | ecosystem: Environmental > Aquatic > Freshwater > Lake | place: USA: Lake Erie, Ohio...
TCATGCGTCTCTCCTGACTGTCGTTCCGTCCATGCGTTTCTTCCAAGTGCGGTCGAAACCGCGCGACTGCATCGTCGGCCCGCGCTGGGCTCTGCGGTCTGCTTGGGTACGGCCCTGAAGCCGGTTCGACTTCTTGGCTTCCTTGTTGTCCGTCACAGTTTTCAGCTTGTGGCAGAGGCCGCATAGGAAGGCCCCGTTCTCGACCGTAGGCGGACCATCGACATAGGCAGGCGTGATGTGATCCACTTCGGCGCCTTGGCGCTTGCAGGTCTCTGGCAATGCCGGATACATGCAGCGGGGAACCAGGTGGACCTCGCATTGCCCTCCGCTACGCTCGCGGATCAGGCCCTTGGTCTTTGGGGTGAAGTTGCGGCGGGTCATCAGAACGGTATCTCTGAACTTTCCAGCGTTGCTGCGGCCCTGCCGAGAGCGTCCGCCTGAGCAGCGATCTCCTTCCAGCCGCCTTCCTTGTCCTTGTGGTCTAACATGGCCTTACGCTCGGCAGCGGACAGGCGCTTCCAGAATGCGGCGAGGAATGACGTGCCGAGCGCAGCCGCTTGATCGCCTTCGGCCCTCAAAGCTTCCTCATCTATGCTTGGCCCTCGCTCAGCAGCGGGCGCGCCGCCCTTGGCCCACTCAGCCAGCACGCGGCCATGCTCGCGGCTCAGCGCGCGGCCGGGCGAGAACATCTCCGCTGCCCATCCTGGCATCTTGGTTGCGCCGTGCTCTCCGGGTTTGTCGCTTTCCCATGTAGGGACGCCGCGAGCGCCGGGATAGAGCAGGGCAGAGAGCGTCATCTCATAGACAAACTCCGGCCCGGCAATGGGCGTGAAGCCCTGCTCGATGATGGCCGTCTTGCCCCGGTCATCCTTGCCCGGCTTCGACTTCTCGCCAGCCCGAAAGCACATGATGACGTTGCAGTTCAGCCGCACGAGGCCGTTAAGCAATGCGCGCCGGGCCTGCTTCGGCTTTTGCCATGCCAGCATCGTCATGGCCTGCTGCTTCTTGTAGTCATCCCCCGCCATGCGCTGAAGCTCGCGGGCGTGATAGTCGATCATGCCGCCCGGCCCTTCATGCTCGTGAGACATGCTGTCCACGATGATCGCGGCAGGGTTCTGCTCAGCAGCAAAGCGCAGCGCGGCTAGGTAATCGAGCGACCCGAACGGGGCTCCCATGTCCAGATGCTCAAACTTGAACACGTCCGCATAGTGAAGGGCTCGGCGGTTTTCGGTGTCGATGAAGATGATCGGACCGCCAACGGCCTGTTGCATCCCGGTCGCCATCTCTAGCGCGCTGTAGGTCTTACCGGCCCCGGACGGGCCGGAGATGCCGACAAGCAGCGGGACTTGTTCACGCACGCCCGTGCGGAGGGTAAATTCACGGTCGCTCATGCTGCTACTCCGTTCAGCGTTTCGTCTTCATTCATGCGGGCCTCCCATTTGGTCAGCTCCCAAGGCGGGGGCGCGGCCTCGGTAGGCGTCACGCCGTAGCCGGGGAACGTCTGCGTGCGGATCGCCTTGTCCCAGAGCGCGCCTGCGATGGCCCACTGCTCACGGCCCAGCGTCATCGCGGCCTCGCCCATCTCAATTGGCCGGCTCAGTGCGTAGGGCGCAGACTGCTCCTGCCACTGGAACAGGAACCGGACCCGGCCTGCCCACTCGGGATTGAGGACGGACATGGCTTCCTCGTAAGCCGCCGCCTGGATGTGCAGCCCTTGGTCAAAGATGCGACGGATGCAGGACTCGTCATCAACAGCCGCCTCGGTAGTCTTGTAGTCCACGATAATCGGCGCCGCCTTGGCGGACGTGTCCAGCATCCCCCGGCGCCATCCGCGCGTGCGGGGGCACTTCCAGATTGCAACGCGCTCGGCATGGTAGGGACCGCCGTAGAGGCCCTTGAACCGCTCCTCGGCCAGCTTGGCCATCGCCTCGATGCGGGGCAGGTCTTTGGCGAGGATCGGGATGGCCCCGCTCGCCGTCGCCGCCTCACGCTGCTCGCGGGCCTCTTTCTTGTGGTAGCTGTCATGCTCGATGATGAACAAGGCCGCGCCGCCAAACACTGCCGCATGGACAGCCTTGCCGATCTCCATTGCCTTGCTGGCCTGAAACGGCTCAGCGTTTGGCGAGCGCGGGTGCTCATGCCACGCGTGCATGAGTGTGCTGTTGACGATCGTCTTCGCGCAAGACGAGGACAGGGAAGGCGTCGGGCACGGGTCAGCGTGGTAGACGTGCTCCGGCATGGTGTGCCAGCCGGGCTGGATCAGGCGCTCGGTGTCAGCCATCACGCGGCCTCCTCTTGGTTTTCGATTTCATAAAGCGCGTCAAGTTCGATCTCGAACGGGCGGGCCACTTCGCAGCGCGCTTCGTAAACTGCACGGAGCCGGGCTTTCAGGGCGTCGATTGCCTGCTCGATTTCGCGCTCCTCTGCCTTGTACGGAGCTTCGACTGCTGCAAGGCGGGCTTCGATCTGGTCGATGTGGTGGGAGATTTGGCGGTTCATGCCGCCACCTTTTGCGCCGAGCGCTGCTTGATCATCTCGCCATTGGCAGCGCTGTAGAGAGGCGAGCCATCCATTGCGCCAGCATACAGCGATGCGCCGTCAGCAAACGCATCAGGCCCCGCGCCGCTCTCAATAATCGCCTCTGCAATAGCGCAGGCATCCGTTGCGCTCAGGCGGCGGACTTGGCCGGTGGCGAACAGGGCAAGCTCGATGGCATTGGCGAGGCGCTGGCCCCATGCGTAGGAGTTGGCGGCGTCGGTTTCGTGGAAGGCGTTCAGCATCACACGGCCTCCGACTTATACCCGCCGCAATTGCACTCGCCTGCCGGAAAGGCAGGCTCATTGTGGACGGCGCAATCTGACCAGTGTTGTAGTTCTTTTGCTATTGCGATTGCGCCATCAATTGACGCAAGCAACTTGGACGGTTCGGCAAATTTTACCTCTTGCTGAGAGGCAATCGCTGCGCGAAACGCGCGGATTATAATTGCCTCTCGGCGCAGATTATTGTGATCGCCTCGAATGGCTTCAACGACTGCGCTGATAAATGCGCGCTCGATGTCGTTTACCGGCTCAAGTTCTTTGGTGTCGATAGTTTCGTGGAAGTGGTTGAGGGGCATGTGTGTTCTCCGTCTATGGACAGACGTTCGCACGCCGCAAACAACACGTCAACCCTTTTCAGCGAACATTTTTAGGCTTGACGCATCCGTTTGCCTTGTGCGAACTAGTCAGCATGACCCTAAAAGATTATCTTGATGAGCAAGGCAAGGGCGCCCTGACCCGTCTAGCGGAAAAGCTGGACACGTCCAAGGGCTACCTTGTCGGTATTCGTGACGGCGACCGGATGCCTTCGGTTGCGTTCGCAAAAAAGATTGAGGCTGCGACAGGCGGCGAGGTGACAGCCATTGCGCTGCTTGGCCTAGACCGGCGCACGAAGCGCAAAGCAGGTGCCGCATGACCCGCACATCTGGCCCCTACCGCCGCAAGCCAAAACCAGAGCAGGAGGCAAAGCCCGTCCCAAGGGACGAATGGGCACAGCTTGGCGAAGCGCATTTGCTGTTGTTCCGGGCGAGGTGGGGCAAATGATCCCCCAAGACGGTCAACTCGCCCCCGCTCGGGGCCTTGCATGGGGCCTGATGCTGTCCATCGCGTTCTGGCTCGCCCTGTATCTGGTGGTGAGGCTGGCAAATGGCTGACGGTCAGCAAATGGAGCTTGAAGACTGGATTCTCGAACAGACCAAGGTCCAGTCGAACTACAAGCGCGAAGGCACCTCCCAGCGAGCCGCTGCCTATGCCGCCCGGTATGCTTCCGGATCGTTCGGCAAGATCAGGACCGCACTGCTGTACGGCCCCGCCACGCCTGACGAAATCGCAGAGCGCACCGGCATCACGCTTCTGACCGTTCGCCCCCGTATGAGCGACTTGGCTCGCCCTCGGGATGCGGATGGCAATCGTATCGCACCGTTCATCGTACCGACCGGAACCACGCGGGCAACCGCCTGCGGCCGGGACGCGGATGTGATGCGGCTGGCGACACCCCTTGAAAGACGGGAGTGGGCCAATGCGCGTTGAGCAGATCGGAGACGCCACGCTGTATTGCGGTGATTGCGTGGAAATCTTGCGGTCACTGGACGTCGCTGTCGATTCTTTTGTGACCGATCCCCCGTATTGTAGCGGAGGAAGTCTTGAAGCTCAGCGAAACACAAAAGGGCAGGGACTGCGTACACAAACAATGAACCGTGAAGATTTCACGTGGTTCTCCGCTGACAACATGAGCACACCGGGGTTGGTTGCTTTGCTGAGAATGACTCTGGTTGAAGCCAGACGCCTTCTTGTTCCTAATCGCAGTGCTTTTGTGTGCACCGATTGGAGAATGGTTCCTAGCTTGGCCCCGCAGCTCGAAGCAAGCGGGCTTCGCTTTAGAAACATGCTTGTTTGGGACAAGGGCAGCGCCGGGCTCGGAATGGGATTCAAGCCCGCTCACGAAATCGTCTTGGAGTTTTCTAACGGCGCCACACAATACGCGGCATTAGACGGACAAAACGTAATTCGCCAAACGCGCGTCTCAACATCTGAGCGGCAACATAACACCCAGAAGCCGATTGAGCTGATGGGGGAGCTGATCCGTGTTGCAGTGCCGATTGGCGGCTGCGTTCTCGATCCTTTTATGGGCAGTGGTTCTACAGGTGTCGCTGCTTTGAAACTTGGTCGCAAGTTCATTGGCATCGAGATTGAGCCTAGATACTTCGACATAGCCTGCAAGCGCATTTCCGAGGCATGGGCACAGCCCCGCCTCTTTGACGAGCCGCGCGCAAAACCCGCGCCCGCGCCGTCGCTGTTCGATTCAATCACACAACCGTAGGAAGCAAGGGGCTGGGGAATGCCAAGAGAATACACAGCGCGCTGGAGCGCCGACAGCATTGATTACATCCGCACACTGGCCAACTCAGGCCAGAGCGGGCGGGAAATCGCGGCGCGCTTTGGCGTGACCCGAAACACGATCATCGGGATTTGCCACCGCAATGCCATTGCGCTTGGCGGGCGCCGTCATTCCGCCAGCCGGTCGGAAAAGGCCGTAGCCAACGCGGTATCTCCTGGCCTTGTCCTGAAGCGCAAGGAAGCCCGCCAGCGCACGACCGCGCCAGTCAAGCGCATTGATCCGCCTAAGCCGGCGCCTGTTGAAGGCATCCTGTTTGACGCCCTCACGCGCACGTCCTGCCGCTGGCCTGTCACAGACGCCCTGCCGCACAAGTTCTGCGGCGCCCATGCCGAGGGCGGACGCTATTGCCCGCATCACACAAGCCGCTCGGTGTCTCAGGCGTCGGGGGTGATGGCATGACCGATCAATCAGAAACATGGGAAGATCGCCGCGCTCGCGTTGCTGAGCGTAAGGCTGCCTTTGAGGCGCTGCCCGAGGAAGCGAAGCTGTTGCTCCAAGGGATGCATTTCCGGCTGGTTAGCGCCGGAAGGGATGCGGATTATGCCGAACTGAAGCGTCTTGTCCTCGAATTGTGGGGGCCGAAGTGACGCTGCCCCCGCATAACCAAGGCGCCGAGTATGCCGTACTTGGCAGCATCCTGTTCGAGCCGTCGATATTCTGGCGCGTGGAAGACGTGCTGTCAGGCGCGGACTTCTTTGATCCGCTTCATGCTGACGTGTTCGGCGCTTGCCGCGAACTGCTGCACGCGGGCAGGGCGGTCACTGTTACGAGCGTTGCTGAGGCCCTTTCCAAGAACGAGGCTTTTGTCAAAACGGGCGGTGAGCCGTGGCTCGAAACCCTGCTGGACTACAGCCTGCCGCCTTTTGAGGCCGCTGATAGCGCTGGCGTGATTGCCAGGGCGTCACAGAAGCGCCGCCTGATGTGCGCCGCCCGTGACCTGCTGGCCGCTGCCGAGATTGACGCTGACGAGGCTCTGGAAGCGCACGAGGCGGCACTAGAGGCTGTTCGTGAGCGTCAGGCCGCACACATGGCGGTTGAGAGCTGCGCCGATGGCGACATTTTCTCAGAGCGGGAAGGCGAGACGCTGATTCCGTCAGGGTTCGGATCCCTTGATGATGAAATCCGCGGCTTTGAGCGCGGGGCGCTGTCGATCATCGCGGCGCGGCCGGGCGTGGGTAAGACCGCGTTTTCGATTGTCGTTGCGGCGAACATTGCCGAACGCGAGACGGTTGGCTTCCTGTCGCTGGACATGCAGGGCAAGGTCATCCGTCAGCGACTTGCCTGTTACCTGCACTGGCGCCAGCCCGGCCATCGCCGCTCGCCTATGGTTGCCGACCTGAAAGAGCCCGGCAAGGTATCTGCCAGCGACCGCGAGGAACTCACCGCGCTGCTCAAAGGGCCGACTGGCAAGCGGATCCTTGTCAACGACCGGGGCGGGCAGAACACGCGCACAGTCGCGGGTCAGATCCGCGCATGGCATCGCCATTGCCGCAAGCATGGCCTTCCTCCGCTTGGGGCGGTGTTCATTGATCACATTGCAAAGGTGGCGCCGGCACAGAAGGCCGGATCCCTTTACGAGAAGACTTCCTACGCCGCGAACGAGTTGCTGGACGTAGCGAAGCAGAACCCGAACACCGCCATTATCGCGCTGTGCCAGCTGAACCGCGACACCGAGAAAGCCACCCGGCGCCCGATCATTTCGGACCTGCGGGACTCGGGCAAGGTAGAGGAAGATGCCTCGCTTGTCCTGCTGCTGCACCGCGAGGACATGCGCTGGGCGCTGATTGCGAAGAACGAGGCCGCAACGCCCGAGGAAGTGGCGCAGGCCAAGCGTGAGCTGCTGCGCTGCAAGGGCAACCTCGAAGTCATCATCGGAAAGAACCGCAACGGGGAGCAGGGGGCAAAGACCCTTTGGCACAACATGGCGTTCAACGCCGTGCGCGACCTCCGTGAGCGGATGGAGGAAGTCATATGAGCCAGGCTCGCTATTCAATCATTCCGACAGCGGCGCTGGAAGACGACCGGCTGAGCGCACAGGATCTCCGCATCCTCGCCACGCTCGGGTCATTCCTTGACAAGAATTACGAGTGCTTCCCGTCGCAGGCTGTCATTGCCGAACGCGCAAAGTGCAGCCGCCAGACAGTCAATAAGAGCCTCCAGAGGCTTGGAGATTTTGGCTACATCCTCGTCATCGGATCCGCTCGCGGGGGGCTGAAGCGTGCCCTCAGATACCGTGTAATTCTCGATGTCAATTTAGACGACATCGAGGCTGGAACCCCAGTGTTTTCGGATGTCAAAAAAAGCGACATCGATGTCGTTAAAAGCGACAACGATGTAAAGCCTAAGGGCGACATCGATGTCGCCTCTAGGGCGACAGCTAAAGAAGATACCCACAAGAAGATACCCACACACACGGCGCGTGGTGTTTCTGAACAGATCCTTGCCTTGCTGCCTCCCCTGAAACGGAAGATGGCGCCGAAGGACAGCCTGCCGAAGCTGGTCGGATCCATCCTCAAGCAGACCGACCCTGAAAGCCTCTTGGCAGCGGTGCGGGCTTGCTACTCGACCGAACGGCACGTTGCCGAGGATGGGCAGTATGCCCCGGCGATTTATTCCTGGCTCAAGGACGGCGTCTGGAAAAACTGGACCCCGGAAGCCGAGCTGCCCGCAGCGCAGATGACTGACGCCGAATGGGCCACCGCAATGCGCCACTGGTGCGACACGGGCGAATGGCTCGTGACCGCAAGCCCTGCGCCGGATCACGCCGGCTGCCAAGCGCCCGCGAAGATGCTGCGCCACGCCGCCAAAATCCGCCCTGACCTTGCCGAGCGGATCCTGAAAAACCTGAAGCTGGGAGCCGCCGCATGAACCCCTATGCCACCCAGATCGCCCGGCTTGAGGAGGAGCTGGAAGCCATGCGCCAGCGCGCCGAAGCCGCAGAGCACGCCCTACGCGGCGTCGAGTGGGAAACGCACGTCCGCCCCCTGTCGCTCTACCAGACCCGCGTCCTGCGGATACTCGCGCAACGTGACGCCTCTGCGGATTCGATCACCGAGGCCTTGCAAGCCGACTATCCCGGCACGTCCACGAACTGCCTGAAAGCGCAGATCAGCAAGATGCGGAAGTTCATGCCGCGCGAGATCGTGCCGCCGAACGCTTACAATTCCGGCTGGGGCAGCTCGGCGGTTTACACGATACCGGACCGCCCCGCGCTTGCCGAGTTCCTGGCGAGCGGTGTCCTGCCGGAACAGCGGAGGGCGGCCTAGTGGAGAAGCTGCGCCTCCTATCGCTGTTCGCCGGTATCGGCGGCTTCGAACTTGGCCTCGAACGCAGCGGCGGGTTCCAGACCGTCGCCCAGTGCGAAATCGACCCCTACTGCAACAAGGTTTTGGCCAAGCACTGGCCGGAGGTAAAACGCTATGGCGACATCCGTGAACTCACCGCTGCAAGACTTGCTGCCGATGGAATTGCCGTTGACGCGATCTGCGGAGGGTTCCCGTGCCAGGACATCTCAACCGCTGGCAAAGGCGCTGGCATCGAGGGTGAGCGCAGCGGCCTTTGGGGCGAATACGCCCGTCTCATTGGCGAACTACGACCCCGCGTCGTGTTCGTGGAGAACGTCGCAGCGCTGCTTGGTAGAGGGCTGGACCGTGTTCTCGGAGACCTGGCCTCGCTCGGGTATGATGCGTGGTGGGATTGCATACCCGCTTCAGCCGTTGGCGCCCCTCACCGAAGGGACCGACTCTGGCTCATTGCCTACACCGCGGTCAACGGACGGACACAAAGGCCAGCGGACGCTTGCTGGCGCTCAGAAGGAACTCGCTCGCGGGAAGAACATGGACCTCGGTATGGTCGTGCGGCTTTGGCCGACCCCGACCGCCAACGAGGACGCGGCCGGCCGACCGACAGGGAAGATGCAGGCGATGCTGGGAAACCATCCAGCGATCCGCGGGACAACCGAAGCGGAGTGGGCGAGTGGCTCGCTGAACCCAACGTGGGTCGAGTGGCTCATGGGGTTCCCGCTCGGGCACACCGACTTAGAGCTTTAGGCAATGCGGTCGTGCCGCAAATCCCTGAACTCCTAGGCCGCGCCTACCTCCAGGCGATGGAGGCCGCATGACCCGCACCCGCCCCCTCCAGACAGCCGCCGACCTCCGCGCCGAGCGCCACGCCCGGACGTTCGTCGGCAAGCAGCGCCCGGCTGTGGACCCGCGTGTCGCCCGGCTCGCTGCTGAAGGCTACGTGCCCGTCCAGATCGCTTCCATGCTGCGAATGCCCGTCAGCGAGGTCAGGCTGCAACTGGCCACACAACCCACAACACACGCGAGGAAGACATGACCGAGGATGAGGCGAAGATTAAAGTACTGCCGAAAGCGCGGCTGCTCAAAGTCGAGGTGTCCCGCCGCTGGTACTTTGCACGGTTTCGCGGTGCAAACTTCACCCGCTGGCAGGTCGGCTGCGTTTGCGTAACGCATCGCTCCCCGTGGCTTCTGGACTCGGCGCGCGCGCTGCACCCGCACCTTTTCGGCCTAGCGGGGCGCCCATGATCCCCCTCATCAAACAGAAAAGCCCCGTATCCCGCAGCGCTGGTTTGGTTGAGCCAGCGCTTGACGGTAGCCAACCCATTGCCGGGCATGGGGCGGGCGAGCCCGGCACCAACACAGACCAGCCGCACCAAACTGCTGGTTGGGACTGCGACGAGGGCTGGGAGCTGGCCACGCCGGAAGCCCTGTCTGAGGTCTTCAACATCAAGCCGGTGAACGTGCAATGACCCTCATCCTCCTCCTCCAACTCATAGGCGTCGTCGTCTGGGCAGGTGCGGAATGAGCACCCTCGTTACAAACCTCCCCGCCCAACACGTCTGGGTCCGCAAGGAATACCTCCGCGACCATCAGGACGGCCACGGCGAATACGTCGCTGGCGTCTGGCTGACGGCCAAAAGCATACCAGGCCGGGCGTTTTATTTCGAGACGTACCTGCCGGACTACGGCGCCGTATACGACAAGCTGCCCATCAGCGCCTTCGTGTCGAGCCCTGAGGCGCCAGTGCCGGACTTGCCGCTTGATGAGCTGCAATTCTGGAACGCGATGGACTACGGCGTGGTCTGCGTCGTCAAGCAGTTCATTGCCAGCATGGATTTCGAGATCAGGCCCCGCAAGCATGATCCGATCAAGGGCACCTACGTCTGCACGCTGGACAACTACCACGCCGCAACAGACGCGCCGGATTACAGCACCTCCGAAAGCCCCTCTGAGCACAAGGCGTTCACGATTATCGAACTGAGCAACGGCCAATACGCGGCTTATCCCAACAACCGGATGCGCGTTTACGACAACAGCCTGACCCCCAAAGAGCCGCTGACGCCGGACTTCCGCACGTCCACGCAGTTCTACCAAGTGGAGGCCGAGGGCGCCCGGTTCGGGGACACTGACGCCTATTTCTACGAGGAGGGCGCGCAATGAGGCCCTACTCGTTCCGCTGCGGCTGGTTCCGCGTCCATCGCTTCGACGAGCACGATGAGTTTGGCCGGACGTGGTGTTCCCGATGCGGTGAACGCCAGCCCCGCCGCTTCGCCCAAATCCAACCCGCTGAAGACGTTGGCCGCGTCATGAACCGGCCACGCACGAAAGGAGCCCGCAAGTGACCCTGTACGCTTTCACAACCGGCAAGCCCTTGCTGGCTGCCAAAGAGCTATACGAAGCCGGGTATCGCGGTTTCTGCATTGTGCGCCAGAACCGGCGCCACAAGACTGCCCCTGTCGAACACGAGCGCCGCCATCGCCATCGCGGCAAGGGCAAGGCGGCGTTCAAGCCAGTCGAGGCGCCCACGTTCGTGCCCGCGATTCCTGGCTATGTCTTTGCCTACGATCCAGACCCGTGGAAGGTGTCGAAGATGAAACACGTCCGTAAAGCCCTCAGTTTCACCGCTGGCGGCTTTTGGCAGCCTGTCCCTACCCATGAGGCCCGATGGCTCGAAAACCCGCCACACGGCCTCTACAAGAGCACAGACGTTCCACGGTTCAAACCGGAAACCGCGCTGCCCGTAGTCAAGGCGGGTGACAAGGTGCGGTTTGAGATGGCCTGCGAAATGCTGGAACTGCCCGTGCTTGAGGTTTGCGACGGCAACAAGTTGCTGGTAGAAATCAGGATGCTGGGCAGGATGGTTGCAACCTATGTGCCGCTTGAGATTGTTGCGACATGTTATATTTGACGTACCCAACCATGATTGAAGATGCTAGAGGTTGCGCCGACACCGGCGCCGAATCGCGTTCTCGTTGGCCGCAGCCGGGTGAGCTGTGGAACCTTTGGGATATGTACAACTTTGTCTTAGTGGAGTTTCACCACGCGTTTTTGATTGTTGCTAAGGCGCACGACTTGACTCGCCATTTGGTGGACTCAGGACAACCTTTTGTCCCGCCGCTTCAACAAAAAGAACTGGCGGTGCAATTTGAAAGCGTTGCTGCGTTTTGTGCAAAGCATGACTTTCCATTGTCGCAGCACGTTTGCGCTTGGCTTTTGCGTCGGTTGAAGGAGGGGCCAATTCACACTGCAATGTTGCGGGACAACACTCGCAGCTTGAGCGAGGCGCTTACTGACGACGCAAGTAAAATCAGAGCCTACATCTACAGGAACGAAAGGGCGGACTTCCTATCCAATCTAGATAACGAGTGGGCCTCTGTTTTTCTTGCTTTCCCGGAAACCGAAATTGAAATCAAAGCCGCAGTTGATCTTTGGGCGCTGGGCCATTCAACCGCATCCGTGTTTCACACCATGCGTGCTTGCGAATTGGGGTTGCGGTTTTTGGCAAAGAAAGTCGGCGTGAAGAACGAGGACAAACCTCTTGAATGGATGCAATGGGGTGCTCTCATCAAGGAAATGGACAAAAGATTATTGGCGTTAACATCGCAGACAAATGGCCCAAAGAAAGATGCGGAAAAAGTTTTTCTTGGCGGAGCGCTAAGCCATATGCGATCGCTTCAAGAAAAGAGGGATGCGGTGATGCATGTGCGCCGTCAGTTTGATGAACATGAAGCGCGAAGCGTCTTCTTGCACGTCCACGGACTTTTCATTTCAATCCAGTCTAAGTATCCCAAAGGCGTTCGAAAAGCCTGATGAAACTCGCCGCCGAGCACTTGTCTCGGCGGCGCTTATCTGGGGCCAAACAGCGGCCCGCTATCAATCGAACAGCGTTGGCGCTTCAGGAAGATGAGCTTCCGGGAATTTCTGCCCGGTGATTACTTCACTGACGCGGCCTTGGTTCACATCGAACTCAGCGGCAATCCGGCTTTGCAGCCATCCTGCTTTCTTGAGGCGGATGAACTCTCGTGCCATGGGCAACGTAACGCGTTTCGAGGGTTTCCCCTTATCAGGGTCTTTCTTGGAGTCTGCCATTCTGGCTCCCTAAAAAAGGCGCCAGTGCGGCTTGACTGTCCTACCCGAAACGACTCATAA
>Ga0315903_10008761_pt1 | contig 12378 bp, 16 predicted proteins | sample LakEriMetagenome_7_FD_203524 | JGI IMG/M metagenome (GOLD analysis project Ga0315903, IMG submission 203524) | Freshwater fungal communities from buoy surface, Lake Erie, Ohio, United States - Buoy 2 MA119 | ecosystem: Environmental > Aquatic > Freshwater > Lake | place: USA: Lake Erie, Ohio...
GATCAAGTTCTTTATAACTTCTTTGCGGTGTAGTTAGTTCAGGTGCATCACGTTTAGTAATAGCAGCAACATCATCAGCTTTACCAAAAAGTTTCTTTCCAAGGGTTTTAGCACCCTTTTTCAATAGTCCACCTCCTGGTAATAATCCCAAAGCCATGTATGGTATAGCAGAATAATCACCGCCTGCAATGTCTTTAACATCCATTGCTGTACCTACGCCAGGTACCATGCTTGCAACAAATTTATCTGTTTCTGTGGGAGGTGCAGAACTTTGTTTTGGGGCTGGTATTAGTGGTTGGAACAGTGGATTTTTATGTATTTTTTTCTCCCCTGGTTCATCCATCACACTGGCTTCTTTTATAATATCTTTGGATTTCATTTTCTGCCCGAATCAATCTTATTTTCTATTCTATCTAATTGAGTTTGCAATAAACTTAATTTTTCATTCATCGCCTCTGATCTAGCATTAGATACTTCAAGTTTTTTATCTAGATCGCTTACTGTAGTGGTCATTGTTAAGTAGCCGCCGCCACCTAAGCTACATGCGCCTACAACTATCCACGTCAATTGACTTGTTGTAAAATCTATCATTTGTTAAAACTAGCTCCTGTTGCTGGTTTAGAAGGGCGATTTACATTTGTCATTGGACTCTGTGTTTGTATACCCTCTTTTGTTTTGTTTGGACTATCAGGAGTTCTTTTTGCTGCATACTGATAATCAAATGTCGGCTTCTTAGGTACAACTTTATCTAGGTATTGATTTGCATAATCTTTGTTGGCTTCTTTGCCATCATCTTCTAGTTCTGTATGTAACAATAATGGGCTATGACTAGCTTCATTTGCATATTGTTCTACTTCATGATTTACGCTATCATCATAATCAGTGGTAATTAATCTTACTTGATTGACATTTTTACCCATTAATTGAACCATTTGCTGAATCATAGGCTCTGTTGCTGGGTATTTAAACTCACATTTAATGATAGTTACTGATTCGTTGTGTATATCAGGGAATCCATACGGATCTTTTTGAATTGGAGTAGTTTTAGCATCCTCAATCTTGACAGGGTCAAACTTCTTGAGGTTCATGCGCAATAAGTCTAAAAACTTACTGTCTACATCTCCTGCTATTTTAAGTGTGTAACGATATGTACGTACACTCTCTACTAAATATTGGCGAAAGGTTTTCATGGTTCAATTCCTATAGTATTATTTATCATTATTTCCGTTTTTGCTTGCGATTAAGGATTTCAGTAATTCATTGCGGTCTATCAAAGTAGAGCCTGTACCCTGAGGAATACTTTCTATCTCTTTCGTCTTTTCATTTAACTTAGCATCTAATGCAGCTTTCTTTAACTGGAGTTCAATCAGTTTAATCTTCTTATTAACTTTGGCTGTTTTGGCTGTAATAGCATGGCCTAGCATTGTTCCTGCTGTCCCAAATATCTCTGCAGCGAATCTGCTGTCCACTTGCATTCCTAGTTCCATTAGGTCATTATAGCTATTTTTAGCTAGTTCAGCTAATTCGTCTATTTCAGTATCACTCGCTTCAAGTCCACGGACTTGTGGTAGTGCGTTTTCAATCTTTTCTAGGTTAGTATAAGCTTGAGTGGTTACTTCTTCAGGGACAGGAATAATCTCGTCATCCGATATGGTATCGGATTCAAGTGGTAGGTCAAATAATTCGCTTAGTTTTTTAGTCATAGTCTACGTGTAATAATAGTATTTATTTACTTCTTTTTACCATTATAAAATAGACTGTCCTCATTAATTACTCTAAAAGTGATGCCCTGATTTTTGCAGTACGCATTTGCTGCAGCCCATTTAGCATGATTGACTGCCACAACCGCACGATCTCTTGCGCTTGCTACACGACTTTCAATTAAGCTTTGTTTTTTGGGTTTGATTTCAACAATTTCAGCATGTTTCTGACCAAACTTATTTTCATACATGATGAAAAAGTCAGGTATGTAAATTGTCTGTTTTCCTGTTAATGGATTACGATATGGAATACGTATTGATTCGCTGGCCCACTTTAATACACTATTATTATTGTCACAAAACATCATAAAAGTTAATTCCCATCCCGATCTATATTTAGGCTTATGATTACCTATATACTTTTCTGGATTCCTAACTTCATATATGCCTTGTGCCCAGTTCGCCATTTTAAATGATTACGTTTCTTTGTACACTTGGATTAGGTACGGGAAGATTTGCTACACCATAAAGAGTTGTTTTACTTTTTAAACTATTAAGATAGTAAGCCATTGTAGCACTTAACTCTAATCCAACTTTACCTTTTATGTAGTCTAAAAGTGTCATTGGAGATTCTTGTGTGTATGCAGCTATTTTAAAAAGAATTGCAGTAAAATTTTCTGCAGTGTTAATGCTCTGACATACTTTAATAAAGTATGCTCTAACTACATCATAATCTGATGCATTTACATTAATGGGATTTGTATAAAAGTTATTAAAAACTTTTACTGTATTATCAAGCTCAGTCGCTAAATTTGTGATAGCCATATTATTTAGGTGTCTTTAATGAAGGAAAATTAAATAATGTGTTTCTGTTTGGTGTACCTGTAAGTGAGTTTAGTGCACCTGTTTTTAATTCACTTGTGGCCAAGCTTCCTAAGTTAACATCTTTAAATGTATTGTAAGCTCTTCCACTTGTTAGTATTGCGCCCCAATAGTTTCCGTTTGCTACATCGCCAAGTACTCCACCTGCTGAATCTACCAAACCAAACTTTCCTAATATTTTAGAAGTTGAGCCGGGCCTTGCTATTGGGCTTGTAATTGTATCATATAAATCTTTACCAAAATCACCTGCTACAGCATTACCTTGACCATCAGTACTTGTGCCATCTATACCACCTTCATAATAATTAACACCTTCATAACCAATAGTCATACTATGCTCCATTGTGCCATTTGCTGATGAATAATCATATGTATCATGTTTAAAACTTGTAATCGTAGGATTTAATAATCTATATTGTGCAAACATGTGTTGATTAAATCCATAAACATTTATTGCTTTAAAAAAAGGCGCTTTAGAAATACCTGTTAAATTTGAAAGTGCGGTGATTTGATCATTAGTGCTTTGTCCTATAAATCCCCATTCATTGTCACCGTATATAGAAGGATCATACGTATTACGTCTATTGTAATCAAAGGCGGATGTATTCGTTGCAAATTGATTTACAAATTGAGGTATATTTGCTGCATCGTTTCCTAAGCCTGCTTGAGAACTTGCACTAGCATTTTGTGTACTATCTTTGTAATAATATGTAAAATACGCATACCAAAGATTTCTAATTAAGTTAGCATTATCATCATGAAATGTTATACTAACATCATCATATTTGACTTTAGTTTGTACAATCCTTTTACGATTGTACTGATTCATTACGTGTGTATCGAACGTGTAACCGGGAAGTTGAACAGTTTTGACTGCTAGTCCAAAATGAGTGTTTGTGCCTTCGGGAAAAGCTTGTGATAATCCTATTAAATCGTAATTAATTTCAAATGTAACGTGAAATAAAAACTTATGCTTAGGACTATAAGAATAAGAATCGCTACGAAATACTCTACTAGCGTGTTGGAAATCTCGGAGATACTCTGTGCCGAATAATCCGCCCAGAAGATTTTCTCCGAAATTTTCACCTAATAGGTTATCAATGAACCCTGCCATTTAAATATTAGGTACCAATACCTGTTACCGTAGTGCCACCTAACGCACGACCAACTGCAGTACCAAGACCAGAACCAATTGGGCTTTGAATTGCGTTATCAAATCGTATTGATAGACTTATAGTTACAGGTGCATTTTCACCATAATTTAGTGTATTGTAATTTACGTTTTGTATGAAACAACCGTATAATTCCCAAGTTTCCAACACAGTCGGGGTTGAATTTCCATTACCACCATCTAGTATTTCATAGTTAATTTGAAATTTATAATCTTGACCTGTCGCAGCACTTGCTTGTTCAACAAAATCCATTTGCTTCTGAATTTGTTGACCCACTAATTTTGCTACACTTCCTGTAGCATCATCACGCAAGTTTACGGTGGTCATTTGCCACTCATGTTTGCCGACTAGGTATAATTTTGAGTTATAAATATCAATTGGAATTTCAGTGAAACTTACTTGAGGTCTTGAAACATCAATTACTTGTCTCGTCAACTCTTGTGTTGAACCACCTACTCCAAAATTTAAAAACAAAACTCTAAATCTGTATTGTAACTTAGGCATCAACAATGCTGCTGTACTAGGGGTGTTATCTGCCCCTATACTCATATTAAACAGTGATTCTGATGCTGTTGCCATTTGTTTTTCTCCTTAATTGTATTTATTCAAATTTATTGATTACCAAATATCGCAGTGCCTCTCTCCTGAATTTCACCTGTATTCATAATTCTTACAGGTATGTAAATAAATTCAGCAGCTTTTACTGGCTCAATAGCGATATCTATCCATAATTGATTTTGATCAATTCTAGCTGGTGTGTTGTTTGTTGTATCACAAACAACTAGGTAATCATATATACCTCGTTTAGCAACCAAATCAACAAACAGTGTTTGTACAACTGATGTTATTTGGCTTCTAGTTAGTGCATCATTAGGCTCAAATATAAATGGGCGTGCTAAAATCTGTAATTTTTCACGAACATAATTCACTAATCTAGCTACGTTGATACGATCTAGTGCTGAGTTAGTTTCTTTACTGTTTTTATTACCATAATTCACTAATCCTACACTTGTAAAATAAGCTAAAGGATTAATAAAATTACTGTAAAGTACATCTCTAATTCCAACACGATTCTTTATTACTTGGAATTCACCTGTTTGCGCATCAATGTATCCGATCTGAACTGCATTATCAATAACTCCGCGTCTTGTTCCTGCAGGAGCTAACCAAGGATAAGCTATAGTATCATTACGTAAGAATGTTCTAAGCATCATGTGACTTGAAGGCACTGCACATCTTCCATTTGTTCCTAAATCTGCTAATCCACTAGGATAGAAAAGACCCATGTATTCGTTACGTGTAACTAATCCATCTTCACCTGTACCTGCAGCGTTTGCTGCATTGGTAGCCCAGTTTTGAATTTCAGTGGCCTGATCACTTAGTCTCATTGGTGTGTCACCAATTATATAAGCAGTGTTTGCTCTCTCGTTGTTTAATGCAACCATTTGCGGTTGTAACTCAGGATAGCCAGGAGTTGCCATTAGATTAAAGAAATTATCTTCTTCTCTAATTGCCATATTTGTAGATATAGAAGCAGATAATGCCTGAACGATCATAGCTCTTTGTGCTTTTCTTCCCATATATGGACTACCATTTTCTTTTAATCCACTTGCAGTAACCCATGCACTTTTTACTGCCGGAAGAACTACATCACCATATGTCAATGCGCTAAAATAGTTTGATCTAAACTGTTTAACGTTGTATCCTGATCTACGTGTATTAAATAATAACATTCCTTGAGGGTACATGTCTGGATCAGGAGCATCTAAATCTAAGTAGTTACTTGTTAATAAGCTTACTATAGTTGGAATAGGATCACTGATAGGATCTGTACTACCATTAGGTGCCCAACGTGCATCTGCAAAAAGAACTCCGTCACCTGAAGTTTGGTCTGTGTTATCAATTAATATCCATTGATCTACACCATCAACTCTTTGCCAACGATTAATTACAGGATAATTTTCTAAATCACTACTATCTATCCATAGATCACCATAAACTAATGGAGTACCGTCGCTTTGCAAAGTAGGAATGTCAGCAGAGATTATAGGTCCGTTTGGATCTGTAGCATTTGATCCTGATATAATAGGATTACCGGAACTATCATAATTGACATTTCTATATCCCTTCCATGCACCACCTTGTTGAATCATAATATCTACTTGATCAATTGTGCTATAGAACCAATTTGTGTTTTCAACTGGGTTAGTAAAAGGTGCTCCCTCATTCGCAGTATAGGTAATCTTTCTCCAGTTAGAAGCAAGACTTATATATCCTAAATCTGAGACACCAGAAACAAAAGCAATTCCAGTTACTGCACCTGAATTAATTGCTGTAACTTCTACAACTAGATTGTTAGCAGGGAAATTTAATCCAAAAGATGCGCCAGAAATAGTAATTTGGTCGCCAACATTGTAGTCGGAACCGCCAGTTGGGATGCCTGTCAAAATGTATCTATCTGTATAAACAACAGCGTTTATAGTACAACCTGTACCAGCTCCTGTTGTAGAATACTGAGGTAAATTAGGATATTCTATACGAATACCAGGTGACGCACTAACAGCAGAATTAGTTTGCCATGACAAACCAGCTAAATCTAATACGTTAGAATATGGTGTTCCTGGAAGAACTGTAAATCCAATCTCACCTCCTAATGTATGAGTGAGTTGTATTGCACCTGTTGTCGTTACACTTGCAGTTGTATTAGGTATATTAGCAGCCTGCCATGCAGTAACAAACTCTGTTGCACCAACTACACCAGCTGCCGGAAGTGTGATTAAATACGAAGGACTATCAAACGAACCTACTTGACCTGGTATTGAAACTCCAACATAAATTTCTGCACTATTAGGTAATGCAGGATTATTTACTGTGCCAGTTAGTACTGTAGGACCAGTTGCCAATCTTTCAAAGAAATATAAATTATTGCTAATATTACTTGATTCCTGAAATGTATTAAATATTCCAATAGCTGTGCCTGCAGGAATACTTTGTCCGCCTGTTTTATCTAAACTAGCAGTTGCTTGATTTAAATTTCTATAAATTGATACTAGTTTTTGAACAAATGTAGATGTAGCAGCACTAAATCTGCTCATATTAATGTTCATTCCGTTTCCGCTTATTGATGTTTTAATCCATATAGAACCGGTTGGGTGAGGTGTTAATTGTCCTTGTGTCCATAATGGCATTGCAGATGAAGGTCCATTATATGCTTCAGGCGCATAATATCTACTTGAAGAATCAATACCTAAGTCAGTTAGAACTGTTGATGCTGAGGATAATTCTAAATAAGGAATATGATCTTGAATATCTGGTACAGGAGAGAAGTAAATGTTTAATCTTCCGTTAGTTACGTCAGCACTTAAGTCTCCAAAACCTAAATTGTTTATTGTATTCGCTACTCCCAATGCAGTATTGTTAGGTGCTGCAGGTACTGTTATAGTTGTTGAATAATTTAGTAAAGAACCTAATATATTGATAGTAAATGTAGCACCTGCGCTCAATGTTGGATTGCTGGTTGTACCAGTTATTGCAGGAATAGCTCTTAACCAATCGTCTGTGCCTATTTTTACCCAACTGTTTGCAAGAGTTTTATAGAAATAATGACTCTGATTAAACGTATCAATAGTTAATGGATCTCTAGCATCAATTGCATAATCGCCTATATTACCAATGCTTTGTAGTGGGAAGCCGCCAACTAGATCAGCATCATTTACTAAAACGATAGGACTTTTTTCTGTAAATTTACCAGTTGACTTGTTAAATTCAAATATTCCCCAATTAGTGGATGTAGTATCTAACCAGTAAGTTCCATCGACAGGATTACCTTTTGGTCTTGATAAAGTACCAATAAGAGATGCTAAATCAATATCTGCACGTAGTACCCAGCAACCATTGGTAACACCTAAAACAGAGTATGCTGCAGCTAAACCATATTCGTTTAACTCGTAGCCTTGGATCGGAGTTCCGTTGGTAGTTTTATAGAAGAATGGGTTACCGTATAGTGAAACAAGGTCACGCTGTGTAGTAACTTTGTATAGTTTGTTTGCATTAGCTGCCACAGTACCTGGAGCTACGCCGGTGTTTGATGCGTTGGCTTTATTCGTTGCTGTAGCTATTAGCACGAAAGGCACAGAATTGGTTTGGGCAGGAGAATAATTACTTTCATCAATTATTGTAACTTCTACGCCTGGTGATGTTAGAGCCATTTTATATTTCCTTTAATGTTATGATTTTGAGGGTTAACTCCCTAGTATAATATTATTTATTAAAAATTTAAGAAAAAACGGTGCGTTGACTCTTCCCGAAGAGTTAGAATAAATACAAGTATGTCTAGACCTGTCTGTAAAGCATGTAACAAAAATCATTGCGCGGCTAATTACTATCGTAATGGAGTCAGACATTACCGAAGCAAATGTGAGGATTGCATTAGAAAGAAGAAGCAAATCCCCCTTCAACAGCCTAGTTGGAAGATTGCTGGATATAAGAAAAAACCCACATGTGACTTATGTGGGTTTAGAAAGATTTACGATAGTCAAATAACAGTTTTTCACATAGATGGAAATCTAAAAAACAATGATTTAAGCAATCTTAGAAGCGTATGCCTCAATTGTATTGAAATCGTAAGACGTAAAGAAGTAGTGTGGAAACGCGGAGATTTAGAATTAGATTAACTCAATTCCAGCATATGTTTTACACAACTATATAGATCGTCTATAGTGCTATCGTTGTGAATCTCATGGTCATATTCTAACCCCACACTCATATACTCGCTGGGATGTATTCCTAGCTTTGTTAGTCTGTCTTTACTCAAAGACCAACCTATGTGCCTAGGTCCCTTATTTACTGCTACAGCGTCATCATACCAGTTTGGTTTTGGCCCGCGGTGCACACGAATTGTAATTCCCCCTAATCTTTTTATTGCTGCAATTTCATTAGGAAAACGTGTATCTGTGATTACCACATCGTCTTTAGTTTGACTTAGTTTATTTTCTAAACTTGCTACCCAAATATCGTCATGGAAGCTTTGACGACCTACTTCTGTGCCCCATTGTTGGAGAATATATCTTGGAGTTAAATCTTTAATGCCTAACCTTTCACTCCACCAAGGGTCAACTTGCTCACGCCACTCACGTGCGTACTTTGTAGTACCCTCTAGCAGGTCACGTTCCCAATTGAATATATGTGAGACCGCATCCTTAAGAGATCCGGCCCAAGATTCTTTTTTAAAACCGTGTTCTGTAATGAGATAGTCAGCAATAGTATCTTTGCCTGACCCGATGAATCCAGTGACGCTAACTAGCATTTTTTCTCCTTGTAACATGTCTATTTTATTACAAAAAGAAGTATTTGCAAAGTCCAACGGTTATCCTATTACCCAAGTTAATGGTTGACTATGGTCAACATATCTGCGTAAATCTTCTATTAGTTGGTCTTGCATAGCCTTACCTTCTGCTTTCAATGTTGCACCATTTAGTGTTGTGCCACCAGCTGGACCGGCAATACTAGCGAACTTTTCACGTGCTTCACCCAAAATTAACTTTAGCTGACTAAGTGTCCAATCGCCTATCCAAATGCCTGCACCTGGATCTAATAATAATTCTATCTCAGGTCTTTGAATATCTGCCCATATTAGAATTTTTTCACCGCTTCCTTTTGGATCACGCACCATACGGAATTCCTTTGTTACTGGATTAAAAGTGAAAATGACGTAGCCACCAAACATACGTGCTGCAAGTTCAATGTACTGTGCATAAAAATCATATGTGGCCAAACCACCTGCGTAGTTATAATTTAATAGATATGTGTTGAGAATAGCACTACTGAAAGGGTCAAAACTACTTGCAGACGGTCCTGTTTCTAATCCAACTGTCCTGCGAAATACCTGTCTTACGTTTACAAATTCGTCAGGTAAGGTGTATGAATCTTTATTCTTTTCTATAGTTAATAATGTGTATGATTCTATAGTAGAATTCTGTGCCCTTTGTCTGTAAATTCTGACAGCATAACGATATGCTGCTTCAAAATGCTCAGGATCAAGTTCTACGTCAACTATACCGTCACCCAAACGATATCTTAGGTCACGAAAAAGATTGTCTTTTAATTCTTGTAAATTGTAAGGTGAAGCCATAAAAATTCTCCAGATAGAGTATTTATCTGGAGAAGGGCTTAATTATAAATCGCCGTCTTTGCGATTCTCGCTGTAGTATGGGTCAAAACTGCCACCGGGATAACGTGATTCAAGTTTCTTTACATTCTCTGCTATAACTTCGTTAGGATCTAAATTTAATGCTCTACATGCGTTGATCCAGTACCACATAACGTCACCCAATTCTCGCTTCATGTGAAAGACGTTTTCAACACTTAGTGGTTTTCCCTGAAATAACATCTTTTTAGGAATCTCACAGAACTCACCTGTCTCTGCTGCAAGTCCTAATGCTGCTGTTAGTAATAGTGGCACATTGATGTCAGGTCCATGTGACTGTGTTTCTGAGTCCCAATTACTGTCTAACTCATCACAACGGTTCATAAAGGTAGTCAAATCATTGCTTGGCTTACTCGTAACTGCTTCTACAAAATCTTGATATTTGTTTAAATCAATATTCATTTGTCATCTTCTCCAAATAGGTAATTAGTTTTTATAATACAAATCAACACGCCTGTTTTGACTCCAAGCTTCTTCATTTGATCCTGTTGCTTTGGGCTTTTCTGAGCCATAAGAATACGCTTCTATTTGACTATCTGATGCTCCATATTTTATAAGCTCCACTCTAACAGCATTCGCTCGTCTTTGTCCCAACGACAAATTGTATTCTTTGCCGCCACGCTCATCAGTATGACCTTCAATGAATACAAATTCATTCGGATTCTTAGCAAGAAATTCTCCATGCTTTTGTAACATAGTTTGATATTTTTCTTGAACGGTATACTCGTCTAAGTCAAAATACACTGAATAACTTTCAAACAGTTTATTAGGATCCTTTCTATCTTTTACTGGTATTTTTACTATTTCTATCACTGCCTCTTCTATCTTATTTGTTGAGGCTTTACTAGTTTTGTTAGTTCTATTTTCAACAATAGGAAGTTCTTTTGTAGTTTTGTCTGTACTAGTTTTGTCTGTCAAAGTACTCGTTGAACAAGCACCAAGTAAAAGTAGTATTAAAAAATGCTTCATTCGTCATCTTCTCCAAATAGGTATATTGCCATCTTACGCTCTGTAGTCTCAGGGTCTTTCATTGCACACTCAAAACAAATTTCTTCATCTTTAGGACCATATGGTCTGCACTCTGCAATAATACCACACATCTGGCATGCTTGAGGTGCTTCTTCTTGTATGAATCCTCGTCCACTCATGTTTACTCCTTTGGTATATTATACTCTCTCCCGTATTGCGAGTAGTGTCCTATAGCCTCTGGTCCGGGATACTTTACATTGCTTTCTACTGATAGTCCAAAACGTTTACGAATGTTTCGCATGTCTGCTTGTGAGCCACAACATGCTGCGCATTCTAAAACAATCATCTTGGCCAATCTCTCTATGCCTTGTTTCGCATAGTCATCAAATTCATCCCAACAGCCTTGTGCTGTAAGTCCTGATTCGTACAATAAATCTTCAAGTTTATCAGTCATCATTAACTCACCAAATATTTTATCATTGAGGCTATAGCCAGCAAATAGGTTAGACCTTTACCGATTGTAAATATGCCTACCCACCATTGTTCCATTTCATATTCTGTCATTGTTCAACTCCAAAATGTTGTTTAATCAAATCGTATGCTTGGCCACGGCTGACCATATCACGCAACATAGGACTCAATGCTACGCCACATTCTTTCACAATCAACTCGGCGAACTTTTTACACTCCGGCATATCCCAATGTCCAATACCAAACATATCAGGCAAGTATCCAGCCTCAATAGCCAGTTCCTTAATTCGTTCGTTCATAATTAACCTTAAAAATAACCATGTTTAGATAAATACTATAACACAAACAGGTGTTTGTGTCAACAAAAATGTCCTTCGCGGTTCTCCCAAACCCAAGGACTCTAACATTATGGAGCAATGTCAGCATGACTATTTACTTATATATAAAAGTACACACTAAAACTGGATTAAAATATTTCGGAAAAACAACAAGGAATGTGAATCGGTATCATGGTTCAGGTAAATATTGGCAACGACACATTAACCAGCATGGATCCGAACACATTAAAACATTGAAGATTTGGGAATTCCAATCATTAGATGAATGCACTTCATTTGCGCTTAAATTTTCTAAAGATAATAACATAGTTAATTCAACTCGGTGGGCTAATCTAAGAGAAGAAAATGGAAACGACGGAGCTCCTGTTGGTCATGCTGGATGTGTTGGTTTAAAAAACGGACACTTTGGAAAGCAACTCAATAAAGGAAAAAAGCACAGCGAGGAAAGTAAAAAATTGATGAGTGAGAAATTAACCGGGCGAGTATTCACTGAAGAATGGCGCAAAAAAATTAGTGAATCAAAATTAGGAAAAACTTTAACCGAAGAACATAAAGCCAAAATGAAGGAACCAAGAGGTCCCCTCAAAGTTAAACGAATTAGTCCTAAGAGAGGACCCTCACCCATGAAAGGAAAGTTTAAA
>Ga0315903_10008762_pt1 | contig 12376 bp, 24 predicted proteins | sample LakEriMetagenome_7_FD_203524 | JGI IMG/M metagenome (GOLD analysis project Ga0315903, IMG submission 203524) | Freshwater fungal communities from buoy surface, Lake Erie, Ohio, United States - Buoy 2 MA119 | ecosystem: Environmental > Aquatic > Freshwater > Lake | place: USA: Lake Erie, Ohio...
TTACCTGCCCACAGGATTTTTATTGATTAGCAAAACTGCAATCAAAACACTTATTGAAAAGTATCCGAATCTAAAGTATAGAAACGACATTGATGGATATGGATACGGAGATAACTTCTACAACTTTTTTAATGTAGGTGTAAACCAAGCTGGCATTTATGAAAGTGAAGATTGGGGATTCTGCAGTTTGTGGAAGAGTGTAGGCGGTCAAGTACTGATTCATCCTGAAGTCAATGTCAAACATTTGGGGTGGCACGAGTATACAGGAAACGTACTAAACTATCTTGACCAGATGTATGCCTCAGGAAAATAATAATTCATTGACCCACGGGACAACACCAAATGCTCCTGCGTCTATAAAACCAGTAGATGTAGATACATGGAGAGGGAAAGTTGAACCTACCTTTAAACATTACTACGAAGAACGTTATAACAAGTTAGTACAACAATACGAAGAACTTGTTCGTGATTATGAAGTAAATAAGATGTGTTATGAAGCATCGATGGGATTTGAACCAATCATGGGACAGGTTTATCATCTGTATAGAAAGAACGATGGAAGTAGTTTTCTATCCTTGATTGAACCACAATATGCCTTTTGGGGAAATCATGTCGGCAGTTATAGATTAAACGCTCAGTATGCATGGGAGGAATATTTTGATGGCACATTATAATTTTAGAAAAGATATTAAAGAGGGAGAACTTGGAGAAAAACTTGTCACTAAATGTTTGTGCGAAACTTATGGAGCAACCCTTCTATCCGAAAACAAAACCAATACCCATGATGTAATAATACAATTCCCAGAGAATCAACATCAACTGTGGTCAGGTAAGGTTAGCATTGAAATTAAAACTGATGTTCTAGTTAGCAAAGCAAGAGATACAGGAAATATGTTTATTGAGTACGCATGTCGTGGTAAACCATCTGGTATCAGTGTTACACAAGCAGATGTATTCGTCACCTATTTTAAAAATTTAAATCAAATATGGGCAATCCGAACTAGCGACCTGAAAGAATTATTGGAAACTTATAAGTTTAGAACTGTGGGAAATGCTGGTGATGTAGGTAGTGGAACTTGTGGTTATTTGATTCCAAGAATGCAGTACAAGAGTAATTTTGTTCGTTACATACTACCGGAGTAGACTATGGGAATGTTTGACACAATAAAGATACAAACCAAGATTCCAGGTTATTCCGAAATCCCCTCCGAGGAGTTCCAAACTAAATCGTTTTACAGTGCACTTGAAAATTATGTTATAACTGGTAACGGTGAGTTGTATAAAGAAGTTTGGGATTACGAATGGATTGATGATGACAATAGCCTATTAAGGGGTTATTCTAAAAAGATAGAGGGAAGTTATCGCCGCGAATACTTGACAGACTACCACGGTGATATTATATTCTATAGTGGTCAAAAGGTGAATGATAAGTGGAGAGAGTACACCGCTAGGTTCACCGAAGGTAGATTAACTCGTGTATGGTACGAAGATAAACAATATTAATAGAGGTTAAATGGTTATGGAAAAGTCAAAGCTGGAAAAGTTCATCACCAAGTATAACTTGGGTGGTTCGTGTGAGGAAGTAATCTTTAATTCAGATGGGAATATGCTCTCAGTACGAGTCATTTCTGGTGACAAGAACGTAGTCGGAGAGGTTTCTTTAAAGAACATAAAGTTCCCAGAGGGAGAGTTCGCCGTACACGAAACTAAGAAGCTTCGTGCAATCCTCAGCGTATTGGATGAGAATCTTACTATCAAGCCAAACGTAAACGGCGGAAAGACCACTGGATTGAATATTACTGATGGCAATACTAAGGCTACTTTCGTCTTGGCTGATTCGTCTATCATTCCTAAGGTTCCTGACCTAAAGAAGCTTCCTCCGATGGATGTTACCATCACACTTGATGAAAAGTTCATAAGCACATTCATCAAGGCAAAGAGTGCCCTCAGTGATATAGATACGTTCGCGGTCACCAGCGATGGAAAGGACAACGTTGCATCTATTATTATCGGACACGCTAAGCAAAACACCAATCGTATTACTGTGACCGCTACCACCGATAAGGCTGTAAAGCTAGAGCCTGTCACATTCTCCGCTGACCACTTTAGGGAGATTCTTACTGGTAACAAGGATATTGCCAACGGAACATTCCAAGTGAGTTCCAAGGGTATATCTATCGCAAAGTTTTCATCTGGAGATTTTGCCTCGACTTATTATTTGGTACACAACTCCATTTAATTATCTGTAATGTACCAGCCGTATTTTGACAAGTTCCTAAACATGACTCCGTATCTAGAAATAGGTGCGGAGGAATGGAAACATATTAAAAACACATTTTCTGTTGAGGATGTCAAGGAAAGCATGGCGACTGTGGCTATGACATACCCTATTCCGTATAATGAAATTACGAAAGAGGATGCATACCACGGTTACATGGACTTGAAGTCTGTTAAGTGGAATGAGTTGTTATCGGACGGTGAATGGTTCTATCGTTCCAATAATTCACGATATGACCTGACCCCGCAGTATTTTTCCAAAAGCAACAGTGGAAATGCCGCGTCCAACTATTTTCAACAAGAGAATCGTTGGGAGGCTAATTCAATTCGCTCTCCTGGTCCCGCAAAAACTTGGAGAACAAAAAGTACCATGATTACTTTGATGGGGTCACTGTATACGTTGAAGGTGCCTTATATTGATAAGGCTACTCTCCGTGGATGCCTACATCTCAGAAAATACACTTGCACACAGTTCAGACCGAGTGTGGCTAAAGCCATGTACGATAGGTTTGAATCTAAGAATGTACTGGATTTTTCTATGGGATGGGGCGACCGTCTAGCTGGATTCTATGCGGGTAATACCACTGAACATTATGTTGGACTTGACCCAAAGGCAGATAACCATCCGCTTTATGATACCCAACGAAACTTTTATAGTAAACACACTAGCTTTTTTGAACATGATAAGTCTAGTGAGTTTCATGTCTGTCCTGCCGAAGAATTTGATTTTTCTAAGTATGACAGTTATTTCGATATGGTATTCACTTCACCACCCTACTTTAATGTAGAACATTATAGTAAGGACGATACCCAAAGCTTTAGACGGTATAAAACAGTCGAAACGTGGAATACCGCATTTTTGCATAAAGTATTGACTAATCTCTATCCTGCTGTTAAACTTAATGGCATAGTGGCTATTAATATTTCGGATGTATTTTCTACTTCTGGTAGTGGAAAGAAGCGGTGGTTGGAAATTACCAATCCAATGAATGACCATATGAAATCATTGGGCATGGAATATGTCGGAGCTATTGGAATGGAAATGTCCAAGCGACCAAATAGCGGTGGTGCAGGAACTGTATTTCAGGGAAGTGCCCCGAACGATTGGACAGAAGATGCTATGAGTCGTGCAAATAATTCGATAAACAAAACGTTCGCAGAACCAATTTGGTTATGGAGAAAAGTATGAGTGAGCATACAATATGGGTAGAAAAATACCGTCCAGATGTTCTGGAAACGTACATCGGGAATGATGCTCTTAAGGAAAAGTTTGCTCACTATATCAGTACGCAAGACATTCCTCATCTTCTATTCTACGGCACCGCTGGCACTGGTAAGACTACGGCGGCAAAAATTTTGGTCAAGAATATTGATTGCGACTATCTGTTCATCAATGCATCTGATGAGCGTGGTATTGATGTCATTCGTGAAAAGATTAAAAGCTTTGCATCTACCACAGGATTTGCTTCACTAAAGATAGTTGTGTTGGATGAAGCGGATGCCCTGACTCCAGATGCCCAAGCCGCTCTTCGTAATATGATGGAAGTGTTCAGTAAGCAAACACGGTTCATCTTGACTTGTAACTACTTTGAGCGTATTATTCCACCTATCGTCAGTCGATGCCAGACCTCTGCTCTGACTCCACCATCTAAGAAAGAGGTGGCAGTGCATCTGACAAATATCTTGAATCAGGAAGGTGTGACGTTTGATAAGCAAGCAGTGGTTACATTGGTCAATGCGTATTATCCAGACATTCGCCGTATCATAGGAACTGCCCAGCAACAGACTCAGGACAGTAAACTGGTGGTCAACATAAGCGAAATTATTTCTGGTGATACCAAACTGAAGATTATGGATACCCTAATGAGTAATCAGACTGGGCAAGCTAAGGTACAGGATATTCGCCAGATGGTAGCCGATGCGGGGGTTCGTGACTTTAATGAACTGTATCGATTGCTATACGACCGTGTTCAAGATTATGCTCCAAGCAAGATTCCACAAACTATCTTGCACATCGCAGAAGGTCAGTTCCGTGATGCTATGGTAATTGACAAAGAAATTAACTTTGTAGCTACAATATATAACATTCTAATGTAAGAGGTAAGTATGACTAGTAAGTTTATTCCGCCTTCGGGCAAGCATGACCCACGACAGATGCAACAGCAGATGCCCGACCTTTCGTCTGCCACGGATATCTCATGCGAGAACTGTGGTAATCTGACCTTCCAAGAAGTTATCTTGCTAAAGAAGGTATCTGCTCTCGTATCACCAAACGGTAAGGAAGGAATTGTCCCGATTCCAACTTTCTCTTGCGTTGCATGCGGTTACGTCAACGAGATGTTCCGTCCTTTCAAGAAGGTTGAGCAAGCAACCGAGACTGATGTTCCTGCTGAACAGACCCGTCCAAAGCTTGTACTAGAGACTTGATATGGCGAAAACCTTGTTTGACCACGTAAACGAAATTTATCAGTCCCAAGATAGAAAGTATTTCTCTGCCCTAGATGATGGAGAAAAGCGGACGTATAACAATTACATGGTCAACAGGGTTTTGAGCATGAACATTCATCAACTTCCGTTGGTAAATGAGATTCAAAAGTACAGTATTCCTTCTGACGTTCACTATTTATTTTTTGCGACCACAATTCCACGTGGAAAGCAATATAACAAATATGTGAAGGCAGCTAAGGAAATCAAGTATGAAGAGTGGTTGGTCAGCTTGGTGGCGAAGCATTATTGTGTCTCCGAGGTTGAAGCCGTTACCTATTTGGAAATCTATTACGAACAAGATAAACCCGCACTTCGGGGACTTTGCGAGAAGTATGGGATTGATACTAAAGTATTGAAGAAAGCAAAACTATGACACAGGATTTGGTTACTATGGTTAAGTTGAAGTGGTCGGAGTACTTTCGACAGATTGCCCATACTGTAAAGTTGAAGTCAAAGGACGAACACACACAGATTGGTGCGGTCATCGTTGGAACCCATAATGAAATCCGTTCTACTGGATACAATTCGTTTCCACGGGGCATTGATGATTTCCGTGAAGAACGGTACGAACGTCCAGAAAAATACTATTGGATGGAACACGCAGAACGGAATGCAATTATTAATGCCGCACGTATTGGTGTCTCCACAAATAACTGCACGATGTATCTGACCTGTGACATTCCTTGTGTAGATTGTACCCGTGCTATTATCAATGCAGGAATCAAGATTATTTTTTGTGAAAAGGGTCAAGGTGCGAAGGGTGACCACTGGAATGAGCACACAGAACGTAGTATTAAAATGTTGTGTGAAGCCAACTGTACTGTGTGGTATTACGATGAACGAAAACCATTTATTGATATAGGTGTAATACGATGACTAACGGAAAGGGTGATACTCCACGCCCATTTAGTGTGGATAGTAGAACATATGAAAATAATTTTGAACGAACCTTTGGAACCAAGAAAAAGAAGTTTGACGAAAAGGTTCACGCATTACAAGCAGATATTAATAAGGTCAGAGATTTGTTAGACCATTATAGCGGATTACCATCTACCGCATCGTATGATAGCAACAATGAACCTATATAGAAACCGCAGAGTAGGACAAACTATAAATGGTTATCGGTATGTGTTATTACAAGATGCACCGAACTCTATACATTTGACTATATCACATAAAGATAAAGCGATGTATGACCACCTATCAAATTTACAGTCAGAAGAAGATTTAAATAACAAAATTTCTGTGTTAGAAACAGAATTCACCGCATGGATACAAAAAGATGAAGTCACTAACTAATTACCTCACAGAAGAAGATGCAGTAGCCTGTGTAGGCAAGGGGTGGGAGCCTCTTGTTCGCAAGGTCTTTAACGCAAAAACAGGATTGGGTATTCCTGTTGGAATTATTCAAGTAAAAGAAAAGTGGGGCGGACTCAGAATATATACAGATTATTATGTTCGTGAAATAGATAGTGTCATCATGCAAGTGGGAGAAGAAAGTCTTACTATCTGTGAAGAGTGTGGGGCTTCTGCGGGACTTGTAAAAAAGGGAACATGGTATCAAACCAGATGCGAGGAACATCGTGGAGAATGGACGCCAGTTAAACTCTAATAAGTTAGTGCATTATATTTGGGTGGGGACCGCAGAGATTCCCGCCCATTTTATATTAAATTATGAACACACCAAAACACTAAATAAAGAATATCAATTTAAAATCTGGAAAGAGTCAGACATTTTGCCGATATTAGGGCACTACGAAGAACTATTCCTGACTAGTTCTTTGTTTCATAAACTCCAACTGGCGAAGTATATGGTATCTCATACATTCGGTGGAGTATATTCTGATTTTGATATTGAATGGAAGGTATCGTTTGACCACATAAGTAATCTGTTCCAAGATACTAATTTGGTACTGCCTAAACGAAGAAGTCTGTACTTCTTTAATAAGGGACAGAAAACTACGATGGTGGATGACTTTGTTATAATGTCTGCACCAAATTTAATGAAGTCATTCTTGGACTTCTGCGTGGTCAGAACGGAACGAAAGGATGATAAGACAGAGCCATTCAGCGTATACGCACTGACAGAGTGGTGTCTAGGACAGGATAAAATAGAGTTTTTGACCCCAGAGCAAATATACGATGACCCAAAATGTACATTTGGGTATCATTACAATAAAAGAACATGGTAATAACGGTTTTCAAATAAATGGTATATTTATATAGGTACTCAAACTGGTATACCATATGAAACACGATACAGAACACCAACTCCGAGAACTCATTCGTAACGTTATCCGAGAAGAACTAAAGTCTCGTGAAGTTAAGAAAGACACCGAAACTGGAATCACCACCTCTGACCTAGAAGATAAGGAAGGCAAGAAGGTTGGATATATGAAGCACAAGGAACTTCCAACTGGTGGATTTGTTGCTGGTGGTCGTATCGGTCCAAAAGCCGCAGAAAAGAAGGTGGACGAAACTTCACACGAACCAGAATACAATAAGGATGCCGTTGACAAGGCTATCGCATCAAGCAAGGAAAAGGTCGGTGGCGCTGAAGCGAAGGCAATCCACAGATTGTTAAAGGGAAGACACAACAAGGCTCCAAAAAAGAGTGTAGAAGATAGAGCTAGAGAACTAGGACAAATAGAAATGTTTGAAGAAAAGCTTAGAAAGGCTGTTATGGAAAAAATGGAAAAGACCGATGAAAACAAGTATAGCCTTCCAGCGGGAACAAATAAACCGAAAGAACCAGTTCAACCAAAGAGTCCTTTGGAAAAAAGATTCGGTCATTTAAAGCCAGGTGAATCTGCTTCATTAAAGGGTGACCCAAAAGATGTTAAGAAACCAGTCAAAGAATCAAATACACTGATAGATAAAATGGAAAAGACGGGTACACCAAAGTCAGACGACAAGGACATCTACTCATTAGTATTTGGTAAAAAGCGTCCACACGGTAAAGGCTCAAAGAGTGTAGAAGATAAAGCACGAGAGATGGGTCAAATAGATATGTTTACCCTAGAAGAATGGATTGGTATGTTGGAAGAAGCTGGATATGCAATTAGAGAAAATGAAGGATTAAAGCCTAAATAATACATATTAATACTATATAATAGACCTCCACCCTAAAAAGTGGGGGTCTTGACTTTTATATCCCTGCGAAGTATATTCCTCGTGTCTATTATGTAAGAGGAATTAATGAATAAAGTATCATTTAGTCAATATACAACTTGGGCAAATTGTCCCGAGTCATGGAAGCTTCGATATGTCGATGGTCATAAGATAGATGACCAGTCAATACATACCATATTTGGAACAGTGATGCACGAAGTTATTCAGGAGTGGTTAGACACCTTGATGAACAAGAGCAAAACTGTTGCTAATTCGCTTGACCTTGATGAGAATCTAAAAACCAAGTTTCATACACATTTCAAGGCGGCGATTAAGGAAGTAAACGGACAGAAGATATTCCCGTCTGACCGCAAGACTCTGGAAGAGTTCTACCATCAAGGAACCGAAATCCTTTCATATATTCAAGAGAATCAGGATAAACTATTCCCCACAGATAATGTGAAGCTGGTGGGTATTGAATATCCGATTGATATTGAAGTTAGAAAGGGTGTTCAATATGTTGGGTTCGTTGACATTATAACTAAGAACGAGCAGACTGGCGAAGTTACTTTGTACGATTTGAAAACAAGTAAGTCCGGGTGGTCCAATTATCAGAAGAACGATAAGGTCAAGACAAGTCAGTTGCTGTTGTATAAGAAGTTTATTTCTGATATGTTTGGAATCGACCCTATGCTAGTTCGTGTAGAGTATGTTATCCTTAAACGTTTGTTATCAGAGAATAGTCCATTTCCAGTACCTCGTGTAAGTTCGTTCGAGCCACCAAGTGGCAGACCTTCAATAAACAGAGCGTGGTCAGATTTCGAAACATTCCTTGACCAGTGCTTCGATGAGTCTGGTCAATACAAGATAGGTGAGATTAAGCACAAAGCTTCGCCGTCAACTTGTAAGTTTTGTGTGTACAAGGAACGCAAAGACCTTTGCAAACACGGGGTGTGAAATGGAAAACCCAATGGTGAATTATAGTAAACTGATTGCTGAAACTGCAAGTAACCATTACAATGTGCGGGATGAATATAAGGAAAATACCTACGAACAGAACGTTGCCATCACAATGAGTGAGCAACGTAGGTTCTCTGTGGGGTGTATCAATATCACAGGGGAACTGAATATCGGAATGATGATTCGTTCGGCGTGTCTTTTTGGGGCTGAGAATTTTTATATCTTTGGACGAAAGAAGTTTGATAAGCGGTCCACTGTTGGGGCTGAGAAATACATTAATATCGTCCAATATACTTTTGATGACCCGATACACGCCGACGAATCAATTCTGAATCAGTTGAAGTTGTTGAAGCACAATATAGTGTTGTGTGAGCATGGTGGTCATGTGATGGGGAAGGACAATTGGAAGTTTTACGATAGTCTCCACAAGCACAATGAAACCCCACTCTTTATCTTCGGCTCGGAGAGTCACGGAATTCCAGAGGTTATCCGATTCGCAAACTTTGAGCGTATCAGTATTCCGCAGCGTGGGGTACTTCGGTCATATAATGTGAGTGCCGCTATGAACATTATTTGTTGGGACTTTATCAAGGAGATATATCTGTGAAGAAGCGATATAAGCAAATGATTGATACTCGTCGGGTCTATCAACTGGAAACTGATATGTACTATGACCGCCGTTTTGCGTATATCACCAAGCAACGGTCATTAGACTATCTGGTACGATATGCCAAGAAGATTTGGAAGGCTGAGAAGATTAAGAAGGAAATACCACTTATCCGATTTGGTAAGGGGTTACAGAAGTATAGTTGGTGTGATGGGGAGACATTAGAACTTGCCCCAACCCAACGGGACATCTTGACTCTTATACATGAGTTGGTTCATGCGATTGGATACGATGACCACGATAAAAACTTTGCGGCAAAAGAGTTGGTTTTACTTGCGAAACATACCAGTGTAAAGGTTGAAGCTTTACACGAATTGTTTGAGGTTATGATATGATTACGAAGTTGAAGGAAGCATCGGTATTATTCTTCATTCAGATATTGAGTTATACTATCTGGTGTATTAACTTCCGAGCGGTTGCTGATACGCATTATCACACGGCGGCAGCAAGTGATTTTATGATTGCCTCTATTCAATTCTTTGTGATTCGGAAGATTGCGCATGGACAAGACCAGTTTCATCAATGGGCTGGATATGCACTTGGGTCTGTGGTCGGGAGTTATTTAGGTATCTGGATTTCCGCAACATTCTTGGGAGGTTGATATGAGTGAAGTTGTCTCATGTATGTTCATGGGAGAAAGACCCTACGTGATTGCCGTCACCAAGGATGGGAGAGCGTTTATTGGATATGTAAGGACTGGTGATGAACCTGATGTTGAGTGGAAGAGAGTTACTGATATTCCATTAAATGAAGAGGCTATATGAAAAAGAAAAAGAAACGCATCGAACGGGTAGATTCATTACGACTTGACCTCAACGGAAAGTTGTTGGTTCTACTCGACACAGACGAGTGGGGTCCATTAGAGTTCCGTGTAGATGATAAGGAAGCGGCATTAAATATTATGCGAGTTCTTATTGAGCATACGGATGGTGTGTCGAATGTAGATTCCTATACAAAGAAAGAAGGAAAGAAACTTAAAAAAATGGTGAATGGTGATGATTGAGAAGATTGAGAAGCCGTGGGGCAGTGAATTGAAGTTTGCTCATACTGCCCACTATGTCGGAAAGATTTTAGAAGTTAAGGGTGGTGAAGCTCTGAGTATTCAATATCATCGTCAAAAGGTAGAGACAATGCTTGTACTTGAAGGTACGGGTCGCATGATACTTTATGTGATGGATGAGGATGGAGAAGCTACGGTTACCAGTATTAACAAGATGGAAAGTGGGGATACTTTTCACATCCCACCGAATCAAATTCATCGCGTAGTTGCGGATACGGATATGAAGATTGTAGAAGTATCAACCAACCATTTAAATGATTTAGTTAGACTGCAGGATAGATACAATAGGAAGTAATATGATTTTACTATTAGGGGACATTCATGGGAATGCAGGGGTTCTCAAACAAGCACTGGACATATCTAAACAGTCCAATGCTGTTGCTATCATTCAACTGGGTGATTTTGGAATGCTTCCTGATAACGAAGAATGGTTTCGTGAAAATATTAGAGATGCTCATATTCCCATTTACTTCATTGATGGAAATCACGACGATTGCCGCAAATGGACTAAGCTTGAGGAAGTAACACGTATTTGGGATGACCGTGAACTCTTTTATATCCCACGAGGAACTGTCATGGAATTGGATGGGCGTATAGTGGCATTTATGGGCGGGGCATCCAGTATTGATAAGAATATACGACTGAAAAATAACATGCACTGGGATGCCAACGAAAACATCTCACCCACTCACGTAGAACGACTATACAGAAACGCATTGGGAAAGAAAGTTGATATGTTCTTGACCCATTGTCCACCACACTCTGTTATTGAAAAGAACTTTGACCCGATTAATAAACTGTGGTTTGGTGTAGGGGTAGATTGGACAGACCCAAATCAAAGTATCATAGAAGATGCATGGGATAAGCTAAACTATCCAACTGTCTATTCTGGACATATGCACAAACGAGTAGTGGGAAATGACTATAGAATTTTAAATATAAATGAGCTTTTAGCAGTATAGCCCACTATATATTATAGAAGGTTATAGACAAAGGTTATATATGAGAAAAGACAAACACAAATATACTACCATTCAAGTTAGTAAGGATATAAACAAGCATATACGAGACTTCTGTAAAAAGAACTTCGTGAATGCTGGACCATTGACAGAGCGTCTATGGGCCAATTATATTTCTGCTAGCGTGAGTGGTAGTATTACTTTATAGGAGTAGGTTATGTCACAAGTACTTTCAAGCTTAATACAAGCACAATTAAAAGCTATACCACTAGCGTCTGCAGACCCCGAACTAGCGGCACAGCAAGTAGTATTAGCAAACGCAATTGCTATCGCTGTTCAAGCATATCTAACAACCAGCGTGACCGTGCAGGTTGCAACACCTGCAGGACCCGGCGCTGGTAAACTCACTGCCCCGTAATAATATGAAGAAAAATTATATTCCAAAAGACCAAAGAAAAAAGATTTTATTTCTAGCAGATGATATGCGCGTTACCTCTGGTATTGGTGTTATGACCAGAGAGATTATCGAAGGCACCTGTCATCATTATAACTGGGTTCATGTCGGTGCTGGCGTAAACCACCCAGAAACTGGAAAGATTATTGATATTTCACAAGCATTGAATCAGGAAACTGGAATCGATGATGCTTCATGCAGAATTTATCCTTACAATGGATACGGCGATAGCAGACTTATTCGCCAATTAATCGAAATGGAAAAGCCCGATGCCATTCTGCATTTCACAGACCCACGGTATTGGATTTGGTTGTATCAGATGGAGCATGAAATCCGTCAGAAGATGCCCATCCTTTATTACAACATTTGGGATGACCTTCCATATCCAAAGTACAATCAAG
>Ga0315903_10008763_pt1 | contig 12376 bp, 6 predicted proteins | sample LakEriMetagenome_7_FD_203524 | JGI IMG/M metagenome (GOLD analysis project Ga0315903, IMG submission 203524) | Freshwater fungal communities from buoy surface, Lake Erie, Ohio, United States - Buoy 2 MA119 | ecosystem: Environmental > Aquatic > Freshwater > Lake | place: USA: Lake Erie, Ohio...
TCTGTTCGCTGGCTTGGACCCATGCAGCCTGAAGACTTTTTGCCTTTTCTGTTGAGCTGCAGGGTAGGAGTCATTGTTTACAGAAAAACCGGAACCGACAGTAATAATCTGCGTTCTCCACTAAAGGTTATCAATTATCTGGCCTCAGGAAAGTGCGTTATATCCAATATCGATTGTGAAATCCCGGCACTGGAAAATGAAGCTATTTATAAAGCCGATTCTCAGTTGATGTATCTTCAATTATTGGATACAGCCATGAATGGCAACTTGAAATTTAACCATCAGCTGGTTGCACAGTACCTGAATGATGTTTCCTATGATCATTTGGTAGGATCCATATTTAAGTCGATGGATCAGTCTCTGCCTCCGAAATTTGAACATGAACAGGCACATGAATCAGCTTAAAAACAAATTTCCGGTTTTGACGATTCACCCATTTTAGGCATATTTACACTCAATAAAAGCAGTCAAAGTTCAGTGAAAGGTAAAAGAAAAGTTCTGGTAGTAGTAAATGACCTCAAACGTGCGTTGGAGCATGAATGGTTTGTAACTTACATCGATCGCAATAGCTTTGTGATTGAGTTTCTGCTGATCAATTCAGAAAATTCAGCCATGGATACTTTTCTAAAAAATAATCGAGTGGTTACTCATCATATGAGATACCATGGCAAAAGTGATATTCCAAAACTCTTCTTTAAAATGTTTTGGCTGTTCATGAGCAGGAGATATGATGTTATCCATACTCATTTATTTATTTCGTCCCTGATTGGTTTGCCTGCTGCATGGTTGGCAGGTATCAGGACCCGAATTATGACCCGTCATCATTCCGATTACCACCATGTTTGGTTTCCATCGGCCGTAAAGTATGACCGGTTCGCAAATCACTTTGCCACAAAAATTGTAGCCATCAGCAGGAATGTTCAGAGTATATTAGTCGATCGGGAGGGTGTTTCCCCCGGTAAAGTTGAACTGGTATATCATGGTATTGACTTTTCCAACTATGTTCCTTTGGAAAAAAAATCAGAACGAGTGGTCGCTATCAGAAGCAAATACAATATTACTCCGGGTCAAAAAGTTATTGGTGTCGTGAGCAGATTTACGGAATGGAAAGGAGTTCAGTATATTGTTCCTGCTTTTCAGGATTTACTCAAGACCAAACCTGATGCCATTCTAATACTCGCAAATGCCAGCGGTGATTTTGCCTGGAAAATTGATGAAATGTTGAAAAATCTACCAGAGAATAATTTCCGGCTCATTAAATTTGAAACAGACATAACTGCTCTTTTTTCCTGTTTTGATGTTTTTGTACATGTCCCGGTTTCAGCATCTGCCGAAGCATTCGGGCAAATATATCTTGAGTCCATGGCGCTGAAGATTCCTTCTGTTTTTACCTCCAGTGGCGTGCTGGCCGAATACGGAAAAGATGATGTAAATTGTCATATCGTTCCATTTTGTGATTCAGAGGCTATATTTAAAAAAGTATTATATGTGCTGGATCACCCGGAAAAGGAAATTGAAATTATTGATAATGCTTTTAATGAAGTGAGACAGCATTTTAGTTTTGATGTTAAGATAAAGAAATTAATGAATCTGTATCAATAAACGGATATGATCAATCAGCCACTGGTTACCGTTTTAATGCCCTGTTACAATGCCTCAGCATTTTTTGTTGAAGCGGTCGATTCCATCGTTAATCAAACATACAATAATCTTGAGATTTTACTCATTGACGACGGTTCCTCCGATAATACCAAAGAACTGATCAGTAAGTATGCTGAAAAGGATAGTAGGATCGTCCCGGTCTTTAATGAAGTGAATTTAGGTTTGATCCGAACACTGAACAAAGGGGTGGCGCTCGCATCAGGTACATTTATTGCCAGAATGGATTCAGATGATATTTCTGACCTTCGAAGGATCGATGAAATGGTGGCAACATTCAATAGCCATCCGGAATTAGATGTTATTTCTGCCGGATATTTCAGTATGGCTGCCGATGGAACTAAAAGTGTTCGAGTATTTCCTAAAGCACTCGACTCCAAAGCGCTTTTGTTCGTTTCATTCTTTTGTACGCCGGTCAATCATCCCTGTATGATGGCTAAATCTGCTGTTTTGAAGAATAATCCCTTCGATGAACGGTACATTCATTCAGAGGACTATGAAATATTTTCAAGACTATTGTTGTCGGGATCGATTTTTATGAATCTGGAGAAACCATTGTATTATTTGAGAAGAAACCCTCAAAGTGTATCTAACCGGTTCGAGAGAATTCAAATAGCAAATCATACCAGAATTTCAGCCAGGAATATCGAACAGTATTTTGATAAAACCTACGACTATTTTATTCATAAAATTATGATCAACAGAATCAGCTTTAACGCTTCTCCAAAGTTGATCCGACAAGCTTTGGGAAATCTTTCGGAGTTAGAGCTTGAATTTGAACAAAGGGAAAATGCTGATCAGAAAGTTAAAAAAGAAATTGCGAATTTTCTGATCGAACAAAGAATAGATATATTCCTTCAGTCTTTAAAATATGCTTCTTGGAGTAACAGGGCTGAAATTACTTTTCTGATGCTGGATTACATAAAGGATTTCGTATCAAAACGAGGAGTCCAGTACCTGAAATCCAAATTCCGGTAATTTATTTCAGGAATTAGTACCGTATCACTTTCATTGATTTGGTTTTATCGCCGGAATAAATCGACAATACATATATTCCTTTTGAGATTCCCGTGGTATTGATCCGGTAGGTGTTGTATCCGGCACTACTGCTTTGTGATGCTTCTGATTTCACCAGTCTGCCGGTCAAATCGAATAATCTTATACTGTAATTACCTGCTTCGGGAAGATTAAAGCTGATCGTCAGATAATCACTGAAAGGTTGTGGATAAGCTGAGAATATTTCAAGCTCTGTGGTGAGGGTGCTGCATAATTTATCATTAGCGGGATTCATGTCGTTATCTCCATTGACATCCATGACTTCTACACAAAAATATTCAGGTATAAATGACCGGTCCATTTCTACAGAAGAAACAAATTGATACACTTTTACCTGTCCGGGTAATAAAGTGCTTTCTATGTTTTCGTTAATGGGTCTTGCCCCCTGTATAATGCCCCGAAGCTCTGCATCAGTAATGGTGATATTCCCAGTATTGGCTATTCTCGCAATCAATGATACTTCGCCGTCATCAACAGTTGAATATACATTGAGAACTGCCAGATCCACATAAGGAATCAATACGGATAGATTTTGGTAAGTGGTGTCAATGCAGCCTTTGTCACTTGTCGCGATTAGTGTAATCTGATAGTTGCCTGTGTCAGCATATACATGCACCGGAGTTGATAAAGCAGATGTGGACCCATCTCCGAATTCCCAGAACCAGGTGCTGCCACCAACAGTATTATTGATAAAGTTGACTGTTAAGGGTGGTGACCCAAATAAGGGATTGGTTATAAATTCTGCCACCGGCAATGGATAAACCTCAGTAGAGCCGGAGAATGAACTGCTGCAACCGTCAACAGACGTTACGGTAAGAGTGACCGGAAAATTACCTGCTACAGAAGAAGTAACTGACGGATTTTGCAAGTTACTTGTTCCCAATGTTCCAAAATCCCAGCTCCAGGCTGAAATCATTCCGATGGCGACGGAGGAAGTATCGGTGAAGTTCAAAGGAAGATTTTGACAATTATTGTCAACTGTAAATCCTGCGTCAGGATTTGGTTTTACAAAAATTGTTGATGATTGAATAGCGGAACAACCTGTGTTTGGATTGGTTACCGTAAGTGTAACAGGGTAAGCTCCGAAGTTCGAAAATAAATGTGTCGGACTTAATGCTGAAGAAATAGTTCCGTCACCAAAATTCCAAATAAGATTGGATGGTGGGGTGGGAGTGATGTTTGAAATATACGTGAAGGCTGCACCGTTGCCTAGACATGGATCCGCAAAGTCAAATGTGAAATCAGGAGATTGAATGACAGAAATTTGATTTTGCACGGTGTCGGAACAACCAAAGGCTGTGTTTACAATTAGTGTTACATCATAATTTCCCTGATTCGCAAATGTGAATTCAGGTATGGAGTCCGTTGATGTTCCTAATCCGTCAAAATTCCATATCCATGTGGTGATGTTATTGCCGGCAACCTGTGACAATGTTCCGTCAAAACTTATTGTATCTCCCGAACATGGAAGTGTGGTGGAGAAGTCTGCTACTGGTAATGGATGTACCACGACTGTGTCAATAAATGTTGATGTACAAAGTAAGTCATTGTATATGGTGGCTGTCACTTGATAATCTCCCGGAGCAGCATAGGTATGAACAGGCGAGGTAAGGCCGTTGAATATGGTGCCGTCACCAAAATCCCACACTACGGAATCTACTGCCGTTCCCGGAGGTGTAACAAAAACAGGATTAAAACTGGTAGAGTTGGTTAAACAGACTGCTGCTGCACTGAAAGTTATTTCAGGACCGGGAATGACATAGACCTGTAAGGTTATTGAACTGTCGCAATAAGTTGGTGAAATAGCGGTCAGGGTAACATTATAATAACCGGTATCGGCATATACATGTGTCGGATTCTCCAGCAGTGATGTGTTGGTGTCTCCGAAATTCCAGAGGTAGCCAGATATTGTATCTGTGCCTGATCCGGTAGAGGCGTTGGAAAAAATAATCTGATTTCCCTGACAAACAATTTGAGGAGACCAGGAAAACTGAGGAATGGGTTGATTGCCAATTCTGATATTTTGAATGATAGTATCTTCACATCCAAGAGAAGAGGTGGCGATCAGCGAAACATCAAAGTTACCTGTTGTTGCGGCATATTGATGTGTTGGATTTTCACCCGACGAGTTTCCACCGTCTCCGAAGTCCCAAGAATAAGTTAAGCTTCCTCCTCCCTGAATCAAAGAGGCATTGGTGAACTCAGCAATATCTCCAACACAGGTTGAAGAAACTGTAAAGGAAGGAACGGGGGTTGGTACGATATCAATCGATTGAGTAAGGCTGTCGACGCAACCTGCATCATTGGTAACCGTGAGGGATATATTGAATACGCCTACCGAGTCGAATACATGAATCACTGATGCAAGAGAATCAGTTCCATTGGTATCGCTGAATGACCATAACCAGGATGTATTTGTAGTGCCTGAAGGCGCGGTTGAATTATCATTCAATAAAACGGAATAACCCTCACAACTTTGGGTTACAGCACTTATACCGGGAATCGGAAGAGGGGCAACCGTAACTGTTTGAACAATGGTATTGGAAGGACAATTGGGTCCGGATTGGGTGGTTAAGGAAACATTATATGATCCGGCTGATGCAAAAGTGTGTGTAGGATTTTGTAAATTGCTGGTAGGGCTTCCGTCTCCAAAATCCCAGTTCCAGAAGTTGATTGATCCGGCCGGTACAGTGGAGTTGTCAAAAAATTCAACTATGCCACCCTCACAGGCAGATCCGGTTGAGAATTGACTGTTAGGAGTGGGATTTACAAATACGCTGTCAGTATAGAGATATTCCGCTCCACCAGCATCGGTTATTTTCAAATCCACATACTGATACCCCCCCGTACCTGCCGTAATTTGAACCGAAACAGGATCATTTGAATAACCGGATCCTCCTGTACATGGATTTGGAAATTTGAACCATTTAACACTCATAGGCGCGAAAGATGGTGCAAAACCAAATACTGATGAAGAGTCTTCAAAAAGCTCCAGGGCCCACGGATCAACCAGATTTGCCATTGTATCGGCATAAATAGTTTGAGGTGCGTTCAGCAAACTGGATCCAAAACGATAGTTGTAGAACTTATATCCTGAACCGTTTGTTGCACTTAATACATGGTAGTTTCCTCCGTTCCTGAAAATTTTTAATCCTCTGCCGTTCATTTGAGGAATAAAAGTTGGAAAGGCAGGCGAATTTGCAGGAGAACTTCCAAAGTCGGCAACCCATAATCTGCCGGAACCGGCGTTGATAAATGCGGCAAAATGCTTGTCAAGTTTGCAGTCGTAAATCATGTCGAACCCCTGAACTCCTGTCATTTCCGATCCTGGAATTGATACAGCAGTGGAAGGGTTGTTCAAAATGGACGTTCCCATGTTGAAGCGGTAAACATTGGAACCAAAAGCGAAAAAGTATAAAGTGTCGTTTGCTATCGTATATTCCAAACGATTGGCTGTAATAGGACCTGGAGAACCAATATTGGTCGCTGTTGCTGTGTTTAATGAGATGTTGGATCCAAGATTGATTCGAACCAGCTGATTATTTGTTTCACTGGTTGTGATGGCGTAATAAATATCATTCTCTTCATGGATAATCAGACCTTTGGGGTTTACCAATGTGCCCCCGAAATTTCCGTAATTAAAAGCAGTTGGGGTATTTGATAAAGAATTTCCGAAATCCCATCTGACTAAAAAGGAGTTTAAAACATTGACGATAAATAAATGATACTGACCATTGCTTTTGATCATTCGCAGGTCTGTTGGTTGGTTGATAAATGAGCCAATATTCTGAACACCCAGATTGGTTGCCGGTTGACTAAAATCACCAAAACAGGTATTCCACTCAACACTGCCTGTAATGGCGCTGTTGTTGATGGCCTGGAAGGTATCGCCTGCGCAGACAGTATCAGGCATGTTGATGCTGAGGTTGTCGCACTGGGCACTCAATTGCCTGTGTGAAATGATCATTAGTATGATCGTCAGTACGATGATTCGGTTTTGCATGATTTTGATTAGTTTTCGGACTTTTGTCCTTAAGCAAATTTAATAAACTCCTTAGCCTTATGCCCGTTCAGAAACTTTTGTTTGCAACATCAAATGTTCATAAATTGGAAGAAATACGAGCTTTGGTGCCTCAAAGTTTCGAAATCATTGGTTTAAAAGATGTTGGTTTTGATGAAGCCATCCCCGAAACAGGACAAACTTTTGAAGAAAATGCGCTGCTTAAGTCAAGATACCTTCATCGTTTATTCGGAGGCAATGTATTTTCAGATGACTCCGGCATTGAGGTGGAAGCTTTGGAAGGCCGTCCGGGAGTTTTTTCGGCCAGGTTTGCTGGAGAAGGGGCAAGTGATGCCCAGAACTGCTCAAAGCTTTTGGATGAAATGCACTCCGAATCAAACAGGAAAGCTCGATTTGTTGCTGTTATATCATTGATATACAATAATATAGAGTATTCATTCAAAGGAGAAGTGAGGGGTCGCATCGCGGCATCACCTATAGGTAAAAATGGTTTTGGATACGATCCGGTTTTTATTCCGGACGGATTTGATAAAACCTTTGGAGAACTCCCTTCAGCCATTAAAAACAGACTCAGTCACCGGGCTGTTGCCGTGCGAAAACTGGTGGATTTTCTTTCAGCCTGATTGATTGCCGGAATCAGGTCTTATCAACAGTCCATTCGTTGATAATTGTCAGGGATGCCGAATGACACCGGAACTTCTGATGACTCCCTTTTCATAACTTTGTATCCTATGAAAACCCGTGTTGGAGTAATATTTGGAGGTACTTCCCGTGAGAGGGAAATCTCATTCGCCGGCGGTCGAACCGTCTATGACAATCTTGATAAAACCCTTTTTGAACCGGTTCCGGTGTTTATTGACAGCTTTGGTAACTTTATTCTGCTCAACTGGGAGTTCATTTACAAAGGGAGTATTCGTGATTTTTATCCTCCTGCAGGTACCATACCGCCTTCACCAAACGAATATCAGATCTATGCTGAATCAATCGGTGAAACCGGAATCCAGGATCAAATGAAGCTGATCAGCAAAGTTGGATCACGAATTGAACCATCTTCCTTGTCATCTCAAATAGATTTTGCCTTTCTCTGCCTTCACGGCACCGACGGAGAAGATGGAAGAATTCAGGGTCTTCTCGAATATTACCGCATTCCTTACTCAGGTTCCGGTATCTTGCCATCAGCAATCGGAATGAATAAGGCAGTTCAGAAAGACCTGATGAAAGCATGGGGGTTCAAAGTACCTGAATATGTCACCATAACCCGCGATCGCTGGTTTTCCGGTAACGGTTCGTCCGGATTTTATAATCAGGTGAAATCCACCTTTAGGTTCCCGGTAGTCATCAAGTCGGCCAATCAGGGATCTTCAATCGGCGTTTCAGTGGTCCATGATGCGAACGAAAGCCGTTTCAGAGAAGCAATGGAGAAGTCGTTTTTTACGTTCAGGCTTTTCAGGGAAACATGGACTTCCATGGACTTTACCACAAAAGTGGAATTCATCAGAAAACTCACCGATATCAGAGAAGGAATCGGTATTCCGGTAAAGATATCAGGGAAAATCATTTTTCATCCTGAAGAACTGCTTTCAAATCTGAATCAGCTTTTTTCTGAACCGGAAGATGAAGTGCTGATCGAGGCGGTGGATGGCGAAAGTGAAGTAATTGTCGAAGCTTTCATTGAAGGTAAGGAATTTTCCTGTATTGTCATTGAAAATACCGATGGCACTCCTGTGGCCCTGCCTCCGACTGAAATCAGAAAAGGCAAGGAGTTGTTTGACTACCGTTCTAAATATCTCCCCGGACTATCCCGCAAGATTACACCGGTGGAATTGCCTGAACCGGAAATTGAAAGAATCCGCGTAGAATGTCAGAAGCTGTTTTCGGGACTAAAGTTCAGCGTTTATGCCAGAATTGACGGATTTTACGGAAACGATGGATCAATTTATCTGAATGATCCGAATACCACCTCCGGCATGTTGCCGTCATCTTTCTTTTTCCATCAGGCAGCTGAAATAGGACTCAATCCTTCTCAGTTCATCACTTATATCATCCGTACTTCGCTACAGTCACGTATTGGTGATATGAAGCATTACAAAATGGTTCCCTGGCTTCTTCAGCATATCGACCGGAATATTTCCGGCCAGCAAAAGCTAAGACAATCCAAAAAGAGAATTGCCGTTATTATGGGAGGTTATTCATCTGAAAGGCATATATCTGTGGAAAGCGGCCGAAATATTTACGAAAAACTGGCTTCATCCGGAGCCTTTGAACCGGTTCCGGTTTTCCTGACAGGTGATGACAACCGTCATGAGCTATACATCATTCCGGTGAATGTATTGCTAAAAGACAATGCAGATGATATCAGAGAAAAAGTACACTCCTATCACCGGCACCCTGTAATCGATACCATCATCAGTGAATGTACTGAGGTTACCGGTAAATACTCCCATGGCAGCAGCCTCGACGCTCCCCGAATAGTCAGTTACAATGAACTGGCTGAATCCGTCGATGGTGTATTTATTGCGCTTCACGGACGTCCCGGAGAAGACGGTGTGGTACAATCGAAGCTGATTGAAGTCGGACTTCCTTTCAATGGCTCCGGCGTGGAAACTTCAAGAGTGACGATCGATAAATTTGTGACCAATGAAATCCTGATGAATAATGGTCTGCACGCCGCCCGGCACATGGTAGTTCATGAAGCCGACTGGCGCAGAGATCCAAGTGCCTTTGAAGACTCCATTCTAAGGGAATTTCAATTTCCTTTTATCGCCAAACCTGTTGATGACGGATGCAGTTCCGCTGTGAAAATCATTCGCAATGCCGGTGAGATGCATGCATTTTCTGAATTGATGTTCAGAAAAGAAGAAGACCTCATTCCAGCAGCCGCCGGTGTATTGAGAATTAAACCTAAGGAGGAGTTTCCGAGAAAATCGAAATACCTGGTTGAAGAACTGGTAGGTCCTTCCGGTGCTGCCCGTTTCCTGGAAGTGACCGGCGGTCTGATGACCCGATACAATGAGATTGGAGAACTGGAGTATGAAATGTTTGAAGCCTCTGAGGCACTCTCTGAAGGTGACGTGCTTTCGCTGGAAGAAAAGTTTTTGGCCGGTCAGGGACAAAATATCACTCCGGCCCGTTACAGTCCCGATCCATCCGAGAACAGACGAGTTTCCGGAATCGTGAAAAGTGAACTGGAGAAGGCTGCCCGTGTACTCAAGGTGGAAGGCTATGCCAGAATTGATGCGTTTGTAAGGATTTATAAAGACGGAAAGGTAGAGGTTCTGATCATCGAAGTGAATTCCCTTCCGGGGATGACACCTGCTACGTGCATTTTCCATCAGGCAGCCATTAACCATTATAAACCTTATGAGTTTATTGAGAACCTGATAGATTTCGGATTCAAAAGAAATCAGCGAACCAAAGAAAAACCCAGTACTTCCGGAAATTGATGAAAAAGTTCATTGAGTTTTTAAGATCCAGATTGTTTCTGATGAATTTCGGAGGTGCTGTGGCGTTGATCACTCTGGCTCTTTTCATGACTCATTTTTGGCTCAACGCTTTTACCCGGCATGGTAGCAGTCTAAGTGTTCCCGACCTCCGCGGAATGCGAATTGAGAATGTGGAAGGGTTCTTACAGTCGAAACACTTACGTTTCAAAATAGCAGACTCCACTGTTTTCGATCTTTCCAAACCACCCGGAACAGTGATTGAACAGGATCCCCAACCCGACGAAAAGGTAAAGGAGGAGCGTACCATTTACCTGTCTATTACCAGGTCCACACCTCCCGGAGTCAAGATTCCTGATCTCGAGGATAATTCACTTCGCCAGGCGGAAGCCATTTTAAAGTCGTACGGACTGGTAAGAGGTCAGTTGATTTATAAACCGGATCTTGCCAAGAATGCCGTTCTTGAAATGCAAATCAAAGGAAGAACAGTGACTAAGGGAATGGAAGTGCCCAAAGGAACTTCTGTTGATCTGGTGCTGGGTGATGGCTTTGGCAATACCAAAGTTCCTGTACCCAATTTGTTTCGCCTTTCAGTGGATGAAGCAATCTTCGCCATCAAGGCTTCCTCACTCACCGTTGGCGCACTGGTTTATGACGGAACCGTAAAGGATTCCTCTTCCGCTAAAGTATACCGCCAATTTCCGGCCTATGACGAAACCGTTCAAATCAGTCAGGGAGAACCTGTAGATTTGTTTCTGACTCAGTCGGAATCAGTAATCAAACTTCATGAAACACCATCAAATGATGAACCCGATAAATTGCCCTGATAGTTTAAAGTCCTTTCTGATCTTAGTCTTTGTAATGGCATCCTTGAATGCCTCGGCTCAGACAGAAAGAGTGATGCCTCTTTCATCTAATCCTGTGATTAAAAAAGAACTTGTCAGAGGGCAGTCGGTTAATGAATTATCTAAAATCAGTTCAGTTCAGAGTTCTGACACCTTGTTCCTTCCTTTTTTCGAAGATTTTTCTGAATTCAGTGTATGGCCGTCGTCGGATCGCTGGACAGACAGCAGCGCATTTATCAATCCCAATTTTCCTGTCAATCCACCTACTATCGGAGCTGCTACATTTGATGGCCTCGACTGGCAGGGAAACGCTTATGTGAACAACAACGTGAACGCATCTGGGCTTTGTGATGTGCTTACATCCAAACCCCTTAACCTTTTTAATGACAATAACGGGATCCCTTATAATGCCTCCGACAGCATTTTTATGATTTTCTACTATCAGCGGAAGGGCAGGGGAGACAATCCTGAAACCAACGACTCCCTTCAGTTGCAGTTTTTCAACACTGCTTCCGGACAATGGCAAAGAGTATGGAGCGCTAAAGGAATTGCCGGCGGCGATACTTCATTTACAAGGGTAAAGCTCTCCATCAATGATGTCAGTTTCCGTCAGAATGGTTTCAGGTTTCGTTTTATGAATTACGGCAGCCTCACCGGAATGCTTGATATCTGGAATGTTGATTATGTGTACATCAACAAGTTTTTACCGCCTGATTTTGACGTGCAACGGGATTACGCTTTTGTTTACGAAGGGAAGTCACTGCTCAACAGTTACAGTGCAATCCCCTGGAAGCATTTCACTTCACTTACTCAGCAACAACAGCAAAACCTGGTAAAACCGGCAGCAACCCTTACCATCAGAAATAACAACGATGCCGGCACCTTTCCGATTAAAGTTGCCGGAACAGTTTACGACCAGTACGGTAACCCGACTTCCATTGTCGGTGGCGGCGGACTCAACAGTATTGTTGTGCCGCTGAACAGCAATGTAACGCCTCCTGCCAATTTACTCACTAACACTTTTTTCCAGGATCCGGGTGCGGACGATCAGACTGTTTTCAGAACTATTTATGAAATCGGTCAGACTTCCGGTGGAATCGTGGATGATTTCCCGCTCAACGACACCTTACGGTATGAGCAAAACTTTTATGACTATTACTCCTTCGATGATGGTTCAGCCGAACTGGCATATGGTGTAAGTGGTATCGGAGCGCAACTCGCCTACAAATTTGAAGTTCTCAAAGCCGATACACTGCGAGCCGTGCACATGTTCTTTGCTCAGTCGGGGCTGGATGTATCTTCACAGCCGTTCCGCCTTGCAGTTTGGACTGGCACCGGTCTTGGTCCGGTTGGAG
>Ga0315903_10008765_pt1 | contig 12373 bp, 10 predicted proteins | sample LakEriMetagenome_7_FD_203524 | JGI IMG/M metagenome (GOLD analysis project Ga0315903, IMG submission 203524) | Freshwater fungal communities from buoy surface, Lake Erie, Ohio, United States - Buoy 2 MA119 | ecosystem: Environmental > Aquatic > Freshwater > Lake | place: USA: Lake Erie, Ohio...
AAACGGCCATGGGCTTTGCGACGTTGGGCAACCCGGCTGAAAGCGCTGGCCACTTCACTGCGGCGCTCATGTTCGGCCTGGTCGCTGGCGGTGCTATCAAGGCAACGCCTCGTGCAAGCGACGGCGGCGGGAGCAAGGCGCCCGCGAAGGCTGCGGCCTCGACGCGTGACAGCACGATGGGCGGCGGAGGCGGCACCATCACGAACGTGTACAACCTCCAGACCGGTATCGTAGACGGGCAGAGCACGGCCATGGCATTCCGTCGCGCGGAGATGACGGCGCGGAATACGGGCATGGCGAGCGCGGGAGGCTGGTGATGGCGGCTCTGTTCCCGGTCATTGAGACGCTCGCACGCGTGCAGCTCTACACGTTCACGGACGCGGATGAGCGCGAGAGCGGCTGGTCACTTATGGCGCGCGTGGCGCAGGCGTCACAACAGCGGGACTCGACGTTTCGGTTGACGTTTGACGAAGCGACGAAGCGCTTGACGGTGTCAGCTGGCTCGACATTCCCTATGTACCTGACTGGCGCCGAATCGCTGACGGGCTTCGCGACGGTCAACACCGGCGCCAGCACCTACACGGGCGCGGCCTTGTCGACGGTCCTGACTGTCGACGGCGTTCGGATGGCGCCTCCGGGCTGGTCAACCGGAGGCGGCAAGCCGGTATCGGACGGCTCTGGCGTCAGTTCTCCACGTTGGCAGACGGGCTCGGTATCGCTTGCGCTTTCGGTCAACTACGCCGACGCATTCACGACGCTCAAGACCATCCGCGCGGGCGTGTGGGACGTGGTCAACGAGGGCATCTGGCTCGGGCGTATCCGTGTCACAGGTGCTAGCCTTGAACCGCAAGGACGTCTTCCTGGCATTGTCGAGGCCCGCATCAACGGAGTCGCCGTCCCATGAGGTCACTCAGTCAGGCGCTGCAACATGAGCTGCCGTCGCAGCTGCCGCCCGCGGGCGCGATGCTTTACGGCTACGTTGACGCGACCGAGACGGGCTATCGGAGGGTCCGGTTTGCGTCGACAGCCTACCAGCTTGCCAGCAGTATCTATCGGGGCGACGCGTTGGCGCCAGCGCTGACCGCAGCCGGTGTGCCTAGCACGCACGCAGATGGCCGTTTTACGCTCACGCCGGCAACGGCCGGGCAGTTCACCGGGCTTGACCGTCTAGGGGTCTTGCTGGGCCTTATAGCGAAGGCTGGCGACAGCATCCCGTCGGCGGCCTCGTTTACATCGTCGCGCCTGTCGCCGGTGGCCATCCCGCTGGCGGGCTACCACGTCGAGGCGCATCGGATTGACGCGGACGACGAGCGCGTGCCGGACCGGCTCGAGCGCGATATGGGCTTTGTTTGGGGTGGCGCGCGCGTCGTCACGGTGCTGTTGACGCTTCACAAGTGGGCGCTGGACGCGTGGCTGTTTGGCTGGTGCCAGCGCGGCAAGGTCGCGATCGAGGGCGGCAACGCTTCGCCGTTTGGCGCAAGCCAGCCCGGCGGCGCGATCACGGGTCGGGTCATCTCGACAACAACACCGCGTTGGCTGGGTGACGCGCAGCTCTGGGCTGAGGTTCGGGTTACGCTCGCGGTGGAGGACTGACGATGTCGACATGGAACGAGCTCCTGGACGCTGGCTATACGCGGTCCTTTGGCGTCCTTGTCGAGGGCATCCCGTACGCGTTCCTTGAGACGCGGCTACAGACCACGGCCGATGATGATATCGACGTCCCGATAGACTACACGGCGGCACGAGGCGCGTTGCGCGTGCGCGAATCGGATAGCGTCAGCAAAGAGCTTGACCGTGTTACAGGCCTCGGGCGCGGGCGTGCGCTCGACATTGTGCTTGCACTTGACGTCTTGGGCGACATTGGGGCGGAGCTGTTCCGAACGCCTTCGCTAAGGGCGCGGTTGACAGCGGACGCGGACGGGACAGCGACGACCTTTGATGTCGACGATACAACCGGCTTCGCTGGCAGCTTTTACATCGGGCGCGAGTTCTGCACCTACGGCGGCAGCACGGCGACAAGCTTCACTAGCGTCACGCGGGCGGTCGCAGGTTGGGCGCACTTTCATCCAAGCAGCACGGCGAGCGGATACCGGTATTGCACGGACCGGCCGCAGTACTGGCGCGGACGGTTCGTAACCATCTTCGAGCATCTCATTGCACCTGACGGGCGCGCGCTGGCGTCAACGGCCTGCACCGTCGGAACGTACTGTCGAGAGTTCTGGAAGGGCTACGTCGACGCGCAGCCGCAGATTGACGGGCGGCAGATGCTGCTCCGTTGCCTTCCCATTGAACGCCTGTTGGCTCAAAAGCTTGGCGGGACGGCGAAGGGCGAGGTCATGTTTCAGCCGGCTGAGGGCGCTGTCGGCTCTCCGGCTGACGAGTTCGGGCGCTTCCCCGTCGTGCTGACTCAGTCCGACCTGTTCTACGCTGAGAACGTCGACACTGGCGACACTGCGACGATTGGCTCGGGCTTGAATGCCCCGACGATCACGACTGTCGATCAGGTTGCGTTGTGGATTGGGGCGCAGGTTCAAAACCGTTTCGCTTCCAAGTGGGTCGCTGGCGACTTTCGTGTGCGCGTTGCGTCAGGGGAGGACCCTATCATCGTCGTTCGAGCAGCGCTCGAAGATGCCGGAACCCGTGAACAGCTTGCAATCCGGTCGCATTGCTGGTTCTTGCGGGACCAACAGCCGACGACCTATCAGGAAATCGTCCCGTTCTCTTTGGCCTCCGCAAGGCAAGTGACTGGCGACTCGCTCGGCTTTGTCGTCGCGCCAAACGTTGCCGCGAACGCGTGGCTTGTCATCAAGCCCGAGCTTGACAACGACGGCGAGCCCGGTACGTGGCCGGCCTCGGGATACCTGTTGCTTGAAAACGACGACGGTCTGGAGGTCGCAACGTACGACAGTCAGTTTCCGGACCCGTCCGGACAGCTTCGGGCGGTGCGGCTGTCGGGCCGCGCGTTGCGAGGCACTGCGCGCATCAACCCGTTTCTCGCTGGCACGCGCGCGACCGTCGTCCCTGGCATGACCGGCACGCTCGAAGAAGTGATTGAAACAATGGCCACGTCGAGCGGCACCGGCCTGCGCGGCGCTTATGACACTCTGGCCTACGGTCTCGGCCTGTCGATGCCGGGCGACTGGTTTGCGCTCGAAGGTTACCCGTTGTCGTCTCAATACGTGGACGGTGCCAGCGACGACGAGGCAAGTATTGAGAACGTCGTCGGCGGCTGGCTGGCGCTTATGGGGCGATGCCTGACGCAGCGGCGCAACGCTGACGGATACGTGCGGATTGAGGCGCCCTCGACATCGCTTGACTCGCCAGGCACCGTTATCGCGGTGGAGCCGTCCGACATCCTCGTCGGGGCAACGCGTGCGGAGCGCTTGTTTGAGTCGCCAAACGTGGTGCGGATTGAAGACAGCCTGCGCCAGAAGCGTACCGTCAGCGTCATCCGTGACGTGCCGCGACAGCAGGCTGAGGGCGCGCGGGCGGCAACGTTCATCGCGCCGGGCATCAACACCGCTTCAGCTCTGGCGTACGGTGGCAAGATGCTTGCTCTGTCGGACGGGCAACTTGTCATCACGTTCGGCGTCAGGCCGGGTCTCGATTTGCAAATCGGCGACCCGTGCCGCCTTGAGCTGGATCACCCGGCTATCTGGTCATGGGCGGATGGGACCGTCGCGGCCACGGTGTCCGCGCGCGTCATCGGCGAGACAATGAGTCTTGGCACCGGCGAGCGCTCGCTTACGTTCCTTGTGCCTGGACAACAACAGCCTGCGCGCCAGCTATGCCCGGCCGCACGTGTTGACGGCTATCTTTCGACCACGGTCCTCGAGGTCGACGATGTGACTGGCTTCGCCGTCGGGATGGAGTTGCTGGTCTACCGTCGCGGCAACGCGGCAGTCACAACGACGCGTGCCATCGCTGCCGTTGACAGCATCGCGAACACAATCGAGCTGACAACGGTCTTGCTTTCGGCGACGTTCCCCGCTGACGGTGACACGTGGTTGACCTATGCCGACTTCGGCACTGGCACTGCGGCACAGGACGAGCACTTGTTCATGAACCGCGGGAGCTTTGAAGCATGAGCTACAGTCCGCAGTATCTGTCCAACCTCATCCCGCCTATCCCAACGAAGATGGCTTCTGGCAGTGGGTGGCAACGGGTGCGCGCCAATCACGGGCAGCTCTTCCGGTACTATGAACCGACGGTGGCGCAATGGGCTGGTGACCCGCTTGACACTCTGACGACGGGCGCCTCTGAAGACTTGCTCCGGTTCCGCTCGCGCAACGGCGCCGACTTTGCGGTCGGGGGCGTGGGCCTGCAACTGCGCGTTGACGTCATGGCCCGGCGCACTAACGGGGCAGCGGCGGCAGCGGTGCTAAGCCTCGCAGGCGGGACGGCCTTGGTATCGGCCAACGTGTCCGGCATCACGTTTGTCAAGGTCACGCTGACGGCTACGCCTACGAGCGACGACGAAGAATGGACCATTGCGGGCTTGGCATCGGCTGGCGATTCTCTCGAGGTCGCGTCCATGGTCGCCTATTGGATTTCGACGGCGCCTGGGAATCGAGCCTATGCCAGCGGGTTCCGCCAAGCGGAATCGTACTGGGACAAGGACGACGTCGCTGTTTCGACAGAGCTTGCGGCCAGACTTCTGAACGGCCCCATTGCTATCGCCAAAGACCGGCCCGTGTGCGTGTTCTCACACCTCTGGCGGGTCAACGCCACGGGCAGCGCGTTCACCAAATACGGCGACGTCGACTACTCTGCATGGGGCACGGAGGAAGCGACTGAGGCTGTCGTTGTCGGGCAAGGGCGCATCCCGTGCAGCGACATCCGCCCGCGTCCGTTCATCGTCACCTACTACCTGCGGAGCTCGGCGTCGTCGACAGGAACCATCCGCATTGGGGCCGCTGTGTTTGCGGTTACGGCGAACAACTGGCAGGCGTTCCAAGTCGACTTGCCGCCCGTTGATGTTGACATCGTCGCAACGGTCAACCCGCAAGCGGCGGGCGAGTGGGCGTACTTCGAGAGCGTGCAAGTCTGGAGGCAAGCGGCATGAGCACGGCAGCGCGTCCGCCACAGTACGACGTCAGCCTTGACACGCAGCCGGCGCAGACCAGCTTGCGCGATTACCAGCGCGCAGATGCGGCGCTTGTCAGGATAGCCGAGGCGCAACAACATGCGCTGGCCTGCGGTTGGGGGACGCCTCCGCAGGTGTTTGGCTTCAACAGCTTGGCGCCCAATGCGTCGCTGCTGACGCTGCCGGTCCTGTTGCGCGTGCCTCCGTTCTGCACTCGGATGCGCGTTTGCTTGCTTGGCTCCGGTGCCGTGTCCTACACGTTGCAGGTCGGGGCTCTAGACGCGACGACGCTGACGCTAGTCGTTCTGACCTCGCCTGGCGTGGCGCAGTGGTACGAGGGCGCAAGCTCGCCAAGCATTGGAAATCAAGACGGAACGATTGAGGTGCTAGCGGCGCAGAGCGCGGATTGGCAAACTGTGACCGCTACGCTAACGCGCGACGCCAACTACCTGACGGCAGACAATGTTTTCGCGCTAGCCTTTTATCCCATCCTTGAGCAGGCGGTCTAACGATGCGACGCACCATGGCCCTCCGGGACTTCTTCCAGGTTGAGCGGGTCTCGCTCTCGACTGCCAGCCCGAGCGCGACGGTGCTGATGCCGCTCGCGAATGACTTCCGCCTTCTGCTCGTCGGCGACCCGTCCGGCCTGACGGTGCTGTTCCGCAACGTGCATGAACTGTCGACGGGCAGCCCCGACGGTGGCGACACTGCGGCGCTCTCGGCGAGCGAGTGCTCGGAGCTGTCAGAATACCGTGCCGATAGCGGGTGGATTCCGGCGCAGCCCTCGGGCGTGCGTCTGGAGCTGACGCTCGGTTCCGCTGCTGACGTCATCGTGGAATACACCTCGCGGACCCGGCCGGCCTGACATGCCGACGCAGCCACGCAAGCTCTATCAAGAGCACTGGCAGCAGTATTACAGCCAAGGCGGCAGGCGCCCCAAGCCTCCCGTCTTCGTGGACTGGATTGGCCCTGCCATGCTGCTCGCTGGCGGGACGTGGTCCGTCAACGAGGAGGCGTCCTGGGAAGGCCCGGCGCTTGACCTCGACGGCGGCAGCTTTAGCGCGGCCATGTCGGCGGACTACACCGGAGCGGAACTGACGCTCGACGCTGGCACGTTCAGCGCGTTCGCGACCGTCAGCTACACCGGCCCGGACATGGCGCTTGACGGCGGCACCTTCGAGGCCATCACGCAGGCGGACTACCTCGGGCCAGACGTGGCGCTTGACGGTGGCACGTTCACCGTCAGCGGGGCTGTGAGCTACACCGGGCCCGAGATGCAGCTCGAGCCCGGCGCGTGGTCGGTAAACGAAGAGGCATCGTGGGAAGGGCCATCGCTGTCGCTTGACGGCGGGGCCTTCACGGCGCTGGCGGCTGTCGGCTACGTCGGACCCGAGCTCGCGCTTGACGGCGGCACGTGGTTTGCATCAGAGGCGGCGCTCTGGCAGGGCCCGGATATGGCGCTTGACGGCGGGACGTTCACCGCGTTTGAAAGCGCGTCCTGGATTGGACCCGACGTGGCCTTTGACGGCGGGACGTTCGCAGCCTCGGGCGCTGTAGACTACGCTGGCCCGGCGCTCGACCTTGACGGCGGCACCTACAGCGTGACCGAGATTGCGCGGTGGGAAGGCCCGGAGCTGCTGGCCTACGCTGGCGACTTTACGGCCATCGGCCTCGCCGACTACGCCGGTCCGGACATGGCGCTTGACCCGGGCGAATGGCAGGGCGCGGAGACCGCCTATTGGCAGGGGCCCGACATGGCCCTTGATGCGGGCGCATGGGCTGCGTTTGAGTCGGCCGACTACGTCGGGCCCGACGTGGCGCTCGACGCTGGCAGCTTCACGGCGCTGGCGGTCGTGGACTACGCTGGCCCAGAGGTTGACCTTGACGCCGGGACGTTCACGGCATCGGGCGAGTTCCGGTGGATTGGACCTGACATCGCGATTGACGGCGGCACCTGGACGGCGCTTGAGTCGGCGGACTACGTCGGACCCGACTTCGAGCTCGACGGCGGCACGTGGTCCGGTCAAGAGCAAGCTGCGTGGCAGGGCCCCGACATGGCGCTCGACGCTGGCACGTTCGCGGCGGCTGGCTTTGCCGACTACGCTGGCCCGGACATGGCACTTGATGCGGGCACGTTCGCGGCGCAGGAGGTCGGCATCTGGTCGGGTCCGGACCTCGCACTTGACGGCGGGACGTTTACGGCGCTCGCGACCGTCGACTACATCGGCCCGGCGCTTGACCTTGACCCGGGCTACTTCACGGCCAACGAAGACGTCGACTGGCCGGGCGCGGCGATGGACCTCGACGCGGGCACGTTCACGGCGCTCGAGTCGGCGGACTACGTTGGCCCCGACATGGCGCTTGACGGCGGGACGTTCGTCGCGCGCGTCGGCGTTTACTGGCAGGGTCCGGACCTCGCACTTGACGGCGGCACGTTCACGGCGTCGGCGTCGGCGGATTACATCGGACCCGACGTTGCCCTTGACGGCGGCACGTTCAGCGCGCTCGAGCTGGCCGACTATGCCGGGCCGGACATGGCGCTTGACGGCGGGACGTTTGACGCTCGCGAGGTCCAGCTCTGGACCGGTCCCGACATGGCGCTTGACGCCGGCACGTTCTCGGCCAACGAGGTCGGCACGTGGGAAGGGCCCGACATCGCGCTTGACGGCGGCACCTTTGCCACGCGCCTCGGCGTCTACTGGGAAGGCCCGGACATGGCCCTTGATGCGGGCACGTTCAGCGCGGCCTACGTGGCCACGTGGTCGGGCCCGGACGTGGCGCTTGACGGCGGGACCTTTGGCGCGTCGGAGTCGGCTGACTACATCGGCCCGGACCTCGCCCTCGCTGGCGGTACGTGGTCGGCGACCGAATCGGCGGACTACGTCGGGCCTGACATGCAACTGGACGGCGGGACGTTCACGGCGCAGCGCGTCGTCGCGTGGCAGGGCCCGGACATGCAGCTTGACGCCGGCACGTTTACGGCGGACGAGGCGGCGGGCTGGGCGGGTCCGGACATGCAGCTTGACGCGGGCACGTTCAGCGCGCGCGACTCGGCATCGTGGACCGGGCCGGACATGGCTCTTGACGCGGGCACGTTTACCATCACGACGCTTGTCGCGGTCAGCTGGGCCGGGCCCGACATGCAGCTCGACGGCGGGTCGTGGTCGTGGTCGCTCATGGGTGACAGCTACGAGGGCGCGCAGTACGTCGACGGGGCGCTTGACTTCACCGGCGCGACGACTGTCTACCTCGATGAGAGCGTGTACCCAATCGGCGGCAACTACGTGCTGTTTCAGTATGGCAGCTTCCCTGGCGGGCAGGCGGACCTTGACGCATACCTGACAGTCGACGCGTCTGACCTTGCGCTTTCATTCGTTGAGGTTGTCCAGGACAAGCCGGCTAAGTCGCACGTCGTGGTCAAGCTCAAGAGCAACCCGACCAACGGCAAGCAGTTCGTCGGCGGCAACCTGACGTTCAGCGGCGCGACGACGCTCTATCTCGACGGCGAGCTTTACGCGACCGACGGCACATACGAGCTCTTCGAGGTCGGCGGCACTGTGACCGGGCTGGCAAACGTTACTTGCATCAGCGAGGCCGGGCTGTTCTGCGGCGCCCCGTTCCTTGACGGGTCGATTGTCAAGGTCACACTGGTCTGAGGAGGCTGAATCATGGCAACAATAGACAAGTCAGGCACAGCCGGCACAACCAACCTAGCCTCTACCGCAGCATGGACCGGCGGAGTCATTCCTACCTCCGCTGACATTGCGCGGTGGCTCACGACGTCGCTCGGCCCTAGCCTGACGGGCGCGTTGACGGTGCTCGGCATCGAGCAGCAGGGCGCGACTGCGAACGTGACGCATAGCACCGGCACCCTTACGCTCGGTGCCAGCGGCTTTACGCAGACGGCAGCCAACAACCGCAACTGGGCAGAAAGCGGCGTCCTTGCAATCGGCGCGGTCGACCAGACGTGGTCGCTTGCCTTCACAACGGCGGGCACATCAGCGCTTAGCATCGGCGGCGCGGCTGGGTTGACTGGCACGGGCATCTTGAGCCTTGCCAACAACTCCGGGACTTCGGACCCTCTGCGTGCCATCATGACTGTCGCGGGTGCGAACGCCGGATTCACAGGCACGCTTCGCTTGTTGACGAACTCCTGCATCAACTTCAACGCGACCGGCTGCTTGACGGGCTGCAACATCGAAGTGAATGGCGACGGAGCCTATCTTCGCAACGTGGGGGCGCACTCGTTCGGAGCGGCAGGGAAGACGCTAACCTTCAACGCCAACGGCAAGATGGGCAACTCTGCAAACCTGTTGACCTGCAACAGCGCGGTCGCTCTCGGCTCAACTCAACGGACGATTACCTTTGCCGACGATGTCACCTTTGCGGCAGCGCTTAGCGGCACGGCCGGCGTGGCCCTGGCCAAGAGCGACACGACGTGGGCGTATATTACTCTTTCCAACGCCTCAAACACACTTTCAACGGCGTCGGGTTCGTTTAGCGTTGGCAACTATATTCACAACTTTCTTGTTTGCAGCTCTGGATTTCCACTGTCGGATGCTCGAGTTTTTGACGTAACTGGCTTTATGCGGGTTGCGCAATCGGGGATCGGTGGTTTCACTGCTCCATATTCGTTTGCGGCCGGCACTACGTTCTTAGGCACAGGCGCCATTGAAGTTTGCTTTGCAGCTGCAAATATTGTCTCGTTCCCATCCGATTCGCTAAGTGGGTTGACCGGCACGTCCGATCCCGGGACGTACTATGCCGCCTTCATGGCGCGGTCTGGTCTTGTCCTTTTTACGTCGTTGAGCTTTGCGACTGGCCGTCAAGCGTACGCTGATGTTAAAGAGCTGCCGGCGCGTGTTACGTTCCAGTGTACTGCTGCTACAAACACCCCTGGAACCGGACGTCTGTATTACACCGGCGCTGGTGCAACGTACGCCGGCACGCGCATTGACATGAACTTGCGCGACGACACCTTCCCGGCGCAAAACATCAATGAGATTTACGCCAACTGCTCTGATGCAAACCCGCTTATCATCGGCGGCGGCGTCAAGCGCTTTGGCGTCAGCGCGACTCAGACGTTGACACTGCGCGGCACAAGCACAGCCGACAACGCCATCACTGGCACTATCGACGGCAACAGCCTTGGCGCCCTTGGCATCACCAAGGCAGACGCGGGCAAGTGGGTCCTGAGTGGTGCGAACGTCCACACTGGCGTGACGACGGTCAACGCTGGCACGCTTGCGGCGGCAAGCACGGCGGCGCTCGGAACGACGGGCGCGGTGACTGTCGCCGGTAAGGCCAGCTGATGTTGCAGGGCGGCCTGACGGTCAACAAGTCGTCGGGTGCCTTCACCGTTCACGCCAACAACCCAATCGTCAGCGTCGGCGACAACACGCTTCAGACGGCGGGCATCACGCTCGGCGGGACGACGACGTTTGAGGTCACGACCGGAAACAAGCTGACGCTCGCCAACACCGGCGCCATCACTGACGGCGCCAGTACCTTTGGCATCACGAAGACAGGCGCCGGCGAGCTTCAGCTCGGCGACTTCGCCAACACCTACGACGGCAACGTCAGCATCCAAGCCGGCACGCTGGCGGTCACGACGCTCAATGACTCAGGCGTGGCCGGCGTGCTTGGGCGCTCGACCTCGGGCCTCGAACTGCGGTCGACGCTCCGCTTCGCTGGCTCGGTGGCAGCGTCGAGCACTCGGGCGATTGCACTCCAGGGCGCGACGCCAACGCTCGAGGCAACCGGCACTGCGGCGGCTACGTATAGCGGCACCATCACGCAGACGTCGGAGGCGCGGCAGGTCGTGTTGACTGGCACGAGCACAGCGGCTAACGCGCTAGCGTCAGCGCTCGGCAACAGCAGCTTCGCGACCGGCATCCAGAAGACTGGCACGGGCAACTGGCGCGTGACGGGTGCGATGTCCTACACTGGCGCGACCGACGTTGACCAAGGCACGCTGCGTTTTGAACGGCCCGACGGAAACACGATGGCCAGCACCGTGACGGTTGACGCTGGCGCCGTCCTCGAGCTCGCGACGGATACCATGGCGAGCTCGGGCGCGACGGCCGGGCGCGTGCTTGGCACCGGCAACGTCGCTGTGAACGGCATCGTCAAGACGCGCGGCGGGACCACGCAGAAGGGCCAAGTGCGCTACGGTGGCAACCTGACCTTCGGCGCGGGGTCGTCTCTCTACATTGGCGCAGCAGCCTGAAAGGATTGGACAATGGCACTTGTTCGTGACTTTACCTTGGACGGTGTGAACTATCCGCAGGCCTACTCGCGCATCCTCGTGACGCGTTGCGACAAGGATTCGGCCTACGTGTTCGTCCTGACCTACGCCAGCTTTGACGACCGCATGGCGGGAGCGAATCCCGTCTGGACGGAAGAGCACGCGACGGAGCTCGCGACCGTGTCGGCGGATGTGTTCCCGGCCAGCTACGCGTTTTTGAAGACGCTGCCGGAGTTCGCCAACGCGGTCGACCACGACAACCCGCCCGAGGCGCTTGCGCCCGAGCTGAACTAACCCGCCCGCGGTCGGGCGTGACAACAGGCCCTGAGGGCCAAGGAGTGACAGATGGCAATCACGGCGAAGTTTTATCCCTCGGCTGCGAAAGAGATGTTCAACGGAAACATCAACAACGGCGACACGTTCAAGATGGCGCTGCTCTCTAGCGCTGGCACGTTTGCCGCTGCGGACACGCTGTTCTCGGACGTCAGCGGCGACCAGATTTCTGGCACCGGCTACTCGACTGGCGGCGTTGCCGTGACTGTCGGGCCTGCGACTAGCGACAGCAGCAAGGCGGAGTTTCCGATTACGGCGGCTCTTTGGACGAGCGCCACGTTCGCTTTTCAGAACGCCGTCGTTTACGAGACCGCGGGCGGTAAGCTGCTGATGCACCTTGCGTTTGACGCCGAGCAGAACGTGGCCGGCCAGGACTACCAGATCAACGCCCCGTCGCCTTCGCCTAAGGCTACGCCGGTCGGCATCTGATAGATGGCTGGCAAGGTCACCTGCCCTGACTGCTCGGGCCTCGGGGTCGTCTTCGTCCTCGATGTTCACGGCAGAAGAGCGCAGGTGGCCTGCGGTCACAGTGTCTGCATGCAGGCGCGCGAGGACCAACTCCTTGCGCGCCTTGCTATTTTATCCGAGACCCGCGACAGCGCGCGCGGTCTCGCGTACGCTAACACCGACGACCTCGTGAGGCGCGTCGTCGCTGAGGTCTCGCGTCACCTGCCAAGGGTCAGCAATGTCCGACAACCTGATAAAGG
>Ga0315903_10008766_pt1 | contig 12373 bp, 12 predicted proteins | sample LakEriMetagenome_7_FD_203524 | JGI IMG/M metagenome (GOLD analysis project Ga0315903, IMG submission 203524) | Freshwater fungal communities from buoy surface, Lake Erie, Ohio, United States - Buoy 2 MA119 | ecosystem: Environmental > Aquatic > Freshwater > Lake | place: USA: Lake Erie, Ohio...
TGGCGTCCGTGAGCAGCAGTTCGGCGCCCTTCGCGGTGGCGCGCGGGCGGCGGTCGTGCGCCGCTGCGCCGGCGCCGGGCGCGGCCCACGCGGCGTGGCCGTGCGGGACGATACCGATCGCCGCGCCTGCGGCGAGCGCACGCAGGAACTCTTTTCGGTCGATCATCGGGCGTCCTCCCCGAGCAGAGCCGCGAGCCGCGGCTGCGCGAACACGGTGGCGAGCACCAGCGCGGCGCCGAGGTAGAAGAGCGGCGTCAGCTGTTCGTACTCGCGGAACCAGAGCGCGGCCAACAGGATGGCATAGACGGGCTCGAGGTTGAGCGCGAGCTGGGTTGTGAAGGCGCTGATGTGGGGCAGGGCGTGCAGCCACAGCAGCATCGTCAGTACGGTGCAGGCGGCGGCGAGCACCAGCAGCCAGCCGAGGTCGGGCATCGACGGCCAGCGCAGGGTGTCGGCGGCACCGAACGCCGCCGTGCAGCCGACCACGAGCGTGAGGCAGCCCGCCGCCATCTGCAGCAGCGCCACCCCTTCGGGCGGATCGCCGGTGGCGTGCCGCTTGTTGAGCGCCGCGAAGAGCGCCGCCAGCAGCGCGGCCACGATGCCGACCGCCACCCCGAGCCGCATGTCGAGCGGCACGCCGCCCACCAGCAGGAAGACGCCCGGCAGCACCAGCACACCGAGCAGCAGTTCGCTGCGGCGATGCGCTCGTCCCGTGATCCAGGGCTCGAGGACGGCCGCGAACACCGAGCCGAGCGCGATGCAGGCGACCGCCACCGACGCGTTCGCGAGGCGGACCGCGCCGTAGAACGCGAGCCAGTGCAGCGCGATGACCGCGCCGATGCCGGCGAGCAGCGCGAGGTGCCGCGCGGGCAGCGTGCGCAGCCCCCGCCATGCGCGCGGCAGCATCGCGAGGATCACCGCGGCGAGCCCCATGCGCCAGACGACGAGCGCGCTCGTCGGCAGCGTGATGAGCTTGCCGAGGATCGCCGTGAAGCCCCACAGCAGCACGCAGGTGTGCAGCTGCCAGAGCGCGCGGCGCTCCGCGACGGCGTCGCCCATGCTGTTCAGCGTCCCGCCGGGGTCCCGAGCAGCCGGTTGAGCTCGATGAAGTTGCCGTCGGCGTCCCACACCGCGCTGAAGAGCACCGGGATGCTGCCGCCGCCGGCGGCCGGGTAGTCGATGCGCCGCGGCTTCTCCGCGACGGTCACGAACGGGGTGGCCTCGATGCGTGCGAAGCGCTGCTCGAGGTCCTGGATGTTGAACACCAGGATCAGACCGCCCGGTCCTGCGCGGCGGAACTCGGGCGGCGGCGGTGCCTGTTCCAGGTTCAGGCGCTGCATCAAGCCGAGCACGCCGATGAAGTCGTCGTTGGCGCGCAGCAGCACGAGCCGCACGGTCGGCGGCAGCGTGCGGCCGTCCGGCTGCGGGCCGCCGCCGATGAGCTGGTCGTAGATGACCTTGAGCCCGAGGCCGTCGCGGTAGAGCGGCAGGGACCGTTCGATGTCACGGACCACCAGGGTCGTGCGGCGCAGGTCGACCGGGATGCGCTCGGCTTCCGGGACCGGCGCGGCGGGCAGGCGCAGGGGCATGCCCAGGCCGGCCAGCGTCACGAGTACGTAAAGCATTGATTTGACGTAAATTTTCAAGGGTCCCTCCCGGTCCGCAGCGTGGGCAATCCGGGGATGTACGGAGCGCCGTAAGGCGGGGTAGAATCGCGACCCCAATCATAGGCTTGGAACAGGAGCGGACGCGAGATGAGCCTCCGTCGGCATAACGGGCTTGTGGCGGCAGCCGTCGTCGGTCTGCTGTGCGCCGCCGTGCGCCCGGCGTCCGCCGATGAGCGCCCGAGCCCCGTCCTGCAGAGCCCCGTCATCCAGAACCAGGTCGTGCAGAGCCTGCGCGCGCTCGGCCTGCCTGCGCCCGACTCCTACGCGTCGCGTGCCATCACCCTCGACCTCAGTTCGATCAGCGTGCCCTCGATGGGCGGTGGCTTCGACCTGCCGGGCCTCGATGTCACGGCCTTGGTCGACAACGCGCTGTCCTTCATCGGCGTGCCCTACCGTTTCGGGGGCAGCAGCCCCGCGAGCGGCTTCGACTGCAGCGGCTTCGTGAAGTACGTCTTCAGCAAGACCTTCGACCTCTCGCTGCCGCGCACCGCGCGCGAGATGGCGCGCGGCGGCATGGCCGTGGCGCGCGGCGAGCTGCAGCCGGGCGACCTCGTGTTCTTCAACACCCGCGGCGCTGCCAACTCGCACGTGGGCATCTACCTCGGCGACTCGAAGTTCGTGCATGCGCCGAACTCCCGCGGTCGCGTGCGCATCAACGACCTCGACGAGACGTACTACCGCCAGCGCTTCAACGGCGCGCGTCGCGTCGCCTCGGTGGAGGTCGCGGCGCCGGCCGCGAAGCCGGCGGCATCGCCCGTGGGTCCTCGCGCGGTGATGGCGCCGGTCCTGCCGACGCCCGCTCCCGCACCGTCGACGCTGATCCCCGCCTCGGGCGGCTGACGGATCCGCTCCGCCGCGGGCGCTGACGCGGTCAGCCCCCGCTCAACCTTGCCGGCGCGTCCCTTACCGGGTCTCGAACAGCCAATGCCACACGCCGTGCGGTGCGCGCACCGCCGCCGCACGCTGCGGCGCGCAGCCCGGCAGCGCGAGCAGATGCGCTGCGCACACGACCTCGACGCCCGCTGCGCGGCAGCGCTCGAGCAGCGCATCGAGGCCCTGCACGAGGAGCCGCGCGCCGACGAGACCGCGATGGGGCGGCTGCGCGCGCTCGCGCAGGTCGTCGTAGCTGCCGGGCGGCAGCCCGTAGTGGATGATGCCGAGCATGACATCCTCGAGCACGCGCCCGTAATTGTTGGCCTGGATGCGCAGCAGACGATCGGCGCCCACCATGCGCGAGAACGACTCGCTCTCGAACTCGTAGCGGAAGCCGCGCATCACGCCGAGCACGTCCTCGTAGAAGGCGCGCACCGGCTCGAAGTCGGCGACCGGCCCGGAGCTGCTCTGCACCTCGCTGAAGGGCTGGTCGGTGACGCTGACGAAGGTGGCCGCCTCGACGTTCAGCGGCTCGATGGCGGCGACCATCACGCCGTCCGGTCCTTTGGCGTGCGCTTCACGGAACCGCGAGCCGTCGGGCAGGTCGACCGAGGCGCCCTCGTCGACGATCTCGAAGCCGTGGGCGCGCAGCTGAGCCACGGCGGCCATGCGGTCGGCGGTGAAGAAGTCGATCATCTTGAGCGCGTTGCAGGCGACCCCGCGGCCACCGACGCGGATCACGGTGTCCGAACCGGGCGTGAACTCCACCAGCCACACCCCGATGGAGGTGCCGGGGGTCGTCATCCGCACCACGCGCGCCTTGCGGCCGGCGGTGCCGAACAGAGCGCCCGCCGCGGCTTCGTCGAGCGTGGCGTCGCCTTCGACGCGCATGCCGACCACCTGCCCGAAGAGCTCGAGCTGCCGCGTGAGCTCGGCGGTGACGATCACCGGGCCCGCGATGGCGAGCACGCGCCCCGTCGGGGCGGTCTGTGTCATCGGACCGTGCTCAGCGCGGCGCGGTGGCCGCGGCGTACCGCTGCGACACCACGGACCAGTCGACCACCTGCCACCAGGCATCGAGGTAATCGCCGCGTCGGTTCTGGTACTGCAGGTAGTAGGCGTGCTCCCACACGTCGTTGCCGAGCAGCGGCGCGCCGCGCACCGCAGCGAGGTCCATCAGCGGGTTGTCCTGGTTCGGTGTGGAGGTGATCTGCAGCTTGCCGTCGGCGCCGACGATCAGCCACGCCCAGCCCGAACCGAAGCGGCCGGTGCCCGCGGCCTTGAAGGCCGCCTTGAACTTGTCGAGCGAGCCGAAGTCGCGGTCGATCGCGGCGGCGAGCGCCGCCGAGGGGGCGCCGCCCTGGCCCGGGCGCGTCATGCTGCGCCAGAAGAAGTCGTGGTTCCAATGGCCGCCGCCGTTGTTGCGCACCGCATCCGGCAGCTTCGACATGCGCGCCATCAGGGCTTCGAGCGTCAGACCGCGCAGCGATGCGTCGGCCGCGACCGCGCGGTTGAGGTTGTCCACGTAGGCCTGATGGTGCTTGCCGTGGTGGATCTGCATGGTGCGCGTGTCGATGACGGGCTCGAGCGCGTCGTGCGGATACGGCAGCGGCGCCAGCGTGAACGCGGCCGGCACCGCCGCGGGTGCGGCGGCGGCCGACGGCGCAGGCGCGGCGGTCGATTGGGCGAGTGCGGTGGGGAGTGCGAGCGCGAGCAGCGCCGCCATCGTGAGACGGTGGGACATGGGAACCTCCTTGTCGGTCAGTCGTGTGCGGGTCGGTCGTGCGCAGGTCGGTCGTGCGCGAGATGCTTGCCGGCGAAATAGCTGGCGAGCACCACCGCGAAGACCGCGCCGCCGAACCAGAGTTCCTTGCCCTCGGACCAGGCGTCGAGGTCGGGCAGCGTCATCTTCGCCAGCGCGAACGCGGCGATCAGCAGGCTCACGCCGCCGACCGCGAGGCTCATGACCCGCGAGGCGATGCGGGCGAGCTCGTCGGCGCGCGCGATCAGCCGCGAGATCCACAGCCCGTTGATGCCGTCGGTGACCAGCATGCCGAGCGTGAACAGCGCGCCGAGCATCAGCGCGTGGCCGAGGCCACCGAACTGCTGCGCCGTGATCGAGAACAGCGCAGCTTGGCTCACGGTGTCGAAGGACAGCGCGAACAGCGCGCCGACCAGCGCCACCAGCCCCGGCGAACCGGCCTCGGCGAGACGGCCGAGCAGTCGGCCTTTGAGGCCGATCGGCGCCACCATCTCGTCGGCGGGCGCGGTCACGGCGGCGTGGACGTTCGCGATGCCGAGCGCCGCCAGGAACAGCACGGAGATCCACACGCCGCTCGACTGCAGCCAGTCCGGGGTCTGCCACTGCGAGGCGGCCAGGCTGACGATCACCGCGATCGCCATGACCACCGCGCCGTGGCCCAGCGAGAACAGCGCGCCGCACCAACGCGCGAACGGCCGACGGGCGCGCGCGTTGACCCGGGTCAGGCCGTCGATGGTGGCGAGATGGTCCGCATCGAAGCCGTGCTTGAGGCCGAGCAGGAACACCACGGCGGCGAGCGCGCTCCAGCTGGTCGGAAGGCTGTCCATGACGGGATGTTAGCGGCTCGGGCGGCGGCGGGTCGACGGGCGGCTTGCCCGCGGTCCGGAGGGCGGGTACTTTCGGGTCCATGCGCCTCCCAGGAACGCGTCCCACAGGTTGGTTCCTGGCCATCGGGGCCGCCCTCGTGCTCGTCTCCTGCGGGGGCGGTGGGGGCGGCGGTGGCACGTCGGCGCCGCCCTCCGGTTCCACCCCCACGACGCCGCCGCTCGCCACGCAGGCCTCCATCGAAGCCTCGCAGGGCACGACGCTGCAGCGCCCCGTGTTCCAGTGCGGCACCGGCGCCGATGCCGTCACCGCCGACGCCGCGCCGGACTCGGTCACGGTGTTCGAGTCGGGGCCTGTGCGCCCGCTCGCGCTGTCGGCGGACGGCCAGCGGCTCTATGTCGCCAATGCGCCGGCCGACTGCCTCGAGATCTACGCCGTCGAGGGCGACGCCTTGCGGCTCGCGAGCAGCGTCTCCGTCGGCCTCGAGCCGGTGGCGGTCGCCGAGCGCAACGCGAACGAGGTGTGGGTCGTGAACCACCTCTCGGATTCGGTCAGCGTGGTGCGGCTCGACGGTACGCCGCGCGTGCTGCGCACGCTGCTGGTCGGCGACGAACCGCGCGACATCGTGTTCGCCGGCGCGGACCGCGGCCGCGCGTTCATCTCGGCGGCGTTCCGCGGCCAGAACCATCCGCAGTTCAGCTCCGCCACGCTCACCGCGCCCGGCACCGGCCGCGCCGATGTCTGGGTGTTCGATGCCGCAGGGCTCGATGATTCTTTGAACGGCCGGCCCGTCGCCGTCGTCAACCTCAAGGCCGACGCCGCGCGTGCCCTGGCGGCGAGCGCCGACGGCCGCACGGTCTATGCGGCGCCCTTCATGTCCGGCAACCGCACCACCGTGCTGCACCGCGACGCGCTCTCCGGCGCCAAGCCCGGCCCGACCACCAGCATCGACGGCGTGGCCGCGCCCGGCACCGGGCTCATCGTCAAGCAGGTCGGCGCGGTCTGGCGCGACGAGGCCGGACGCGACTGGTCCTCGAAGGTGCGCTTCACGCTGCCCGACCACGACCTGTTCGCCATCGACGCCACGGCCGCGACGCCCGCGGTCACGGGGCGTGTCGCGGGCCTCGGCACCACGCTCTTCAACCTCGCCGTGCATCCGACCGACGGCCGTGTCTTCGCGAGCAACACCGAGGCGCGCAACGAGGTGCGCTTCGAGGGGTCGGGCGCGCGCGGCACCACCGTCCGCGGCCGCATCGCCGACAACCGCATCAGCGTCGCGACGCCGGCGAGCGGCGCGGTCGCCGCCGTCCACCTCAACCCGCACGTCGACTTCTCCCGCCCGATGGGTCAGGCCGCGCCCGCCGCCGAGCGTGCGCGCAGCCTCGCGCAGCCGACCGCGCTCGCCTTCGACGCCACCGGCGGCACGCTCTATGTCGCCGCCTTCGGCTCGGCCAAGGTGGCGGCGCTGCCCGTGGCCTCGCTCACGCCGGCCGCGTTCACGCCCGATCCGGCGCGGCACATCACGGTGCCGGACGGCCCGGCCGGGATCGCGCTCAACGCAGCCGGTTCGCGCCTCTACGTCTACTCGCGCATCGCCCATTCGGTGAGCGTCGTCGACACCGGCTCGCGTGCCGTGCTGCAGACCCGCGCGATGTTCTCGCCGGAGGCCGCGGCCGTGAAGACCGGCCGGCGGTTCCTGTACGACGCGCTCGCCACCTCCGGCAACGGCACCACCTCCTGCGCCAGCTGCCATGTGTTCGGCGACATGGACCATCTCGCCTGGGACCTCGGCGACCCCGACCTCGGCATGCTGACCAACCTCAACGACTACGTCAGCAACAGCCCGCGCACCACCGCGCGCTTCCATCCGCTCAAGGGGCCGATGGCGACCCAGACGCTGCGCGGCATGCGCGGCAACGGCCCGCTGCACTGGCGCGGCGACCGGATGGGACGCAACCGCGCGACGGTGCGCGGCGCGGTCGAGACGCTCGAGGAGGCGGCGTTCAAAGAATTCAACCCGGCGTTCGTGGCCCTCAACGGCCGCGAGGCGCCGCTCGCCGCCGCCGACCTGCAGGCCTTCACCGACTTCGCGATGCGGCTCGCCATGCCGCCGAACCCCGTGCGCGCGCTCGACAACTCCCTCACGCCGGACGAGGCGCAGGGCCGCGACATCTATCTCAACACGCCGACCACGCTGCTCGGCAGCTGCGACAACTGCCACCGCCTGCGGCCGGAGCAGGGCCAGTTCGGGACCTCGGGGCTCATGTCCTTCGAGGGCGGCCGCATCACCGAGAACTTCAAGGTCCCGCAGCTGCGCAACATGTACGCCAAGGCCGGCATGTTCGGTTTCAGCCTCGATGCGGGCGCGCCGGGCGCCACGGGCGAGCAGATCCGCGGCTTCGGCTTCAGCAACGACGGCGCCATCGACACGCTCGACAACTTCTTCAAGGACCCGGTGTTCTTCTTCCCGGCGCCGGCCGACGAGAACCGCCGCAAGGTGATCGCCTTCGTGCTCGCCATGGACAGCGACCTCGCGCCGGTGGTCGGTCAGCAGGTCACCTGGCGTCCGGGGTCGAGCGCCGCCGTCGAGGCGCGGCTCACGCTGCTGCGTCAGCGTGCGGCGACCACGGGACCGCGCGCCGAGTGCGACCTCGTGGTCCGCGGCAACGTCGATGGGACGGCGCTCTCGGGGTTGTTGCAGTCCGACGGCAGCTGGCTGATGCGCGGCGGTGCCGTCCGCACCGACGCTGCGTTGCGCACGCTCGCCACCGCGGCGCAGCCGCTCACCTTCACCTGCCTGCCGCCGCGCAGCGGTCGGCGCGCGGCGCTCGACCTCACCTGACCGCGCGCGGCGCCGGTCAGCGCACCGGCTTCGGCGCCTCCAGCAGTTCGACGAGGTGCCCGTCGGGGTCGCGGGCGTGGAACACCTTGCCCTGCATCGGGCCGCCGTCGGGCGCGCTGCGCCGCGACACATAGACCTGCGGCGGCTCGATCACGCGTGCGCCCGCGTCCCTGAGCGCCGCGTAGGTGGCGTCGGCATCCGCCACATCGAACACCAGCACCACGTCACCGCGGCCGGTCCGCTCCGTGTCGACGCGGTTGTCGCCCGGCGCGGGCGCCGCGAACTCCACGAGTCCGATACGGCCGCCGTCGCCGCTCGCGCTGGCGAGGATGACGATCCGAACGGTCGAGGAGGGCGCGTTCAGCGGGAACGGGTCGCCCTCAGGCTGGCGGGGGCTCGCGAAGTCCGCCTCCGCCCGGAAGCCGAGGACCGCGTAGAACGCGCGCGCGCGTTCCGCGTCCTCGACCAGCAACGAGGCGCGCAGGAGCGTAGGTGATGGCATGGCGGTCCTCCGGTCGTCGACAGGGCGGGTCTCAGGGGGGCGGTGTCCGCGCGGGGTCGCTCACGTCGTGCAGCGCCTGCACGACCGCGAGCAAGGCCGGGTCGGCGGCGGGATCGAGGCGGCAGGCGAGCTCCAGCGGTCGGCGCCAGTCGAACTGCGGCGCGTCCAGCGCCACCAGGGCACCGTCGCGCAGCTCGCGGTCGACCAGCGACATCGGCAGGATGCTGAGGTGGCCGCCGCGCTCGAGCAGCCGTCGGCAGAACTCCACCGACGTGGTGGTGCACCGCGCCTCGGGCGGCGGCAGGCCGGCCGTCTCGAAGGCTTCCCGCCACGCGGCCTCGACGTCGCCGGCGTTGCCGCCGAGCACCCAATCGGCACGCGCGAGTTCGGCCGTGGTGCAGGCACCGCCGCGCCGCGCCAAGGGATGGCCACGTCCCGCGAGCACTCGGTACCCGTTCTGCAGCAGCGTCTCGGTGTGCAGCCCCGCCGCGACCGGCGTCGTCTGCACCCGCGTGTAGAGGGCGAGGTCGAGCGTGCCGTCGCGCAGGGCCGCGTCGAAACCTTGCTGCACGCCGTCGCGCACCGACAGGATGAGCTGCGGATGGGTCTGCGCGAGACGGGCGGCGGCATCGGCTGCGAGCGCGGCGGCGGTTGGGCCTGCGCCGAGTGCGATGTGCCCGGCGACGCTGCCGCGCGCGGCCTGCAGCCGTTGGCGCAGCGCGGATTCGTCGCGCAGCACGCCGCGGGCGAAGCGCTCGACCTCGCGGCCGAAAGCGGTGGCCTGGGGCGCGGCCGATTCGCGGTCGAGCAACCGCACGCCGAGCTCGTCCTCGAGCAGTCCGAGCGCCTTGCTGACGGCCTGCTGGGTGCGGCCGAGATGCGCTGCGGCACGGCTGAACCCGCCGTGGTCGAGCACCGCGAGGAAGTAGCGCAGTTGCTGCATCCGCATGTCCCGCAGGATAACCTCGGGCTGTAGACCTGCAACCCGAAGTTGTTTCACGGCTGCGGCGCGGCGCGGCAACCTCTGTCCGACGCCGGCGCGGCCGGCTTGTCGCCGGACGGATCGGCGCAGGAGAGGACGATCATGGCCAGCCCCGCCAGCGTGAAGACATGGGATGACGAGACCGACGTGCTCGTGTGCGGTTACGGACTTGCCGGCGCCTGTGCGGCGATCGAGGCGCACGACCTCGACCCGCAAGCCGACATCCTCGTGCTCGAGAAGATGTCGGAGCGCCATCAGGGCGGCAATTCGCGCGCCTCCGGGCAGTCGTTGCTGATCTCGAAGGACGTCGAGGCCTTGAAGGCCTACCAGCGTGCCATGAGCGCGCCGAACCCGATCCCCGAGGACATGCTCGACGCCTGGGCGCGGCGCATGGTCGAACTCGAGCCCTGGATCGAGGCCCGCGCGGCGGAGGTGGGTGCCCGCTATCTCCACGGCACCGGCTGGTCCGATCGCGGCGTGGTGCTCGAGTTCCCCGAATATGGCGCGGCGGAGGCGGTCGCGCACACCGCGACCATCCTGCCGGTGCCGAGCGGCGTATGGCTCACCTTCCAGGCCAACGTCGAACGCCGGCCCCGCATCCGTCGGCGGTTCGAGACCCGCGTGGTCGATCTCGTCCAGGACCCCGATACGCTGGAGGTCGTGGGGGCGGTGGTGGAGCAGGGCGGTGCGCGCCGCTGCATCCGCGCCCGTCGCGGGCTCGTGATGTGCACCGGCGGCTTCGAGAACAACCTCGACATGCAGCGCAACTACTTCGGCTTGTCGGATGCGCATCCGCTCGGTACGCCGGGCAACACCGGCGACGGCATCAAGATCCTGCAGAAGGCCGGCGCCGACATGTGGCACCTGCGCAATCAGGGCCAGTCGGGCGGCATCTGGCCGGGCTTCCGCTTCCCGGGGCACGATACGGTGTTCCTGCGGCAGCTCTTCTGGCAGACCTTCAGCTGGATCGACATCGGCCGCGACCACCGCCGCTTCTTCGACGAGACCTGGGAGTGGCAGCTCACGCACTACAAGCAGCGGGTGCACGGCGAGTGGATCGACACCCCGCACCATCGCGTGGCGCCGATGCACATGATCTTCGACGACACGACACGCGCCGCCAACAGGCTCATCACCTCGATCATGACCTGGAACGCGGTGGTCGAGAACTACGCATGGAGCGAGGACAACTCGGCCGAGCTCGCCAAGGGCTGGATCGTCCAGGCCGACAGCATCGAGTCCCTGGCGACGAAGATAGGCCGCGACCCCGCGGCGGTCGCGGACACCGTGCGCCGTTACAACGAGTCCTGCGCGCGCGGCGTCGACGAGGAGTTCGGCCGCAGCCGCGAGACGCTCTACCCGATCGCCACGGCGCCGTTCTACGCCATCGAGATCGTGCCGGCGATCGTCTGCACCGGCGGCGGTGCGCGGCGCAACATCGAGTCCGAGGTGCTGGACCACCACGGCGCGCCCATCCCGCGCCTCTACGAGGCGGGCGAGCTCGGGTCCATGTTCTCCAACCTGTATCAGAACGGCTCGTACCTGACCGAGGCGATGATCTCGGGCCGTGCGGCCGGCCGCAACGCCGTGCGTCAGCGCGCCATGCAGGCGGCCGCATGAAGGTCAAGACCCCCGCCATGAGGCTCGACCTGCGCATCGATTCTTTGGAGGTGCGCGGCGCGGAGCTCGTGCTCGGCGGCGTGGCGGGCGTGCTGCCCTGCGAGGCGAGCCTGGGCGCGCACGAGGTGCGTGCGCTGCTGCGCCGGGCGCTGTCGCCGCGGGTGCTGTGGTGGGTGCTGACCGGCGGCGGAACTCCGCGTGCCTGATCCGGCGGTCCTCTATTGGCCGCTCGTGTTCCTGCACGTGCTCGCCTTCGCGTATTGGCTGGGCGGCGATTTCGGCGTCTACGTCACCGGCGGCTATGTCGCCCGCGCCGACCTGCCCGTCGCCGAACGCTTGCGCTTCCTCGACGCGCTGATGCGCATCGACATCCTGCCGCGCACGGGCATCGTGCTGCTGCCGGTGGTCGGGCTGCAGCTGGCCGCGTTGCGCGGCGCGATCGTGCTGCCGGGCTGGGCGCTCCTCGTCAGCTGGACGCTCGGGCTCGCGTGGCTGGTGCTGGTGTGGACGGTGTACCGCAAGCGCGGCACACCCCTCGGCGAGATGCTGCAGATCTTCGATGTGCGGCTGCGCATGGTGCTGATCGCGGTGCTGGTCGTGGTCGGCGCGTGGTCGCTGCTCGGTGACGGTCCGGTGCGCGAGCGCTGGCTCGCCGCGAAGTTCCTCACCTACGCCGCGCTGCTCGGCATCGGGCTGTGGCTGCGCACCGTCATCAAGGCCTGGGTCGAGGGCTTCACGGCGCTGCGCGCCGGGCCGGACGCGGCCGCCGAGCGGCTCATCGCCGACGGCATCCGCCGCGGTCGTCGCGGCGCCTACCTGTTCTGGGCGATGATCGGCCTCACCGCCTACCTCGGCCTCGCCAAGCCGTTCTGAGCCCGCACCCGCTGCCGCATGGACATCGCCTTCGCCTACCCGCTCGTCCGTTGGGCCCACGTGCTCGTCATGGGCTACTGGCTCGGCAGCGAGCTCGTGATCAACGCGCTGACGCACTACATCGCGCGCTCGTCGTCGTTGCCCGCCGCTGAGCGCATGCGGCTCTGGGACTTCCTGCTCGACGTCGACCAGCACGTGCGCAACGCGCTGATCCTGTCCGTGCCGCTCGGCTTCACGCTCGCGGTCTTCCTCGGTCTCGTGCCGCTCGGCGGCGCGGGGCTCGCCGCGCTGTGGGTCCTTTCGGCGCTCTGGTTCGGCTACATGTGGCTGGTGCACTGGCGGCGCAAGACGCCGGGCGGGCACGCGCTCGCGGTGTGGGACTGGCGCCTGCGCTACCTGCTGATCGCGCTCTTCGCCGGCAGCGCGC
>Ga0315903_10008770_pt1 | contig 12370 bp, 9 predicted proteins | sample LakEriMetagenome_7_FD_203524 | JGI IMG/M metagenome (GOLD analysis project Ga0315903, IMG submission 203524) | Freshwater fungal communities from buoy surface, Lake Erie, Ohio, United States - Buoy 2 MA119 | ecosystem: Environmental > Aquatic > Freshwater > Lake | place: USA: Lake Erie, Ohio...
AAGCTAATCGATGGCCCCTTTTAGTTAACTGCTTAGGCAAAAAGCCATCATTTGCCACAATATTTACCATATTTGGAAATGCGTTAAAGCAGGTATTGGCACCGGCAAATAAGATAAATGTGGTGGATGCCTGCACAAAGTAATAAAAACCTTGACCAAATAGGTTATCCCCTAAGGCAGCTTGGGCAACTAGGGAGATAACAGTTGGTGTTCCCTCTTGATAGGGAATAGCAACAACTTTATGAGCAAGCCAAGCAATTCCAATTATCAAGGTCGCTAAGGTGGCACTCATTAACATCAAAGTTTTTCGGGCGTTGTTGTGCTCTGGCTCCTTAAATAAGGCAACTGAGTCTGAGATTGCCTCAAGCCCTGTTAAAGATGCACTGCCATTGGCAAATGCTTTTAAGATTAAAAGAATTGCGGCCAAACTTAATAATCCTTGTGGCTCACCTAGTGGTAGTAAGCCTTGGGTATCTGTTGGATATGTTGGAAGTTTTCCGGTGAAGTTTCGATATAGACCAAATAGGAAGACGGTAAACATGGCGATGATAAATAAATAGGATGGGATCACAAAGATTAGGCCGGCATCTTTGATGCCGCGAAGATTTATATAGGTTAAAAGGGCAATGACTGTAACTGTCAGTAAGACTTTATACTCAGTTAGCTCAGGAATAGCTGAGATAATCGCTGCCACCCCAGCTGCGGTTTGAATCGCCACCGTTAAGATGTAGCCAAAGATTAATTCAATCGCTGCAATCTGTGAGATTACCTTGCCAAAATTCTCTCTAGCTACCACATATGCCCCACCAGTTTTGGTGTAGGTATTAATCACATCCTTATAGGTAAAGGTAATAATTAGTAACATAATTAAGATAATGCCAATTATTGGGGTAAAGATAGTAAAGGCAGCTAGGCCAAAGGCGGGAATTAGTGCAACTAATATCTGCTCGCCACCATAAGCACTAGATGAGATGCAATCAGAGGATAAAACCCCATAAGCATTTTTCTTAGATAATCTCTGCTCATGTAGTGAGTGGCGGTTTATGGGCTTGCCTAGCAGCAGATTTTTTATTCGATATGCCAGTGGGTCCTTTAATTGGGTGTGCTCAGATAACACCTTTGGGGCTGGTGCGTTATCACTCCAGGACTTAGCCAATTTGTTAAACACACTCCTAGATAGAAGTTTTTGAGAGTATTAAGTATACGCCTGTTTTAAAGTGCGATTTTTCAAAGCCTAGGGGTGTAGGCGTATGCTTACTTTATGCAGTTAAAAACTCAGCTGTTTATTGATGGCAAGTGGCTAGATGGCACCTCTTCTATTGCGGTCACAGATCCAAGTGATAACTCAACAATTGCAAATGTGGCAGTAGCAAGTGATGAAGAATGCGCAGCTGCAATTGATGCGGCAAGTACTGCCTTTAAATCTTGGGCAAAAACTGCGCCTAGAGTAAGGGCTGAAATACTTCGAAAAGCATTTGAGATTATGGTGGCAGAGGCAGATCGCTTAGCTGAGATTATTACCAAAGAAAATGGCAAGGTATTAAGTGATGCTAAGGGTGAAATACTTTATGCGGCAGAGTTTTTTAGATGGTTTTCAGAGGAGGCGGTAAGAATTAATGGTGAGTTTAGAACATCTCCTAATGGGGATAAGCGAATATTAGTTACTAAACAACCAATCGGAGTATCCCTTCTGATTACGCCATGGAACTTTCCAGCTGCGATGGCAACTAGAAAAATTGGACCAGCTTTAGCTGCTGGTTGCACCGTAATCCTTAAGCCAGCAGGTGAGACCCCACTTACTGCTATGGCAATTGTTGAGATTCTAGAGCGTGCTGGGGTTCCAAAGGGAGTGGTTAATTTAATTTTGCCAGTGCCATCCGGGCCAGCAATTGCAAAGGTGTTAAAGGATCCACGGGTAGTGAATTTATCTTTTACCGGCTCTACCTATGTTGGCCAGATTTTATTAAAAGCAGCAGCAGATAATGTCATTAGATGCTCAATGGAGTTAGGTGGTAACGCACCGTTTTTAGTATTAGCAGATGCCAATGTTGATGAAGCGGTATTCGGCGCCATGCTAGCTAAGATGCGAAATGGTGGGGCAGCCTGCACAGCAGCAAATAGATTTTATGTGGCTAGTGAGGTTGCAGATGAGTTCACAACCAAGTTATCCAAAGCAATGAGTGAGTTAAAGATGGCATCTGGCATTACAACCGGAGCCCAACTTGGGGCAAGTGTTTCAGTTAAGGAGCGAGATAAGATCGCATCTTTGGTTGAAAATTCAATCTCAAATGGTGGCCAAATTAAAACTGGGGGCAAGACTCCAGTAGGTGATGGCGCCTTTTATCCAGCAACAGTATTAACTGTTAATAAGGATAATCCAATCCTAAAAGAAGAGATCTTTGGCCCAGTTGCACCAATTGTGATTACAAATAGTGATGAAGAAGCAATTGCTCTGGCAAACGCAACTGAGTTTGGCTTAATTGCTTATGTTTACTCAAGGGACTTAAAGCGGGCAATTAGAACAGCAGAGGCGCTGGAATCTGGCATGGTGGCAATAAATAAAGGTGTGATCTCAGATCCTGCCGCCCCATTTGGTGGGGTTAAACAATCAGGACTTGGTCGAGAAGGTGGCTTTGCCGGGATTGAGGAATTCTTAGAGACTAAATATATTGGAGTTGAGATTTAGTCTCTAAAAGAGTAATTATCTTTTTGCTTTATATCCCTTAGGACATTTTGGATTAGTCCCACTTACCTTCTTGGTTTTCTTACCCTTAACACAGGTAATAGTTTTCTTAGTAGGAGTAACCGCTCCTGCAATCATCACAGTAGCAGTTGCCGAAATAGGTGCAATAGTTGTTGTACCAGGCTGGGTAGCGGTAACAGAGCAATTACCACTTTTTAGCAGATTCAGGGTCGAACCTGTGATGGAGCAGCTATCAGGAGTGGATGTTGTATAGAGAACTGACCCACCGCTAGAGGTGGTTGCAGAGAGTGCAACTGTTTTACTTGCAAGGTTTGCCGATGTTGGCAATGAGAAAGTAATTGTTTGGGGATCTCTAGTTACCTCAAAGGAGACTCTATATAAATCAGAGGCTAAGTAGGCAGTAGTTGCTTCGCTTTGATATGTAAGAGTACAAGTGCCGCCTCCAACAATTTGGACAAAGAATCCAGCTGCAATACATACAGTCGGCGTTGTTGATTGGGGGAAAATCCAAGTTCCAGATGGTGAGTAAACTCTGAAAATTTCTATGGTTTTAGGAAGACTTTTTGAGGTTTGACTAGCGATTGTTCCTACAATTAATTCAGGTTTACTTCTAGCTGCGGCAATTGTTACATTCTGTGTAACCTCTTTTAATACATAATCCTTTGTTTTTAATGTAGAAACTTTAAAGGTACAACTACCAGTTGCAATTAACTTTAATTCCTTCCCATCAGTTGAACAGATGGTTGGAGTTGATGTAGTTACTACAAGCGACAGGGATGAAACCCTAGTTTCAAAGTATTTACCTGGTGTGTATGTCTCGCCAACCTTCCAAATCGGCGGGTTATTGTTGTTATAAACAGATGGATTGTTATACGCAATACCTAGGGTTGTGTTATGTGTTGGCCCAACAAACGTGTCATAAACTAGATTTAATTCACCATTATTTCTAATTAGTAGCGCACTCTCTGCGCCAACTAAATCTCTTAACTTACTTGGGGTAATTACACCTGTACCAAACTCATAGCCAGCGGATGAGTTATTAGAAACCTCTGCAACACTGACTGTGTATGCTCCAGCATTTATATTTTGTGGGATGGTAATCACTCCCTTAAAAGTTACCTTATTCAGAGCTAAATTAACTGGTGAATCAATTCTGGTCAGGTTGGTTGCAAGTGTGCTGCCAAATGGTCCAGTAAGGCTGACTTGTGTGGTCGTATTTTTAATTCCAGCTGGGTGAGAAACTACTAATTCAAATGCAACATTGGTGTTAGCGGAGATTAACTCAACCTCATTTGGTGTGAAGGTAAAGGATTCAACTACCGGCTTCACATTTGCATAACTTGCGGTAATTGGCATAAGCCCTGTGATTAGTAATGCTGCAATGAGTGCCGATTTAATCTTCATATCTCCCCTTATTTCTTTGATCTCTAACCTTATCGGGCTATCATTAAATAATTGCTGTATTTTGGCGGAGGATGAGGGATTTGAACCCTCGGTAGGTTGCCCTACACACGCTTTCCAAGCGTGCGCACTCGGCCGCTATGCGAATCCTCCAGTAAAGCTGCTTACTTTTTTCTTATGGCTAAGAGTATCGGTGGTATTAACTATGATTTACCGTTAGATCCCCCGTGCGGCACTTTGGTGCCGAACTCCCCCAGGGCAGGAATGCAGCAAGGGTAGGTAATTTTTAAGTGGGTGTGCGGGGGGTCCTTTTAATTTTTACTAACCAAGTTATCGTAAGGTGAAGTTTTCTATTAAGCACAGATTTGGAGGGGTGATGTCACTAGCGCTATATCGTAAGTATCGCCCATCAATCTTTGCCGATGTGATTGGCCAAGAGCATGTGACTACACCACTATCTAATGCTTTGGAATCAGGAAAGATCCACCACGCATATTTATTTAGCGGCCCTAGAGGTTGCGGCAAAACATCGAGCGCTCGAATTATGGCTAGATCTTTAAATTGTGAGAAAGGTCCAACACCGGCTCCATGTGGATCATGTCAATCCTGTAAAGATTTAGTAGCTAATGGACCAGGCTCACTTGATGTAATTGAGTTAGATGCTGCCACCCATGGTTTAGTTGATGATGCCAGAGATTTGCGAGATAAAGCTTTTTTTGCACCAGTGCAATCTCGCTACAAAATTTATATTATCGATGAGGCTCACCAATTAGGGCCAGGGGCGGCCAATGCCTTACTTAAAGTAGTAGAAGAGCCACCAGCTCATGTGCTCTTTATCTTTGCTACCACTGAGCCAGATAAATTAATCTCCACAATTAGATCTAGAACCCACCACTATCCATTTAGATTAGTGCCACCTTCAATCTTAAGTGCGCACCTAGAAAAGATCTGTGAGCAAGAGGGAATTAAGGTAGCTAAAGGTGTTATTGCATTAGTTGTTAGATCATCCGGTGGATCAGTTCGGGACGCTCTCTCTGTCTTAGGCCAATTACTAGCTGGTGCTGGCAGTGATGGTGTTACCTATGAGATCGCTGTGGCTCTGCTTGGCTTTACCGATACTGCACTATTGGACGAGGCAATAGACGCGCTCGCTGCCAGAGATTCTGCCTGCCTATTTAACACAGTAGATAGAGTGGTTGAGTCAGGAGCGGACCCAAAAAGATTTGCTCAAGATCTTCTTGAGCGGCTTAGAGACTTAATAATTGTTGAGGCCTCAGATCAAAATAACTCCTCTATTTTAAATGAATTACCTCAAGATCAATTAGATCGAATTAGAGCCCAAGCTAAATTAATAGGTGTTGCTACCTTGATTAGAGCAGCTGACATATTGGCGCAAGGCTTAACCTCAATGCGAGGGGCAACGCCACCTAGATTAATTCTGGAGTTAATTTGTGGCCGAATTTTATTACCCGCCGCCGATGATGCTGCCCTGCTAGCCAGAGTAGAAAAGCTAGAGCGCCTACTTTCAGTAACTGCTCCAACACAAATAGTGGCTGAAAAAAGTGAGCCAAAAGCAGCGGTAGCGGCTGAAGCAAAAGCTGAGCCAAAATTTGAAAGTAAGCCAGCGCCAGCAAAGCCTGCGCAGGTAAGAGTAGAAAGTAGTAAGGCGCAAGAGGTAAAGCCAACAGAGGTAAGTGAAAAATCAATTAAGCCATCTGGCTCAATTGAGATCTCAGCTTTGCGAAGAATGTGGCCTGAGGTAATTGAAAGTGTTAAAAAGAGGCGCCGGCTAACCTGGTCTCTACTATCAACTAGTGCGCAGATACTCTCCCTAGATGAAGAGGTAATAACCATTGGAATGGTAAATATCGGAGCTAAGGATTCATTTATTAGATCAGAAAGTGATGTGATTTTATCTGATGCCTTTGAGGAGGTAACAGGGGTGCGAAGAAGGATTGCTGCAACTGTGGATACCTCCATTTCAACTACCACTATGGCAAGAGGTGATGAGGATCCAACCGATGCCAATATGTTATCTGGGGCTGAGTTACTAGCTAGCAAATTGGGCGCAAAAGTAATAAAGGAGTCAAATTAAGGTTTAAGTCAATTAAACTTTAATTTAAAAATAATTATGTATGAGGGAATAATCCAAGATCTAATTGATGAGTTAGGCCGGCTGCCTGGAGTTGGACCAAAGAGTGCCCAGCGGATTGCTTTTCATATTATTCAATCAGATCGAGTAGATGTCTCCCGATTAGCTGAAATTTTAAAGACGGTAAAGGAGCGGGTTAAGTTTTGTACTACCTGTGGAAATATTTCAGAGGAAGAGCTTTGTAGAATCTGTAAAGACCCAAGAAGAGATAACAGCTCTATTTGTGTAGTTGAAGAGAGTAAAGATGTATTAGCAATTGAAAAGACTCGAGAGTTTAAGGGTAAGTACCATGTATTAGGAGGTGCGATCTCACCAATAGATGGGATAGGGCCTGAGAGTTTACGAATAAAAGAGTTAATGACCAGACTTGCTCAAACTCAAATCACTGAGGTGATCATTGCAACCGATCCAAATTTAGAGGGTGAGGCAACTGCTACCTACTTAACGAGATTGATCAAACCTCTTGGGGTAAAGGTCAGCAGACTTGCATCAGGGCTGCCAGTAGGTGGCGATCTTGAGTACGCCGATGAGATCACCTTAGGTAGGGCATTTGAGGGACGGCGTAGCTATGATAATTAGATTATCTCAAATAGTAAGATGATTAGGCGTCTTAATATTTGAGATAATTCCCTAAATCCTATTTCTATGCTCCACAATTGCTCCATGGGATTAATCGTTCAAAAATTTGGCGGCTCCTCCGTTGCCGATGCCGAAGGGCTAAAGCGGGTGGCCAATCGAATTGTGGCTACCAAAAAGGCCGGACATCAGGTAGTCGTTGTGGTTAGCGCGATGGGTGATACCACCGATGAGTTAATTGAATTAGCTAATCAAGTATCCCCACTTCCTAATGGCCGAGAGTTAGATATGTTGCTAACTGCAGGTGAGCGAATCTCTATGGCCTTACTTGCCATGGCAATCTCTAATTTAGGTCATGAAGCAAGATCTTTTACTGGTAGCCAAGCTGGAATTATTACTACCTCGACCCATGGCAAGGCCAGAGTTATTGATGTTACACCTGGTCGAATTCAAGAAGCACTTAAAGAAGGCTCAATTGCAATTGTTGCTGGCTTTCAAGGCGTATCCCAGGATACAAATGATATTACTACTTTAGGTAGAGGCGGCTCTGATACAACTGCTGTTGCATTGGCGGCAGCACTTGAGGCAGATGTGTGTGAGATCTATACCGATGTTGATGGCATCTTTTCAGCTGATCCAAGAGTTGTGCCAGCTGCAAAGAAATTATCAACTGTTACCTATGAAGAGATGTTAGAGCTGGCCGCAAGTGGAGCCAAGGTATTACATCTTCGCTGTGTTGAGTATGCACGTAAGTATGAATTACCAATTCATGTTAGATCATCTTTTTCCAACAAGGAAGGAACCTGGGTGGTTAAGGATCATCCAGAAGGGGGCGAAATGGAAGCAGCAATAATCGCAGGAATAGCACATGATAAAAGTGAGGCGAAGGTAACCATTGTTGGTGTGCCAGACCGAACTGGAGTGGCCGCTGCTATATTTCAAGCCATCGCAGATGCCGACATCAATATCGACATGATTGTGCAAAATGTCTCTGCTGCAGCAACTGGCTTAACCGATATCTCATTTACCCTGCCTAAAACTGAAGGGGCTAATGCAACTGCAGTTTTAAAGCGAATTCAAGGTGAGATCGGTTTTGCATCCATTCAATATGATGATCAAATCGGTAAATTATCCTTAATTGGCGCTGGTATGCGAAGTCATCCTGGAGTTACCGCTAACTTCTTTGCCTGCCTTTCTGAGGCTGGTGTTAACATTGAAATGATTTCAACTAGTGAAATTAGAATCTCAATCGTATGCCGGGCAAGTGATTTAGATAAAGGCGTAAGGGCAGCTCACACCGCATTTGAATTAGATGCCGATCAAATTGAGGCTGTGGTCTATGGCGGTAGCGGGCGATGAGTAAAAAACCATCACTTGCTGTAGTTGGTGCTACCGGCGCGGTAGGCACGGTAATGCTAGATATTTTATCTAAGCGCAAAGATGTCTATGGTGAGATTAGATTAATTGCTTCCGCCAGAAGTGCTGGTAAAAAACTTATTTGCAGAGGCCAAGAGCTAACTGTTGTTACATTATCACCTGAAGCCTTTGAGGGAATTGATATTGCCATGTTTGATGTGCCAGATGAGATATCTCTTGAGTGGGCACCGGTTGCAGCAAGCAAAGGATGCGTAGTAGTTGATAACTCTGGCGCTTTTAGAATGGATAAGGATGTACCACTAGTTGTACCTGAGGTAAATCCAGAGCAAGTTAAAAATAGACCAAAGGGAATTATCTCTAATCCAAATTGCACAACACTCTCGATGATTGTGGCGATGGGAGCACTCCATAAAGAGTATTTCTTAAAGGAGTTAGTGGTTGCCTCATATCAAGCTGCCTCTGGCGCAGGTCAAAGTGGTTTAGATACTTTGCGAAAACAAATTAGCCAGATAGCAAATACTTCCGTTGGCGATAATGCAGGAGATATTAGAAATGTAATAAAAGATAATGGACCATTTCCAGCACCCCTTGCCTTAAATGTTGTGCCTTGGGCTGGATCTCTAAAGGAGGAGGGTTACTCATCTGAGGAGCTAAAGGTTAGAAATGAATCTAGAAAGATTTTAGGGCTTCCCACTCTTAAGGTCTCTGCTACCTGCGTAAGAGTACCGGTGTTAACTACACACTCACTTGCTGTGCATGCCATCTTTGAAAAAGAGGTCTCAAGAAAGGCAGCTCAAGATGTGCTTAAAAATGCAGCTGGGGTTGAGTTGGTAGATGATCCGGAAAATTATAAGTTTCCAACCCCAGCAGATGTGGTTGGCACCGACCCTACCTGGGTAGGCAGGGTCAGAAAATCCCTAGATGATCCAAAAGCACTTGATCTATTTGTTTGCGGGGATAACTTAAGAAAGGGTGCTGCTCTTAACACTGCTCAAATAGCTGAGTTAGTAGCACTTGAGTTCTAACCAAAAGGTTAGAGTAAACCAATGACAATACTAATTGCCGGGGCTACTGGATTAGCAGGCTCGGCAATTTATCGAGAGTTACTTAATCTTGGAGAAAAAGTTGTAGGTATCTCTAGTAAAGATGTGGATCTATTAGATCGTAAGGCAACCTTTGAATATTTAAAAAATCTTAAGCCCAAGGTAGTAATCGATGCAGCTGCAAAAGTAGGTGGTATTTCTTCTAATAATAATTTTCCAGTTGAGTTTTTATCAGAGAATATTCAAATTCAAACAAATCTCATGGATGCCTCCCACAGCGCAGGCATAGAGAAGTTTGTTTTTTTAGCCTCAAGTTGTGTTTATCCTAAGAATTGTCCACAACCTATTAAAGAAGAGTATGTTTTAACTGGGCCACTTGAGCCCACTAACTCTGCTTACGCCATGGCTAAGCTTGCCGGAATTGAATTGATAAAATCTTACAGGCGCCAATTTGGACATAAATGGATAAGTGTAATGCCTACAAATTTATATGGTCCAAACGATAACTTCGATTTAGAAAGTAGCCATGTGTTTCCGGCATTAATTAGAAAATTTATTGATGCTAAAAACTCTGGAGCCAAATCAGTAACTCTATGGGGCAGTGGTAAGCCCAGAAGAGAGTTTCTACATGCTGATGATCTGGCCAAAGCAATTGTTGTCTGTTTGGAAAAATATGACTCTGATCAACACATCAATATAGGAACAGGTTTAGATCTAACGATAGAGGAGCTCTCATTAAAAATCGCTAAATCGGTTGGGTTTAGTGGTGAGGTGATTTGGGATTCAAATAAAAATGATGGAACCCTTCAAAAAGTACTAGATATTAAGCAAATTTCTGATTTAGGTTGGAAACCATCTATTTCTTTAGAAGAAGGTATTAATCTGACTGTAGAGTGGTATCTGAAAAATAAATAAGGGGAGTTATTTTGTCATCTAAGAAAGCATTTATAACTGGAGTAACAGGTCAAGATGGCTCATACCTTGCTGAACTACTTTTGGAAAAAGGGTATGAGGTCCACGGATTAATTCGCAGATCAAGCTCCTTTAACACAGCTCGAATTGATCATATATATGAAGACCCACATTCGCCAAACCCCAAATTGTTTTTACATTACGGTGATTTAACTGATGGTGTAAATATGACAAACTTAATTCACCAGATTCAGCCAACTGAAGTTTATAACTTAGGCGCCCAATCTCATGTTCAAGTTTCCTTCACTATGCCGCAATACACAGCCCAAGTTGATGCAGTTGGTGCGGTAGCACTTTTAGAATCAATCAGAGCATCCGGTGTTAAATGTCGCTACTACCAAGCAAGTACCAGTGAGCTTTATGGTTCTACACCTCCACCACAAAATGAGCTTTCAGCTTTTAGACCACGAAGCCCATATGCGGCTGCAAAGTTGATGGCGTATTGGTCAACAGTTAATTATCGAGAGGCATATGGAGTTCACGCCACAAATGGAATTTTGTTTAACCATGAATCTCCCAGAAGAGGTGAAACTTTTGTAACCAGAAAGATAACTAGAGCTGCAGCCAGAATTTCTGCTGGGAGTAAAGAAAAACTATATTTAGGTAATTTAGAGGCTGTTCGTGACTGGGGGTATGCCAAAGAGTATGTTGAATCTATGTGGCTAATGCTTCAGCAAGATCAATCAGATGATTATGTAGTTGCAACCGGTGTTGGCGCAACGGTAAGAGAGTTTGCGCAAGCAGCTTTTGAAGAGGTTGGGTTGAACTACAAAGACCATGTCGAGATGGATAAGCGGTATGTCCGCCCAACAGAGGTGGATGCATTAATCGGAGATCCATCAAAAGCTGCCAGAGTTCTTGGGTGGAAAGCTAAGACCCATTGGAAGGCTTTGGCTAAGTTAATGGTCGAGGCAGATTTAGAGCTACTTAAAGCTAAACAGTAATTACCTTCCCAAATTTGATTTAGTATTTTCGGCAATATGAATAACTGCTACTGCAAGCTCAAATACTAAACGTATTCCTAAGATAACTAAGAAGGTAAGCACTACCCCACCTGCTGCCACCATTGGAAAGGCAGCATAATCCTGATTTAGGCCATAGGTACTTGAGGCGTAAATTGGAATACCAATTGCCGCAAAGCCAATAATTGCGACAAAGTAGAAGGTGTATAGGTAGGAGGCAACCTTTCTAGTTAGGTACTCACCTAATTTAAAATCCTTCATATGTCCTAGGACTGTTCTAATATCAGCTTGCCAGGTAATCCAAGCCCATAAAGAGGCTAGTAAGGCAAGTCCTAAAATAAGTAACTTTAAGGCAATTTGTATTACACCCAGTATAAATAACCAAACTAAAGTAGCAGCAAAACCGGCTGGCTGATCTGATTTAGCTAGATCATAATTATCTAGCAGTGAAATAATCATGGCATAGGTTGCACCAATATAACTTGCAGCAAAGATGGTGTAGAAAACAACCATATGGGTTTTATTTACTGGTGCTTTTAGAAAGTTAACTAAGCCAGTTAATAGATTGGCCACACTACGCTTTTGAATTATCAAAGATAAAACCAATGGAATCAGAGCAACAGTAGCAAAGGCCTCTATGTATGGCGCCTCGCCAGTTTTAACAAATACATTTTTAAGCAAAGTTACAAATGCCACCTCATTGGTGCGCCAGATATCAACAATCCACACTAAAAAGAAAACTCTAGTTACCAGTGCTACCACAGTTAAAAAAGCGCGCATCTCAAGATTTTGGGCAAAGAGTGCGAAAAATAAGGCCAAATAGCTAACTAATAGCCAGGTGAGCCCAGTGGATGAGGTAATGGCATTAAAGGAGAGAGCTAAATTTGTGTAATCATTTAAGGTATACCAATAAAAGGTATCTGGAATTACTAGCAGTAATGCAACTAATAGATATACGCGGTGTAACTTAAATGAGGTTAGATTCATTATTTAAGCCTACCTTAAATATTTTTTTAAGCAGTTAAGGAGATAAGTGAGACCTCAGGTGGGCAAAATAATCTAATTGGCGCGTATGGGCTATACCCCATACCAGCTGAGACATTAAGCCATGGCTCATCATTTACCTTACTTAAACCAGATGCGCGCCAATTATCTAAATCACAATTGGTAGTAAGTGCTTTTG
>Ga0315903_10008772_pt1 | contig 12370 bp, 12 predicted proteins | sample LakEriMetagenome_7_FD_203524 | JGI IMG/M metagenome (GOLD analysis project Ga0315903, IMG submission 203524) | Freshwater fungal communities from buoy surface, Lake Erie, Ohio, United States - Buoy 2 MA119 | ecosystem: Environmental > Aquatic > Freshwater > Lake | place: USA: Lake Erie, Ohio...
TAAATCAGTAGGACGCACTACGAAGCCGTATTTATCGGCATTATTCATTAATTCTTTTATCGCTAAAATTCTGAAGACGTAGCGCGCAGTTTCTTCATTAAGCAATAACTGATAATAGTCCGTGCTTCCTTGACGATCTGCTTGTTTCTGCACTCCACCCATACCCATGTTGTATGATGCTGCGACTAATGACCATGTCCCAAAGCGAGCGTAAGCATCTTTGAAATAAGCGCACGCAGCTCGGGTACTTTTTTCAACATGGTATCTTTCATCCACTTCATCATTTACTTCGAGGCCATACTGAGTTGCGGTCTCCGGCAGAAACTGCCAGAAACCAACGGCACCGCTCGGAGAAGTGGCATTTATGAAACCACTTTCAATCAGTGCTAAATATTTGAAATCATCAGGAATTCCTTGCTCTTTCAAAATAGGTTCGATTACCGGAAACCATCGGTAAGCTCGTTTTATAGAAAGGAGCGTGTTCGAATGCCAATACGTATTCACAAGCATTTCACGATCAAATTTTTCAGCCACATCCCATTGTTCTAGTGGAGCTAATTCACCGCAGAAATCCGCCTTTTCAGGAAGAGGGAGTGAAAAAATACGATAGCGTTCGTTGACGTGTTTGATATAAGCTTCGTTTTCTTCTTTGCCTGGCTTTGAAGATGTAACCCAAGAAGAAATGAGAAGCACTACAACTGCCGCAGCAGCGCCAATTGCACCAGAGAGCCAATAAACACGAGCATTATTCATCTTTCGAAGTTATAAATCAAAGGTCGGAATTTTCAGGTAAGTTCCAACACACTTTTCACCAAGTTAAGCGCAATAAAAATTAGAATAAACGAAAATAAAAGAGATGCCCCATCACCGATGAGTTGGGCATAATTCCGACCATGCGAAAGCAACATCGCACAGATTGCCGCGAGAAAGACCATGGCAAGAAAAATCTCAGTCCCATAGAATAAAGACATTACAAAAAGGCAAATAGAAACGATGATAAGAATAGCTTTGTTGAGGTTTAGCTTAATAATACCGAGTGTGCCTAGAAGGTAGGCAATTGTGCCGACAATACCGAAGATAATTTCGAGCGTATCAAATGAAAAATACGGAGCATCCTTTTGAAGGACTGCGGTGGCAAATGCAAAAAAGACAAAGAAGTCACCCGTCTTTTCTTTTTTCCAAGTATATTTTTTTGCAAGCTTGTTTAGGAGAAAAAGCACAGCCCAAAACACCAATGCATAAATTGCTATTACTATGATTCTAGCGACCAGCATTAACCGAAAAAGACATCTTGGTATTCCGAGAAATGTCGCGCAGCTTGGTCTTTTTCAGAGATAGTGGGATTGTCTATTTCCCAATCAATGCTGAGTGCTGGATCATTCCACAACATTGAACGATCGTTTTCTTTACTATAATAGTTGGTGCATTTGTAGGCAAAAATGGTATCATCTTCAAGCACACAGAAACCATGAGCAAATCCTTCGGGAACGAAAAGCTGGGTTTTGTTTTCAGAAGAAAGAATAATCTTGAAATGTTGACCGAACGTAGGTTGGTTACTACGAAGATCGACTACAACATCTAGCACAGCGCCCTTTACCACTTGTATAAGTTTCGCTTGACTTTTGGGTGGTATCTGGAAATGAAGGCCTCGCAATACTCCTTTCGAAGACATACTTTGGTTATCCTGCACAAAGGTGAGGTTCATTCCAGTCTCAACACGAAATCTTGACTCATTGAATGACTCAAAAAAGTAGCCCCTTTCATCAGCGAAAATATTCGGCTGAATAATTAGAAGATCTTTGAAGTTCGTTTTCTCGATTTTCACAAAAGCCAATTTTGAGATTCTACAAGCTACTAAATATAGTTACAAGCAACAAAATACTTGTTACAAGGGTGACAACAGGTGTTACGTCGTTTAGAGCTTCTGATCCCAAATTTTGAGTAGACTCAACATAAATCACATCGCCATTTTGAACAATCATGTTCGCCATGTCGACTCCTTGAATGGTCGAAAGATCAATTAGATAAACAAGATTATCGTCTTTAGTGCGACGAATAACTTTGATTTTAGCAGCATTTGCGCGTGCACCAAGTCCTCCTGAAAGGGCTAATGCCTCTACTAATCTGATATTGTTATTTTCCAACGGCACAACTTTGGCTGCACCGCCCAGTCCATTAAATACGATCACCCTTCTATTGATGACTTTTGTAATGCAAAAGGGATTCACGAATTGTGTCTGAAACTTTTCCTCCACATTTTTTTGAAATTCTTGAATTGTAAGCCCCTGTGCTTGAATGCGACCAAGAATCGGCAGTTCAACGAATCCATCTGATTCGACCAAGAAAGACACCGTGCTTTCCATGGTCACCATCATTCTTTCACGACTAGAGGTCGTTTCAAATACAATTGCTCCTTCATTTGTAAAGACGGCAACGTTTAGCAGATCGCTTGGCGAAATTTTAAACTCCTTGTTTGTAGAGTCTAGTAACGGAACATCATAGGTGTATTCAATATCCGTTTTGAACATAAAATCTTTGTTTACCGAGCAAGAGGTAGCAAAGACCACGAAAATGAAGAGTGAAAAAACGCAACGAAGCATGATATTATGTAATATTTATCAAGTTCAAAGGTAAGCAATCCTTTGTATCATTCCTTCACCGATATTTGTAGAATGAATAGCACGGAAAGCAAGAAAACGGTTGTCATAGGAGCTAGTCCAAATCCAGAAAGATATGGCTACATAGCCACTGAAAGACTTGTTAATCAAGGCATTGAGACAATACCCTTGGGAATAAAAAAAGGAAATATAGGCCAATTGGTTATTCTAAATGACCGCCCTTCAGTAGAAGATGTACACACCGTTACTTTGTATTTGAATCCAAAAAATCAAGAGGACTGGTATCAGTACATTCTATCCCTTCATCCGAAAAGGATCATTTTCAATCCGGGAACCGAGAATCCTTATTTTGCAGAGCGAGCCAATCAGGTGGGAATAGCGACAACAGAAGCATGCACCTTAGTGCTGCTTGCCTCTAATCAGTACTAACCATCGTTCACTAATGATTACTGCTGAAGATATCTATTTGCGTCCAGTCTCGATGCGAGACTTTCGCACTATTCTAGAGTGGGAAAACAATCCGGAATTTTGGCCCGTGACAGGAACTCCCGGCCCATTTTCAGAAGAAGATATCGAAGAGTTTATTCGAACAAGTGGAAACATATTTTCTCATAATCAAATGAGATGGATGATCTGTTCAAAAAGGGATGATCAAGCCATAGGCGCTCTTGATGTGTTCGAATACAACGCAAACGAAAAATCGGCTGGCCTAGGTATAATGATAGCTGAAAATAGAAACCGTAAACGTGGATTTGCCCACCAAGCTATTTCCGCATTCTGTAAGTTTGCTTTTGAAACACTTCGTTTAAATTCGCTTCATTGCATGGTGCATTTGGATAATGTTTCAAGTATCAAATTATTTGAAAAAAATAATTTTCAAGCAAAAGGTGTTTCATATTTTAAGAATAAAAAAACCATTCGATATCAACTCGACACTGAAGACAAATGAAAAAAACTATCATTATCATAGGCCTTGCTATACTTGCTATTTCATTAGCATTGCTTAGTGTGTTCTTCAGTGCCAATACAAAAATTGGTCATTTCAGAAATCCGAAAAAGGCAATTTACATTCAAAATGAAATTTCATTTGAGCAATTTATCGAGCAGATGATTGCAGATTCTATTATCGAAACAGAAGATGACCTTTCATTGGTTACCAAAATCAAATCATTCAAGTCACCCAAACCTGGTCGATATATCGTACAAAAAGGAATGAAAGCATCTGATTTTATTTCGATGCTTAGAGCAGGAAATCAAAGTCCATTAATGGTGAAAGTAGATGGAGTGCGTACAATTTACCAAATGGCTGGCAACCTAGGCAAACAGCTGCGAGCGGATTCTCTTGCCTTTCTAAAAGCGATGACCAATCCAGAATTGTTGTCGAAATATGGCTTAAATGAATTCACCGCGAGTTCACTCATTTCCCCCAATACTTACGAATTTTTCTGGACCATTACTCCAGAAGAATTTGTCGCTAAAATGGAAGACAAGTACAATACCTATTGGAACGAAGAAAACAAAGCTGCGGCTGCTAAATTAGGTTTAACGCCAGCGGAAGTCGCAACATTAGCATCGATTGTAAAGGGCGAAACAGTAAACAGTTCTGAGGCTCCAAAAATTGCAGGTCTTTATTTAAACAGACTTAAGATCGGAATGAAACTTCAAGCAGATCCTACCGTAACTTTTGCTTCCAATATGAAAGGTGCAAAACGAGTAAAACTCGATGGTGACAGGATAAAATCCCCTTATGACACATACCAAAACGCTGGATTGCCGCCAGGGCCCATTTTCTTTACTGAGGAAATTTATTTAGATGCCGTTCTTCATGCAGAGAAACACAACTATATATATATGTGTGCGCAACCAAGAGGAACAGGATTTCACGATTTCACGACCAACCTAAATGATCATTCAGCCTATGGTCGCGTTTATCGCAAATGGCTTGACTCAATAAATATTAATTAGAATTTATTGTTCGAACCATTGGTCAATCTTGCTCTGAATTTCATCCAACCCAACTGAACGGGCCACAAGATCATCCATACCTGAATCAAGGAGGTTCTTCTTATCTCTTCCTTCTTTGTCGCTCATTCCAATTACAACTGGCATTACAGCGGCATTGCTTATTTTCCGGATCTTCTTCACTGTCTCTATTCCAGTAATCCCAGTTAAGTCGGAATCTACTAGGAGCAAATCGAACTTGCCGTTTCCTGCCTTTTCAATCGCATCCTTGCCATTGCTCACTGCAGTGCACTCATGTCCAAGAAGGCGCAAGTTCTTTTCTGCAACAGCTCTCGTAAGGTCGTTGTCGTGAGCGATCAATATTTTGAGTTGATTCTTATTGAAATCACCTTGATGATTTCCTGTTTTGCTTACCAAAGGAGTATTACCTTTTTTGAGCATTAATATAGTTTCAAGCAAATTATTTTGCTTAACAGGCTTTCCTAAAATGGCGTTATAATATTCATTATTATTCTGAAGGAGTGCCCCCGTGGAATTCGTTACTAAAATTATTGGTAGTTCCTTCGAAGTGTATTTGTCTCGAATTTTTTCGGCCAATGACACGCCGTCTATCTTAAGAAGCTTCTCATCGAGAATACAAAGATCGAACTTGTTCAAATTATCAATCATTTCAACTACGAGATCAGGACTATTAAAAGGTATAGCCTGAACTCCCCAAATAGAAAGTTGCTTTACCAATATTTTAAGACCTGTTCTATTCTCATCAACTACCAATACTTTCAGACCTTTGAGTTCAGCTACTTCTTTTATGTTAATGGTATCAGTCGTTTCGGCAATTACCGTAAAGCTAAATACACTACCAACATTTTGTGTGCTTTCAACCCAAATTCTGCCTCCCATTTTATCTACCAATTGTTTGCTTATTGCAAGACCAAGACCAGCTCCACTTTTGTGAGCGAAGTTTTGATCTTCCTGAGGCGAAAATGAAGTAAACAATCTTCTTTGTGCATCTTCAGAAATTCCAACTCCAGTATCTTTCACACTAAATTTCATCTGAACGAATCCTAATTCAGTATTCAATAATTCTACTTTAAATAATACCTCCCCGCTATCAGTCCATTTTATTGCATTCGTAATCAAATGCAAACAAACCTGCCTTATTCTTCTTTCATCTTGAACTACAGTTGCAGGCAATTTCGAATCAATATCAGTCAATAGCTCTATGCGCTTTTGTGAAGCCAACGGCTTCATAAGATCACTAATCTGTTCTATAATCTCTATAATTGAAAAACTAGCTTTCTCTATTTCGAAATTGCCTGAATCCAATGTTGCATGATCAAATATATCATTAATGATATCTAGCAATTGAACGGCTGAAGTCTTTACATTCTTTACATATTGAAACTGTTCATTGTCGAGCTTTGTTTTATGCAATAGATCGGCCATGCCAATAACCCCATTCAAAGGCGACCTCATTTCATGGCTCATGTTCGAGAGAAATTCCGCTTTTGCATCCTTTGCTTTATCCAACTCTAAAGAGATATGTTCTTTGACTTCTTCTGCCTCTTCCCCCTTTCTTAAAATTGGTCTAAGCAATAGCAGATAACCAAGAATTAGTACAACCGCTCCTGCGAGTGCTATTATGAGTAGTATAATAGTGTGTCCTTGTAAACTAGAATCGTATTCAACGGTCAATTGGCCAGAAACGTCATTCATCGAAGAAGCGTAGCTATTGAGCAAAGGAACAAGTTCAAGAATCAACTTTTGATCCCATACTTTTTTATTATGAATCAATTCCGCTACTTTCTCATAGCATTGAACGAAATAAGGAGAAGCATTTTGAAGCTTGTTATGCAGCTCCCGAGAAATATCAGAAGAAGTTCCATAGACTGCATCTCCATATGAAAGTGCTTTTTGAGCTCCGTCCCATTTGGAAAGCAACATTTGAAAATCATGAACCTCGGTATCCGATATCGGCTGATTGTTTTGCGTTTGAAGTTTGAAGAGTGCGATAGAACTTAATTCATATGCAATTGCCTTTTGACGCGTCGATACACTAACGCTTGCCGCATACTCATTCGCTAAAATATGGCTGCTCCGAACAGTTGCTGCCGCAAATCCGACAACAGTTGTCACTATAAGAATAAAGCCAAATACTCGTAAACGTAAACTGTTAATCATAACTGCATTCTTCTCCTCGAAAATGATTCGGAATTCGAAGATACGAAATTATTAGTGATACCAGGCAAGTTAGGCATGCTCCGAGGCAACTGCTGCATTTATATAAGCTAATATTGTAAGACTATTATTTCTTGTGGTAAAGCAGTCCAAACATCATCAACATGTTTACAAGGTTCTAAACATTCTCAACTATATTTATACTTTCACATGAGTAGCATGTTTCGTTTGACATCAAAACTTCCATCCATTCTTTTTACAATTGCTGTGCTTTTTTGCATGCATCAAAATGTGTGCGCGCAAAAAACCGAAACAAGCGAAGTCAATTTCAAATCAAGAAAAATAAAGCTGGGCATTATCGCAGCCGCTGGATTAGGCTCAAGCTACTATGCGCTGAATAATTTGTGGTATGCTGATTACCCAAGAAGCCCTTTACATTCTTTTAACGACAACGGAGAATGGCTCCAGATGGACAAAGTAGGGCATTTCGCGTCGTCTTATCATCTAGGAAAAATTGGTTTTGAAACTTTTCAATACTGTGGTTTCAATTATAACACTTCTCTTTTTTTAGGAGGAAGTGCAGGTCTAATTTTTTTATCCGGCATAGAAATTTTAGATGGCACAAGTGCGCAATGGGGATTTTCTTGGGGTGATCAAATTGCAAATTCATCGGGAACAATTCTTTTCATGTTACAAGAAAAATTTTGGAAAGAACAACGCATCACAATGAAATTTTCATTCACAAATTCAAGTTATGCAATGTTCAATTCTGATCAATTAGGTCGTAATTTTCAACAACGACTTTTGAAAGACTACAACGGACAAACATATTGGGCATCATACAACATATCATCGTTTCTCTCGTCTGACGCGGCTTTCCCGACGTGGATGAACATTGCAATTGGTTATGGAGCGACTGAAATGACGAGTGCGAAAAACATTGTGAATAGTGTTAATAATTTTCAACGCACGCGTGAATTCTATTTATCATTTGATGCAGATTTGACTAAGATAAAGTGGCCGAGAAAATGGATGAAGACCACAGCACAAATTTTAAGCTTCATCAAAATTCCAGCGCCAACTTTTGAAATGCGGAGTGACGGAAAAGTGAAAATGCACGCATTGTTTTTTTAGAACTAAAACTTTTGAGCTGCGTAAAAGCATCTCGAAAAACAGACATAAAAATTTAGAAAACAAATCAACCGTTACTAAAATGAAAACAAAGTCAAAATCAGCGGCAGCTCCAAAAGCTGCTAAGAAGGCAGCTAAGAAAGCTCCTGCAAAGAAAGCTGCTAAAAAAGCTGCTCCTAAGAAAGCTGCTAAAAAAGCTCCAGCGAAGAAAGCTGCTGCTAAGAAGGCTGCTCCTAAGAAAGCTGCTGCTAAAAAAGTTGCTAAAAAAGTAGCTAAGAAAGTAGCTCCTAAGAAAGTTGCTAAAAAAGCTCCAGCGAAAAAAGCTGTTGCTAAAAAAGCTGCTCCTAAGAAAGTTGCTGCTAAGAAAGTTGCTAAAAAAGCTGCTCCTAAGAAAGCTGCTAAGAAAGCTCCAGCGAAGAAAGCTGCTGCTCCAGCATCTTCTAACTAATCGACTGACGATTGAAATTAAAAAGCCCTCTTCGAGGGCTTTTTCTTTTTCTAGTATTTCGTAATTGCTTCTTCTCTCTCTATTACTTCCAAACAAAGTTCACCACAGCTGGTAAGTGATCACTATAACCACCTTTATAATCATCTCCCACATAAGTGCGATTCGGACGAGCTACTCCTTGACTGTCTTTAAACAACAGAACTTCATCTTTCACAAATCGTGCAGAGCCAGTCTCAGCCGCTGTCCATCCTTTGTTCGCATCAATCCAATTGAACGATACCATCACCTGATCAAGTGCTCCCCATTCTCCCTTGTACCAATAAGATCCACTTCCATTACCATGCATCGATGCCATCAAATTAAACATTGAACCTGTTCTGTCACCGCGTGCGCCCAATGTTTCAGTGATACTTTTATTATCCGGATGATCATTGAAATCTCCCATGCACAAAACTTTAGCATTTACATCTTTAGAAAGAATAGAATCAATCTTCGATTTCAAAACTGTGGCAGCAGTAATTCTGTTCACCTCTGATTTTTCTTGACCACCAGAACGACTAGGCCAGTGATTGACAAAAATATGTAGATCTTCTCCGTTCGATTTTCCTTTCACATAAAGTATGTCTCTCGTGTTTGGATCTTCAACTGATGGAAGTGTTACTTTATAGAATTTAGAAGATTCTACTTTGAAAAGATCCTTCTTATATAATAAAGCCACATCAATTCCTCTTTCATCAGGACTGTCCTGATGAATGATGGAATATCCTGCAGACTTGATTCGCTCCATAGAAAGCAAATCTTCGAGCACTCTTTTGTTTTCAATCTCACACAAACCAAGAATGTCTGGAAACTTTGCGTCCATTAATAGAAGCGCATCAATGGTATGATCCAACTTTACACGGTAGCGATCTGCTGTCCACTGATACTTGCCTGTAGGAGTAAAATCGTCATCATTAATCTTAGGGTCATTGTCCGTATCAAAGATGTTTTCGACATTGTAAAAACCAATTTGCAAACTGTTGTCCGCTCCGGTTGATGTCGTATCGGCGACCTTTGTTGTATCCTTGCAAGAGGCACTCCATAAAATAATGGCACTGATTGTCCATATAAACGCACTAAATCTCTTCATGATGTTGTGAAATTTTTTGCAAGATGCAACGAATACTGCAATATTCTTCTATCTACATTTGACCCCAACATGAAGTTTATACTATATATATATGTAATCCTTTTCCTTTTCGGCTGCTCTGTCAGTCAATCGGACGAGTCGAATATCTTCCGATACAACGAAAGCAATGGCATTACTTCCCTTGATCCAGCCTTCGCTCGCGACCTCGAAATCATGTGGGCGACCAATCAGCTTTTCGATGGACTCGTAGAAATGAATGAAAAACTCGAGGTCGTTCCATGCATCGCAAAAAGTTGGAACATCTCCGAAGATGGAAAGACCTATACCTTTATAATAAGAGATCGTGTCTACTTCCATTCCTCGCCACTTTTTGTTGATTCTACAAAAAGAGAAGTTACAGCTCACGATTTTGAATATAGTTTTTCAAGAATTATCAATCCAACGTTAGCATCACCTGGGTCGTGGATATTTTCTAAAGTAGACACTTCTTTCAATAAAGGTTTTGAGGCGCCCAACGATTCAACTTTTATTATTCATCTCAAAAATCCCTTTCAGCCTTTTCTCGGAATGCTATCCATGCAATACTGCAACGTCGTTCCGAAAGAAGTAGTAGAACATTATGGGGCAGACTTCAGATCTCATCCAATTGGAACGGGACCTTTTCGATTTGCTTTTTGGTATGAGAACATCGCTTTGGTCTTTCATAAAAATAAAAATTTCTGGCAAAAAGACGAGAGTGGAAATGCCCTTCCCTATCTCGATGCTATCAAAATTGATTTTGTAAAAGACATGTCTGTCGAATATCAAGGTCTATTGATGAACAAGTACGACTTCATGAGTGGTATACATAATTCATACAAAGATGAATTATTGAGCACACAAGGAGAATTGAATGAGGCCTACAAAAGCAAATTCGATTTTTATAAAATGCCATTTATCAAAACGGACTACATTGGATTTATGATTGACCCGAAATCTGAAGTGGCATCTTCTTCTCCTTTCTTAAATAGTAAAGTCCGAAAAGCAATCGAGTGTGCGATTGACAAAAAAGAAATGGTTCGCTACTTAAGGAACAATACTGTGGTAGCGGCAGAGCAAGGATTCATTCCTCCGGGATTGTTGATTGAAGATTCTTTACTCTCAGAATTCAACATTCAAAAATCGATAGCGCTTTTAAGTGAAGCTGGCTATCCCAATGGAAAAGGGCTTCCCGAATTCACTATCTCTACAACGGGTGACTACGCAGATTTGATTGAGTACATTCAACATAGTTTGAATAAAATTGGATTGAAAGTAAAAGTACAAGTCATGCAAGGCGGAACTTTTCGAGAGGCGACATCAAAAGGACAACTTGCTGTATTTCGTAAAAGTTGGTTAGCCGATTATGCAGATCCAGAAAATTTCTTCAGTCTTTTCCTTACCGAAAATTTCTGTCCGAATGGTCCGAATTATTGTCATTATTCGAATACAGAATTTGATATACTATATAATAAGGCAATAACTACCTCGTCGGAAGAAGAGAGAAATGCACTTTATAAAGAAATGAATCGTATGATTAGTGAGGAGACTCCGATGATTCCGCTCTATTATGATCAAGTATCTCACTTTGTTTCGAAATCCATTGAAAACTGGAATATCAATCCGATTAATTTGATTGATCTCAAAAAAGTGAGAAAGAAACGTTAGTTTTGACGGACCAAACAGACTACAGCGTGCTCAAGATAGATATGCATACCCACATCATGCCCAAAGATCTTCCCGATTGGACGAAGAAATTTGGATATGGAAATTTCATTCATCTCGATCATCACAGGCCTGGCTTTGCGCGAATGATGCAAGGTGAAAAGTTTTTTCGTGAAATCGAATCCAATTGCTGGGACGATGAATTACGCATCGGAGAATATCTCAAATTCGACACTCACGTTCAAGTAGTTTGCACAATTCCTGTTTTGTTTGCCTATTGGGCAAAGCCTGCAGATGGACTTGAAGTGGCGCGCTTTCTAAATGATGATATAGTCAACACCATTCAGAAGCATCCAAAAAGTTATGTTGCACTTGGTACATTACCGATGCAGGATATTGATCTTGCAGTGCAAGAGCTTCATCGTTGTAAAGAAATAGGAATTCGCGGAATTCAAATTGGTAGCAATATCAATGGAAAGAATTTGAACGAGCCTGAATTCTATCCTTTGTGGAGCGCCCTTGAAGAATTAGATATGTGTGTGCTTGTTCACCCTTGGGAGATGATGGGTGAAAATGATATGAAAAAATATTGGCTGCCTTGGTTAGTAGGTATGCCAGCAGAAACCACTCGGGCTATTTGCTCCTTATTATTTGGTGGAATATTCGAGCGCTTTCCAAAAGTACGTTTCAACTTTGCACATGCAGGAGGTTCGTTCATTCCAACCATTGGTCGAATAGAACATGGATTCAATTGTCGACCTGACCTTGTCGCGATTGACAATCAAGTTCCGCCAAGAGATTACTTCGGACATTTTTGGGTAGATAGTGCAACGCACGATCCAGAACTTTTGCATTATGTATTGAAACATCAAGGATCGAAGCGTGTATCGCTTGGCACAGATTATCCTTTCCCTTTGGGAGATTTGGAGATTGGAAAATTCATTACAGAAATGGGACTGAGCCACGAAACGATTGAAAATATTTTCTGCAACTCAGCATTAGAATGGCTCGGAATGTCGAAGTCTGACTTCTAGTATTTACCAATCAAAATTACCATTAAACACGCGACTATTTCCAACACCATCAATGATGGTAAGTTCGAAATAATGCTTGCCAGCCGTGATGTATCGCTTGTCGAAATAATACATCAGTCGAGCAGTTTTTGCATCGTATTCCATCAGTGCCCATTTGCCATCAATGGTCGGAATGATTTGATCAACT
>Ga0315903_10008773_pt1 | contig 12369 bp, 7 predicted proteins | sample LakEriMetagenome_7_FD_203524 | JGI IMG/M metagenome (GOLD analysis project Ga0315903, IMG submission 203524) | Freshwater fungal communities from buoy surface, Lake Erie, Ohio, United States - Buoy 2 MA119 | ecosystem: Environmental > Aquatic > Freshwater > Lake | place: USA: Lake Erie, Ohio...
AAGCTCTTTTCAATTGTGTCATCTCGCGCGGGTTGACTTTCTCCAATGAAACCTTTGAAATCAACCGTTCTAAATCACCTACCGAGCGAATAAGTTTCTTCAACTCTTCGGCAGTTGTTTTTTGGCATAAAAAATAAGTAACCGTGGAGAGTCGTTCTTCAATTTTTGCTTTATCCAACAATGGCATCACCAACCACCTGCGCAACAAACGTGCGCCCATAGGAGAAGTCGTAAAATCTAATACATCCAAAAGAGTTTTACCATCGGGATGAGGTGAATAAATCAACTCTAAGTTTCGGATAGTAAACCGATCAAGCCAAACATACTTCTCATCCGTCAACTTTGTTATCTTGGTGATGTGTGCTAAGTTGTGATGCTCGGTATCTTTCAAATATTGCACAGCGGCAGCAGCGGCAATCACACTGTAACGCTCCTCTTCTATCCCAAATCCTTTCAATGAGTTGGTGTCAAAAAGTTTTAATAAAATATCTAATGCGTTGTCGTAGCTATACACCCAATCATCTAGCTTAAAGCCGTATATTTTAGTGCCAAACTGTTGAATAAATTCTTTGTGCTTCGAGCGTGGATACACGATTTCGGATGGCGACATCGTATTTACCATTTTTTCGATATAAGCCGCACTACCTTCGGCAATGAAAAACTCTCCGGTGGAAATATCAATAAACGCCACTCCATAGTTGTCTTTCTCAAAATAAACGGAAGCCAAAAAATTATTTGACTTGGTGTTTAAGATATTATCGCCAAGCACAACTCCCGGTGTAACAATCTCCGTTACTCCTCGCTTCACAATTCCCTTCGCCAACTTTGGGTCTTCGAGCTGATCGCAAACCGCCACACGATGGCCGGCACGAACTAATTTTGGCAAATAAGTATCCAAGGCATGATGCGGGAAGCCCGCTAACTCTACTTCACTTGCTTTACCATTACTGCGTTTGGTCAACACAATACCCAACACTGCAGCCGTTCTGCGTGCATCTTCCGCAAACGTTTCGTAGAAATCTCCTACACGAAAAAGCAATATCGCATCGGGATACTTCGCCTTGAAAGCATTGTATTGCTTCATCATCGGAGTTTCCGTTTCGCTGGTGGCGCTTTTTATCATTGACCGATGAACAGCCATAGTATTACTATCTTTTTAAGTATTTAGTGTGTTGTTTGCTGCGATGCAGAAAAACTCTTGGGGTAAAAATACAAAGTGTGCTTACTTTGCTCATCATTTTTTTAAACACCATGCGCAAACTACTCAACGAAGAACTCCCTCGCTTGTCGATTGAGGAATTTAAAGAGGAAACTAAAATTCCGCTCGTGATTGTACTCGACAATGTACGCAGCCATCTGAACGTGGGCAGCGTTTTTCGCACGGCAGACGGTTTTCTTATCGAAGCCATTTATCTTTGCGGCATCACCGGGCAACCACCCCATCGCGATATTCATAAGACAGCACTTGGCGCCACAGAAACCGTAGCTTGGCAATATCATGAAAACACCTTAGCTGCTGTTGAAAAATTAAAGGCAGAGGGATATATCGTACTCGCCATTGAACAGGCTGAAAACGCAACTTTTTTACATGAATTTGAACCAGAGGCGGGCGCAAAATATGCTGTGGTGCTTGGCAACGAAGTGGATGGTGTGGCACAAGAGGTAGTAAATACTGCTGACAAGGTCATCGAAATTCCACAGTTCGGCATGAAGCATTCGCTCAACATAGCTGTTACCGCAGGAATAGTGATTTGGGATATGTTCAAAAAAATGCGTCTTTAAAATTTAGTTAGACGTAATGTAAACTGGGCGTAAAATCTTGTTGCAACAGCGCCACTACTTTATCGAAATCAGCTTCATTGTCAGCAATGTTTAAATCTTTGATATCAAGTAAGACTACACGATTGCCGGTTTGTAGCTTAAAATAACTCAAATAAGCTTGTTGAATATTCTCTAAATATTCGGCAGTAATGTTTTGCTCGTAATCTCTTCCTCTGCGTTTGATATTGGCCAAAAGTTTTTCAACCGGTGCATAGAGATACAACACGATGTCAGGTTTTGGCAAAGTAGTATTAATCATATCAAACAACATCCGATAGAGTTTCGCTTCGTTTTCGTTCAAATTTTCATTGGCAAAAATCAAACTCTTTTGAAACAAAAAATCGGCTACGGTGAATGAAGTAAACATATCAGCCTCAGAAAGCAATCGCTTTAAATGCTGAAAACGCTCCGCCATGAAATATAGCTCCACAGGAAAAGCATGTCGCTCGGGGTCTTCATAAAACTGAGGCAAGAAAGGATTGTCTTCAAACTGCTCTAATATCAACTTTCCTCCAAAACGCTCAGCCAGCTTGGTGGCTAGAGTGGTTTTTCCGGCACCGATGCAGCCCTCAATAGTTATAAAATTATACTTCACCGCTGCAAGATGAACATTTCATTTTCAGTAACAAAAAAGTGGTTCAAAAAATGTACTTCCATCATTTTTCTATATTTAGCACGACAATAGAACGATGAAAGATATATTTAGAAAGAAATCAGTCAGTAAAGCCATTGCTGATATGGAATCGGGCATGAGCGATGGCGAACCCGTTCATCGACTAACGCGCTCGTTGGGTGTGCGCGACCTCACCGCTATGGGCATTGCGGCAGTGGTGGGTGCCGGCATATTCTCAACCATTGGCAAAGCAAGTTTTGATGGCGGACCGGGTATTATTTTTCTCTTTTTATTTGTTTCCATCGCTTGCGGATTCTCCGCTTTGTGCTATGCCGAGTTTGCGAGCATGGTGCCGGTGAGTGGTAGTGCCTACACTTACGCTTATGTGGCGTTTGGCGAAGTGATTGCGTGGATGATAGGTTGGGATTTGTTGATGGAGTATGCCATTGGCAACATCGCAGTGGCGATTTCATGGAGTGATTATTTTACCACCCTGATGGATGGCTTCGGTTGGCACATACCCGATTATTTGACCATGGATTATTGGACCGCGCAAGAAATCGGCAGCAAAGCAGCCATCATGGCTTGGGAAAATGCGCCCATATTCTTAGGTATTCGGTTTATCTGTGACATTCCGGCTTTTGTGATTGTGCTAATTATCTCCGCTATCATTTTTGTAGGCATTCAAGAAACGAAGAACAGCGCCAATGTGATGGTATTTTTGAAATTGGCGGTGATTTTTGTGGTGATTGTAGTCGGAGCATTCTATGTCAATCCTGATAATTGGAATCCATTTTTGCCAAATGGTGTGGGAGGAATTTTGAAAGGTACAGCAGCAGTATTTTTTGCCTATATCGGTTTTGATGCCATTTCAACTACAGCAGAAGAATGTGAAAACCCACAACGCGATTTACCGCGAGGTATGATTTATGCGTTGGTGATTTGCACCGTAATTTATGTAGCGGTGGCGCTAGTACTTACAGGAATGGTAAACTATACTAAACTTGACGTAGGCGACCCGTTGGCTTATGTGTTTAAAGAGTTAAAAATGGATTGGTTGGCGGGAGTGATTGCGGTGAGTGCGGTGATTGCCACAGCTAGCGTTTTGCTTGTTTTTCAGGCCGGGCAACCGCGCATCTGGATGGCGATGAGCCGCGATGGATTACTGCCTAAAATATTTTCTCGCATTCATCCTCGGTTCAAAACTCCGAGTTTCTCTACCGGATTAACCGCAGCATTGGTAGCCATTCCGGCTTTGTTCTTAAACATGAACGTAGTGATTGACTTAACGAGTGTGGGTACATTATTTGCCTTTGTGCTTGTAAGTGGTGGAATATTAAAATTACAAAACGACCCTAATCGTCCACCTTCTACTTTTCGAATTCCATATGTTAATGCTAAGTACATCACAGGGTTACTACTTATTGTTGGGCTATTTTTGGCTTATCACTACAATCATGATAATGTGCAAGATTTTCTAAGCAACAGAGTGATTAAAGAACAAACTGAAATTTCCTCTTCCTTAAATGAAGAACAGCTTACGATTTTTGCTTCAACAGCCTCCACTATGCAGGGCATAAAGTACACTTCAAGCGGCAACACTATCGAAGCTATCAACGCCATGAGTAACGACCATTTTAGACAAGTCATTCGCCAGTTAAATTTGGGTGATATGCAACTCTATGGTACCGGTTGGGCAGCTTTTCGTGTTCATTTTATGTTGTGGTTGTTTTTATTTGTTTGGGCAATTCTTTCTGTGCTGAGCTTCATCCATAATTATTCACTCATACCCGTATTAGGTTTCTTGTCTTGCTCTTATTTATTAAGCGAAAGTGGCGTATCGAATTGGGAGCGTTTTCTACTCTGGTTGTTAATTGGCATGATTATTTACTTCATATATGGCTACAAAAAGAGTAGACTGGCCAAATGAAATTTAATATGACCCTGACAAAAAAAATATCTATAATAACTTCAATCTTTGCTTCACTCATTTGTGTTACAGCTATTAGTCAAGCACAAACCAACAGCGATTCTGTTATCATCGTCTCTGCCGGACAACCAGAGTTAGACATGGTAGCGGTAGATAGTTTTTATAAACGATTTAATATCGACATTAGCAAGGCTGACAATCCCAATCTTTATTTAGAAACATTTCGATGGTATAAAACCTGCTATCGCTATGGAGGCAGCACAGATAATGGCATTGACTGCAGTGGCTTTGTCAATATGCTTGTAGAATACACAAAAGGGAAAAAACTGCCCCGCAGTTCTGCTGATATGTTTAATGTTTGTACGCCCCTTGCAGATGATGACATTCCTGCCGAAGGGGATTTAGTATTCTTCAAAATCAGAAAAGGTAGAATATCTCATGTAGGGGTTTATTTGCAACATGGAAAGTTTGCACATTCCAGCACGAGCGCAGGAGTAATTATCAGCGACTTGGAGGAACCTTACTACAAAAAGTATTTTTACAAAGCCGGAAGGATAGAATAACTCAAAATTTAAACCGCACCTGCGCCTTGATTTCCGTGCGATGATTGCGATTAATTTCATCCAAGCCACTGCCAAAAGTTTTGCTGTCGAAAACTTGTGTATTAGCAACTCTAAACCACACTTCAATGTTACGAGTGATATCTGCATTGAGCGTTAGGTAATAACGGATGCCGTTGCCGTATACAGCCGGGATACTGAAGGTGTATAACACATCATTTTCATACGCATAAATTCGAGTGTTATATGAACTTGTTCTGAAAATAGCTATACGAGCATTACCACTCAACGGAAATCCCATCTTCTTGAATAAAATATCTTGAGCAATAAAAAAACCATTCTCTGCTTTTAAACTGCCCATCTTGTAATGGCTCCATTCAATACGATTCACTAATGTAATCACCTCCGATACTTTGTATTTGTAGTTAAACCGCAAGGCTTGTCGGCTTTCATTGACTAAAAAATCTACAGGGCCATCATTATCCGTTTGATTTTTCTTTTTCAACTCAAAACGATAGCGCACATACATCTCTGACTTCCGATTGGGTGAGAAGGTTAACTGCAATAAATTATCGCTGCCCCACGATGGTGCATCGGTCAAAAACTTCAACCAATCGCTGCGATATAAATCTGTGTAACCTTCGAGTTTTACTTGACGAACCGGTCGAATGCTAAAACTTATATAAAGTCCATTTTCATTTTGTGGGCGAGTGGCTTCAGCGAAAACATTGCTATAAAAGGTTTGAAAATTTCGACTGTAATAGCGATGCACAATACCGAGGTCTACTTTCTGGTCTAAGCTAATAATTGCACCATTCACCAAACCAAATCCCAAGTTATCACTCATGCCTACTTCGCCAAACAAATGCACATTTTTTATCATCCAATGATAATCAACACTCACATTGGCTAACCAATTTTTATTCAAATCAAACTGGTTGTAAGGAAAGAGTATGCGTGAGTACGTTTTGAAAAAATTAGTATACACCCCATTGATGCCTAAATGCCATTTTCTTCGGTTGTAACTAAAATTTCCTCCGGTGGTCAACACGTTTACTGCATTTCTGTCAGCAATTTCGTTGACCGTGCGGTGATAGCCGGCTTCGTTGAAAGACGTAAACGCTTCTTCCACATTCAGCGAAGTATCTTCCACCAAAATGCGATTGCCATCCACCTGTTTATAGGAACCAAAAGCGGTTATCTCAAAACCTTTTTTAGCTAACGTAAAACCACCGCCTCGCAAATAGTTAAACTCATTTACAGAAGTATATGGTCTCAACTTCATGGCTTCGCGCTTGATATTCATCACAGCGGGACTTTTACGCACACCAAATCCGCTAGACATGATTAAACCTTGCCCCAAGCGCACTTCAAAATCGCCAAGCGCCAAAGCCTTCAAAACGCCAAAATCGCGAAGAAAAAGATGGCCACTGTAAAAATCAAAACCTTGTTTATTGCTCCCTCTAAAAAACTCTTCTCCAGCATCTTTCTCAGCCGTGAAACCATAACTCAACTTTGTGCCGAAGTTATAACGAAATCGAAGAAATAAATTAAACGGATTGCCTAAATATCCTTTACTATCAGTACGCCTATAACCGTCACTTTTCTCTAAAATCTGTCGATAGCGCGACACCAAAATCCAACGACCTTTACTGAGTAATTTACCGATAGGTACTTTCGTTTCACTAATAGTTTGTTCTACTTTTACATAAGGTAGCATCAACTGAATAGTCTTGATATCAAAGCCCGGCACTGCTTGCAACTCGTAGATACTCACCAGCTTGCCGTGCAATTCGATATGATTAAGTAAAGAAGCTATTTGCTGTGCATTTAAAATGGGTAAATCCGTTAACTGCTCAGCGGTGGCTTTATTGATAGCAATTGGATTTTTTTTGAACATTTCTAACTCGTCAATGAAGGCATCATAGTCAAAGCTTTCAGTTTCGGATTGTTGTGCGTTGTTCTCTATAATTTCTTGCACATCGCTACCGTCCGGACTTACAGAAATTTGCGCCCAAGCCGAAAAACCAGTCACCACTAAAATCAGCAAGCAGAAAAACTGTTTCATTGTTTTTTCTTCTTCTTAGCAAAAGAGTAAGAGATCGCCAAATGAGGCGTAAAACCCATCACCGGATGATAAGCCGCAGCTGCATCTAGTTTCAAGCCTATTACATTGATGCCAAAACCAAAAGTGCCGCAGAAAGGAGCGGTTTGTGCACCTGCTCGTAAAGACACATACTTGATTACTCGATACTCCACCCCGGCTTTGAATCGAGGTTTGTAGTAAATATCCTGCTCATACTCTGCAGCTATCAATACCTTTTGTGCCGGCTCGTAACCTACGCCAAATTTGATAATCGTGGGTAGGCGTTCGCCAAAGACAGGTTCTACTTTGTAAGGAATAGGGTTATATATATGTGCCCCAAAAGTCAATACTTTCCAAGGCTTGTATTGCATTCCCAATTCCAGGGTAAAGAAATTTCGTTGGCCAAGCTCCGCCATGTTTAACCGCAAATAATCAAACTGCACACCCATCGCGAACTTAGTTCCAAACTTTCGCGCATAAGCCACGCCAATTTTTGTTTCGTTATATAAAGAGAAACCGTAGTAGTCAGCCGAAAGCCCAAACGTGCCCACTTTCTCGAAAGGCAAAGCAGCTGCAACATTGATGTTATTTACTTTGGCGTTCAAAAATTTTCGGTCGGTGTACACGCCAACGGAAAAATCTGTCATAAATCCCAAGCCCGCTTGGTTGTTAGTGGTAGCATAAACATCGCTCAAAGTGATAACGGCACCACTCAAAGCGGCAGCCCGTCCACCACTCAAAAAGTTATCCCCAGAGGCAATAACCACATTCGAGAAGCATGTAAGCGAAAAGAAAAACAGGAATAATCGTGTTTTTGGCATCTTTTTAACTATAAAATAAATATATAAAACAAGTTGCACTTCCAAAATCGTGGCTACTAAAGCCTACAAACGCTGTTGATAACCTACCCTTAACATCAAAGCCAATTTACCCTAAAGTTGTATTTTTGACCCCATAACGAAATTTTCGCTAAAATGAAAAAACTACTTTCCATTCTTCTGCTTACGGTGTTCAGCACTATGCTTTGGGCACAAAAGATAAATGTGACCGGTACGGTATCTGATGAAAAAGATAACATCCCTATGCCGGGTGTTACCGTTCTTGTGAAAGGCACATCTAACGGCACACAAACTGACGACAATGGCAAATACTTATTAGAGTTAGAGCCTGGTACTTACAATTTGGAGTTTAGAGCGGTCAGTTATGCGACCAGAACCACATTAGTAACCACGCTCGATGGTAAAAACCGTGAGGTAAATATGAAAATGGCGGTGGAAAGCCAAGAGCTTGATATTGTTGTAGTGACAGGAAGTAAGTACGAGAAAAAATTGAGTGAGGAAGTAGTAACGATGGAAGTATTGAAAGCCACAGTTATCACCCAACAAAATGCCAGAATGGATGAAGCACTCAATAAAGTACCTGGGGTAAACATGATTGGAAAATCTATTTCTATCCGTGGAGGAAGCGGTTTTAGTGATGCTACGGGAAACCGTGTATTAGCATTGCTTGATGAAATGCCAATTATCGGACCGGAGAATGGCGGTATTTTGTGGGAAATGGTGCCTATTGAAGCCTTAGAGCAAGTGGAAATTATTAAAGGTTCTTCATCTGCACTTTATGGTTCATCTGCCTTGAATGGTGTGCTGAACATGCGCACCATCAACCCCACACCGGAAGGCAAAAACAAACTTTTATTAAACTACGGATTTTATGACCAACCTCGTCAACGCACTTGGAACTGGTGGTGGCAAAAACAACATATCAATAAACGTGGTGATACGATTACTCGCCCGGGCTTGCGTATGTTCGGTGGCGGACAGTTTACACACGCCAAACAGTATGGCGATTTTGGTGTGGTGGTGACCGGAGCCTATAACCAAGATCAAGGTTTCCGTCAACACAATGATTTCAAACGTGGTCGCCTTTCAGCCAAGCTTCGCTACACTCCTAGCAAGTTAAAAAACTTGACCGTAGGAATGAATGCCACCTTCTTTCATCAGAATTTGAAAGATTTTTTTGCGTCACAAGGCATTGCAACAAAAATGTATATACCAACAGAAATTGTGTTACAAAGTCAGCGAAGTTTAACTTTCGACCCTTATATTAATTATTATGACAAAAAAGAAAATCGCCACGCTTTAAAGTTTCGAATTTACAACACAGTGAGCAACTCGACCACCGGTGACAGCACGGCTTGCACACAATTATATTACGACTATTCTTTCCTCCGCAAATTCAATAAAATCAACTTAGTAATCACTACAGGAACGAATGGCTTTTACTCCGTTATTCGCGGTAAAACATTTGGAGATTTAGTCGCTAACATTAATGACATTAAGTTCTTTAACACGCGCGATATCATGAACTTTGCAGCTTACATCCAAGCGGAGAAAAAGTTCTTTGAGAAACTTACTGTGTCCGGAGGTATTCGCTTTGAATTTGCTCGGTTGGCTGATGAAACAGTGCTAAATCGTTTACCTCTAATTAACCTAATTGCTAACGCTGGCAACAAAGGAACTAAAAAGAACATTTACTCGCCCGTTACTCCGCTTTTCCGATTTGGGTTAAATTATCAAGCCACTGAAGGAACCTTTATTCGCGGTTCATTTGGTCAAGGTTTCCGCTACCCGGCATTATCAGAAAAATATACCTATACAATTCGCAGTGGAGCACAAGTTTTCCCGAACGATAGCCTCCGCCCCGAGAATGGTTGGAGCGCAGAAATTGGTATCAAACAAGGTGTAAAAATCAGCAAGTGGATGGCTTACTTTGATTTAAGTGGCTACGTGATGCGTTACCACGACATGATAGATTTTCAAAACTACCCAGGAGCTTACACCGACTCGGTTGGCGGCCAACCGATTGAATTGTATGGTATACCATTCCGTGCCACCAATGTAGTAGATGCACGCGTTATGGGAGTTGAGTTTTCTGCCATCGCAAATGGTAAATTATTTGGCGTACCACTCAATTTTATCATCGGTTATGCCTACTTAGATCCACGCAACCTTTCGTATAATCCCAACGACCCTACTTCCACCAAACTTTTAAAATACCGCATACAACACTCTGTGAAGATAGATGCACAAAGCACCTACAAAAGTTTCATGTTTGGGATAAGTGCCTTCTATAATAGTTTTATGAAAGAAATTGACAACGTAGGTGTGGGTGCATTAGGTGTGGTAAGTAAATTTAGAGCTACGCACAACAAAGGTGATTTTGTGATGGACATTCGAACCGGCTACAACTACAAAGACAAATTAACCATCAATTTGATTTGTAAAAATGTTTTGAACCGAGAATATATGTTGCGTCCGGCTCTTATCGAAGCACCTCGCAATTTTACATTCCAAGTAGGATACAACTTCTAAATTACTCTTAATCCTAAATATGGAAAGCCGTTGATAAATTCAACGGCTTTTTTTGTTTTAGAACATAAAGCATCTTCATTGAAAAAATAGTTTTTAGGTATTAAATAATCTTTATAACTTCCGTTATTGATTGCACTCTAACATTTTTAAAAATGAAAACGGCCCCCCTCCTCCTGACCATCGTTTGTTCATTTTGCTATTCAATCGTGGCTGGTCAATGCACACCGGCTCCGATACTCAACTTTTCTAACCCATCTTTTGAAGGACCCACCAATGCCCATCAAACACCCGGGCCTTGGAGTACGTGTATGTCCGGTCAAACACCCGACACTCAGCCGGGCAATTGGGGAGTTGCTATGGCTCCCACTAATGGTAGTTCTTATTTAGGCTTAATCCATCAAGCTTCTACAGGATGGCAAGAGGGAGCCACTCAACAATTGGCCTCATCGCTAGTGGCCGGCACCTCGTATTCTTTTACTATTGATTTAGCGAACGTCAACAACTCAGATCCTTCCAGCGGAATTATTCCCGGTTGTGCAGAGTGTCAAATTTGGGGAGGATTTAGCCCATGCGATAAAAATACTTTGCTTTGGTCTTCGGGCAACATAACTCCTTATGACACTTGGCAAACCCATAACGTAGCTTTCACTCCTACTCAAACTTTTACTTACATACTTATTCAAGTATTCAGCCTAGGCTGTACTGATGGCCCTTATATTTTAGTTGATAATATTGGACCTATCACGCCAAGCAATGTGACGGCAAGTATTACATTAAACAACAATGTGCTTTGCCACGGTGGCAGCACCGGACAAGCTACGGTGAATGCTGTAGGACAAAACCCTCCGTTTAATTATCAATGGAGCACTACACCTGTGCAAAATGGAACCGTCATCTCAAATATGCCAGCAGGAAGTTATACCGTGACAGTGACCGATGCCAACACTTGCTCTGCCACGGCTAATGTAGTCATCACTCAGCCAAACGCGTTAGTGTTGACACCTACGGTGATAAATGCTTCTTGCTTAAGCACAGGTTCTGCCTACATGAATTATGCCGGAGGCACCACACCTATGAACTTTTTGTGGAGCAACGGAGTAACCACACAAAACAACGGAAATTTATTTGCCGGTTTATATAACATAACGGTGACTGACGGGAACAACTGCACCGCCACGGCTAGTGCCAACATTACTCAACCTAACACATTTACTGTTACCGGAAACGTTACTCAACCCACCTGTCAAGTGGGCGGTTCAATTAGTACATCCATCACCGGAGGTGCAGCACCGTTCACTTACTCGTGGAGCACCACTCCTACACAAAGTGGCGCAACAGCTACCAATCTTGGTTCGGGAAGCTACACCGTTTCGGTGACAGATAACAACGGATGCCCCGGCACGGCTACTTTTACTGTCAATCCGCCACCCAATAGTTTTAACATCAATCTAACTCCTCAATCTGTTTCCTGCTTTGGAGGAAATAATGGAGGCATAACTTCGACCGTAACGGGTGGTACCGGACCATTTACTTACACTTGGGGAACTGCACCCATACAAAATTCAGCTAATGCTATCAACTTAACAGCTGGAACCTATACAGTAAGCATTTCAGATGCAGTCGGTTGTTCTGCTACAGCTTCCGCCACGGTGTCAGCGCCAACTGCTTTGAGCGTGAGTAACACAAAAACAGATATTCTTTGCTTTGGTATGGCCACAGGTAGCGCAACAGTCACTGCTTCAGGAGGGACACCCAACTACTCATACCTTTGGAGCAATGCGGGCAACTCCGCAAGCTTAACAAACGTAAGCGCGGGTAACTTAACTGTCACTGTAACGGATGCAAACAACTGCACCGCTACTAGCAGCCTAACAATTAACCAACCAGCCACTCCACTTACTGTTACTCAATCACAAATAGATGTATTATGTTTTGGTGCGAGCACAGGTTCTGCTACCGTTTTAGCGAATGGCGGCACAGGAGCTTAT
>Ga0315903_10008775_pt1 | contig 12367 bp, 12 predicted proteins | sample LakEriMetagenome_7_FD_203524 | JGI IMG/M metagenome (GOLD analysis project Ga0315903, IMG submission 203524) | Freshwater fungal communities from buoy surface, Lake Erie, Ohio, United States - Buoy 2 MA119 | ecosystem: Environmental > Aquatic > Freshwater > Lake | place: USA: Lake Erie, Ohio...
ATTGGCCAGATCCCCGCACCATCGACCAAATCAAAACCGATGCCAAACGCTTCACCGATGCCGCACCGATCTTCGGCCCATACCTGGCTTACACAAATATCGCCTGTAAATATTTAACAGCACCAACCAAAGACAAGTTCACCCGTGCCACAAATAAAATCACTTCTATTAAAACCGCACCGATCCTTGTCATCGGCACCACCGGCGATCCAGCAACGCCTTACGAATGGTCAGTAGGCCTCAGTAAAATCTTCACCTCTTCAAAACTAATCACACTCAACGCCGACGGCCACACCGGCCAAGGCCGCGGCAGCGGCTGCGTCGACAACGCAGTTGATGCCTACTTACTTGAGGGCAAAAGCCCGACGAAAAACCTCGAATGCGCGCTTTAGCGCCACCTAAGTTTTGGTAATTAGCACCCCTTTTTATGGTGCAAAATAACGCCATGCGCTTAGACCATGTCTCATATGTAACTTCCCATGATCAACTAGCCGACACCGTGCAACGCCTGGGATCTCGCCTTGGCACAACTTTTGTTGATGGCGGTATCCACCCACGTTTCGGAACACGCAATTTCACAGCACCACTTCTAGATGGCAAATACATCGAAGTTGTCTGTCCACTTGATCACCCAGCAACAGAGCAAACACCTTGGGGCAAGGCAGTTTCAAAGAAAGCACAAGAAGGCGGCGGTTGGCTTACTTGGGTATTTAGTACTAATGACATTTCACCAATCGAAGAAAAGTTCGGTCGCAAAGCAGTCGATGGCCATCGCACCCGCCCAGACGGAACAGACCTAAAGTGGAAGCAAATCGGCGTTAAAGAGATTACCGATTCAAGAGAGCTTCCATTCTTCATTCAATGGCTAACGGAAGATCACCCATCAAAGGATGGAACAACAGTTTCTAAGATCGAAAAGATTGTCATTTCAGATAAAGATCAACTATCAGATTCTTGGTTCAAGACTGAAATCCTTAACGGTTTAGATACTGTTTCAATTGATTGGGTAGATCCTTCAACTCAAGATGGTGAAACCGGAATAGTTTCCGTTCACTTGAGCACACCAAGTGGCTCAGTTGTTTTGGACTAGTACCCCGACTTCTTGGCATAGGCTTAGAAAAACTCCTTAGATTTTATAAGTCGGGATTATAAATTCCTAATTACACCAATCTCGTCTTACAAAGCGAGTTTCAAATTAGATTAAATCTATATCTCTCAACTTACGAACATATTCGTAGTACGAATTTGCGGGCGCCTTAAGGAGGTTGGCCTCGATTTTTTCAATCCCTATCCAACCTTTTCTTAGGGCAATCTCCTCTAGACACGCAACCTTATATCCCTGCCTTTCTTCAATAATTTTAACGTAAGTCGCAGCTGATAGTAGGTTCTCCGGAGTTCCGGTATCAAGCCAAGCTGTCCCTCTTGGAAGTATTTCAACATAAAGACTGTTTAAATCCAAGTATCTTTCGTTCACGGATGTTATCTCTATTTCTCCACGCTTACTAGGCCTTATACTTTTCGCAATTTCAGTAACTCGATTGTCATAAAAATACAATCCAGGAATTGCGAAACTAGATTTAGGATTCAAAGGTTTTTCAAAAAGTGAGGTCACTACACCCTCTGAGTTAAATTCAACCACGCCATAGTTTTCAGGATCTGCAACTTTGTAAGCAAATATATGTGCCCCGTCAACATCGTTTAACTTTGACAACTGAAGACCCAAACCAGAGCCATGAAAGATGTTGTCACCAAGAGCGAGAGCAACTTTAGATTCACCGATAAACTTTTCTCCTACCAGAAATGCGTCCGCCAGTCCTCTAGGAGAATCTTGCACTTCGTACTCAAAGGTCATTCCGAACTGTGAACCGTCACCAAGGAGTGATCGAAAGGCAACCGCATCTTTTGGTGTGGTGATAATCAACTGCTCTCGCACACCTGCCAACATCAGGGTTGATATCGGATAGTAGATCAGAGGTTTATCGTAAATTGGCAAGAGTTGTTTGGATACAGCACTAGTAATAGGCGCTAATCGACTACCGCTACCGCCCGCGAGAATGATCCCTTTCATGCGTTTAGAGTACTTGAGATGTATCGTTAGGTATCGGATTAAATTGAACTAATTGTGAGGGCTTGTGAATCTACTAATTACGGGTGGTGCTGGCTTTATTGGTACAAATTTTGTAAAGCGGCAACTGAATGAAAATCCACTTCAGGCTTCCAAAATTATCGTGCTGGACAAACTCACTTATGCTGGCAACTTGAATAACTTTTCCAGTCGTGAGCGCGAACTCTTCGAGTTTGTTGAAGGAGACATTTGTGACTCTGGCCTTGTTGGCCGGCTCATTAAACAGGCCGATGTCGTAGTCAATTTTGCCGCTGAGTCCCATGTAGATCGATCTATCCAAAATGCGACGGAATTCATCCAAACTAATGTTGTCGGAACTCAAGTTCTTCTCGATAATTGTCGGAAATTTGGAATAGAGAAATTTGTGCAAGTTTCGACGGACGAGGTATACGGCTCGATAGTTGAAGGAAGTTGGACTGAAGATTGTCAACTTCTTCCAAACTCTCCATATTCTGCTTCAAAGGCTGGAGGAGATCTTCTTGTCAGATCATATGGAAAAACTTTTGGTTTCCATACCAACATAACGCGATGTAGCAACAACTATGGCCCATATCAATTTTCAGAAAAAGTGATTCCTTTGTTTATTACGAACCTTATCCTCGGAAAAAAACTGCCAATTTATGGTGACGGGAAGAATATTCGAGACTGGCTTCACGTTGATGATCATTGTCGCGGAGTTGAGTTAGTTATTCAGGGTGGTAGAGATGGTGAAATCTATAATATTGGCGGTGGCACGGAGCTGGAAAACATAGAATTGGCCAATCTGATTTTGGCTCACTTCAATCTCGGGACTGAATGTGTTGAATACGTTTTAGATCGATTGGGTCACGATATTCGATATTCTGTAGACATTTCAAAGATCGAAATAGAACTTGGTTATAAACCAGTAATTTTATTCGGCGATGGATTATCGGCCACTGTAGAGTTCTATAAGCAAAATGAATCTTGGTGGAAAAATCGATAAACTAAAGTGTCGGACTATCATTGAGTAAATGCTAAGTTGTTCAAGAACATTAGAACCACAAAATCATTTTCAGTGCTTCAGCAGTATTCCATCTCTAAACTCCCCCATAAGACTCCGCCTTGACCAATCCTCACTACGAGAAAAATCTTTGTTGATCTCCAAAAATCGGTTGACAGCCGTTAGTGGATTGTTTCCTCTCCCCCAGGGCCGGTCTGGATAATGATTTTCTGGCATTTCTTCAATGATTGTGTCAGCAACCATCACCACACTCCCATTCGGAAGAAGAGGAGCAAGGTTCAAGAGTTCCGCCAGCACATGATCATGGGTGTGATTGCTGTCTAAAATCATCAACATCGGCGCGAGTTCGGGTCCAACAAATCCCTTAACAATTTTTGCTGCGTATTCTGTTGAGGTGTCACACTCTTCCAGCACTATTTTGCCTGAAGACGTCCAAGGGACTAGAGAGCTGAAAGCGTGTGGAAGAATTTGAATATCAAGGCCTAAGACTTCACCTGACCCCCCAATCATTCTAAGAAGGCTGTGAGATAAAACCACGCTCCCCCCTCGAGCTATACCTGTTTCGATAACCTTTGAGGGCTTCAAAGACCACATGATCTCTTGCTGCAAAACAATGTCATCTGGGTGTCGAATGATTGGAACACCACACCATTCCCATTGGTAGCCATATTTGAACTTGTCACTCTCTATTGTAAGTTGGACAGCCTGTTTCCTTAACGACTTGGATTCTGCCAATTGACTACGCCATTTGCCTCGCTGTACGGAAAAGACGTCGGAGTCGGGGATTTCATTTGAATACACACCTGAATCATTCACGAGCTACTCCAAATCAGTTAGGCCTTAAATACTCCCGAATCGTACACTCAATCGATTCAGCGAAAGGTTGTATTTCGAAATTCCTCAACAAACTCTTTAAATGACTGACATCCGCGACCACCGAAGCAGGCGCTTCACCAGAGTCAGCGTAAACGATGTCGATTTTTTTACCTAGCCCCATCTCAACCTGATGAACGACATCTGAAACACTTCTTCCAATACCAGAAGCGATATTCACAATTCCGCTCTGATTATCTACAATCAAAGCGGATAAAATTGGAATGATGTCGTCAATATGTATAAAATCTCTCACATGAAGTGGATTTTCAAGATTCACTGGAGTTCCAGCGATAGCAGAGCGAATCAATTTGGGAATCAATTTATTGCTGTGTTTATCTTGGCCAAACTGGAAAAATGTACGAGTCCATAAATAGGGTAAACCTTCGGCCTGAATAAAGCGTAAAAGATTTAGCTTGGATTCACCATATGCCGAATTGGGTCCTTCGATTGATTTTTCGGACAATGTCGAATCAGATACCCAAGAATATTCTGCGCAGCTCCCCGTTACCAGTACCTTGCCACCGCCATATTCAAAAAACTTTTGAATCAACAAAGCGGACTTAGATGCCCACTCAAAATTATTGGAATCATTCCAGAACGTTGTGGGTGTCATTTCCCAGGCGGTGTGAACAAGTAAGAATGGTTTAGTGTGTCTGACATACTCAGAAACGTCTTGAGTTAACAAATCTGAACTCACACAATGGTGTAAATCATTCTCCACCGGACATGGACTCTGCCCTCGCACACCAAATACTAAGTATCCTTGCATACAAAGTTTTTCGACGAGTCGACTCCCCACAGTGCCTGAACACCCAAGAATTAAAATTCGGTCATTGGGATTCATATTTATCTACCAAATCCCAATCTTTATCAAATTCAATGTACTCATACATTTACTACAATCGATTACAGGTTAAGACAGGAAGATTTTCCATATCCATAACCTTAAACACCCAAAGACCGCTTCTGCCATTAAATCGCATTTCAACTGATCTTTTTGAGGGTCGGTACTGCCACGTAGAATTCGCAGCCTTGCTCAAGAAGAGTTCGATTCTGGGAAAGAACTTCATCCGCGATATTCCAAGGAAGAATTAAGACTACATCTGGTTTAGCGCTTATTAGTGCTTCGGGAGAATAGATAGGGATATGGCTCCCCGGCAAAAACTTAGACTGTTTTGCTTTCGCGGCATCCACAACGAATTCAATAAGATCGGCATTAATCCCAGCATAATTCAAGAAAGTATTGCCCTTAGCGGCGGCACCATAACCAACCACAACCTTTCCCAATTCTTTTTCTTTGGTAAGAAAATTAAGCAAATCACTTTTCATTTGTTTTGCACTATCCCAGATTTGCTCATACCCAGATTTACTGTTTAATCCAAATTGTCTCTCTTCATCACTGATCAAGTCAACAGATGCATGTTCAGCATGCTTGGAATCTCTTTTGCAGATGTAGATCCTTAAACTACCTCCGTGTGTCGCTAGCTTTTCAACTTTGAAAATTCTTAAGTTGTGTCGATTTAAGAGTGGTGCAATAGCAATAAGTGATAGATAACTGAAATGTTCATGGTAAATTGTATCGAACTGATTAAACTTCAGTAGAGACAAAAGATGCGGAAATTCCATTGTACAGACACCTTCTGCAGAGAGCAGTGTCGAAAGTCCCTCACAAAAATCATTTAAATCCGGCACGTGAGCGAAAACATTGTTACCCACAATAAGATCTGCAGACCGAAAATCATTTAAGACTTTCTTTACAATATTTTGGCCAAAGAATTCAATCAGAGTTGGGATACCTCTTTTTTGCGCAACTATTGCTGTGCTTGCTGTCGGCTCAATTCCCAAACATGGAATTCCAGCCAAGACAAAATTGTGAAGGAGATAGCCATCATTTGATGCTATCTCTACAACAAAACTTTTAGAATGGAGATCTAACTCTTTGGTGATTGAATCTGCAAACTTCCTTGAATGTTCGAGCCAACCCTTGGAAGTACTAGAAAAATAATGATACTCAGAGTCAAATACATCATCACGACCTAGGAAATCTTCAGTTTGAACCAGCCAACACGTCTCACACACGAGGACTCTTAGAGGATAAGTTTTTTCTGGCAGAGATAATTGAAATTTAGTCAGATATGCATTAGATGGAGGTGCAAAACCCAAATCAATAACCACTTTGGATAACGGTGTAGCACAAGAACGGCAATTCATAATTGTTTCCGCAATTCTCCTAATGTCGGAAGACCTTTATCTCTATCAGATATTTCTGAGATGTCTTCGGGCCAGCAGACGTTAACCGATGGATCATCGAACTTAAGACCCGAGTTTAAGTCAGCTGCGTAGTCACCTGAGTGTAAGTATTGTACGAGACAATTCTCCTCCAACGTTTGAAAACCATGAGCAACCCCTCGCGGTATCACGACTGCGTTTTGGGCGGGTTCGAGAATCACTGATTGCCAGAAACCAAAGAAGTGTGAATCAGGACGTAGATCCACCATCACATCGAATATCTTCCCTGCCATGCAATTGACTATCTTAGATTCCATTGAAGGGTGCTTTTGAAAATGGAGTCCCCTCAAGGTTCCCTTATGTGTATTTCTACTCAAATTCACCTGTTTTATTGAGAACTCTACGCCCAAATCTTTGAAGTCTGTTTCTTTGAAAATGTTTTCAAAAGATCCTCGATTGTCTGTATGCACGTCATTGGAAATCAAGTAAGTTCCTGGAATTTGTAAATCACTTATTAACATTTTTAAAATATTTCCGAATCTGAGATTGAGTAAATTGCTGCATATCTTGCCCACCTTGGTACGCCAAGTGCCACTCAACTATGAGCAGGATAGCTTCCGAGATTCCGAGGATCGGCCGCCACGAGAGCAGGGCTTGAGATTTGTTTGAGTTTAAACTTAAATTTGCAGCTTCATACTTTGGATTCGAATTTGAATCGATTTCTATCGACAACGCTAATTCTCGAGGAAAGAATCTTAGGAGTTCCATTACGGTGATGCCGTCATTCTCAGGATTTGAAAAATTAAAGGGGGATTCAAAAATTTTGTCTTGTGAGCTACTTAATCGTTCTGCAAGTAAAATATAGCCATTTAGTGCATCAAGCACATGTTGCCAAGGACGCGTTGAATTCGGATTACGCACATATAATTTCTCTTTGCTTTCAATCGCTCTCAATGCATCTGGAATTATTCTATTGGGCAACCAGTCACCCCCACCAATCACATTTCCAGCGCGCGCAACCGCCACGCGTAACTTCGAAGTTCGAGTTTCAATAACGTGTCTATAAGAATCGATCAATTCTTCTACTGCAACTTTGCTTGCAGAATAAGGGTCTCCTCCGCCTAACTGGTTTTCTTCAACAAATCTTTTGCCTTCACCCGAGTTCATATAAACCTTGTCAGTTGTTGCGACAATGAGGCTTGAGGAGATTTCAAGAGATATTAGGGCTTCAATTAAATTCAAAGTGCCAATCACATTAGTTGTCCACGTTTTCAAGGGATCTCTGTATCCCTCTAGAACAGATGCCTGAGCAGCGAGGTGGAAAATAATTTCGGGATGAATAGACTGAAGATATTCTTGAACCGCTCCCGCGTCCCTTAAATCAATAAGTGCTTCGGTTTTACAAATGCCCATCGTAGCTAGGCTATAAATATTTGGATGAAACTCTGGAGGCAACGAAAGACCATGGATCTCGGCACCGAGCTCACGCAGCATCAATGACAAATACGAACCCTTAAACCCGGTATGGCCAGTGATGAGAACTCTTTTTTTACTCCAGAAATTATCCAATTTAACTTTCCCAAATTTTCCAGGGAGCCTGTTTTGAGGACCATAGACTCTCTAAAAATTCTTTATCCCGAAGGGTGTCCATAGATTGCCAGAAACCGTCGTGGCAGTACGCCGAGACTTGATTATTATTTACCAGCTTAGGTAGAACATCAGATTCCCAGCTATCGTTCTTCGCCCCAATGTAGTCAAGAGCATCGTAATTCATTATAAAAAATCCGCCATTTACTCTTCCCTCCATTTTTTCAGGTTTTTCAGAAAAATTCACAATTAGGTTATCTGAAAGTGAGATAGATCCATATCGACTCTTTGGCGTTACAGCTGTGAGGGTAACAAGACGGTTTTGCAGTCGATGAAAGTCAATTAATTCTGAGATATTCACGTCAGATACACCATCTCCATAAGTAAAACAGAATTCCTTTTCGCCTTCGAGGTGATGTTTGACTCTTTTCAGACGCTCACCAGTCATCGACACGTCACCCGTTTCAACCAGAGTGACTTTCCATCGCTCGGATGGAGAACCGTGAAACTGAGACTGATTGGACGCGACATCAATAGTCACATCAGACATATGTAAAAAATAGTTCGCAAAATATTCTTTAATTAGATATCCCTTGTAACCAAGGCAAACAATAAAATCGTCAACTCCATAGGCAGAGTACATTTTCATTATATGCCAAAGAATCGGTCTTCCTCCAATTTCAACCATTGGCTTTGGTTTAATGAGAGTTTCCTCGGAGAGGCGCGTGCCCAAACCTCCTGCAAGAATGACCGCTTTCATTCCAAAAGAATACACAACGATCATTCAAAATCCTGCAATTAGAATAGGTACTACCTCAACAATTTTGAATTGCCTCTTCAAGTCTTTTCGGTGAGACATCGTCTCCAATGGGAGATCATTGCTTCAGGAACTTGCAAGACACCTCCAGCGGAATTTTTGGTGATTATGGACAGCAAGTGTTTAGGCTTTTTTAGCAATTTGGCACCAATGAAGAAATCCAAGAATTCAACTGGCAACTCTCCAACAAACCTTCGGAATTCTGGATCATCAATTTTATAAAGAAGGTACCTTCTTCTAACTTTCAAGCTAAAGAAATTACGTATCACCCAAGCGCGCTTTCCATTCTGAAGCGGCCCAAACTGGCGTAAAACCGCCTTAATCAAACGTGAGCTTACATTAACATCGATAGATTTCGAATAAGCAATCAACATACATAAGTTATCAATGTTGCGAATAACATTCATACAAAATATAAAATCTGAATTTTTTCCAAGTTGATTCGCATAAATTAAAGAACTTTTCCGCAACTGTTCTTTAGATTCCCAATTTTCTGCACCGTAAACGTACTTAAATTCGGAAGAGAAAGATACTTCTGGTTGGATCGAAACCAAAAGATTCAGCTGTGTGTCCAAATGGGGAAGGTGTATAGGTAAACCACGAATGTATTCAATCCAAATCCCAAAGATACTCTTGGGAACAATACAGAAAAAAAGTGGAGCTGCGATATTCCAGTATGCCAAGAATCGATCTACATCGCTTTCTGCTTTAGCAATTGTGTTCCAAGAAACCTTAGTGTCCAAAGCAGTGGTACGAATGGTCATATCGGGGTAGAGAATTGTGTTCCTGCCCAAGGCATGAACAGACAAACTTGAGGGTAGTGAAAACTCATCATCATCGTTTAACCAAAGGACATGTGTATTTCCTTCTAAACTTAACCTGGTCATGGTCAAATAGAGTGACTCCATTGGAACCTTACAAATTGAAAAATTTGGAGACTCAGAAAACTCTCTAAGATCTAGTTGTGACTTATTGAAAATCACAATATCAAAAAGAGGGTTTTCCTTCGAGAATTCGTGAAGGTATCGCAGGTTTGAAAGTGTGCGCGGCCGTTGAGATAAAATTGACATTCCAACCCTGATTTTTAGCATAAGCCATCATATAACAAGCGTTACAAGGTTAAGCTACACGAAGTTAGACTATCCTTGCAAGCATACCAAAAAACTTTTGCGATCAATCAAAGAATAATTGCAAGTATGTTTAAAGCCATATGCGCTGTACTAAATTAACCCTAAAAAAACATCAGATTATGTCTAGGCTCAATTTAGGATGACACGGGCCACACATTTTCTAATTAATTGGAGTGATTACAAGAATTATAAGAACCAAGTTTAGAATCATCTTCTTATTATGGAGCAGTGCCATTAAGTCAAATTATTAATCAAAGAGTCTAGTTTCTTAATTGGATCCTGATTTTTTTCTTTTAAATTTTGGCGCATTAGCGACACATCAAGCCTTGTTTGCGAAACATCTCCAGGCCTTCTTGGTTCCCAAACTATTTTTATTTGATCTCCCAATGATGTAATTAGAATCTGTGTAATTTCCGCAAGGGAAACACTTCTTCCAGATCCTATGTTTAAAACTTTAGGAGGATGTTCGATTTCTATCAAACTTTGAATACATGACAAAAAATCATCAACCACAAAGTAGTCCCGGCAATCCGTAGCTTCACCAAAAACTTCGAAAACGCCCCTCTGAATTGACTGCGTTAAGTGCGAAACTATCCCATATGGATTTTCTTGATCAATGATGTTTCCCACTCTTAATACAGTCAATTGATTACCATAACGGCGTTCTAGCTCTATCTCGGTCAATAATTTCGCCGAACCATATTCGGTTGTTGCGTATGGATGGACTAATTCTGACATTGGCTCATCACACTCGCCGTATACTGCACCGGAACTTATGTAAACTATTTTCGATTTCTTGCTAAAGTTGAAATTTGAAATCAACTTAATGGTGCTGTCAAACTCTGTCTCAAAGTTTCCGAAATCAGGTTTCGCACAGCCAGAGGCTATGAAAAAGAAGTCGAATCGAATGTCCCCATCGAGATCTATCTTTAAATAGTTTTTCCAAGGAACTGCTTTTTCAGACCGAGTCCAACTGTGCACTTCGTGCCCTAAGGAATGCATTAGGTTTGCAATCGGAAAGCCAATATGTCCCAACCCCAAAATGCCTATCCGCATTTTCTCTCAATTCTCGAGGATTATTAAGTAAGTTAAAACCCTATGGCTATAGTATCTCTATGGCGCGACACTTTGTAGTAACAGTTTTAATTCCGTGTCACTCACTAAATTATCTGTCCAAATGCATAGAAAGTATTTCTCTACAGACTATGGACCGTAACAAATTTGAAATCCTTTTGATAGCCGATCGGATAGATGAACAGGAGGCTAAGAGTATTCTGAATAAATTCGGACTAAATCACAGAGTAGTAGTTTCAGAGCAATCGGGTATTGTCGCCGCGTTGAACCTTGGGTTGTCTCTCATAACTTCTGAATTTATAGCGCGTATGGACGAAGATGATCTAATGGTACCAAATCGCCTCGAATTGCAATATCAGTATTTGCGCAAACACAAGAAGACTGTAGTGGTTGGCGGACAAATTGATTTGATTGATGTTAGTGATAAAACTATTGGATACTCCAAATACCGTAAAAATGTCAGAAAAAGAACGAGTCAGTTGTTTGATGCCTCTCCAATCGCTCACCCAACTGCAATGATAAGGCGATCGGCCATAGAAAAAATTGGGGGTTATCGAGACTTCCTACCTGAGGATTGGGACCTTTGGGTTCGGCTAAGAGAAGTCGGACTGATTAAGAACCTTAAACACACCGTACTGAGTTATCGCATTCACCCCGAACAGCTATCAAGAGAGAAAATGTATGTCCAAAATCTTGCACGTCAGCTTGTCGCAGCCTCCTATTTTGCGAGGGACTTAGGAATAAAGGACAGCCCTGAATTGGGAGACGATAAATATAATTGGCTACAAAAAACGCAGAATCAACTTCGGACTTCTTCAGTAGATTTTTGTAGATTTGAGAAAAAATGGATAAGGAATGAAATCATAATCTCGACAATAAAAAATAAGGATAAACTTGAATACCCGAGGATTATAATTCAACTTTTCCTCAAGTATCCAACTGAGACATTATCTTTCCTATTTACTAAAGTCGGCAGACGCATTCAGCATATGTGGAGATGAGTATAAGTATTGCGAACAATTGTATAGGAAAACAGAGAAAACTCGTTCTATGCAAATCATATTTACCATTTGATCAATTCGTGATCAATCTCCCCCCAATTATCTTCTACTAAAGAGGTGTTTTAGTATTCGATAAATCCGACGGACAGAAGTCTTCACCAAAATGTCCATCAAAACAAAAGGGGTTTTTATCAATGTGAAAAAGGGAATTTTTAGAACCAGTTTTAGGGTCGAAACTTCAACACCAGATCTCCTTGAGAATTTCAAAATATCTCGCAAGTGCAGAATTATTCTTGCGGTGGAATTCTTTAGCTCAAGATAGCAACTAATCGTGGCCGTAAATTCTTGGACGCAACAATTAATCAGAACCTGCCAGAAAAGGCAATCATCAATTATTTGATCTTTCTTTATCAATTGCATAGTTCTGTTTGAACTAGAAATTGACCCTCCCCTTAATCTGTAACCCAATAAGGGCTTAGGAACTGACAGAAATTCACCGTCTTCAATCATTCGGCACCAAAGCCCCAAGTCTTCTGCAGGAAAATC
>Ga0315903_10008777_pt1 | contig 12364 bp, 5 predicted proteins | sample LakEriMetagenome_7_FD_203524 | JGI IMG/M metagenome (GOLD analysis project Ga0315903, IMG submission 203524) | Freshwater fungal communities from buoy surface, Lake Erie, Ohio, United States - Buoy 2 MA119 | ecosystem: Environmental > Aquatic > Freshwater > Lake | place: USA: Lake Erie, Ohio...
TGCCAGCCTGCTGGCGGGCTTGGCTTGCTACTTCTGCGGCACGGGCGGCGCGGATAACGCTGTCACGGGCACGGTCTGGGTCGATGAAGAATGAAGCCAACTGGTTGTCGTTCAACCCGTAGAGGTTCTTGAGTTCGTTGACGACGGCAGGGTCTGCGTCACGGACAGCCTGGTAGCCCTGCTGGATACGGTCACTCAGTTCATCTGGGGAGATGTCGCGTTCGATGAACCGCTGGAAGTCCTCGGGGCTGTCGTAGAACCCTGGGTCCATACCCCCAGCGAGAAGCGCAGAGCGGTACGAGTTCTCCAACTGGAGGTACTGGCTGATGGTGTACTGCGGTTTGCCTGCGGCACGACGCGCCTCGTTAGCGGAGAAGCGGCGCTGGAACGCTGGGTTTTCCCGCAACTGGATACCGACCTCATCCACGCTGGAGTTGCCTGTGATGCGGCGTTCAGCGAGGGCGGAGCGGAGAGAGTTGACCAGTTCAGGGTCTGACATTCCGAAGTACGAAAAGACGTTGGACAGGATACTGGTTGCAGTCTCGGTGTCCTGGGCGGCTTGACGGTTGTAGAAACTGGAGACAATGTTCTCGATGTCGTTGCGGGTGAGGCGCTCTTCGTCATCCTCTTCGACTTCGTCGACGACCGTGCGTCCCGTTGTGGGTCCGCCAGGTAGGTCAATCATGTCGTAGTCAGCGAGGATGCGCGGGTTGTCGCCCTCTTGTGGAAAGAACATGCTCATTAGATAATCCTCCCAAATGCCTGAACCACGGTGTTGGCAAGCGAACGAGCCTCGGCCTTGGCGTTCTCCGTCTTTTCCCAGCCGTAGCGTGGGTCGGTGCGGAGCAGGCGTTCCCATTCGCCGTTGGTCATCACGCGCTGTTTGCCTTCCTCGCCGAAGCGGAGAGCAATCTCGTAGTCAGCCTGGGTCATGTCGATGCTGTTCTCGTCACGTTCCAGGATGGATGCGGCTGTGCGCTTGTAGTTCGAGGCGATGTCTTCCAGGGTGAGGCCCTGGTCGATGAGGCTGGAGAGGTGGCCGTAGCGTTGCTTGGCTAGTTCGCGTTCCTGGCGGACAAAGTCCTCTTGGTTTTGTTCGCCCGTGAGCACACGCAGGATGCGGGTGTTGGCGCTGTTGGTGCCGACTGGGTTGAAGTATTCGCGGGACACCTTGGCAAGACCGAGGTAGTCGTTGGACTTGAGTGCACGCTGAGCCGCGACAGGGTTGATGTACGAGCCATCTGGGTTAGTGCTAAATACTTCCTTGTAGGTTTCCTGAGCGAGACGTTCGCCTTCCCAGCCCAGGTTGATGGCACGGTTGACGAAGCGGGTGAAGTCGGTGGTGTCGAAGCCGAGGTCGCCCACGACTTTCTTGATGTCTCGAATCTTGCCGCTGGTTGCAAGGTTTTTGTAGTAGCCCGTGTTTTCGAGGCGTGCATCGAAGATGGCAAGTTCTTCTTTGGTAAGCGGGCGAGGGACCGAGTATTCCTTGAGCAGGTCGAACAGGTCCTGGTTGGTGCCGCGGTCTACTTCGTCGAGGAGCCATGCTTGCTTCGGGAAATACTTACGGATGTTTTCTTCCCAGTTGAGGCCAGCCTTTGTGCCGTCGATGTTCTTGAGTCCACCTGCGCCTGTTCCTACCCCAGTGCCACCACCTGTGCCACCGCCAGTGCCACCACCAGTGCCACCCGTCCCTGCACTAGTTCCTGTTCCAGTACCAGTGCCGCCAGTTGCGGGCGTACGGGCACCGAGACCCGCCTCAAGTCGACCCGTCATCTCGCCGCGGAAGTCGCCAACAGTTTCAGCCGCCACACGCGGAGCAGTGACAGGGCGCGTTCCAGCGAACTGGCGGTCTTGGGTTGCGGCGGCAGGAGTAGCGGCCTGCTGGCCCAAACGTCCAGTCATCGCACCACGGTTTTCTTGACCAGGTGCCCCACCCTGGGGAGTCACCGTTGCGGGAGTAGTAGCAACTTCTTGTGGGGTGGCTTGACCTGAGACCACTCGGTTGATTTTGTTCTCGAACGCCGCAAAGTCTGCTGACTGCTTATCGTCGCGAATCCTGGTGTAAGTCAGGGGTCGTCCCCACCTGTCCGCGGTCTCTACAACCTGGGTAGAGAACTGGCGGTCAGCGGCTTGCATGGCTCTGTTGATGGTTGATTCGAACGCTGAGTCTGCCTCGGCTGGTGTAACAAACGGGGCGCTGTTTACGGTGCGACCGTACTCATCTACAACAGTAGTAATTCGCTGGCCAAGAGTTTTTTCAACCTCTGGAGTGATAAGACCGCGAGCCTGATTCCAGGCAGTAGCGACCATGAGCGCCTGGTCGGCTTCGCTCATCTGGTTTTCCCTGGTCCCAGGGGTGTCAATCTTTTTCTGGATTGCCTCTACGTTTTTGACTGCGTCCAAATAACGCTTCAGTCCAGGCGACGGTGCGGTAGTAACCGCCTTGTACTTTTGCTGGATGTCGTACACCTGGGTTGCCGTCAAGACAACAGTGTCTTCCCCAACCTGACCACGTTTTACTGCGTACCGATTTTCCCAATCCTTACGCTTCTCAATCTGACCAGGCAATGTCTTTTGAATGAGGGCAAGGTTTTCGCGCTTGGCTTTGTCGTATGCGCTTCGCGTCGGATAGCGGGACTTGTTTGCTTCGTAGCCATCGTTCAGAAGGTCGCGCAGTTCTTCGGCTTGAGCGAGTTGTGATTCGAGTTCTGCGACGCTCAGTTTTACGGGTGGGGCAGGGACCGTGTTCGCTGGGTTAGTCAGGTCAATGGAGTTCTCGGAACCTGACAGGGTAAAATCTTCGGCCACTACGCGAGTCCTTTGAGTTTGTTAGAGAGTACGTCCATCAACTGTAGTGTCGAGTTTGCTTGGGCGACATCGCCAAACTGCTGTTCGATGGCCTGCTCGGCGGCCACCTGGACGCTTGGTGCGGCGGCCCCGCCACGGCCTTCGCGAATCTCTGACTGCTCGTATGCCCGCACGAACTTCTCGATAGCGGAAGCAGGGACGGCTCGACCGAGGATGCGGCTAACGGACTCTTGGAACACGGCACGGGTATTCTCGCGTGGGGTGGTACGGATACGGGTGGCCTGCGGGATGACAGGCTTGAACTCGGCAAGGAACTTGGGGAGGGCAGTTTCTACGGTTAGGCCGTTGAAGTTGGCGTAACGAAGAAAGTCTTTCCACGCTGACACGTCTTTGTCTTCGATGCCGCTTTGCGATGGCTTGCCTTTTTCGCCGTACAGTCCGCGTGAGGCAAAAGCCCTGGAGTACGCGAGTCGTGTTTCGGTGTCTCCGACGCTTGCCATGATGTCCAAGACTTCTTTGTCTGGGTCGTACTGGCCTCGGGTAACTACGCCGTTCTTGTCGACCAGGCCGCTTCCGCGGTATCCGAACGCATCTTTCGGAAGGGCGATTCCTGGGGAGCGGTTGACATTGTACGCTTGTGAAGCGCGGGGGTCGACGATTTCGTTTGCGCTGGTGACGGTGATACCTGACTCTGGCGTTATCTTTGTTACTACGCGGGGGTCGAGCAAGGTTCCTGGCTGGATGCCACGGGTAGTGGTGGTTCCGCCCACGTTGGGTGCTGGCTGGATTCCAGCCTCCTGAAGGAACTGGTCTTGACTGCCCGTGTTCTGGTTTTGGTCGTTGCTCATTTATCTACCTCTACAGCGAACTTGTCGTCGTAAATCCTGGCGAACTCGGGGTTTTGGTCAATCAGTACGCGAGCAATACTACTCAACCAATCACGCAACGGAGCCGCCTTCTCCGAATCCAAGGTCGTAAGACCTGCCTGCTGGGCTTGCGCAAGCGCCTGGTCGCGGTACCCGATGTACTTCGCAATGCTTGCCGCGGTCTCGTTATCTGCCACACGCGAGTCCGCAGTGAGGCGACGCAGGTCAGCAATCTCGTCTTCCAACTGGTTCGGGTTGAACTGTGCCGAGACAGGGAATCCAGGGAACTTCTTGTTGATGGCGGCACGGTACCGCTTCAGCCATGCCCGCTGTTCATCGTTCAGGGTGTCGCCCATGCTGTCGCGCTTCTGGCGGTAATAGAAGTTACCGATAACCCAGTCGGCGGCTTCCTTGATTTCTGGGCCTGAGAGCCTGCGGGTGAGACCAGCCTGCAACGCACGGTTGTAAGCCTGGAAGGAAAACTGGTCTCCGCCTGGGGCTAGATAGCCAGCGACGCTCTTGTATTCGTTGAACAGGTCCTCATTTTCGCGTTGCCACTGGGAGAACGCTTCGGTGTTCTCGACGCCTCCTGCCACCGCACGGGTCTTAGAACCCATGTAAGCAAACGCTTCCTCGCCGAACGTCTCAATGAAGCGGGCGACTGCGGTGTCTGGGTTTTCGTTGCGCATGTCGTACCAGGCTTGCGAGATGGCTGACGCCATGACGTCACCGTTTTCGAGGTCTACGTTGAAGTCGATGCGTGGCGAGGTGGGTCCTGTGAACTGGAACAAGGCACGAAGCAAGGTCAGGTTGCGGGCCTTGCTCTTAGCGTCGGCATACAACTGAGCCATGTCGTCTGGATTGGTGGTGTCGTACTTGCCACTGGTCAGCAGGTACTTGACGGTGTCGCCGTAGGTTGAGCCGAACAAGGTGGCGGTGTTCGATGTGTCAGCCTTGAGCGCTTCGAATCCTCTGCGCGCCCATGATGGCAACAGCGAACTTGGTCCTTGTTCCCCGTACGGCAACAGGAACTTTTTGATGTCATCAAGTTTCGGGCTGTCATTCAAGATTTCGGATGCGGCGATTTGGATGACTGGTCCAAAGCCTGGGAGGTTGGCAACCTGGAATGGGCCCTTGGTTGGGAACGCGAGGATTGCTCCAGCCCATCCGCCGATAGGAAGATTGAATACGTTTTTGCCGTCGGTCGGGTCTTTGTCGAAGAAACCTGATGCGAAGTCGTCTGGGTCGTCACTGTCGTAAGTCAGGACGTTAGCGGCGAGTTGCGTCTTGCGGATGCGGGACGGGTCTTCGAGCAGGAACTGGGTGTACTTGCCGAGGGTCTCACGGAACGCTGTAGCGAATGGTGCGATGATACGGAACATGTCTTCGAAGTTCGACTTCTCTGCCGCGTTGTACAGGGTCTGCTCAACTTCTTGCAAGGCTACGGCTGAAGCAAAGTTCTGAAGGTCGTCGATAGTGGCATCACCAGTGGCGGCCTTGCCAAAGATGCTGTCGTAGATTTCCTTGCCGCCGACGTAGCGTTCTTTGGTGATGTTGGCAAAACCTTTGCGCGACAGGTCGGCGTTCAGGTCGTCAACATACTGTGCGATTTGCTTCTCTAGTTTGAGTTGCTCGTCGCGTGACAGCAGGAACGCGCTGTTGGCTACTTCCTTGTAGAAGGATTGGCGGAAGAATGGGGAGCGCTCAAGTTTCTTTTGTGCCGTGCCGATTAGACCGCTGAAGATGAAGCGGGTTGCTCGGTCGAGTCCTTCGCTGACTTTGTCAAGTCCGACGTTGCGGCCTTTTTCGATTCGTTCTGCACGCTTGACCAGGTTTGGCAAGACGCCTGTGTCGCCCTTGAGGTCAACAAAGTCGCGGAGGCGGTCGCTTCCGAACAGGGTTGGGTCTACTTCTTTTCTGGTGAACGCACCGCCAGGGAAAACTGGTTGTACGTCGGCGAGTTGTTCTTGGGTTACAACGCCAGGGTTGAATGGGTCTGGTACGTCGATAGTGCGGATGTCGGTGATGATTCCTTCGTTGCCGTTGCCCATGTTGACGACACTTCCAACGTCGAGCGGCTTGCCAGCCACCGCTGGGGTGAGGGTGTCTACTCGTTGGTTGTTGACGAGTGCGGCGACCTGCTTCTGTGTTTTGCCGTTCGGCAGTACAACCTCTTCGACGAGTGGGACTCGGTCGTGCTGGACAACGAAGCGGAGGTCTTCGTCATCGCCGATGAGGGTCTTGATTCGTGCTGTGGTTGGGCCTTCAATCCACGCCATGATTTTTTCGGCGTCATCTGCGCCTTCGAAAGTAATCCAGGTGTTACGACCAGTGCGCTGGTTCGGTACTCGGATTCCAGACTTGAAGTAGTCGAGGACATCTTTCTTGGCTTGCTTGCCTTCGACGGTGTTGTCCATCCATTCGACGATTCGTGCGTTGCGTTCATCGCGGGGCAGTCTCCAGTAGCGGGCCATCTGTTGCAGGATGGGGTCGGTTGCGGCTTCGCCGATGTTGTCGATGTAGCCAGTGGTGTGGGCGGCGCGGTCCTGGGAACGGGTGATGAACGCGAAGTTGTTGCCGCGAATCATTCGTTCGTTGTAGGTGAGCGGGTCTTGGAGGTGGCTGTAGACGGTTTTGCCTGTGGCCTTGCGGTAGTCGGCAAAGATTCCGACCAGGGTTTCTTGTACTTCTGGGTCGTCCATTTCTTCGAATGTGCGGGCGACAACGCGACCAAACTTGTCGACTGGCCTGTTGAGTGGGCCGACGTAGCGTGAGCCGAGGACGGTCTGGATGAATTGGAACGGGTGGCTAAAGAAGTTTTGGTAGCCCTTGGCGGCGATGCGGATGTGGCTGTCAATCATGTTGCGCACGACATAGCCGCCAGTGGCAAGAACGAGTGGTTTCCAGACTTCTTGCTGAAGTTGGTTGGTTACAGCGAGGAGTAGGCGTTCGTCTCCTGCGCGGTTGCGCAGTGCGTACTTGGTTACTGGGTTTCCCATGATTGCGCGGAACTTGCGGTAGTCGGGCAGAACCAGGGTTTTGTTGGCGAGTTCGACGAGTGCGCCTGGTCCGTTGGTGGCGAGTTTGTCGATTTCGTCTGGGGTGAAGTTGTCGAGAACTTTCTGTGGAATGTACTGGCGGAGCATTTGGACCATGCCTCCGTCGTCGGGGTTGCCCATCATGTCTGCGAAGTAGGCGTTTACTTTGGATAGTTCTTCGCGTGAGCGGCGTGTGGCTTCGCGTGCGGCACCGACATCTCCGCCTGCGAACTCGGTGATGGTTTCGATGAAGTCGTCATAGAGTTTTTCGAAGCGGACGTTGCGTTGTGCTCCGTCTGTTTCGGAGAGGAACGCCATTGTTTTGCCCATGAACTTTTCGTAGTCATCGGCTTTGGCGGTGTGGTATCCGATGCCGCGCATCCATCGGTCCATTGTTTGTACGGCGCGGGAACGGTCGAGGCTGGAGCCGTTCACAATCGCACCATCTACGGGGATGCCTTCCCACCATTTGCCGTTGCGGATGTTTCTCCAGAATGGGACTCGTTCGCGTGCGATTTCGCGTGCGGCGAATGTTGCGCCTGTTCCACGGATGTCGCCGATTTGGCGTGGCAGGATGACGCTGTTGGTTTCGCGTCCGAGTTGTGCGGCGGCTTCCGCCATCACGGCCTTGACCTTTAGCGGGTCATCTGCTTCGGCGAGACGCATCGCGGTTTCGGTGTCAATCTTGCCGTTGAAGTCCCTAAAGATTTTCATGGCGGCCTTGCCGCGTTCAATCCTTACTGCATCGTCGTCGAGGCCAGCGGACTTTTGTGTGGCTTCTGCGGCGAACCCAGCGAATCGTTCGGTGAGGCGGCGTGCCTTGTTGTTCTTGTCGAACCAACGGAAGTAGTCGGAGTCGACAAACGCTACGGCTTCAGCAGAGTTGAGTCCGATTTCTCCACGACTGATTTTGGCGGCGGCTTCAGCGGCTTCTTTGGTCAGTTGGGGAATCTTGTCGGTCTGAACAATGCCACGCTCGACTGCGGCATCAGCGATGACCTGAGAGATTTTGCGGGTACCCCACACACCTTTGACGGATTCGCCTGTCTTAGCGGCTTTGAACGCCTGTCCCGCGTAGAGAGTTGGGTCAGCAAAGATTTGAACTGATGCGTCGAGGAAGCCCGACAGCAGGGAGTATGGCTTAGAGCCTGGGGTAAAGACAAGGTCTGCGGCACCGCGTCCGATGGTCCATGCGTGTCCGTTGATTGTTCCACGGAACTCGCGTGCACGACGAGCCTGTTCGTCTGCGGCTTTACCACCGAAGAAGAATCCTTCGCCAGCGTCATCGCCACCAACCATTGTGCCTAACTGGGTGGACTTGAACCATCCGTCGATGCCATCAGGGTTGTTACCCGAGAACACTTGTGATGCGACGTTCTGTGCAAGGTCTGGGGCAAACTGCAAGCCAGCGAATGTCCAGCGTGAGATGGACTTCACTTTGTCGTAGACGTTGCGGTCCCACCAACCCTTCTTACGCTCGGGGTTGTTCGGGTCGTTCTGCTTGATGTACTGCTGTGCGCCCGCGTTAGCGATAACGGTTTGTGCCTGGGTTGACAGGTTTGGGTTCTTGGAAGCGTCGAGTAGAACCTTGGGGTTTACCCACGGCATGCGCTTGTACAGGTCAGCAAGCATTTGCGCCTGTTGTGGCGTTGCGGTTACCCCTGCCTTGCCAACAGCACTGATGTTGTCTTGTGCTTCTTTGTCAAGGTTTTCTTCTTCTGTCGGGTCAAATGCTCCGAAGAGAGCCATCAGTATCCTTCGCGAAGATAAGAGTCCAACATGTCAGCAAGTTCATCTGACGGATAAGCCGCGTACAAGGCGCGTAGTTCGTCGAGCACTGGGTCTGCGTTGCGTCGCCCCATGTACGCCATCGGCGGCGGGGTCGGGCCAGGACCGAATGGTGCGCCAGCGGTGATGGGTTCCTGCGGTCGTTCGGTTGGGCGGTCAAGAGGACCGAACTGACCTGGCTTCGGGCGTGGTGTTTGCTGAACGGATGGTGTCGGGTTGCCCATTGGGACAGCCTTCTGTGCGGCAATCTGCTTGCCTGCTTCACCGTATGTTTGACCTGGTGCCGCTTTCGGGGCGAGCAAGTCTGTTCGTTGTGCGTATCCCGCGTCTGACATTAGAGCCTCCCTTGCAGGCTAAGTACCGCTCCTGGAGTGTTCGGCTGGCGTGCGACAGCGGCCTCACCGCCGCCACCCAACTGGGACAACAAACCTTCAATTCCTGGAGGGCCTGCTGGTGCGGCTTGCATCTCTGCGCCCATACCAGGCATCGCCAAACCAGGCATCGTCTCAGGTGCACCTTGCGGTGCTTGTGCGGCTTGTCGTTCCTGTGCGCGCTTCTGCGTCATTTCGACAGCCTTGTAAATAGGGATGTTCTTTTCGACGGTGAGCATCGTGAGATAAGCAAGGTCGTCTGGCTGATACGGGCCGTTGGGGTCCGCGGCTTGCGCTTGGATGCTGGACAGAAGTGCGGCCTCCATTGACTCCGCAGTAATTCGGTCCTTCTCGAACTCTGGGTCGGTGATGAGTGGGTCGGCTTCGCGTGCAGATTCTTTCGACATGAGACCAGTTCCCAGTCGCTGTCCGAGACCAACAATGAGGCCATTGACATCCGCACCCGACGAAGGATAAGTGACGTAGTGGAAGTCAGTTTCGAAAGCCTTGTTCGGAACATAGTGAGTCATACCCCCTGTGACGCGGCCAGGGATGAAGAACGACTTTTTCGTTGCACCCCAGTACGCCTTCTCAATGTTGATAGCGATTTTATCTTCCTCGAACAATGCCTGCTCGAAGATTGCTTGTGCTTCCTGGATTCGGAAGTCGACAGTTGCGGCCAACACGTTCTCACCGCGGCGACCCGTACGAATGTTCGATGCTGATTCGCCACCGAACTCTGCGGGGATTGCACCCTCCAAACGCTCCTGGCGCTCCAGGCGGTCGAGGGCGGTGTCGGTTTTGTAGCCAGGGTTGGTTTGCAACTGCTGGATGTCTCCACCTTTGACTACACCCAACTGTCCTGTCTTGCCGTCAGCCAACTGAAGAATCTCTGGGTTTTCGCCTGGGCGTGCGACCAGGTATTCGTCGGGGAAGATGCCGCGTTCGATTGCGATTTCGGTGAGAGCCTGAAGGCGTGCGCGGGTGAAGTACATGCCGAGCACTCCGTCGTATTGTCCGCGTGGCTGGTCAAGCGAGATGCGCTGTGGCACGACCGCGAGTGGCATACCTGTGCGGTTCGGGAGTCGCATGAGTTCGACGACTTCCATGCCTGCACGCTGAACACCGTTGAAGTACGGTTGCGATTCTGCACCAAGCACACAGACAACGATTTCGTTGGCGCACGCATACTCCAACAAAGTGAACATCGTGTCATCTGCGACTTTGCCGACACGGAGACGACCAGCGACCAGTTCACCGTAGTTGCGCATCAACCACTTGTAGGTCTTACGGTAGGAGAAGATGACGTCGTCGGGGACGAGTGCGTCTGGGTCTTCCATTGGTGCGGCGAACGTGTCGAGCGGGTTGCGTACCGACCAGGTTGGCTGGAGTTTCTGGAAGTCTGGGCGAAGAATTACGGGGCTGGATGAGTATGCGAGGAAGTGGCGTGCACGGCGACGCATCTTCATGTTCAACTTGTTGTGGTCCCAGTACGAAAGCACGACCTTCTTGCGGAGGCGTGCGAGTTCTGCGCTGTCGTTGTTCCCTGGCTTCAATGGCGGGAAGTACGGGTTTGGCATCGTCGATGCGATGCGCATGGACGTTTGGTCCAAACCTTGCACCAGGAGGTTGGCTACGTTGGTGCGTGCGTTGCGGTCCAGTTCGGATAGCGGGATGATTACTTCGCCGTTGGCGAGGTCGCGGACTTCGCGCATCCGTGAAAGAACTGGCCCTTGTGCTTCTACTCGTTCGTTGTAAAGGGCAACGATTTCTTCTACGGTTCGCACTTAGCAGAAACTCCTAGTTCTAGACAGCCGCGGTCAAGAGTATCATCACTACAGCCAGGAAGGACGCCATTGGCTTGGTGGCGCTTTGAATCCTCCGACGTTCGGGAAGTGAAGTTCAGCGAACCAGTTTGCCATGACAAGGTCGGTGCCGTTCTTCTTGTCGGGGTGCCACTTTGTTAGTTCGTCCACTAACGCCAAGGTTTTCCAGTTGCCGCGCATGGATGGGAGGCGTACTGCGCCTGAGCGGTAGAGGGGTGGGAGTAGGGCTTCGATGCCGAGTTTTTCGTCGAACTTGTTGCGGTGGGTGGTGTGGGGGATGATGTTCACCATTTTGCGGGTTTGCCACTTGCGGACGAAGTCGTGGGCTAGGAGGAAGCGTTGGGCGGCGTTGACTTCGACGATGATGTGGGAGACGGGGTAGCCGTATGCGAAGGCTCGGTCGGTCCATTCTTCCAATAAACCTGAGTACACCCCTGAGGTAGTGTCGTAGCCGAGTAGTTCTTCTGCTGTTAGTTTGACCCGTTCTACGTCTATGAGGTAGCGCAGGTTGGTTTGGGGTTGGTAGAGCCACCATTGGATTCCCCAGAATTGGGAGGGGGATGGGTCGACGGAGATGATGCTGACTACGGGTGGGGTCAAGCCTTCGGGGACGAATCCTGGTTGGCGGTCGTTGTCGATACAGCCCTGGTAATTCACACCATCTGGCCCTAATCCACCAGTTATCCACACTCGGGGGATAAGGTTCGTGTCATCAGCGTCATCCTCCTGTTGATAAACGACCTTGAATGTGCGCGGGTTTGAGTACCTGATGTAAGACAGGTCTTTCCAGGAGAGCCGTTTCGGGTCAAGAAGCGGACCCTCTGGGTACGGTAGAGCGTCGTATCTGCGGGATTTGGGGCCTGTGTCGAGGTCTTCGTAATACGCTTTGTAGATGATGTGCTGGTATTTCTGGCGCTTCAACGGCTCATTGCGCTCCAAGTCCTCTGGGTTCTCTACGTCTCCGCCGTCGTATTCGTCGTCGTCGAAGTCGTAGGTGATTTTGTTGAGGCAATGCGCATAAATGTCGCCTGAGCCGAGGCGTTGTCCTACTACGGCGAGGAGTCCTGCTGGGTCGACGCGGGCCTCGGCCACCTGGTCCCAGCGTTCCAGCAACTTGTCTCTGGTTGCACCCTCTCGGGCGTTGTCTACCGAGGCGACGTCGTCAAAGAGGCAGAGGTCGGCGCGGTGACCGATGTATTCGGAGTCGATACCATAGGCGCGTACCGTGGGTTCCTTGTTGTCGAGGCCGTTCCCATCCAACTGCTCGACCACGAACTCTTCTGCACGCCACAAAGCCCCCTTGTCGGACGGTTTGAACCTACCGTAGTCAATGGAGAGGCATCCTTCGGCATTTAGTGCTAAACCCTTGCGCACCAGTTCGGCGTCTGGCTGGATTGGGGCGGGTCTTTCTAGGGTTTCTCGGATGCGGCGACTGTATTGCTTCGCCATTGCTTGTGAAATTGAGCCAATCATGACGCGGATAGCCCTGTTTCGGACGATTGCCCACACTGCTACGTCGTGGAACAGGGTGGATTTGCCTGCACCAGGGGGAACATTCAAGACAACGAACTCTTTTTCCTCAGATTCCAGCATCTCAACCAGGCGAACAGCGGCTTCTACCTGCCACGGGGACGGCATACGCCCCAAATAATGCCTTCTGAAGA
>Ga0315903_10008781_pt1 | contig 12361 bp, 9 predicted proteins | sample LakEriMetagenome_7_FD_203524 | JGI IMG/M metagenome (GOLD analysis project Ga0315903, IMG submission 203524) | Freshwater fungal communities from buoy surface, Lake Erie, Ohio, United States - Buoy 2 MA119 | ecosystem: Environmental > Aquatic > Freshwater > Lake | place: USA: Lake Erie, Ohio...
CCGCCCGGCGGGAGCCGACGGTGCCATAGCCCACACGAAAGTCTGAAGACCCGAAAAGGATCCGGAGAGGCGCGTCATCGAGGTGACATAGGCGCGGCGGGCTTCCGGGTTCGTCGTGAACTCCGTACCTCTGCGGGAATAGCTGCGGAGCGCGTCACCCGACGGCCGCGCTGGTGGACGCACGTAGCCGCGCGATCGCCGCGATCACGCGGCGCGCAGCCTCGTCGCACTCTGCCGCCGTCGTCTCGCGCGAGAGGCTGAACCGGATGGAGCCGTGCGCGACCTCCGGCGCGATGCCCATCGCGAGGAGGACTGGTGACGGGTCGAGCGAGCCCGAACTGCACGCGGCACCCGCCGATGCGAACACGCCTCGCTCAGACAGGAGAAGCAGGATCGCCTCCGCCTCGAGCTTTGTGAATCCGATGTTTGTCGTGTTCCAGAGCCTCGGCGCGTCGCGCGTGTGAATCACGCCGCGTGTCGCCCCGGCAACCGCTTCCTCGAAATGATCTCGCAGCGCGGAGCCACGCACGACGCAATCCCCCGCAAGGGACGCACGCGCGAGGTCGGCCGCGACCCCGAAGCCGACGATCGCCGCCACATTCTCCGTGCCGCCGCGTCGCTCACGCTCCTGAGGCCCGCCGTAGGTCTGCGGTGTCACCCGCACATTTCGCCGTACGTACAGCGCGCCGACGCCCTTCGGTCCATGGAACTTGTGCGCCGCGAAACTCGCGAGATCGATCTGGAGTGCCGCGAGATCGGTGGGCATCTTTCCAACCCACTGGGTCGCATCGGTATGCAAGCGCACTCCGTGCTCGCGACAGAGCGCCCCGGCCCGCGCGATGTCGGTGATCGCGCCAGTCTCGTTGTTCGCCCACATCAGGCTTACGACCGCGACCTCGCCCGCCCGCGCGAGGAGGAGCGCCTCGAGCGCGTCGAGATCGGGTGTTCCCGGCATGGCGGAGGCGCCCGGCAGCCAGACCACCTCGACTCCACGTTTCTCGCACTGCTGCGCGAGTTCTCGAACGGCGCTGTGCTCGAACCTCGTGGTCACCAGCACGCGTCGCGCGGGTTCGTGGGTCGCGAAGTGCTCGAGCGAGCCCCGGATTGCCATGCTCGCGCCTTCGGTGCCGCCCGAACTGAACACCAGTTCCCGTTCCTGGCAGCCGACGAGCCTCGCCACGCTCTCGCGGGCGAGTTCGAGCCCGCGCTTCGCTTCGCCGCCCGCTCGGTGGACGCTTGACGGATTCGCCCATGCCTCGCGCATGGCGCGTGCAACAGCCTCGACGACTTCGTCGGCGGGGCGGGTTGTTGCGTTCGAGTCGAGATAGATGCGATCCACGTCCGGAGTCTAGGTTCTTGCCTTCGCTCCTGCGGGCCGCGCCCGTGCTATCGCCCGCGCCAGGCCCGGTAGCGCGCGATGAGCGCGCTCGTCGAACTGTCGTGCGCGCCCTTCGCGGGCTTCGCGCCCGAAAGCTCGGGAATGATCCGCTTCGCCAGGACCTTGCCGAGCTCCACGCCCCACTGGTCGAAGCTGTTCACCCGCCAGATCGAGCCCTGCACGAACACCTTGTGCTCGTAGAGCGCGATCAGCCTTCCCAGGATGCGCGGCGACAGCTTCTCGCACAGCAACGTGTTCGAAGGCCGGTTCCCCGGGAACGTCCGGTGCGGAACCAGCCAGTCGGGCGTACCCTCGGCGCGGACTTCGGCAGGCGTCTTGCCGAAGGCGAGCGCCTCGCCCTGCGCGAAGAGGTTCGCAAGCAGGATGTCGTGATGCATGCCCGTCTCGGGCGTCCCGATGTCGTGCAGCGGCTGCGCGAACGCGATGAAGTCGCAGGGAACGGGCGACGTCCCCTGGTGGATCATCTGGTAGAACGCGTGCTGCCCGTTCGTTCCGGGCTCGCCCCAGATGACGGGGCTTGTCTGCCACCGGCATGGCGAACCATCGAGCTGCACGCGCTTTCCGTTCGACTCCATGTCGAGCTGCTGCAGGTACGCGCTGAAGCGATGCAGGTACTGGCAGTAGGGCAGCACCGCCACCGTGTCGAACCCGAGGAAGTCTCGGTTCCAGATCCCGAGCAGCGCGAGGAGGTACGGCAGATTCTTCTTCGGCGGCGCCGAGCGGAAGTGCTCATCCATGTCGCGGAAGCCGGCCAGCAGCTCGTGGAACGCGTCCGGTCCGATCGCGATCATCGTCGAGAGTCCGATGGCCGAGTCCATCGAGTAGCGGCCGCCAACCCAATCCCAGAAGCCGAACATGTTGGCGGTGTCGATGCCGAACTTGGCCACTTCCTCGGCATTCGTCGAAACGGCGACGAAGTGCTTGGCGATCGCAGCGGGAACCTTCAATTTCGCGAGCGTCCACGCCCGCGCGGTGCGTGCGTTCGTCATCGTCTCGATCGTGGTGAAGGTCTTCGAGCTCACGATGAAGAGCGTCGTCTCTGGATCGAGGTCGCGAGTCTTCTCATAGAAGTCCTCGCCGTCGATGTTCGACACGTAGCGGCATGCGATGCCGCGGTCGGTGAAGTCCTTGAGAGCCTCGTAGGCCATCACTGGACCGAGATCGCTTCCGCCGATTCCGATGTTGACGACCGTCACGATCCGCTTGCCCGTGTGCCCGCGCCACGCGCCGCTCCGGACGGCCGCAGCGAAGGCGGCCATGCGGTCGAGCACCGCGTGCACGTGCGGCACGACATTCTCGCCGTCGACCTTCATCGTGCTGCCCTTCGGAGCGCGGAGCGCCGCGTGGAGAACGGCCCGGTTCTCAGTGAGGTTGATCGACTCGCCCGCGAACATCGCCTTCGCGTGCTTCGCCACGCCACACTCCTTCGCGAGCGCGACGAGCGCATCGAGGACGGCTGCGTCGACGAGGTTCTTCGAGTAGTCGAGATGGATGCCGAGCGCCTCGGTGGAGAAGCGCGTGCCGCGCACGCGGTCCTTCTTGAACGCGGCGCGGAGATCGAGCGCGCGTCCGCGCTTCGCGAGGGCGGTGAGCCGCTTCCACGCCTGCGTCTTGTCGGGCGCGACATGCCATGCGGGGACTTTCGGAGCAGTGGCCTCGCGGGCGGCGCGGGAGGCCGCCTTGGCGGCGGGCGTGCGGACGGTCTTCTTCGATCGGTTGTCGGCTGGCATGGGACGGCATCATCGGCACAATCCCGCCCGCATGTGAACGGGGAAACGCGGCGATTCCGTGCGGCCCGCGGGGAATCGCGTCTGCTAGTCTTCCGCATTCGCACGGAGGCCACATATGACCGCAGCCCTTCCCACCGCCCGTCTCGCAGCCCTCGGCCAGTCGCTCTGGCTCGACAACATCACCCGCACGCTCCTCGATTCGGGGACGCTGGCGCGCTACATCCGCGAACTGTCGGTGACGGGCCTGACCTCGAACCCCACGATCTTCGAGAAGGCGATTGGCTCGGGCACGACCTACGACGCGCAGGTCGCCGAACTCGCCGCGAAGGGGCACTCCGTCGAGGAGATCTTCTTCGCCTGCGCGATCGCCGACCTCTCGCGCGCGGCCGACCTCTTCGCGGATGTCCACCGCCGGACGAACCGCGTCGATGGCTGGGTGTCGCTCGAGGTCTCGCCGCTGCTCGCGAATGACACCGCGGGCACGGTCGCCCAGGCGGTCGAACTTCACAAGCGCGCGGGCAAGCCGAATCTGTACATCAAGGTGCCGGGCACGCCCGAGGGTTGCCCCGCGATCGAGGAACTCATCTTCCGCGGCGTTCCCATCAATGTGACGCTTCTCTTCTCGCGCGAGCAGTACCTCGCCGCGGCCGAGGCGTACATCCGCGGCATCGAGCGGCGCGTGGCCGCCGGGCTCGACCCGTTTGTCTGCTCGGTGGCGAGCGTCTTCATCTCGCGCTGGGACCGCGCCACCACGAAGTCGCTGCCCGCGAACCTCCAGAACACCGTCGGCATCGCGATGGCGGGGCGCGTCCTGAAGGCCGCGCTCGATCTCCACGCCTCGCCGCGCTGGAAGGCGCTCGCCGCGAAGGGCGCGACCGAGCAGCGCGTCCTCTGGGCATCGACCGGCACCAAGGATCCGGCGCTTTCACCCGCGCTCTACTGCGATGCGCTGGGTGCCCCGAACACGGTGAACACGATTCCCGAGGAGACGCTGCTTGCGGTCGCCGAGAAGGGCAATCCGCAAGGCGCGATGCCTGCGGATGGCGTCGCCGCTGAGAAGATCCTCGCGGCGGCGACGGCCGCAGGCGTCGATCTCTCCGCGCTCGCGACCACGCTCCAGATCGAGGGCCGCGACAGCTTCAACAAGAGCTGGACCGACCTCCTCGCCAAGATCTCCGCGAAGCGCGAGGCGCTTGCCGCCGCACGCTGAAAGACGGACTGCATCATGCAATCGACCGGATCCGCGACATCCTTCCTCGACGAACTCTCCTGGCGCGGGCTTCTGCACCAGACGACCTCGCCTGAACTCGCGGCGCACCTCGCCTCGGGTGTGCGCGCCGGCTACGCGGGATTCGACCCGACCTCCGACAGCCTCACGATCGGCAACTTCATGCCGATCAAGTTGCTGGCGCACTTCCAGCGCGCGGGCCATCGCCCGATCGTCGTCTCGGGCGGCGGTACGGGCCTGATCGGCGACCCGAGCGGCAAGAGCGCCGAAAGGCAGCTCCAGACCCGCGAGATGGTCGAGCACAATGTCCGCAGCCAGCAGCGGATCTTCGACCGCTTCCTCGACTTCTCGGGGCCTCGCGCCGCGAAGATCGTCAACAATGTCGACTGGCTGAGCGGCGTGTCGTACCTCGACATGCTGCGCGACATCGGCAAGCACTTCAGCGTGAACCAGATGATCGCGCGCGACTCGGTCGCGTCGCGCCTCGAGGGCCGCGAGCAGGGGATCAGCTACACCGAGTTCAGCTACATGATCCTGCAGGCGTACGACTTCCTGCACCTCTACCGCAAGGAAGGCTGCACCGTGCAGCTCGGCGGCAGCGACCAGTTCGGAAACATCGTCTCGGGCATCGACCTGATCCGGCGCATCGAGCAGGGCCAGAGCTTCGGCGCGACCTGCCATCTCGTCACGACCAGTGACGGTCAGAAGATCGGAAAGACCGAGCGCGGCGCGATCTGGATGACCGCCGACAAGACGAGTCCGTACCGCTTCTACCAGTACTGGCTGAACACGACCGACGCCGACGCCGTGAAGTTCCTCAAGTGGTTCACCTTCCTTGATTCCGACACCATCCAGTCGCTCGCGCATTCCCTCGCGCATGACCCCGCGAAGCGCGAGGCGCAGAAGCGTCTCGCCGCCGAGATGACGCGCATGACGCACGGCGACGCCGAGCTTGCGCGCGCCATTGCAACGAGCGAGGCGATCTTCTCGGGCGATGTGAAGTCGCTTGACGCGGCGCAGGTCGCGGAGATCGCGGGCGACCTTCCGTCGAGCGGCGTCGCTGCGGCCGCGCTCTCGGCAGGCGTCGGAATCGTGGACTTCATCACGGGCACCACCTGCGCCGCCAGCAAGCGCGAGGCGCGCGAGTTCGTGCAGAACGGCGCCGTGAGCGTGAACGGCGAGAAGGTCGGCCCCGACTTCGTCGTGAAGAGCGAGCACGTGCTGGCCACCGACAAACTGGGCGGAGTCATCCTCGTCCGTCGCGGCAAGAAGGCCTACCACGCCGTGCGCGTCGAGCAGTGAGCCGCGCGGGCGCTACTTCACGCGCTCGATCTCGATCTCGACCACGGCAGGCGTCACCGTCGTGATGTCGACCCCGAGCGGCGCGACCGAAGGCGACACGCTCAGCACGTCCTTGAGCACGAGATCGTGATTCCCGGGCGTCGAGGGCACGCCATCGGCGCCCGTCAGCAGCCGGATCGTGCGTCCGCTGAGCGACTGTGTCGCGCTCAGCACGGCCTGTCGCGATCCCTTGATCTCGACCGAGATGTGCAGCGGTTCGTTCGGCGTCACGGTGGTCCACGTTGGATCTCCCGAGTCGATCGTCGCATCGAACGAGATGACCCGCGTCTGCACGGTCTGGCCAGCGGCCCAGAGCCACACGATCGCTGCGATCGCGGTCACGGTGACGAGGTCGACGAGCTTCCTTCGGACGGGGCTCATGCCGCACCTCCGGCGGTTGCCTGCTGTTCGCTCGCCGCGCCGCCTTCGCCGCGGGCAGCACCTCGCGCGAGACGCTCGGCGATCTCGCTGGTCAGCGACTCAGGCGAGATCGGCGAACTCAGTGCTCCACCCTCTGCGATGCGCACGTGACCCGTTTCCTCGCTCACCACGATCGCGATGCAGTCGGACTGCTCGGTCACACCCATGGCGGCGCGGTGACGTGCGCCGAAGCGCGCCGAGAGTTCCGCGCCATCTGCGAGCGGCAGCTGCACGCCCGCACCCCAGATGCGGTCGCCGCGGATCACGAGCGCAAGGTCGTGCAGCGGGCTGTTCGGCCAGAACACGCTCTCGATCAGTGTCGCCGTCGGCTTCGCGTCGAGTTCGACGCCGCCCGTCAGGAGGTCGCCGATTCCGATCCGGCGCTCGACCACGATGATGGCGCCGAAGCGGTTCTTCGAGAGGAATTCCGCCGCTTCGGCGATCTCGCTTGCGAGGCCCGCGGTCGCGGCGGGCGAGGTGCGCCGGAAGAGTTTCGCGCGGCCGATTCTGGCGAACGCGGCGCGGATCTCCGGCTGAAACACGACGATCAGCAGGATGGCGAGCAGGTTGAAGGCGCGATCGAAGAGGAAGCGCAGCCGCTCGAAGCCGTCGGTCGCGTCGCCGAGGACGCGCACGAGAAGCGCGAGGGCGACCGTGAGGAGCAAGAACCCCTTGATCGCGCCGGCACCGCGGGTTCCGCGAAGGAAGCGGAAGATCGCGTAGACGACCACCCAGATCACCGCGAACTCGAGGGAGATCTCGAGCGCTTCTTGGAGCCGGAGGGACAAGAAGGGCATGGCGGTGCGCGATGATAGGAAAGAGCGCGTATGATCGCCCGTTCATGAGCAGGCTTTCGACCAGTTGGGACATCGGACGCTTCACGGGCCGCTGCGCGTCGACGGGCGCTGCCCTCGAGCCGGGTTCGCCATGCATTGCGGCGCTCGTCGAGCCGGAGGCCGACTCCTCTGCTCCTTTCGTGCGCCTCGACTTCAGCGAGGCGGGCTGGAACGCGCAGACGCGCCCCGTCGGAGTCATTGCCTTCTGGAAGTCAACCGTGGCCGCCCCCGACGAGAAGCGGCGCGGATTCGTCGACGACCAGACGCTCCTTGATCTCTTCGAGCGCCTCGGAGGCGACGACCGGACCCACCGCGTTCGGTTCCGCTTCGTCCTCATGCTCCTGCTTGTGCGGAAGAAGCTTGTCCGTGTCGTGGGGACGTCGACCGAAGCGGGCGTCGAGACCTGGCGCGTGCTTCCGAAGGCCGCCGCCGAAGGCGAGGCGCCCCTCGCCGTCGTGAATCCGAAGTTGGACGACGACGCCATGAAGGAAGTCGCGGACCAGCTCGGCGAGGTTCTCGATGGCGCGTGGTAGCGGTCGGTGCGCCCGCATCGGGGGCGCGATCGCCGTGTTGCTGTCCTCTCTCGCGATGACCGGCTGTCCACCGCGCGGATCCGTGGACGGCGTCAAGGGCGGCACGTCCGGCGCCGCCGAACTCTCTCCAGCCGACGCGCGGCGTGCCTTCGAGCCGCTCGTCGCCGCCCACAACAATCGCGTCGCGCTCTTCGACTCCTTCGTCGCGCCTGCTGCGGTCGTCCTCCGCTACCCGGAAGAGGACCGCGAGGTCGAGCAGCAACTCGATGCGTCCATCTCGCTCGCGTCCGGTGGACGCGGCGCGCTTGAACTCAAGCTGCTTGGCAAGACCTGGGCGTGGCTCGGTGGCGACGGATCCCGAAGCTGGGTCTACATGGCCGCCGGCGAGCAACCGTCGCAACTCCACGTCTACGAGCGCCTGACCGATGGAACGAACACCGAGGCGGGCTCGCTCGTCAGCGGAGCGGAACTGACCTTGTTCGCTCCCGCGAGTCTGCGTCTCCTTCTCGGTCTTTCGCCCATCGCCGCCGATTGGTCGCTTGTTCCGATGGTGCCGGCTGACGCCGCGCCGATCGACGCCGCGCCGACCGCGCGCTACGAAGTGCGCTGGAACCCAACGCCCGCGGCCATCGCGCGCATGCGATTCGACGAAGCCGGAGTTCCCCTCGGCATCGTGGTGACCGACCTCGCCGGAAGCGAGATCGTCCGCGCATTGCACTCGGAGCCGTTGCGGGTACGCCGCGAGAACATCGCCATGGGAGCGTGGCCATCGGTCGCGCGGCGCATCTCGATCGAGGCGTCGCGCTCGCGCTCGAGCGCGACCATCATGCTCGATGCGGAGGCGCTGGCGCGGCCGATGCGCGCCCCGAAGGAGCGCTTTTTCGACCTTGCCGCCATGCAGCTCTACCTCGCGCCCGAAGAAGTGATCGTGCACGATCCGAGCAGCGCAGTGCGCCCCACGCCCGCCGCGGGCGCATCTCCCCGGAAGGCTCGGTGACGCGACATGACTGCTCGTGCCCACCGCACACACACCGTTGGCCTGTCTCGCCGGACGCCGCATCAGGCGAACGTCGGAAGCGTGATCGCGCGTGCCGTCGCGCTGCTCGCAGCGTGCGCGCTGCTTGCGATTGGCTTGCCGCGTGAGGCGAAGGCTTCGCCGCCGGGAACGATGCAGTCGGTCGCCGCCGGAGATGGCCACCTGTGGTGGGTCGTGCGGCGGCAGACTCCCGCCGTGCCGGGTGCGGCGCGAGCGGGCGAAACGCCCGAGTACATCCTGATGCACCATGCGTCGGAGGAGCCCGCCCCGACCGAGCGCTTCGTCATGCGTCTCGGCGGGCTGCCCGAAGCGATGGCGGCCGACGGAGCGTCGCTTGTGATCGTAATGCCGGCCGCGGGCGAACGGGGCCGGATGGTGCTGACGCTCGGAACGCGGCGAAATCCGGCCGTCGGACACTGGTACAGCGAGCCGCGCGGCGGCCCGCGCGTACTCGAGCCGCTCGACTCCGATGGCATCATTCTCAGCTCGGAAATGGTTGGGGAGACGGCCTATCTCCTTCGTCGCACTGCTCCGGAAGAGGGCGTGGCCGCCCTTGAGCTCCTCGCGCTCGAGACCGAGTCGGCGGGAGCCGAGTGGCGCACGATCCCACTGCCCGATGTCGTCGAGCGCGTTGCTGACGGCGCGCACGCGCGGCTGTTCCGGTCGGACGGCGCGCTCGCGCTCGCGCTCGCCGACGGCGAGGGCACCCGCATCGCCCGTCAGCGCAATGCTGGCTGGGACGAGCGATCCCTCCGCTTTGGCGGCGCACAAGAGCCCGACGGTGTCGATCTCGTCGGCTCGCTCGAGTTTGGCGGAGCGACCGTACTGGTCTGGCGCGACCAGCGTGTCGCCGGGGCGCCCGCAGACGCGGAGCGGCCGACGATCCGTCTCTCGATTCTCCGAGACACGATTCAGAGCGACTGGGCGTCGTTCCCAGAGCCGCTTCGGCCATTTGCGCTCGCGGCGTTTGGCGCGGGCGTGGCGGTGCTCGAACTCGACGAAGCGGGCAGGGGAACCGTTCGGAGCATCTCTCCGACGTCAAACGCGCCCGGCACCCCGGTCGGTCTCAACCCGCCTGGATTCGCCTCGGCGCGATGGATCCACCTTCCCATCCTCTCCGCGGTCGCAGTCGCCTTCTTGCTCTCGGCGATGCTGTTCGGTGCGGGCGGGCTCTTCGTGGCTGCACGCCCCGAGGCTGCACGCCCCGATGCCGCGCGCCCCGATGCCGCACGCCCCGATGCCGCGCCCCCGGCCCGAGCGCGCGGCGCATCGCTTGGCCGACGGCTGGCTGCGTTCCTCATCGATGCGAGCCCCGGATTTGTGTTGACGTGGATCGTCGTGGGGGGAGCGCCCTTCGCGCTCCTCGAGCACCCGATGTTCTCGCCCGACATCGTCGCAGCGCTGCCGGCGGTCGTGGCATTGGGTGTCGGCTGGGCCGTCGGTCTCTTGGGCGACGCGATCCTCGGGCGGTCTCCCGGAAAGCGGGCGATGGGGCTTGCGGTGGTTGGCCCCGATGGACTTCCGGCGCCGCTCGGCCGCCGGATCCTCCGGTCGGCGCTCGCCCTCGTCCCGGTGTGCGCGCCGCCGGTGATGCTCTTCGTGCTCGTCCACCCTCTTGCCGACGGGCCCGCCGAGGTCCTTTCCGGCACCGCCGTCGTCGTCTCCGGCACCGCCGTGGCGGACGACCGGGATCCGGCGCGGTGACTCCCCGAGGGCGCTTGGCGCGGTTTGTGTCGCCTTCGACCCCGTCCGCTCCTCGAAATCCTGGCTGAGCAGTTTTTGCCGTTGGAGGATTCTCCGTCCGCGTGCCGATGTACGCGATGAGGGCGCAATCGGCGAATCCTGCCGCTCCCTCGGGGATTGTCGTTTGGATTTCGCCCGCGTGAGGATCGCCCGCGAACGAGGCGGATGTTGTCGGGGTTCACCGGTTCGCTCCGGATGAACGGACAGGACTGGGATCAAGGAGTGATCCCAACGCGCAGCGCGCACTCGGAAGGACTCTGAGGTCGGACGTGTCGAGCAAGCCAAAGCCAACATCTGATGCGAAGGACGCTGGCAAGGATGCCGGCAAGGACGCTAGCAAGGATGCCGGCAAGGACGCGAGCAAGGACGCAGCACCTGCGGCGCCCGCGCCGGAGAAGCCGCCGTCGAAGTTGCAGCGGCTGATGCTCCAGGCGACCAACAGCTGGCAGGCGCCGCTTCTCGTCATCGGAACGGTGGGTGTGGCCGCGGCGCTCTACTACGGTCTTTCAAGCCCTCCGCAAGACGATTTCGAAGGAGCCATCGCGCAGGCGGAAGAGCTCATCGAGGATGGCGAGTTCAAGGCGGCGCGCGTGGTGCTCTTCGGGCTGATCGCGCCGAATCTCGAGAAGGCGCCACCCGAGTTGATCCCGCGATTCCACGCGGCGACCGCGGACTACATCGCGGTCCAGCTCCGCGGCGTCGAGTTTCCGGCGAAGGAGAACGACGACCGCATCATCGACGCGTACGAGAAGGCGCGCGATGCGGGCTGGGGCCTGACCCGCGAGCAAGTCAAGCGCTACGCCGCAAGCCTCGTGCGGGTTGGCCGCATGCAGGACGCGATCGCGATCGTCAGTGCCACGGGCGATGCCGCCGAGGCCGAGCAGCTCAGGCGCAAGGTGCGGCGCGACGCGCTCATGGCGATTCTCCGGGGCGATGACGGCGGAATCGCGCGCTCGCCGGATGCGCTCCTTACCGCGATCGACGAGTTCCGTGCCGATCCCGCGCTGCCGCTGGCTGAGGAGGCGTGGGCGGTCGCTCGCGCCGCGGAGATCCGCCTCGCGAGCGGGCGCGCGCTCGACGCTGGAAGTCGACTCCTCCTCGATCTGCGCAGGCTTGAGGGCGAGAGCGACGAGGGCAACGAGACGATCGAGCCAGAGATGTTCGCGGAGCTTTCCGGGCTTCTCGGAGAGGCGCTGCGGCGCCAGGCGCGCTTCGCCGAGGCGAAGCGGGAGTTCACCCATGCGTCGACGCTTGCCGTGCCCGGCAGCGCTGTCGCCGGCATGATCGACGTGGGCCTCGGCCGAACGCTGGTTGCGCTTGGCGAAGTCGAGGCCGCGCACGAGGCCTTCGAGCGCACCAACAAGGCAGAGCACACGGGACGCCTGCGGCACGAGGCGCTGCTTGGCCGCGCCTTGACGTTCGCGCTGATGAACAAGGATTCCGACGCGTTGCGCGACTTCGCGGCGCTGCGCGAACACTTGCTGAAGGGCAGTCATCCGGACACCGTCCGCGAGGTCGAGTCGGTGCTCCTTGCGCGGGTTGACGCGGCGCTCGCTGCCGAACTGCCAGCCATCGCGCTTGCCTACGCCGACATCGCCGCCACGATCAGGCCGACGGGAGGCTCCGCGCCCGAGGCGCTGTTCCGCCTGGGAACGGCCGCCCGGGCCGAGGCGCTCCGGATCCTCGACGGGGTTCCCAAGGGGACGACGATCGACCCTGAGGATCGCGCGAAGGTGAACCGGCTCCTCCGCCGCGCCGGCGACTCGTTCGCGGCGCACGCCGCGACTCCCGAGGCGCGCGCCATGCAGGACGGCTCGGTCGGCACGAGTCTCTGGCTTGCGGCCGACAGCTACGACCTCGCTGGCTGGCGCGACGCCGCAATCGCCAACTTCCAGGCCTACATCGACGTCTCGCCGCCGGACGACCCGCGGCGCGCCGAGGGATTCTGGCGCATCGCCGGCCTCAATCACGCCGAGGGCGCGTACGACGACGCGGTGCGCGGATACCAGCAGGCGATCAACGTCTCGCCCACGGGGCCGTTCGCGGTGCGCTCGGTCGTGCCGCTGGCGCGAGCCCTCGCGTCGGGCGGCCGCAG
>Ga0315903_10008786_pt1 | contig 12357 bp, 9 predicted proteins | sample LakEriMetagenome_7_FD_203524 | JGI IMG/M metagenome (GOLD analysis project Ga0315903, IMG submission 203524) | Freshwater fungal communities from buoy surface, Lake Erie, Ohio, United States - Buoy 2 MA119 | ecosystem: Environmental > Aquatic > Freshwater > Lake | place: USA: Lake Erie, Ohio...
GCCTCTTTTGGAAAACTATCTCCTCGCAAAAATGAAGCTGAGATTGAGATACGTGCTTCGTGGACCCCGATTGTTAGTAACCCAACTCTGATAATTGACCACATCGATAGTTGGTGCAAATTAATTTGTGAAGTTGCTGGATTGCCTCCTATTCCTGAAGGAGTCTCTGCGATTACTTCAAATCGTCGCAATTAAATATGAGTGAAGAGGTTATCGCAGTCCCATTGTTAACCCCTGCCGGTGGTACGCCTGATGTAATAGATACTGAACTTGGTCTCACAGAAGCAATAGCCAAATTACGGCTTGGCACAGGTGCTTTTGCAGTAGATGCCGAGCGGGCATCTGGATTTAGGTACAGTGCTAGGGCTTACTTAATTCAGATAAAAAGAGATGGCGGCGGTCTTCACTTGATCGATCCAATAGCCTTTGGAGTAAAACATCCATTGATTCTAGAACTAAATGATGTACTCAACACTGATGAAGTTATTTTGCATGCAAGTACACAAGATCTGCCCTGTCTGCGCGAAATTGGAATCAACCCACAGCGATTGTTTGATACTGAACTTGCCGGACGAATCGCAGGACTACCCCGTGTTGGATTAGGGCCACTTCTAGAATCCTTAATGGGAGTCTCATTAGCAAAAGAACACAGTGCTGCAGATTGGTCGGTTCGCCCGCTTCCTGCCAACTGGCTTACCTACGCGGCCTTAGATGTTGAATTACTTATTGAACTGCGCGATCGGATGCATAAGATTTTATTGGAAAGCAAAAAGCTGCCCTGGGCGATGGAAGAATTTGCATCAATACTTTTGGCGCCACCACCGCCTCCTCGAATTGATCCATGGCGCCGAACTTCGGGGATGCACAAAATTAAGCGTAGAGATCAATTGGCAATTGTCAGATCACTTTGGTTTGCCCGCGACAAAATTGCCAGTCAGAGCGATATAGCTCAAGGAAAACTTCTTAATGACAATGCAATTGTAGAGCTATCTATCGCGGCTCCAACGACAAAAAAAGAGTTTGAAAAAGCATTACGTCCACTTGGCCTACGTGCTCGTTGGCTGGAAAACTTACCCCTTTGGTTAGAAAGTATTGCTTCGGCGGTTGCCCTACCGGAGCAAGAGTGGCCACAACTGCGAACAAATACAGATTCGCTTCCACCGATTAAAATGTGGCGAGATAAATTCCCCGAAAAATACGCACCGCTTTCTCATGCACGGCTGCGGCTAGAGACAATATCTGAAGAAAACAATATTCCTGTAGAGAATTTAATTACTCCGGAATTGGTTCGCCGAATTTGTTGGAACCCTCCCCAGGGATCAACTGAGCAATTACAGGTGGAGGCCGTAGAAAAAGCACTCAGCGATCTTGGGGCTCGCTCTTGGCAAGTTAAATTGGTCGGACCTGCTTTAGCCGAAGCCTTATTGGAAAAAGAGCCGGTTCCAGTTGCTGTGAATGAAGATGCAGATTTAAATACCGCTGATGACGGGAAAGAAGTAGTGTCCTCACAAGAGAGTTAAAGCAGGCTTAGAGAGCCAGTCAGAGGCGCACTGCGCCACGCCCTGTCACTCCAAGTCCAAGACAAACCACAATGGAACAAACAGTGAGGGCTCAGGCACAGTTCTCCCCCGTTGTCGGTGGACCTTACTCACGAGTAACATCTGCCCATAACGCTAACAAGGGAAAATTCATGACTCGCACCGTTGTCCTCGTCGATGCCGTTCGCACACCATTTGGAAAGGCCGGCGGAATGTATGCCGGTACAAGAGCAGATGACCTAATGGTGCGAGCAATTCGTGGTTTGCTCGATCGCAATCCCAAAGTAGATCGTTCGACAATTGAAGATGTAGCAATTGCAGCTGCAACTCAGACCGGTGATCAAGGTATGAACATTGGAAGAAGCACAGCGCTACTTTCTGGTTTACCTAACACAGTTCCTGGTTACTCAATCGATAGATGGTGCGCTGGTGCGATGACAGCGGTAACGACAATTGCAGGTGCAATTGCAATGGGAACAAATGATCTTGCAATTGCCGGCGGCGTTGAACACATGGGTAACCACCCAATTGGAGAGGGCTTAGATCCTAATCCTCGGTATTTAGCAGAGAGAATTGTTGAGCAAGATGCACTTGCAATGGGTGCAACTGCAGAGCGCTTGCATGATCGCTTCCCTCAGCTCACAAAACTGCGCGCAGATCAATTTGCACTGAACTCACAAATCAAAACCGCCAAGGCATACAGTGAAGGAAAGATTCAAAGAGATTTAATTCCTACAGCTGCAAGAAATGCTGAACTTGGTTGGGGAGTTGCAACAGTTGATGAACCACCACGTCCTCAAACGACGATGGAAGGTTTGGCTGGGTTAAAAACTCCGTTTCGACCAGCAGGACGCGTTACACCTGGAAACTCTTCTGGTTTAAATGATGGCGCAACGGCAGCTTTGCTTGCTAGCGAGGAGAAGGCTTTAGAACTTGGACTAACAATTAAGGCAAAACTTGTCACCTTTGCATTTGTTGGTGTTGAACCAGAGATCATGGGTTACGGACCGGTCCCAGCAACGCTCAAAGCTTTAAAGCAGGCTGGATTAAAAATTGAAGATATCGGTGCTTTTGAAGTTAACGAAGCCTTTGCAGTTCAAGTAATTGCATTTTTGGATCACTTTGGAATTGCAGATGATGATCCTCGCGTTAATCCCTATGGTGGCGCAATCGCTGTTGGTCACCCATTGGCATCTTCTGGAGTTCGATTGATGCTCAATCTTGCTCGCACTTTCGAAGAAAAACCTGAAGTTCGCTATGGCATTACAACAATGTGTATTGGTTTAGGCATGGGCGGCACCGTCATTTGGGAAAATCCACACTTTAAGGGATCAAAATAATTATGAGCACAAACATAACATTGCCGGCAGGAGCACCAGAAGAAGTTGTTACGCACGCACTTGTCCGTGACATTGATTTAGCAGCATTTGGTGGTCAAGGCTCCTTAGCGTTGATTACTTTAGATAACTCTCTTGATCATAATCGACCAAACACTTTTGGCCCTCAATCACTAACCGCATTAGATGCGGCAATAACAGATGCAATTGGTCGTAAACCAACAGCTATCGCAATTACTGGAAAGCCATTTATTTTTGCAGCAGGTGCGGACCTTTCAGCCCTTGCTTTCTTAAATGATCACAGCCAAGCGATGGCCATAGGAAAACTTGGACATGACGTCTTTCGTCGATTAGGCGAATCAAAGATTCCAACTTTTGCCTTCATTAACGGCCTTGCACTAGGTGGTGGACTTGAAGTTGGACTTCACTGCCACTACAGAACGCTTTCATCAACTGCATTCATCGCACTGCCAGAAGTTTTCTTAGGGCTTGTTCCAGGATGGGGCGGTGCCACAATTTTGCCAAAACTTATTGGCCCAGAACGCGCTGTTCAAGTGATTATGCTCAATGCACTTAACAACAATACGATGTTGAAATCAAAAGATGCTCTCAAACTCGGTGTGGTTGATGCAGTCTTTGATCCAGCTGATTATTTAGAGCGATCCATCTCATTTGCAGTAGGTATCCTCAACGGAAGTACAAAAATTGAACGCCCTGACTACAGTAACGATCCAGCATGGGAAAGTGCATTAGCTACCGGTAAAGCTGCGGCGCTCAAGAAGTATGGTGGCGCTGAAATAGCATCACCTACTAAAGCGTTGGAATTAATAGCTGCTGCTAGAAAAGATTCTCTAGGAACAGGTTTTGATGCAGAGGATAAAGTGCTTGCAGACTTAGTGATGTCTGATCCACTGCGCGCATCTTTATACGCATTCAATTTGATTCAAAAGAAGCGCAAGAAGGTTGAAGGAGCGCCAAAGCCCGCTCTGGCGCGAAAAGTAACCAAGGTAGGAGTAGTGGGTGCCGGATTAATGGCATCTCAGTTAGCTCTGCTTTTGTTGAGAAATCTTAAATGCCCTGTCGTCATGACTGACATTGACCAGGCGCGCGCAGATAAAGGAGTTGCTTGGGTTAAAAATGAACTAGATAAGTTGGTTGAGAAAAAGCGTATGAGCGCCGAATCTGCAGCACGTCTAGCCCTTTTGATTTCAGGATCGGCTGACCAAAAGGTTTTTGCCAATTGCGACTTTGTTATCGAGGCCATTTTTGAAGAGCTTTCACTAAAGCAAGAGCTATTCAAAAAGCTGGAAGAAATAGTTTCGCCGGAATGTGTATTAGCGACAAATACTTCTTCCCTATCAGTTGAAGCTATGACACAGGGATTAAAAAATCCAGAGCGAGTAGTTGGATTCCACTTTTTCAATCCTGTAGCTGTCATGCCGTTACTTGAAGTAGCGCGCACATCGACTACTGATGATGCAACTACTGCCACAGCAATTGCAGTCGGTAAGGAACTGAAAAAAGTAATGATCATCTGTAAAGATGCTCCTGGTTTTGTAGTAAATCGACTCTTAACCCGCTTTATGGGAGAAGTTACTGACGCAGTAGATGAGGGCACCCCTCCTGCAGTTGCAGATGCTGCAATGATGGAAATTGGCTTCCCAATGTCGCCATTCCAACTTCTAGATCTTGTTGGTCCAGGCGTGGCACTTCATGTGTCAGAGACTTTGCACAAAAATCTTGGACCGCGCTATCGAATCTCTCCAACTATGCAGCGCATGGTTAAAGAGGGAGTGCGCAATTTCTATGTAAAAAATGAAGATGGAACTTATGCGCCAAATCCAGCAGCGGTAGCTCTTATAGAAAAAGGAAGTTCTCCTTCAACGGCGGAACAGGTACGTGATCGCGCACTCAAGGCGTTAGCCGAAGAAGCTAGATCCATGCTGGATGAGGGTGTTGTGTCATCTCCTGCTGAGATTGATTTGTGCATGTTAATGGGAGCTGGTTGGCCCATGCATCTGGGTGGAATCCTGCCTTACCTTGATCGCGCGGGAATAAGTGAAGCCGTTTCAGGTAAGCGATTCCACGAAAAAGGTGTTGCATCTCTACCTGTTATCTAATAATCAGTTGCCCTGTAATCTTGGATTGTGCACGAAATTTCAGAACTCCAGGAGAGCGACTTCCCTCATATTTCCAAAAGCCTAGATCGCTGGTGGGATGGCCGAAATATGACACCCATGTTGCCAAAGCTTTGGTTCAAGGATTTTTCACAAACCAGTTTTGTAATTAGGCGTGAGAATTTCCAGCCCATCGCATTTCTGGTTGGATACATTTCTCAAACGGAGAAGAGTAAGGCTTATGTTCATTTCATGGGCGTTGATCCAGAACTCAGGACAGAAGGTCTAGGCACAACTCTCTATAAAGCCTTTGCAAGCAAAGTTCTTGATCTAGGGGCAAATCGCATTGAAGCTGTGACTTCACCTGCCAACAAAACATCCCTAGCATTTCACGAGTCCCTTGGATTTATGGCGATGGAAATTGGTGAAAACTTAGTTTTACCAACAGTTGCATCGGGCCACAAGGACTTTGATGGAGTCGGAGAAGACAGAGTCATTTTAGTAAAAACCCTGCCATTCTAATTATCAATGGATAGAGTTTGCTACGTTCAGGTCTACACTTAATTAACATGACTGAACTCTATGAAGGCACAACGAAAAATGGTTTAGGTGCAGTTTTAAGCAACCTAAAGAGCTTTCCGAGAGATGCCACGCTCGGAACATTAATTTCGGGTTTATTGGTGGTTCTTGTTGCAGTCACGGGTCCAATTGTCATTCAACTCACGGCAGCAAAGAATGGTTCATTTACTGATGCTCAAACATCTAATTGGATCTTTATCACCTGGCTGACCTCTGGACTCTTTGGCCTTTTCCTTAGCCTGCGCTTTCGAATGCCAATGATTGGCTCTCCTTCGACTGCATCAATGGTTTTGTTAGTAACAAGCCTGCAGGCACATTCAATTAATGAGGCTGTTGCTTCTTACATCATTGTTGCTATTACATTCATCATTATCGGTGCCACTGGTGCCATGCGCACGATCATGAAATTCATTCCTCATGAAGTAATTATGGCCATGCTTGCAGGTGTCCTATTCCAATTCGGTGTACAAATCTTTACTTCTTTTACTGCAGAACCATGGCTTGTATCCATAATGGTTGTCGTTTTCTTCCTTGCCCGAAAACTAAACGTAAGAACACCTGTTGTGCCTGTGTTTATCGTTGGAATTGTTCTTACTGTTGCACTAGGCAAACTCCAATTTAACGGTGCAGATTTATTCTGGGTTCATCCGCAGTTTATTGAACCGGATTTCACCTGGGCTAGTGCGATTAATCTTGCTCTTCCCATGGTTTTGGCAACCCTTGCCACTCAATATGCCCCAGGATTTGCAGTCTTAAGATCGGCCAAGTATCAGCCACCGATCAAGTACTCAATTTTAACTGGCGGTTTTATTTCACTTTTAACAGCACCCTTTGGAAACACAGGTGTAAACACTTCAACAATCACAGCAAATATCGCAGTTGGAGAACATGCTGATCCAGATAAAACTACTCGCTATACGGCCGGCGTTCTCTGTGGAATTTTCTACATTACTGCAGCTGTTTTTACCATCCCAATTATTGATTTGTTCAACATGCTTCCACCTTCAATGATCGCAACGATCGCTGGACTGGCATTGCTGCCGGCACTAGCGAATTCACTTCATGAGTCAGTTGCAGGCGTTCATGGACGTGAGGTTGCAATGGCAACGCTTTTGATAACAATCAGTGGAATTCAACCGTTGGAACTTGGTTCACCATTTTGGGGACTTGTAGCTGGAATTATTTTCAGTGCAATTCCATTTCGATCCATCAAAAACTGAACTTTTCCTTTAAAGAAGTGACCTCAGTACAAACTGCATGATTCCACCGTGTCGGTAGTAATCAGCTTCTCCTGGAGTATCAATTCTAACTTTTGCGGTGAAGCTCTTGTCTCCGGCAGTTACGGTGAGCTCTTTTGGAACTCCCCCGTTATTGAGAGCGGTGATGCCAGCGATTGAAAATACTTCGGTCCCATTTAGTCCTAATGATGCTGCAGATTCGCCATTCTTAAACTCCAATGGAAGAACTCCCATTCCGATCAAGTTTGAACGATGAATTCTTTCAAAACTTTCCGCAATAACCGCTCTTACGCCAAGCAAAGCGGTGCCTTTTGCAGCCCAGTCACGGGATGATCCTGATCCATATTCCTTACCTGCAAGAATTACTAATGGAACTCCTGCGTTCTGATAAGCCATAGATGCAGCAAAAATTGTTGTTTGTTCTCCGCCATTGAGGAAGTTGCGAGTGAATCCACCCTCAACTCCATCAAGCAAAAGATTCTTTAAGCGAATATTTGCAAAAGTTCCGCGAATCATAATTTCATGATTTCCACGTCTGGAGCCATATGAATTGAAGTCTGCTCGCTCGATTCCATGCTCTGCAAGATAAATTCCAGCTGGAGAATCAGCCTTAATGTTTCCTGCTGGAGAAATGTGATCAGTTGTTACTGAATCTCCAAGGATTGCAAGAACTCGCGCTCCAGAAATATCTGTAACCGGAGTTGGCTGCTTAGGCATACCATCAAAATATGGCGGTTTGCGTACATAGGTTGACTTCAGATCCCACTCAAAAATTTTGCCAGTAGGAGTTGCAAGTGATTTCCAGCGATGATCACCTTCAAATACTGTTGCATAATCTTTCTTAAACATTTCAGATGAAATAGATGCATCGATAACGCTTTGAATTTCTTGAGGTGATGGCCAAATATCCTTCAGGTATACATCGTTACCGGCCGTGTCTTTGCCCAGAGAATCCTTTTCAAAGTCATGGTCCATGGTTCCAGCGATTGCGTAGGCAACAACTAGTGGCGGGGATGCCAAGTAATTCATCTTTACTTCCGGACTAATGCGTCCTTCAAAATTTCGATTACCTGAAAGCACTGCGGTGACAGCTAAATCGCCTTCGCCAATGGCTTTTCCAACTTCGATTGGAAGTGGGCCAGAGTTTCCAATACATGTGACGCAGCCGTATCCGACCAAGTGGAAACCAAGGGCTTGCATATACTGAGTTAGATCTGCGCGATCATAATAATCTGTGACAACTTTAGATCCTGGTGCAAGAGTTGTTTTCACCCAAGGCTTGGATTTCAATCCCTTTTCTACAGCTTTCTTTGCAAGCAACGCTGCACCAATCATTACTGAAGGGTTTGAAGTATTTGTACAGGATGTTATTGATGCAATAACAACATCACCGTTTTTCACACGTGTTGATCCTGCTTTAACTTCATCCCTACTTGTCTTATCACTTAAGTATGAAGGAAGAATCTTTTCAAAGGCAGTTTTTGAATCACTGAGTGCGATTCGATCTTGTGGTCTTTTCGGACCAGAGATTGATGGAACTACTGTAGAAAGATCAAGCTCTACCACTTGTGAGAAGCGAGGTTCAACTGATGGGTCATGCCACATTCCTTGTTTCTTTGAATATTCTCGAACAAGTGCGATCTGTTCATCGCTTCGTCCTGTTAGACGAAGATATCGAAGTGTTTCTTCATCAATAGGAAAGATTGCACAAGTTGAACCGTATTCAGGGCTCATGTTTCCGATAGTTGTGCGATTTGCCATTGGAACAGAGGCAACACCAGGACCGAAGAACTCTACAAACTTTCCTACAACTCCTACCTTGCGCAAAATCTCTGTGATCGTTAGTGCCATATCGGTAGCTGTCGTTCCCAATGGAAGTTGACCAGTTAACTTAAAGCCAACAACTTTAGGAATGAGCATCGAGACTGGTTGACCCAACAATGCAGCCTCGGCCTCAATGCCACCGACTCCCCAACCCAAAACTCCCAAACCATTGACCATCGTTGTGTGTGAATCGGTACCTACGACAGTGTCAGGGTAGGCGCGAACAACACCATCTACAGAACGAACCATTACTACGCGCGCCAGATATTCAATATTTACTTGGTGAACAATTCCCGTCCCTGGTGGAACTACTTTGAACTCATCAAAGGCACTTTGTCCCCAACGCAAAAAGCGATATCGCTCTTGGTTGCGCTCATATTCGATATCTGTGTTTTGTTCAAAAGAATTCTTTGTCCCGAACTTATCTGCAATGACAGAGTGATCGATGACTAACTCTGCTGGAGCTAGCGGGTTAACCTTGGATGGATCTCCGCCCAACTCCACAATTGCCTCGCGCATGGTTGCTAGATCTACAACGCAAGGAACACCAGTGAAGTCCTGCATGACTACACGCGCAGGGGTAAATTGAATCTCAGTATCTGGTTCTACTGATGGATCCCAATTTGCCAAGGCCTTGATGTGCGCCTGGGTAATGTTGGCACCATCTTCTGTGCGCAGAAGGTTTTCTAATAATACTTTTAAGCTAAAGGGAAGATTAGAGGCACCTTCGATGGATGAGATGTCAAAAATCTCGAAACTCTTGCCCGCAACTTCTAAGTTTTTCTTTGCGTTAAAAGAGTTTTTGCTCACCCGTGTACCCCTTAAATTCTACGTTTACCGGCGCTCAAGATACATCAGTCTGAGCATAGAGGGCAACACATTCGATGTGATGTGTCATTGGAAAGAGATCAAAAGCACGAATTTTCACGAGTGAAAAACTGTGATGTGCAAGATAAGCGGTGTCTCTGGCTAGTGCTGCTGGATCACAGGCAACATAAATTATTGAACGTGGTCCAAGTTGTGCTATCTGAGCAACTACCTCTTTACCTGCACCTTCCCTTGGTGGATCCAATACAACAACATCGGCAGTAGAAATTCGAGGTAAATGCTGGGCAACATCACCAGTAATTACTTTTACATTCGGTGCGGATGCAAAGTTTCTCGCAGCATCACTGGTTGCAGATTTACTGCCTTCAATTAGTTCAACATGACCGCTCTCACCAACCGCATCTAGGATTGCAGCAGTAAATAATCCAACACCTCCATATAGATCAAGGACATGTTCTCCGGCTTTAAAAGCTGCAAACTCTAAAACTGCTTTAGTTAAGACTTCTGGTGCATCTTTGTGACTCTGCCAAAAAGATTCATGGTTCACTTCAAGAACTTTGTTCAATATTTTTTCATGCAGAATTGCAGGACCTTCAGTAACTCTGGCCCGCTGTTGGCCATCTATGCTGGCCAGTGCAACTGTTCTCTCCCCTGTGTTTGAGGCACTCACTTCCACTCGCGTGTTTGGTTTGAGAGATTTTTGAGATAGTTCTGCGAATCTGATTGTGTCCACACAAATCATGCAATCTGACACTGGGGCAACTGTGTGGGATCGAGATTTGTAAAATCCTAATTTTCCATCTTTATTTGTTGTAGCAACTGCACGAGTTCGCCAGTGCGTGCTTTCGCCGACCTTTTCGACTGCAACATTGAGATCCATTTTTGCAATGCGAGCAAATTGCTCAGATATTACTTGTGACTTTAATGTGCGTTGGTGTTCTTCGGAGATGTGCTGGAAATCGCATCCACCACAGCCATCTGAATTTGAAAATGAACACGGTGGATTTACTCGATGTTTCGACGGAGTATGAATTGAAACAACATCGGCTCGACTAAAGCTTGCACCCACACTTGTGAGTTCAATCGTACAGACTTCTCCTTCAACAGCATGGCGAACAAAGATAACTGCTCCATTGTGACGCGCGATGAAGTGGCCTCCGTGGGCAACTTTTTCAATGGTGACCTCAATACGGTCTCCAATTTTCAGGGCCGGAGCCTTACCTAATGCCATAGATACAAGCCTATGGGTGTAAGTTGTACCTTGTGCACGTAGTCATCATGGGTTGCGGTCGAGTTGGATCTTCTTTGGCCACCGAATTAGACCAAGTTCGTGAGGCATTTCGTCGCTTAGGACCTGACTTTAAAGGTCGGACAGTCACAGGTGTTGGCTTTGATCGCGACAATTTAATTGAGGCAGGAATCCAAAATGCCGATGCTTTTGCTGCTGTAAGTAATGGAGATAACTCAAATATTCTCGCAGCTCGAGTTGCTCGAGAAACTTACGGAGTTCAAAACGTTGTTGCGCGAATTTATGATCCAGGCAGAGCCGAAATTTATCAACGTCTTGGTATCCCAACAGTTGCAACTGTACTTTGGACTACTGACCAAATTCTTAGACGTTTAACTCCTGAAGGTTCTCGTTCTGAATGGCGAGATGCCACAGGAACACTTCAACTTTATGAAGTTAAGCCACAAAAAGACTGGTATGGACGCCCCGTGTTGCTTATCGATGAATTAACACCAGCGCGCATTGCTTTCATTACACGATTAGGTGAGGCAATCATCCCCAACACACATACAGTCCTACAAGAGGGCGATTTAGTCCATGTGATGGTTACCGATGCAGATCTTGAGCGCACCAAGCAGATTTTGTCTCAAGAACCAGAGGATGAGCGCTCATGAGAATTGCAATTGTTGGTGCTGGAAACGTGGGTCGCGCGATTGCTCGAGAACTATTGGATTATGGTCATCAAGTTTTACTCATTGAAAAAGATCCGAAGGCCTTAAAAATTGAAAGCGTTCCTGATGCAGAGTGGCTGATGGCAGATGCCTGCGAGATAACCGCACTTGATGCCGCTCATCTTGATAACTGTCAGGTATTGGTAGCAGCGACAGGTGATGACAAGGCGAATTTAGTTACTTCTTTACTGGGAAAGACCGAATATGGAGTTCCACGAGTGGTTGCACGAATTAATCACCCAAAAAATGAATGGCTCTTTGACACTTCATGGGGTGTAGATGTTGCAGTGTCCACCCCAAGAATCATCTCCGCACTGGTGGAAGAGGCTGTAACTGTTGGAGATGTCGTTCGTCTGTTCTCATTTAGAAAAGGTCAAGCAAATTTAGTGGAGTTAACGCTTCCCGATGGTTCGGCATGCATTGGTAAAACTGTTGAAGAGATTGAGCTTCCTGAAAACGCAGCCCTTGCAGCAATAGTTCGTGATGGCCAAGTCATTACAGCTAAAGCACATGATGTGTTTGCCGCTGGAGACGAACTTCTATTTGTTGCTTCAGCCGATGCTGAAATTCGCATCAAAGCCTGTTTTATCTCTTAACTTTTATTTTTGGATTGATTCTCTATTGGTGGTTCAGATTTGATAATGAGCCACGAACCATAAGCAGCAGCAAAAAATAGGGGGTAGCCCATTGCCAGGTTTACGGTGCCTAGTAAATTCACATTCCCACTTTTATAAATTGGATATTGAACTGCAATACGTGAAAAGAACAAAGCGACCCATAACCAACTTGCCTTTATGTACATTTTCTTACGGCGGGGGTTGTTTCTCCACGTGAAGTTTTCTCCTAGTAATGGTCCAAGAACTAAACCCAAAATAGGCCATCCAACTAAGTTGGCAATCAGATAAACAGTTCCATATCCTAAATTTGTGAGTAGTTT
>Ga0315903_10008789_pt1 | contig 12354 bp, 9 predicted proteins | sample LakEriMetagenome_7_FD_203524 | JGI IMG/M metagenome (GOLD analysis project Ga0315903, IMG submission 203524) | Freshwater fungal communities from buoy surface, Lake Erie, Ohio, United States - Buoy 2 MA119 | ecosystem: Environmental > Aquatic > Freshwater > Lake | place: USA: Lake Erie, Ohio...
GTTTATCGAAGAACAAATCGCCGGCGATGTGCTCTCTCCTGAGACTCGCGACGGTCAGGAAGCGATTGGGATGATCGCCGCGGGACCGTGGGATCTGATCGGTCACCTCGAAGTTCCCGAAACCAAGGCCGACGGCAAGATCGCCCGGCATCTCGACCGCGACGACATGGTCGCGAACACGATCGGCACCTTCAATAGCGTGACCATCCACTGCGCCCAGTGCCACCAGCACAAATTCGATCCGATCACCCAGGAAGACTACTATTCACTCCAAGCGGTCTTTGCTGCGATCGATCGCGATGATCGCGAGTACTCCCCCGACCCCGCTGTCCAGAAGCAATTGGTCGACCTGAAACTGCGGCTGGGCGACCTGCAACAACGCCGCGACCAACTGGCCAAGCAGCTGGCGGAACAAGGCGGTGAAGAACTCGCTCAAATCGACAAGCGGATCGCTGAAGCCGGTGGCGGAGCCTCCTCGGCTCAGGGCGGCTACCACAGCCAGATCGAAACCTCGCCCAGCGTCACCAAATGGGTCCAGATCGATCTCGGTAGCCCGCAGGATATTCGCGATCTGATCCTGCACCCCTGCTACGACGATTTTAATGGCATCGGCGCCGGATTCGGCTTCCCCCTTCGTTACCGGATCGAAGTATCCGATGACCCGGAATTTCGCGAAGGCGTGACCTTGGTCAGCGACCAGACCGCCAGCGAAGTCCCCAATCCGGGTGTCGCCGCACAAAACCATCCGACCGAAGTGAAAGCTCAACACGTTCGGGTCACGGCGACGCAACTCGTCTCCCGGGCGAACGATTACATTTTTGCTTTGGCCGAGATCGAAGTCCTCTCGCCGAGCGGCGAGAATCTGGCGCAAGGCAAGACCGTCCGCTCCCTCGATTCGATTGAAGCACCCCCGCGTTGGACTCGCGCCAACGCCGTTGATGGGCTCAGCCCCGCGCGCGCCTCGACCGACCCCAAGCCGCTGCAGGCCCGGCGCCGCGAACTGCTTGCCGCCCAGGGGCTGACGGCACTCAGCGAGGAACTCGCGAAAATAAGCAGCGATCTCGCCGCCACCGAGGCCGAACGGAAATCGCTCCAGCCGATCGCCAAGGTCTACGCCGCAACCACACACAAGCGATCGGGCCAGCCACGCACGATTCATCTGCTGGCTCGCGGGAATGTCCTCACGCCGATGCAGGAAGTCAGCCCCGGTACACTGGCCCTACTGGAAATGCTCCCCAGCCGCTTTGAGCTTCGGCCCGATCACGGCGAGGGCGATCGGCGCGTCGCACTGGCGAAATGGCTGAGCGACCCAAGCAACCCACTGACTTGGCGGAGCATCGTCAATCGCGTCTGGCAGTATCACTTCGGCCAAGGAATCGTGGCGACTCCCAACGATTTTGGACTGAACGGCAGCCTTCCCTCGCATCCGGAATTGCTCGACTGGCTGGCCGTCTGGTTCCGCGACCAAGGTGGCTCGCTGAAGGCTCTTCACAAATTGATTCTTTGCAGTGCTACCTATCGGCAGTCGAGCACTCCGCGAGCCGAATGTTTGGCGATCGATGCAGATAATCGCCTGCTTTGGCGACAAACTCCGCGGCGATTGGAAGCGGAGGGGATTCGAGATTCCGTACTCGCGGTCTCGGGAACGCTGGACCTGACGATGGGCGGGCCGGGCTGGCAGGATTTCAAGATCGAACATCCCGAACATTCGCCGCACTACGAATATGAACTGGCCAACCCAGAAGACCGTTCCCTTTGGCGACGGAGCATCTATCGCTTTATTGTGCGCAGCCAAACTCAACCCTTCATGACGGTACTCGACTGCGCGGATCCTTCGATGCGAGTCGATCGGCGAAACCAGAGCATCTCCGCCCTGCAGGCCTTGGCCCTGCTGAACAACGGGCTGATGCTGGTTCAAGCCAAAGAGTTTGCTGCCCGCGTGACACGCGAGGCGGGGGGTGATTTGTCAGCGCAGGTGACGCGAGCCTACCAGTTGGCCGTTGGCCGCGACCCCGATGATACAGAGCGTGACGCATTGGTTGCGCTCGGCAAGTCACACGGCTTGGAAAACGTCTGCCGTACGCTGTTCAACCTCAACGAATTTGTCTGGATCGATTAAGGGAGCAGCGACCATGAATGACAATGGAATGGGTTCGCCCTTTCATCGCTCCAGACTGCGGAGTGCAACTCACCAAACGACAAACCGCCTTTCGCGGCGCGATTGGCTGGCCCGGTCCGGCGGCGGACTGGGGGGGATCGCCCTGGCGGCGATGATGGCTGACCAAGCCCGCGCCGATGGCACCCCGCACGCAGCCAGTGTCTTTCCAACTAAAGTCAAAAGGGTCGTGCAGCTGTTCATGGCGGGAGCCGCCAGTCACCTGGACCTGTTCGATTTCAAGCCGGCGCTGGTCAAGCATCACGGCGAGAAGAGCGATTTCGGCGAGCACGTCGAAGCGTTCCAGGATGGGCTGGGACCGTGGCTCAAGCCGATTTGGGATTTCAAACCGTACGGTGAAAGCGGCAAGCTGCTCTCGGATGTCGTCGCTCCCTTGGGCGAGGTCGCTGATCGGCTCGCCTTTATCCACAACCTCGTCAGCACTTCGGGCGTCCACTCGGCGGCGACGCTGCTGCAGACCACGGGTTTTGTGCTTCCCGGCTTTCCCGGGGCGGGCTGCTGGATCAGCTATGCTCTCGGCTCGATGAATCAAAACTTGCCAACCTACGTCGTGTTGCCCGATCACCGCGGCTACGCCTCCAACGGCGTGAAGAACTGGGACGCCGGATTTCTGCCGTCGCAATACAGCGGCACCGTGATCCAGCCGCTCAATGCCCAGCCGCTGGCCGACTTGCAGCCCCATGCCCTGGGCTCGTTTGCCAACTCGACCGCCGATGCTGAGGTCCGGGCGACACTCGCGGCACTGAACTCGCGGCATCGCGACCAGCGCCCCGGCGACCAGCAACTCGACGCGCGAATCCAGAGCTACGAGCTGGCCGCGCGGATGCAACTGGCCGCTCCGGAAGCGCTTTCGCTGAAGGATGAACCCGAACATATTCTTCGGATGTATGGCATTCAGTCGGGTCGGACTGATTGGCCGAGTGAAATCAACGCCGAGGAAGAGGCTCACTTGTTCGGGACGCGGTGCCTCACCGCGCGGCGCCTGCTGGAACGGGGCGTTCGCTTTGTCCAGGTTTGGAGCGGCAATGATAATGGCTTCCCGCGACGGAACTGGGACTCGCACGAAGATGTACAGCGCGACCATGGTCCGCTGGCCAGCGGCATGGCGGTTGGAGCATCGGCACTGATCAAGGACCTTGCCCAGCGCGGAATGCTCGATGACACGCTCGTGATTTGGACCACTGAGTTTGGACGAATGCCCAGCTCCCAAGGCGGGACCGGCCGCGACCACAATCCTTATGTCTTCACCAATTGGCTCTGCGGAGGCGGGGTCAAAGGTGGAGTCACGCACGGGGAAAGCGATCAATGGGGTTACAAGCCGCTGGATCGCGACAACCCGACGCTCGTTCACGATGTCCATGCCACGGTGCTGAAACTCCTCGGCATCGATCACACGCGGCTCACCTGGCGGCACAACGGCATCGACCGCCGGCTGACCGACGTTCACGGGAACGTGATCGAGTCGATCCTCAGTTAGGCAGGAAGAAGGATTTTTTGCCGCGGCTGCACTGGTTGAGTGGGACTTGTGGGAGAAGACAACCGAGGGATCAAGTCAGGTCGAACGCGTTAAATTCCACATTCCACATTCCCACTTCGCCCCCATGTCTCTCCAGCCCGGACGATACCGACACTACAAAGGCCGCGACTACATCGTGATCGGCTTAGCCCGGCACAGCGAGACTGAAGAGGAGTTGGTCGTCTACCGGACTGATTATGGCGATAAAAGTCTCTGGGTTCGCCCCAAAGCGATGTTCCTGGAGACCGTGATTATCGACGGCATGGAAAGACCGCGATTTGAGTTCATCGGCCCGGAGTGATCTCGAGGCAGGCGAAGAAAGGTCTCTCACGGTGGCACGGAGAGAAGAGGGAAGGCAACCCAGGAGCCAGTTCTGCTGACTCGTCACTTGCGATACTTTGGCTGGGTAATCTCGCCGAAAAATAAGTCGCGAACAAAACAGCCGTTTCTGCGCAAGAGGAAACGCATCATCAGGCAATCCCAATTGCTATCAAAACGATGTCGAATAGTTCCTTGCTCCGTGCCTCCGTGAGAGCCCCTCTTCCTACTCCTCAAGCGGCAGGACTTCGACCTTGCGGATTGTCACGCGGCTACCAGGGTCATGCTGCTGAAACGCAAAATGCCCCGCCGGAAAGCGCTTTTCGAAGTCGATGTACTCATACAGGTGAAAGATCGGAGAACGAACGTCCAAAACCGTTCCACTGCCGAATTCCGTTCCGTCTCTTCCAAAAAATTCCTTGCGCTGCCGAGCAGCGGCGGACAGCTGCTCTACGATCTCTTCCCTCCGTGCCTCCGTGCCTCCGTGAGAGCCCCTCTTCCTACTCCTCCAGCGGCAGGACTTCGACCTTGCGGATTGTCACGCGGCTACCAGGGTCATGCTGCTGAAACGCAAAATGCCCCGCCGGAAACCGCTTTTCGAAGTCGATGTACTCATACAGCTGCTTGCCGTCGACCGTCACCTTGATCTTGGTGACTTCGCGATTGCCCCATTTGCCCTCGCGGACTTCGACTTCGTAATTGAACCAGGTGTCGGGTTTGACCAGCTGTTCGTAGACATGGCAGAGCCCATAGAGCGAACCGGTGCGGATGGGGTCGCGGTGGGTGCTGTCGATTTGTGCTTCGTAGCCATCGAGAAAGCCGGGCTTGCGCGTGGTGCGAAAATACATCCCGGAGTTGCCGCCGTCGCTGATTTTGATTTCCGCGCGGTATTTAAAATTCTTGAATGGGCCTGCGGTGCAAACGAGCATCGAGGGATCGCCCGAACCACAAATCGAGCCGTCGACAACTTCCCATTTGCTCGTCTCGCTGCCGACCCGCTCCCAGCCTTCGAGCGACTTGCCATCAAACAAGGGCTGCCATTCCTGGGCCTGAAGCTGGGTCCCGCCCAGCAAGCCATAACCGATCACCAGGACAGAAATTGCGAGCAAAAACAACTTTTGAAACATTTCGTGCAAAGCCTCTCTGAGAAACAACCACTTTTGCTCAGCAACTTCTGAAAGCATGAGCGTTCGACTTTAAGTCGTCTCGATCTTACTTGCTTTCTCCCAAGGCTGCTCGCAGGATCAGCTCAAACTGGTCGGCCTGCCGAAAAAAGCCCAAATCATTGGGATGGGAGCCGTCCGTAGCTCCCTCACTATCGAGACCCAGAAGCGAATCCCCCTCAAGATAAAAAAGCTTCTGCACTCCCCCCTGCTGCAGTTGTTCAAACGCCGTCCGCAGCGCGGCATGGTTAAGGTCATGCTCCGCGGCCCGCTCGCGTTGGAGCCAACTGTTCGTAAAGCGACGATCCTCGACGAGGATGATCGGAGTTTCGGGACGAGCCGCACGGATCTGATTAACCAGCGGCACGCAGCGCTCGGCGACCAGCTCGTGTCCCATATTCGGCAAGCAGTCGATCACGAAGACCGCTGCATCGATCTGACCAAGGTATTCACCCACAGCCGGGTCCATCTTGCCGTTGCCGGAAAAGCCGAGATTGACCACTGGCCGATCGAACCGCCGCCCGAGGATCGCGGTGTGAACCATCCCGGGGCGGCTGGCGCAGGCGCCCTGCGTGATGCTGGTTCCGTAAAACACGATCGGCCGTTCACGCGGAGCAAGTCCCTCGAAGTGACTTCCCGGCCGCACTCCAATCTCCACCGACTCGACACCGTTGTACAGCGGCAGATAGAGGGCAAACTCCCTTTCCTCAACCGGCAGTTTTCCAACTAGCTGCGCGGTGACAACTTTCCCGGTCGGGCGGGTCACCTGGACCCACCGCCACTGGCCTTGTTTATCGCGTGCATAGAGATCGACGCCGCTGACGCCGGTCGCCGGCATGTGGGGCATCGCCAAATCGCCATTCAGCAAACGGTAACGAACGTGCAGTTCGGGCGAATCGCTGCGAAAGCGCACCAGCATTCCGGCGCTGTCGCGGCTGAGCTTCCAAACGGCATCCGTGACTTTGCCTTGAGCCGATGCGGGGAGGCGATCAAACCAACCCATCCGGGCCTGGTCGGGGAGAATTCTTCCCTCGACACCCCAATCGCGGACGTCTTTCCAATCGAGATTCTTTTCTGCCGGAGCCTTCTTCGCCGGCTGCGGCTCAGCAGGCCTGGGCGCTGCCTGCCAAGCCTGCAGCGAACCAGAACCTAGCAACCAACTGAACCCGAATGCTGAATGAACAATCGCTCTTTGCACTATCGACATGGAGTTACACCCCGCAAACGACCAGCTAGATGAATCGGTCTCGGCAACCGATGCTCCAGCCTAAACCGTGCAGGTCTGCTCAGCTACTCCCGAACAATAACTCCAGCCATCGTCTAGATGTTCCAGTAGTTGGCGTCGAGACCATCTGATGGCGGGGGGGATCTGTCGGCGTTTTTTAGCTGAGAGTTGCCCGCTGAGCGAACGCTGAGTCCAATACCTCTGGTTCAAAGCTCGGCGAACTTTCGGCGTTCGAGTTCTCCGTCGAGGCCAACTCATCCAGCAGCCCGAGGAGCTTGAGGATTGGGCTTTTTTCCAAGGCGAGTTGGAAGTCAAGGTCACTCAAGGGAACCTCCGGCTGTGGGGTGGCTGCCCGGTCAAAGATTCCCGTTAAATTGACCTTCTCCCGATACCAGAGCAGTCCCAGCACCCCCGTCTGGTCACCCTGGTCATTGACAGCTTGCTCCGCCTCTTCGGTAGCGTTCCCGTCAATCTCTTCCGGGAACTGATCATCGCCCGCGAGTTCCTTTTGGTCTGAATCCGTCGGACCCATCGATCCATCATCCGGCAGAGCACCATCTTCTTCCGGCTCGCGTACCGGCGGCTCTTCGGCATCATCCGTCTCGTCATCAGGCGAAACATTTCCGGCGTCAGACTGAGTGGAACCCTCCTGCTCTTCGGAGTCAGCCTCCCCTCCGCCCGCAGGCGGCAACACATCAGGCGGCAACACATCAGGGAGTGAGGGGAGTTCCGCAGGTGGGGTCGGCGGGGCCAAGTCATCTGCCGGCTCGGATGGTGCGACGGCCCCTCCGCCGCCATCACCATCCTGATCGGACGAGCCGTTCTGCGGCGGAGCTGGTCCGGAACCATTCTGCTCTTCGGAGTCAGCCTCCTCTCCGCCCGCAGGGGGCAACACTTCAGGCGGCAACACATCAGGGGGCAAGGGGAGTTCCGCAGGTGGGCTCGGCGGGGCCGAGTCATCGCCGGCCGAGGGCGGGACTTCCCCGTCGGCTGGTTCCTCGTCGCCAACGGGCGAGTCGCCACTGGCGTCCGAGTTCGTTGGCGGATCGATCTCAGTGGGCCCCGCAGTCTCATCGGTTGAATCGCTGGGTGCCGTTTCGCCGCCGGAATTGGTCTCGCCCGGTAAATCGGTGTCAGGCGGAAGGACTTGATCCGGAATTGGCCCCACCTCTGCCGCCTCGTCATTCAAACTCTCTTCGATAGCGAGCGGAGCCTCGGCTTCTTCAATCACTTCGACGGAAGCGATAACCAGATCGGCCTCGACAGTCAGAGAGGCCAGCAGATTTCGCTTTTCCAGGAGCTGAAAATTCAGCGGGGCGTTAGCGGGACGATTTGGACGACGTCGTGGTTTTCGTGGGGTCGAATTCTTTTTCTTTCGGCGCACGGATTTCCTCGACTTCCTCAAAAGCACTCAAACTACTGACAGCGAGATCGGCCCTACCGTCGTGGGAGCAAAGGGAGCTCAACCACCTGAAAAGAGTAGGGTTGAAACGGCTTGCCGCGGCGGACAGGAGCGGTGGCCAGGGGGAAAAGAGCCCGATAAATCAGGGAATCTATCGATCATGCGACCTGCTCCCGGTCTGAATGGAGGGATTACGCGGGCTTTTCCGGCGAGGCCTCCCCGCTTTGTGACTGGAAAACGGCGGATCGCGAGTGCACTTTCAGCGTCCTGACTCAGACTGCTCGCACCCCGGGCTCTCAAGGGACTAATGGACGCCACCTCGGGCACCGCCTTATCATTCGTCTGAGTCTCGATGCTGCCAGCACCACCCCAGTCCGGTATGACGCCCATGTCCGAGCAATCTCATCCAGGGTCCACCAGCACCGTTCCCACTTGGCTTGCCAGCCTGCCGATCCTGTCATTGATTGGCTTGTTGGCGCTGAATGTCTGGATTTGGGGCAGCGATGCTTCCTATGGCCCAAATCAAATTGCCCTGATGCTGGCGACAGCGGCGGCTGCGATTTGCGGGCGACTGTTCGGTACGGGGACAAAAAAGATCATCGATGGAATGTCCCACAGCATCAGTTCGGCGATTACGGCGATGCTGATTCTTGTTTTGATTGGCGGCCTGACGGGGACTTGGCTACTGAGCGGCGTCGTACCGGCCATGATCTATTATGGCTTGAAGGTACTTTCGCCAGAGACCTTTCTGGCTGCGGCTGTCGTTGTCTCGGCGATCGTCTCGCTGGCCACCGGCAGCAGCTGGACGACCGTGGCTACGGTAGGCATTGCGTTGCTGGGGATCGGCAGGGCGCTTGGGCTCTCCGAGCCGATGATTGCCGGAGCGATCGTCTCTGGCGCCTACTTTGGCGACAAGATCTCTCCGCTTTCCGATACCACCAACCTGGCTGCCGCGATGGCCGGCTGCGACCTCTTTACCCATGTCCGCTATATGCTCTGGACAACCACGCCCAGCATCCTGTTGACGATTGGGATTTTCTGGTATCTCGGCTCGCAGGTAGATGCTTCCAAAACGGTTGATACCGAGACGCTTCCGAAATTGATTGCCGCTCACTTCAATGTCACGCCACTGCTATTCATAGTGCCCGCCTCGGTGGTGGCCATGGTCCTGCTGAAGTGGGATGCCCTCGTCGCACTGTTTGTGGCGATGCTGGCGGGAGCTGTCGTGGCGGTTGTTGCCCAGCCGCAGGTGATCAACGAAGTCGCAGGCGTGATCGTCGCGGCGGAAGCGGAGAAAGGCCCGGAAGCAGCCAAGGTATTGACCGCTGATTCGTCATTCATTCAAAAAGCCTACGTCGTGCTGACCAACGCGATCAGTGGCGAGATGAAGATCCCGGTTGACGACGAGAAGGTCCAAAGCCTGTTCGTCTCGCGCGGGATGCAGGGAATGCTCAACACGATCTGGCTGATTCTCTGCGCCATGTGCTTTGGCGGGGCGATGGAAGCAACGGGAATGCTCGCGGCAATCACCAGGCCGTTGATCTCGCTTGCCCGCTCCACGGGCTCGTTGATCGCCACCACGGCCGGGACCTGCGTCTTCGTCAACGTGACCGCCTCGGACCAGTACCTGGCGATCGTAGTCCCCGGTCGAATGTTCCGCCAAGCGTTTCAAGACCGGGGGCTGGCTCCACAAAACCTCAGCCGCACGCTGGAAGATGCCGGAACGGTGACCAGCGTGCTCGTTCCCTGGAACACCTGCGGGGCAACTCAACAGGCAGTGCTTGGGGTCAATGTCCTGGCTTTCGCCCCTTACTGCTTCTTCTGCTGGATCAGTCCCCTGATGACGATTCTGTTTGCATTCCTGAATCTGCGGATTGCCCGACTGGAGGCTGGTGACGAGTTGAAAGCCGAAAAGAAGTAGCTCTGGTGCCGGCCTTAAGCCTCCAACTCGCGTGAGCCTGGTTCCTTTCGGCCCCCACCCATTCCGAGTAGGCGAAACACACCCACGCCCAACAGTCCGCCGAGCAGATTATTGAGCATGTCCTTTTGAGTATCCCACTCATCAAGATCGCCAGCGCCGACAAACAAGACGCCCTCGCCCTGCCCCAGGACCATCGCCCCGGCGTACTCAAAAATTTCATGAAAGGCTGAAAAGCCCAGAATCAAAACCAGTCCGGCAAGGTTGATCATCCAAGGCGAATAGAGACCTCGGAAATGGTAAGCCTGGAGCACGATCAGCATCGCCACAAATCCGAACAGTCCGTGCACCCAGCAGTCGTATTCGAGGCCCAGGGGAGAGGTCTGGTACCAGCCGAACATTCCGGCAAAGTGCAGCGCAAGAAAGATCCCAAACAGGGCAAACGGGAGTGGCCGCAGATCAATCGCCGGTCGAATCGCGTAGACACCAAACCAGAGCAGCAGGATAAAAAAGAAGTCCCACTGGTAACGGGATCCAGCCCGAACTGCGTACACTTCCAGCCCGAAAAAAAGCGCGGCAAACAGCAGGAGGATCCGGCTCAAAACACAGCCACCGGAAAAAAGAGTGCTATCTGAATTCGACCCGGTCATGGCGTCTCCCCTCGCAGACAGCCGCTGCTGGTTTCTCGGCGACGTGCGACAACCAGTATAACTTCCTCCTCCAGAGGGAATCAGGCAGCCCTGCCGAGGTGGCTCTCGAACTCAGCTACAATGTGGCCTTCCATCCGTTTCCCGTTCGCCCTGTCTTCTTTTGCTATCCCATGAGCATCCACCATCCCAAGTCTGAGCAGTCTTTTCGCGGAGGTCGTATCAGCCCCACGCGGCGCGACTTTTACAGTGCTGCGGCCGTTCTCGCAGCGGGCGCAGCCACCGCCCCGGCCCTCAGCAGGGAAAGCAGCCTCGATCAGCAACCCTTGCGGTATTGCCTGAACACCAGCACCATTCAAGGTGAGAAGCTTCCAATCGAGCAGCAGATCGGGATCGCTGCCAAGGCTGGTTATGACGGAATCGAAATCTGGCTGCGGGATGTGGAGCGATTCCTTGCGTCCGGGGGCAAGCTGAGCGATCTGCGAAAGCAGCTGGAAGACAGCCGTTTGAAAGTTGAGAGCGCGATCGCATTTGCTTCCTGGATCGTCGACGATGACGCAGCCCGCACCAAAGGACTGGAGCAAGCTGCCCGGGATATGGAAGTTGTTGCCGCCTTGGGCGGGAAAAGGATCGCCGCACCTCCTGCCGGGGCAACTCAGGGACCAAAGCTCGATCTGGACCGTGCTGGCGAGCGCTATCGAGCCCTGCTGGAGCTCGGACGGAAACAGGGTGTTGTTCCGATGCTCGAAGTCTGGGGATTTTCGGCCAACCTTTCGCGGCTGGCTGAAGTGCTGCATGTTTGTGCCGCGGCCGATCATCCTGACGCCTGCGTACTTCCCGACGTCTACCATCTCTTTAAAGGGGGTTCGAACTTCGCCGATCTCGGGCTGCTGGCCGGGCCGAAAATCCCCGTCTTTCACTTTAATGATTACCCAGCAACACCCGAGCGGGCCCAGATTCAAGACGCCGATCGCGTTTATCCAGGTGATGGAATTGCACCGCTGAGACAGATTTTCAGCACGCTCCAGAGCAACGGCTTCACCGGCATCCTTTCACTGGAGCTCTTCAATCGGACTTACTGGGAACAAGACCCGCTAGAGGTAGCGCGGACGGGGCTGTTAAAGCTGAAGATGCTGGGCAGTTGATCGCTAGTCAACTGGCTCCCAACCGTTTGGCACAAGAGGGAGGGAAACTGCCTGACGCATCCTCGCTCGCCAAGAGCGGGGCGCAGCCCGGGTTGGCTTGCCTGCCACAAGAAAATCTGCCACAAGAAAATCAACCGCACCCAACAGCCCGTTACATCGCCGAGAAGGTCCCGATTGCCCTACGAGCGGACCGCCGATCGCTCGGTCCCCATCAGTTCGGCTGACTTGATGTTGGTCAGCTGAAACGTATTTCGCATAATCTGCTTGCCGCTCACTGTAATACTGCCCCGGAAGTCAAACAGCTGGTCGACCCGTTCCACAAGTTCAATTCGGCAGATGAGCGTGTCACCCGGACGGGCAAACGATCGGTAACGGGCGCCGTTGACCCGGACGAGCACACCGAGGGCATACTCGTTGAAGAACGGGTCAGCCGTGTTGTAGACCGGCATCGGATTGAAGTGTGCGGCGATCAGCACGCCAGCGGACTGCGTCGAGAGTTCCTGCATCATGGCGCCCGGAAAGATGGGGGCGCCCGGGAAATGCCCCGGCAGAAAAAACTCTTCACCCACGCGATGCTCGGTCACGACCTCAGTGGGGGAACAGGAAGCAATCCGGTCCACCAGCAGATAGGGAGCCCGGTGATGCAGGTACTCTTCAACGGTGGCGAATTGATGCTGGTGAAATGCGGGCATGATCACGACTTCTCCGGTACAGGCAGCGGTTGACTTCAGGGGAGAGACCGCATTTTCACGGCAATTGTCACTGCCGAGGGGGTGGACCCAAGCGAAACGTCATTTCAGCGGCAAATAAATGTCGGTCACCAGTTCCGGCTCAGGGACTTCAC
>Ga0315903_10008790_pt1 | contig 12354 bp, 9 predicted proteins | sample LakEriMetagenome_7_FD_203524 | JGI IMG/M metagenome (GOLD analysis project Ga0315903, IMG submission 203524) | Freshwater fungal communities from buoy surface, Lake Erie, Ohio, United States - Buoy 2 MA119 | ecosystem: Environmental > Aquatic > Freshwater > Lake | place: USA: Lake Erie, Ohio...
GATCAGCGATATCGCTTTTCATCTCGTCGCCATAATCTTTCCAAAGCGGAAACTGCACAGTGCGTTCCCAAACGTGCATGCCGCTTTCGGCCAGCTGATCCATCACATTGCGCTCGGCTGTGCCCATCACAGCGCTAGCGTATGTGCCAATTGCTCGCACAGCAGCACCGGTGAGAGTAGCTAGATCGATGCATACTTCAGGCTTGTACTGTTGAGCCCATACCAACGCATCGGCAAGGATAAGTCTGCCCTCTGCATCTGTATTCAGCACCTCTACAGTAGTGCCGTCGCTGATGGTTATTACATCCTGAGGACAAACAGCATTCATACCCGGACGATTATCAGTTGCGGGAACCAGCCCAATCACATGCACGGGCAATTGGTTTTTCGCAACGGCCATCATTGCGCCTACCACCGCCGCACCACCACTCATATCGCACTTCATTTCATCCATGCTGTTCGGTGTTGGCTTCAAGCTTAAACCACCTGTATCGAATACAACACCTTTACCCACCAAAACAATTGGCTTTTTATTGCGGGCCTTCTCCGGCTTGTACTCCATAATAGTGAAGGTTGGTGGATCAATGCTACCCGCATTTACCGCGAGTAATCCACCCATTTTCTTTGCCTCAATCTCTTTCTTACCGAGTACTTTCACGCTGAAGCCGGACTCCTTTCCCACCTTCTGCATTTCTTTTGAAAACTGAACGGCTGTGAGATACGAAAGAGGTTCGTTAATCAAGGTGCGTGCAACAAGCGTAGCTTCTACCAAATGCTGCAAAGCCTCTGTTTCCTTCGCGGTTATATACTTGTCGGCGATATGAATAGTGCTCAATGAATTCTGACGCTTCTTTTTGTCTTTGAAGTATTTCAAAAACTGATAATTCGCGAGAGCCATTCCCTCGGCGAGCGCTAGCGACAATTCTTTTTCACCAGTTAAATTGGTAATGCATACTTCTGCGGCCTTTGCTCCATTCAAAGCCGAAAGCAAAGAAGCTCCCTTCATGCGCAACTTCTCGAGCACCTCAGGTGTTGCAGACTCCTTTTTGAGTGGCAAATAGTAATTATACAACCCCAACTCCTGGAGGGTTATAACATCCTTCTCCTGTTCAATTTCCTTCTTAAAAAACGAAAGTTGTTGCTTGTCGAGATCTGTAAGCTTCGAAAGCTCATCGTTGTAAAAAACGGTAATGCCTGATGCATTGAGCAATGTGCTTTTAGCCGATTTAATCTGTGTCATCCTTGATTGGTCAATTAACTGCTCAAAAGTAATTAGAGCAGAGTGCTTTTTCGACGGCGCTAATCAATCATTTACCACCAATCGAGTTGTCTGCTAGTATCTGCGCATTCTTACGCAAACCATCGAACCCCTTTCGCTTGAGTGGTGAACGACGGGCCAATTGCGTAAACACCTCTTCCGATAAGTCCATCCATTCACCGGAGGTCATCCTGAGCAATTGTTCTCGGGGCGAGAACCGAGGTTCTTGATTCGCAATCGAGAAACGATTCCACGGGCATACATCCTGACAAACATCACAACCGAAAAGCCATTCATCCATGCGAGAAGCCCATTCAGTTGGGAGCTCCTTTTTTAATTCAATAGTGAAGTATGAAATGCACTTGCTTCCATCCACTATGTACGGTTCTACAATTGCATCTGTTGGGCATGCATCGATGCAGGCTCGACAAGTTCCACAATGATCAGCAACCGGACCATCCGATTCAAGCTCAAGATCTATTATCAATTCCGCTATGAAGAAAAAAGAACCTTGTCGCTTGTGAATGAGATTTGCATTCTTCCCTATCCAACCTAAACCGCTTTTGCGCGCCCAGGCTTTATCAAGCACGGGAGCCGAGTCAACAAATGCTCTTCCCTCAACCGCACCAACGCTTTCGGTTAGTCGCTGCATCAATAACTTCAACTTATCCTTCACAACCAAATGATAGTCTTCGCCCCAAGCGTACTTCGAAATTTTCAGCGCACCGGGAACAACCGTATACTTCGGATCCGGGAAATAATTGAATAAAAATGATACAACCGATTTTGCTCCAGGAACAAGCAAACGTGGGTCTAGTCGCATGTCGAAATGATTCTCCATGTAACTCATTTCACCATGCATTCCCTTGTTCAACCATGCCTCTAGTCGAGGAGCTTCATCATTCAAAAAATCTGCTTGGGAAATACCGCAGTAGGAGAACCCCAATTCCAACGCCAACTGTTTAATGAGTTGCGCATTTTCTGCAGCGCGCAAATCCGATTGCGTTGCCATTAGAACAATTCTCCCGGACGGTTACCCTTCAACTTTCCCAAATGCTTGTAGGCCAATTCGGTTACCTGGCGGCCGCGAGGCGTGCGCATAATGAACCCTTCCTGTATCAAATAAGGCTCATATACTTCCTCGATAGTGCCTGAATCTTCGCCTACCGCTGTCGCTACCGTATTCAAACCAACAGGGCCACCATTAAACTTATCGATGATGGTATACAGAATCTTGTGGTCCATTTCATCGAGGCCATGAGTATCTACATTCAACGCATTCAGTGCAAATTGGGTAATCTCCAAATCGCACTTCCCATTGCCCTTTATCTGAGCAAAATCGCGAACACGACGCAATAGTGCATTCGCAATACGAGGCGTACCGCGACTCCTGCGAGCAATTTCGTATGATGCATCTTCCAGAATTTCCATATTCAAGATATCAGCGCTGCGCTGAACGATATCTGTAAGCGTTCGTGAGTCGTAGTAGGATAGACGCGCATTGATACCGAAACGTGCGCGTAAAGGGGCTGTAAGCAGACCGCTGCGTGTTGTCGCGCCAATCAGCGTAAATGGGTTAAGCTTGATTTGAACAGAGCGCGCGTTAGGACCCGTATCGATTACCAGATCGATACAGAAGTCTTCCATGGCTGAGTAGAGGTATTCCTCCACCACAGGACTTAAGCGATGGATCTCGTCAATAAAAAGAATATCGTTATTTTCAAGATTAGTAAGTAAACCGGCCAAATCTGCTGGTTTATCTAGCACAGGACCTGAAGTCGTTTTGATGTTCACTCCCATTTCATTGGAAATGATATAACCAAGGGTTGTTTTCCCCAAGCCCGGAGGGCCATGCAGCAACACGTGATCAAGGGACTCCTCACGAAGCTTAGCGGCCTTCACAAAAATCTCCAGATTTTCCAGCACTTGGCGCTGGCCTGTAAAATCATCAAATGTTTTCGGTCGCAATACACGGTCGTAATCCTTTTCAGGATTTTCCGCTTCATCACGTATGTTGAATGAGTCGCTCATGGTTGTTTCCTACTTGGCCTCCTCTGTCTCACTATAATCCTTATAACGCCGATAAAGTTCGTCAAATATCAACCTTACGCGCAAGGCATACACGGGAGAAGTGAATTGTTGCTCTATGCCACGGTTGTTCTTGAGCATAATGCGGTATCCCAGACCTACGCCCACGCCAAGCATTTTCATTATTTTATATTCGAAGGCCATTCCCGGTTCATACAGGACGACGCTACTTTTATTGATTACTCGCTGACCTTCTTCTGTCGAATACTGGAGAAAACTATTTCCAACACCAATCTGTATGGGAGTAACAAGCTCCCAAGGACCTCGCTGATAAAAGCTGTATTCAATAAACGGAGCTACATAATTCATTCGGATATCAGCCGATACATACTTCTCATTAACTACGATAGTCTCCTGCAATTCAGTTCCAATAAAGTTGTAACCAACGCCTACACTAAAGCGCTTACCGAAATTAATACCGGCCTTTATTCCATAGACCTTGGCCGAGTTACCTGTAATAAATGAGTTTCGGGTATCTAACTTGAAACTTGGGGTAATACGCTGACGAAAAACCGCTCGCAACGAATCACTCAAATGAATCGTTTGCCCATGCAATGCGCCGGTGGTTAAGCCACAAACAAGTAAAATTATTAGCCATCGCATAGCAGCAAAAGTAACGGCAAAAAAAGACCCGCTGTGTAAGCGGGTCTTGTATTTATCTGCATGTTGTTAGTGTGCGTGCTCACCGGGTTTCAAGGGAACAACCTGGGGTACAAAGTCCTCCTCATGATCAGGGTTACTGTAATCATAAGCCCAACGGTGTACTTCAGGAATAGCACCGGGCCAGTTACCGTGAACGTGCTTCACAGGTGTAGTCCACTCAAGGGTGTTTGAAGCCCATGGGTTTTGTGTAGCTACTTGACCGTATTTCATGCTGTGGAAGAAGTTGAACAGGAACAGCAACTGCGCTGCACCGCCCACAATGGCGAAGCCTGAGATGATTGGGTTCAAATCCAGCACCCAGTCAAGGAATGGAAACTCTGAGTAATCGTAGTAACGGCGTGGCGCACCGGCCATACCCACAAAGTGCATCGGGAAGAATACACCAAAGCCGCATACCAAGGTAAACCAGAAGTGAACGTAACCGAGTTTAGTATTCATCATGCGGCCGTACATCTTCGGGAACCAGTGGTAAATACCACCCAGCATTCCGAAAATCGCCGACATACCCATTACAATGTGGAAGTGTGCCACTACGAAGTAGGTATCGTGCACGTTTACATCAAGCGCTGAGTCAGCGAGGATGATACCCGTCAAACCACCTGTTACGAATGTTGACACCAGACCAATCGAAAACAACATCGCAGGAGTAAAGCGAATGTTACCTTGATAAAGTGTAGTGATGTAATTGAAAGCCTTCACTGCAGAAGGAATAGCAATCAAAAGTGTAGTAAATACGAATACTGATCCCAAGAAAGGATTCATTCCCGTTACATACATGTGGTGACCCCACACGATGAACGATAGGAAGCCGATTGCCAAAATAGAACCCACCATCGCCTTGTAACCGAAAATTGGCTTACGAGAGTTGGTAGAAATGATTTCGGATGAAATACCCAAAGCAGGGAGAAGTACGATATATACCTCCGGGTGACCCAAGAACCAGAACAAGTGTTGAAACAACAGAGGAGAACCACCCGTAACGTCCAGAGCTTCACCTTGAATGAAAATATCAGACAAATAGAATGCGGTTCCGAAGCTGCGGTCCATCAATAGTAACACTGCTGCCGATACCAGCACGGGGAATGATAATACACCCAGGATAGCTGTTACGAAAAGCGCCCACATAGTCAATGGAAGACGTGTCATCTTCATTCCCTTCGTACGAAGGTTGATGATTGTAACGATGTAATTCAAACCACCCAACAACGAAGATGCAATGAAGAATACCATTGAAATCAGCCAAAGAGTCATTCCTGTTCCAGAGCCCGGCATCGCCTGTGGCAAAGCCGAAAGCGGAGGATAGATCGTCCAACCACCACTGGCTGCTCCGCCTTCTACAAAAAGAGAGGCCACCATGATGAGGCTCGACAATAAGAAAAACCAATATGACAACATGTTCAGGAAACCACTGGCCATATCACGCGCTCCTACCTGCAATGGAATAAGCAAATTCGCGAACGTTCCAGACAAACCGCCTGTCAATACGAAAAACACCATGATAGTACCGTGTATAGTTACCATCGCTAGGTAGGCGTTCTTGTCTAACAATCCATCCGGAGCCCACTTATCGCCTAGGAAGAAGTTCAAAATTTGAAACTTCTCACCGGGCCAACCAAGTTGTAGACGGAAGAAAATGGAAAGCATTACCGCAATCACACCCATGACAATGGCTGTGATGAGGAACTGCTTAGAAATCATCTTATGGTCTTGCGAGAAGATGTATTTCGAAACCCATGATTCTTCGTGGTGATGTGCGTGCCCGTGATCGTGGCTGTGATCATGAGCGGTGTGTTCTGCATTTCCCATCGTTCTTTAACTTTAAATTTTATCTCTTGTTTAACGAGTCATCTTTAAACTAGCCTTAGCTGCAGGCATCATAGCGTTTTTGGTAGTGTCGGCAGGAGCTTCTGTTCCCTCTGCTGGCGCAGCTTCCGTTGCAGGCTCACCGGCGAACGTCTTCTGCTTTTCCATCCATGCAAGATATTCTTCCTGAGATTCAACAACAATCTTCATCTGCATGTTAAAGTGTGCGTTTCCACATACTTTGTTGCAAAGTAGAATGTAATCAAACTTATCATCGCCCAACTTACCACGCATTTCCTTTGTCGTAATAGTTGGCGTCATTTTGAAGCGCGTTGGCACCCCTGGCACCGTGTTCATCTGAGCGCGGAAGTGAGGCATATAAGCCGAGTGAATCACATCCTGTGAGCGGAATACAAACTCCACCTCCTTTCCAATCGGAATATGCATTTCGCCTTTCACAATGTTATCATCAGCACCGGTTTCCCAGTTGCTCTTTCCGCTTGGTTCCTTAAACTCACCTAGGTCAAGAATTCGCTGTTTGTGGCGCTCCAAACGGTAGATTTTATCCTGCAATGTTTCCACGTAGCTCTCAGGCATTACAGGAAGCTTTTCGTTTTCCTCCAGCTGTGTCTTCAGATCTTCGATGTTCTTGTCGAGCTCTTCAATTTTCGCAGCAATCAATTCTTTTGAAACAAGACCCATCTCATTCGCAGAACTGATGAGGTTGTAATTAGCCGCGCCAAACTCCCCATCAGCCCCCGGATATCGGGCAATCCAGCCAAACTGTTTAGAATACAGCTCAATCTGCAATGCGTCCTTCGATGCCGGTCCTGTAATCTTGTTCCATGTAATCAAACCGAATACAATAATGAAGGCCATAGCTACGCCGGGAATCAAAGTCCAAACCATCTCCAGACGGTTGTCGTGAGCAAAGAAGCGAGCCTTGCGATCCTTCTTATATTGATACTTCCAAGCCACCAAGAAAAGCATCGCATTCATGATGAAAAACATCACTGTAATCATCCAAATGTTTACACTCATCAACCAATCGACATCCTTTCCGTGCTCTGAAGCCGGCTCAGGCAGATAGTCGCCATAACGGCCATACAAATACAAGGTGGAGATAAAAAATATAAGCATCCACACCACCATCAAATTAGCATTGAGCTTGTTGTCGGCCGGTGAAATATCTTCTTCCTTCGATTTACGCAATGCACGCGTAAATTCATAGACTTTGGTCAATTGTACAATCGCGATGATCGCTAAAACAATTACCAGAATGATCAGTAGTTTCATTTCTCTTCGTATTTACTCCTGTTCTCTAAAACAACAATTTCTTATATCGAATGGTTCTCACTTTCGTTCAGATACGGGTGATTAACCGGAACCAGCGGTGCTTTGCTCAGGGCCTTCATCACAACGCTTACAAATAAACCAAGGAATCCGATAAACATTCCAATTTCAAACCACCAAGCAAATGTGATGTGGTGGCCATGCTCACCCAATCCCCACTCAAGGTGTCCGTGGACAGTACCTGGAATAACGGCCATATACAAATCGAGGAAGTGTGTTATGAAAATAATAATGCCCACACGTACCAAATACTTCGGATTACGCTTCGCATCGCGAGATGTAAGTGTGTAAAATGGAATGGCAAAGTTGCAGAAGAAAATTGCCCACATTCCAATCATATAGTGATCGTAACGCTCCTTGAAATAGGTAACTTCTTCAGGAATGTTCGAATACCATATCAGCATGTATTGGCAGAACCACAAATAGCTCCACAACATGCTTACTGCAAACACCCACTTACCCATATCATGGATATGAGAACTGTTTACATTAGGCATGTAACCCTTGCTTTTCAACCATATCAATAACAAGGTTGCGAAAATCATGGTGGTTACCCACATGCCCGAGAAGATGTACCAGCCATACATAGTAGAGAACCAGTGCACGTCAATACTCATCAACCAATCCCAAGCGATGGTGCTTGAGAACACTGCGAAGAACACCAAAAACAATGCGCTACGCTTGTACTGCTTCAGATGGAGCTCTAAGCTAGGTGCGGCATCTTCCTGCAAAGACCATTTGCGGAAAAGACGCGCGAACACAACAAAAACAACCGCATAGATTACAAAACGCAACCAGAAAAACCAGCTCGATAAAAAAGGCATCTTGTTGGCGATTAGCTTATCGTAAGAAGGGCTGTTAGGATCTACGACTTCAGGATCCATCCAATGGTACAAGTGGTTAACATGCAACTGAGCAGCGAGCAACACCACGAATACAACACCTAAGCCGATTGGCACATAGGCCCACATCGCCTCGAAAATGCGCTTAAGCTGAGCTGTCCAAGCAACCTCAGCAGCGTATTGAACCGCATAGAAAAACATCGCTCCAATAGAAAGCGCAAAAAAGAAGAATCCACAGATGAGCAAATTCGCCCACCAGTACTGATGATGATCTGTTTTATCGAAAAACCAACCTGCAATTGCTGCAATTGCTCCGATTACCATAAAAATGGTTGACCACTTCTTGGTGGATGCCGGAATTTCAAAATGTGTCGTTGCTTGTGCCATAATAATAGGTAGGGCAGTAGTTTCTTGGTTATTTGGTGGTTTTGGTAGAGTCGGCAGGCGCCGCAGCAGCAGCTTTCGTTACCAACATATCGTTTGCATCAAACTCCGGCTCTGTAATTCCCTGCTGAAGGAGCTTTACGTACTCGATGATCTGCCAACGCTCCAACTGCGTTAGCTGTGAAGCGTGCTGGCCCATCAGACCTTTACCATATGTAATCGAATGAAACATCTTGCCCTCAGGAAGATCTTTCAGTTTTCCTGCGTAGTCCGGAATACCTTGAATGTGACCATTCTTGGAAATAGCTCCGTTACCTCCGCCGTTTTCACCGTGGCAATGGGTACACATGTAGGTGTAGATTTCCTTTCCACGCAACACATTCTTCTTGGTTGGTTTCATTGGGCTCTTTACCTCCGTTGCTGCGCGCTCATAATCCTCTGGTGTATTGTTGAGGGCGTAGGGCATTACGTAGGCCATCATTTCAGGCTTCACGTAGGGAATAGTATTCGGAGCCGGAACTCTAGACTGAACAGCAACCAATCCGGCAGCATCTTTCATGTCCTGGGTCCAGTCCATGGTCTTGTTAGTACCATAATCTACATAAGCCTCAAGCGCAGGTGAGCGATACATGTCTGGCATGTATTCCACACCGGGCGAATTGGGGTCTTGCTTGCACGAAGAGAGTGCAAAAACAGCCACGCAGGCAATGCCAAAAAAGGTGGTGGTGTGCTTCATCTCAATAGTCCTTTATGCTAAGTTCAAATACATCCGTTGCGCGAATCTTCGCTTCAAGATCCTGCGCTGATACGTGATTATCTTCTGTTGTGATTTCCATCACAAACTTGTCGTCTGTTGTACGTGGGTCAGGATTGTCGGCAGGCATGCCGGGCAATGTTCCGTTGCGCAACAAGTAGGTTAGCACCATTCCATGCGCTCCGCAGAATACCGAAAACTCAAACATCACGGGAACAAATGCAGGTGCATTTTCAATCCAGGTGAAATTTGGCTTACCACCAATGTTCCAGTCCCAGTCGCTTACCATGAAGTACCACGTTCCCAGAATAGAAAGTGCAGTACCTGTGCATGCGTACATGAAAGAGGCAATTGCCAAACGAGTGCGCTTAACTCCAATGATGGGATCCAAACCGTGAACAGGGAAAGGAGAAAATACTTCCTTCACTCGAATGCCTTGTGCAACGAGGGCACGAGCAGCGTCCAGCAGCTTCTGGTCGTCGTCGTACATCACGTGAAATACTTTATTTGCCATAGTGCTTAAAGCGTTGTTGCTTAGTGTTTGTTGTCGTTTTTATAGCTCTCGCCTGATGTCTTCAAAATCGTCTTCAATTCGTTGAGTGCAAGCACAGGGAAATAACGAGCGAACAACAAGAAGAGAGTGAAGAAGATGCCGATGGTACCGATGAACATACCAATATCGATGAAGCTCGCCTTGAACTCACCCCATGCAGCAGGCAAGTAGTCGCGGTGAATCGAGGTAACGATGATTACGAATCGCTCGAACCACATACCGATGTTTACGATAATCGACATCACGAAAGTGAACACCAGGTTAGTGCGGAGTTTCTTAAACCAGAAAAGCTGCGGTGAAATAACGTTGCACGTCATCATACTCCAGTATGACCAAGCCAAAGGACCGGAGAAACGGTTGATGAAAGCATAGCTTTCATATTGTACACCACTGTAGTCAGAGATGAAAAGCTCTGTCAAATAAGCAACACCCACGATAGAACCCGTTACAATGATTACAATATTCATGTACTCGATGTGCTTCAAGTGAATGTATGCCTCAAGCTTCATGGTTTTACGCATAATGAGCAACAGGGTCTGTACCATTGCGAAGCCAGAGAAAATCGCACCCGATACGAAGTAAGGCGGGAAGATGGTGGTGTGCCATCCCGGAACGATCGACGTAGCAAAGTCCATAGATACAATCGAGTGAACCGAGAAAACAAGTGGTGTGGCGATACCTGCCAACACAAGTGAGATCTCTTCAAAACGTGTCCAGTGCTTAGCGCGACCCGACCATCCGAAACTCAAAATGCTGTAGAACTTCTTCATCCAAGGCTTGCTAACACGATCGCGAATAGTAGCAAAATCAGGAATAAGACCTATGTACCAGAATACCAGTGAAACTGAGAAGTAAGTCGAGATTGCGAATACGTCCCACATCAACGCCGAGTTGAAGTTGGGCCATAATGAACCGAATTGGTTTGGCAAAGGCAGCGTCCAATAGGCCATCCAAACACGTCCCATGTGAAACACAGGGAAAACGGCCGCCATCATTACCGCGAAAATCGTCATAGCTTCTGCCGAGCGGTTAATCGCCATACGCCAGCGCTGACGGAACAACAACAGTACAGCAGAAATGAGCGTTCCGGCGTGACCGATACCTACCCACCATACGAAGTTGGTAATATCCCAAGCCCATCCCACAGTTTTATTGAGTCCCCATGACCCGATACCTACACCCACCAGGTAACTAATAACACCAACTCCATACAACGCTACAATCAGTGCGATGGTGAAGGCAATCTTCCATTGCTTCGGCGCAGGGCCTTCAATAGGAGCAACAATATCGTTGGTAATATCATGGTAGGTCTTGTGACCCAGGATCAACGGCTTTCTTATGTTGGATTCTTTGAACATCTCGGTTGGTTTCTTAAAGGTTTAAGCTTCGTTTGCTTCGATGTTACGCACTTTCGTCATGTAGTAAATGTTGGGTTGAATTCCCACTTCTTCAAGTGCATGATATGAACGCACGTTGCTCGCGCGAGTGGCGTTCTTCGAAGAGGTGTCATTCAAATCACCAAATACAATTGCGTTGGTTGGACAAGCCTCAGAACATGCTGTCTGAATCATGCCATCGAGCACTGTAGTACCGTTTCGCTTCGCTTCAGTCTTACCGGCTTGAATACGCTGCTGACACATACTGCACTTCTCCATTACACCGCGCGTGCGAACCGTAACATCCGGATTCAACACCATACGCAACGTATCATCCTGAGCAGGATTAACCATAGCGAACTTGTCGTTCGTCACATAGTTAAACCAATTGAAACGACGTACCTTGTATGGACAGTTGTTAGCGCAATAACGAGTACCAATGCAACGGTTGTAAGCCATGTTGTTCAAGCCTTCATTGCTGTGAACTGTGGCAGCCACCGGACAAACAGTTTCACACGGAGCATGATTACAGTGCTGACACATCATCGGCATGTGAACCGTGCGTGGATTCTCTTCAGGGCTTTCCATCTCTCGGTAAGCACCAATCGTTCCTTTGCCTGTCGCTTCCTTCGTATTAGCCAGAGTATCTGCAATATCAATCGTCTGGTGTTCTGAAGAGAAGTAACGGTCAATACGCATCCAGTGCATATCGCGGTGACGCAACACCTCGTCTTTACCTACTACAGGAACGTTATTCTCTGTGTGACAAGCGGTGATACAAGCGCCACAACCTAGGCAAGAACTAAGGTCAATGGTCATACCCCAACGGTGACCAACACCTTCTACAGGGTGATCGCGCCACAAGTCAACTTCACGAATCCCTTGACGGTCATTCACGTCAATTTTGCCATCCTTATTTACATCCTCATGAATAGGAAGTGTAACAGCAAGATTATAAGAAGCATCCCCACGCTTGGCATCCTTTTCAGCCAGGTAGGTAGCAATAACAGTTTCTTTGATAACAGAGTCGCGACCCATTACGGTTGCGTGCATCTGTGTTGTTGCGATGGCATATGTCCCGGGAGCTGAAACAACGCTTACATCGCTGCTGTTGTAAGAAGCGTGTCCTGCATTCATAGCAACAAGTGGATAAGCGTTGCCGCCGATGGTCTGGCGCTTATCGCCTTCCATCAAATGGACACCCGCCTTTCCGGTTTGGTAGGCAGCTTTTCCAATTTCTTCATTACCGGCGCCACGTCCATAACCAAGGGCAATACCCA
>Ga0315903_10008801_pt1 | contig 12343 bp, 14 predicted proteins | sample LakEriMetagenome_7_FD_203524 | JGI IMG/M metagenome (GOLD analysis project Ga0315903, IMG submission 203524) | Freshwater fungal communities from buoy surface, Lake Erie, Ohio, United States - Buoy 2 MA119 | ecosystem: Environmental > Aquatic > Freshwater > Lake | place: USA: Lake Erie, Ohio...
GTTGCTCAATTTAATTCACCTAGCTTAAGGATTTCAAAATAGAGTTTTTTGACCGATTACTAAATACAATGTCATAAACATCTAGAGTCTTTCTAGCTGTCATCTCCCAGCCGAAGTGGCTGGCATGTTCAATTGCTCCCATAGATAAGAGCAACCGGCGTTGGGGTTCAGCAATTAATCTTGAGATTACAGCAGACCAAGCTTTTGGATCATGGCCATCTACTAATGAGCCAGAGATGCCATCTGAGACCGCTGTTCTTAGTCCACCGATTGCTGTTGCAACCACAGGCGTGCCACAAGCTTGGGCTTCAAGGGCTACCAAGCCAAATGACTCACTATAACTTGGTACACAAACTAAATCGCTTGCACGATACCAATCTGGAAGAACGGTGCGTGATACTGGGTCTACAAAATGTGTTACATCTTCAACATTCAAAAACTTAGCGAGTGACTTCAACTTTTCTAACTCCTGTTTATGACCAGATGCACCGCCCATAACCACCACTGCAAGCTTTGCTCGAAGATATGGTGAGTGAGAAACCATCTCTGCTGCTGCCTTGATTAATACATCAGGACCCTTATGAGGTTGGATTCTGCCCACGAAAGTAAGCAAGATCGTATCTGGTGCAATATTTAATCGCTCACGAGATGCCGCTTTACCATCGGCGGGTGAAAAATTCTGCAGATCAACACCAGGGGCAGCAACAAAGACTCGATCTGGGCAAGCATCATAAAGTGAGACCAAAGATGCAGCTTCAGCATCTGTGTTTGCAATTAAAGCCGTTGCCGCCTTTACTACCTGCTCTTCACCAATTGCCCTCACGTGTGGCTCTGGCTTTTCACCATCTGCTAAATTCAAATTCTTAACTTTTGCAGTGGTGTGCATGGTATGAATTAATGGAGTCCCTGTTGCCTCACTTACCACCCAACCTAATTGGCCTGAGATCCAGTAATGAGAGTGAAGAAGAGAGTAATAACTCTTAGGTAATTGTTTCTGATAATTCATAAAAGCACTAGTTAGTGCTCCTAATTGGCTGGGCAGTTCTTCTTTTGATAAACCGCCAAAGGGTCCAGCTACTAAATTCTTAACACTGACGCCCTCTGCAATCTCAATTGTCTCTGGCAGATTTGGTTTATTTGCTCTAGTGAAAATATCTACCGCAACCCCTGCTTGGGCCATCTTCTTAGCAGTTTCCACTACATAAACATTCATCCCACCGGCATCGCCTGTGCCTGCTTGATCAAGGGGTGAGGTGTGAACCATCAAGGTCGCAATCTTTGAGGAGCGTGGGGATTTCATAATCTCAATTCTAACTTAAGTTAAGTACTTTAAATATTGGCGATTAGCTCACCAATGAAGCTTGCGCCGCCATAGATCTTTACGCTTTCATCAGGCATCTGAACTCCCCACCTTTTAAAAATCTCCATAGTGATTGGCGCGACTGGTCGCCATGAGCCATCGATAATCTTTATTGCAATCACTCTGCCATCACGTAACGCACATACCTGCACACCCTCTGCTCCCTCTTTCATAAACAAGCCAGGCACAGCCTGCATCATTCGGGTGGTTAATCGACCTTCTCCTGCCACTAACTCTGGGTATTTTGTGCATGCTAAAACTATTTGCTGATAAAGCTCATCTTTAGATTTAACTAAATTTGAAATAGCTTTTGCTAATCCAATTAAAGAGATGGCAAATAATGGCGCCCCGCAGCCATCCACACTTGTTGCACTCACCTTTTCACCAGATAACTCTTCAATCTCATGCTTAATTGCTAACTGAAGTGGATGATCTAGATCTAGGTAGGTTTTCATATCCCAGCCATTTTGCTGGCAAGTAATAAGCATCCCGGCATGTTTACCGCTGCAGTTTTGGGCTAACTGGCTTGCAGGTTTATCACCCCAGGCAATTTTTTCTTTCTCTCCCAAGGGTTTATCAACAGCGTTTTTAAGTTGTGAGATTGAAATATCTCGGACGGTGAGCATCCTGGTTACTAAATCTATATGTGATTGAGAGCCCGAGTGTGAGGCACAAATAATTGCCAACTCATCTGCATCAACCTTAAGCCCTGCCTTAAGCATTGCAGCTGCTTGTAATGACTTAATCGCACTCCGTGGATAGATTGGTAACTCCGGCGAGCCTTTAGATAAATAGGTTGAGCCATCTGCATTCAAAACTATCAAGTGCCCTAAATGGAGGGACTCAACCAAATCACCCCGCGTTACCTTGGCTAAAACCTCTCCTGCAAATTTTTCGTTAATTGTCAGATTGTCTTTCAAGTGAAGACCAAAGATGTGCTTGCAAGGTTTGACCTTGCGCTGCCATATCGTAGGAGGTAAATAATTCACCCTCGACTAATCCATACAACCTAGAGCCAGCTGTAACTATTTTTGCAGAAGGCGATGAGTAACCCTGATCCATCTCAAGTTGAATCTTGGCACCCTTAACAACACCAACCCAACCTTCGGCAATTCCGGTGTTGTGGGCGAGTAATACTTCAAGCACATTGTTATCTTTGACCCGCCAAAAACCAACCTCAGAGGCAGCTGGTCTAACAATCTCATCATTATCATCAATAATCCAAGAGCGGGAGAAGTAATTTAAGAAAGCCCTACCATCATGATTAAAAGAGACCTCTTGGGCAAATTGAAAGCCAGGAATATTTGGGTACTCGCCACGACCTTTTCCACGCCAAGTGCCAATTAACCAGGCAAGTGGCACCAAATCTGAATGCAGATTTTCTGGAATAGTGAATACCATATTAGTAATTGTTTCCATTCTCTAATTCATTAATAGTATTCCTCCATTTTTTAAGTCCCCAATAAATTAAAAAAGTTGAGAGCAAAAGGGATGCAAGAATAAGCAAAAAGGTGGTTAATAACTCCATTGGGTAAGCCTATCTATGGTTCAATTACTTTTATACCCACGACCCTAATGATTCGGCCCAAACAAATTCTAAGATTTAAGTATTTTAACTAACCTATCAACCCAGCCATCTAATTCGTGTTTAGCTACTGCCAGTTCATATCTTCTTTCGACCTCCAAATTTATATCGCTCTTTGACAGCTTCAAAAGTGCCAAAGTTTCACTATCAAGGGTCAGATCGTCAGAATTATTACTAGCAGACCAAGAGCCAAAAAAATTCAAGTACTCTGTGTTGATTGTAATGGTGGGTAAACCAGAAAAAGTTGCCTCAACTAAAGTTTTATCTAATGAACCTTGAAAACTATGTATAAATCCATCCTTACTTCTTAATAGTTTTGGAAGATTCTCTCTTTGGACATAAGGTGTAAATTTTAACCAAACATTGTATGGCGTTAATGAAAACTTTGCTTTTAAATCTTGTGCATAATTTTTATGAAGATCACTAGATGGCGAGCCAACTATTTCAAGAGTTAACTCTGGATAAGTTTTTCTATATAATTCAACACTTTTAATAATTAGATCAATATTTTTTGAAGGATCTAATCTTCCAATATGAACGAAATTTTTAATAGGATAATTTAGTAACTGTCGTTTTTCAAATTTATTCTTATCAATTGATTGACCAATTGGATAAATTTTCTCTCCCGCCAGTGGGCACGATCCTGGAGTCGATGTGATGATGCCATTAGTCAATAACCTTGTAACTCTTAGATGCAATCCGTTACTAGCATGGGCATACCAAAGATAATGTTTAAGTCTTAAAAGTTTGGTGACTGGAGAAATAAAAAATGAATGTGTTGAGGTCATATGGGAAAATAGAACTGTAAATCTATCATTCCTAATTGTTTGCAGGAACTTCCCTAAAAACCGTAGTAAACTTGAAACTTTCTTGCCTGCTAACCATTCAAAGTTGATAACTTGTACATTATTTGGAACTCTGCAAATACCTTTTTGGCCGGTAAGCACAGTTACGCTATCAAAATGGATTGCCAATTGATTTACCAATTCAATTTGGTGTGAAAATACCTGATTCTCTTCATCCATTGCATAGTTAATTACCAAAAGTTTTGTTGAATTCAAAATTCCCCCTATTCGATCTAATTTTCTGTGCAAGCACTCTGTGTTAAGAGTATAATCGGCCTGCCGATTATCAAGTAGAATAGGCCCACAATGAAATACTTAGTAAGTGGTGCTGCTGGCTTTATTGGTAGCCACTTGTCTCATAAGTTGGCTGCTGAGGGTCATGAAGTAATTGCAATTGATAATTTCTCAGATTACTACGATGTAAAATTAAAGAAGTTAAGGGTAGATAAACTATTAACCCCATTACGTGTTAAAGTTTTAAATGTTGATATAAGCGAAAAGAAAGAAATTGATGAGTTAATTGCAAGTTCTAAACCTCAAGTCGTAATTAATTTAGCGGCTCAAGCAGGGGTTCGGTTGACGACCAATCAAGTACATAAATATGTAAATAGCAATCTTGTAGGCTTTAGCAATATTTTGCAATCAACAGTAAGTAATAAGATTCCTTACTTTCTTTATGCCTCATCCTCAAGTGTGTATGGTGACCATGCGGCTATTCCCTATACGGAACGTGAGCAAAATTTACACCCAAATAGTTTTTATGGAGCTACCAAGCTGGCCAATGAATTACTCACGCCAACTATTGTAAAAAATTCTTCAACGATAGCTAGAGGACTTCGTTTCTTCACTGTTTATGGTCCATGGGGTAGGCCGGATATGGCATACTTTAGAATGATTGCAAATGTAGTATCTGGCTCCGAATTTACCCTATTTGGAGATGGAAGTGTTGAAAGGGATTTCACCTACATCGACGACGCTGTTCATTTAGTCATTGAACTAGGTAAAGAATTGGAAAGCAAAAAGCCAGGATACTCGGATTTAGTTAATATAGGTGGCGGTAGGCCACTATCAATGACTTACCTACTCGAAAACATAAACAAAATATCGAGATCTGAAGTCAAATTCAAGCGCCAACATAGTGACGCGAATGATGCAAAGAAAACTATGTCGGACTCTAAGTATATCCAAACATTAATTGGATATAAACCTGAAACCAGGTTAGAGGATGGAATTAATAAAACTTACCAATGGGCAATGCAATCAGAGATCTCTATCGAACTAAATAATTGGGTTAAATCTGTTCAATGAAAGCTTTATTAATTTCAGGAATATATCGACCTGAAATAGGTGGCCCTGCAACCTACATTCCAAAATTAGCTTCAAGATTGACAGAACTTGGTGTTGAAGTTGAAGTTATAACTTTGAAGAATTCAAATTCAGCTAAATTTAATGAGTCATGGAACATGAACTATATAATAAGAGATCAAAATATTTTAAAAAGAATTGTTAAGACGTCACTTGTCATAAGAGTGCTTGCAAAAAAATCAAATTATATTTTTGCTAATGGACTTTTTCACGAAACTGCTATTGGATTATTTATGTTAAGAAAAAAATCTATTGCAAAGGTTGTTGGTGATCCAGTATTTGAAAGAGCAAGTAATAAAGATAAGACAACTCTTACGAGAAGTGACTTCAATAAGACTAAACTTCCGTTCGTTTTGAAAATACAAAGGGGTTTCCTGCATTGGAGCCTTAATCAATTCTCTACCCTAACTTGCCCGAGCCTTGAATTAAAAAATTTGATTAGTAATTGGGGTATCAATAAACCCATTGTAATTATTCCAAACGGGGTCGCTGCAGTAGAGGAAACAGAAGTAAATAAAGAATTTGATGTTGTAACAGTGTCACGATTGATTAAATTAAAAAATATAGATAAGTTAATTATTGCTTGCACTAACACTAAATCAAAACTAGCAATTATCGGAAGTGGTCCGGAGGAAATCTATTTGAAGGGTTTAGCTTTGGATTTGAATGCACCTGTAGAATTTCTAGGCCAGTTGAATGAAATGGACGTTATTAAGATACTCCGTAAATCAAAAATGTTTGCACTTTTATCTGATTACGAAGGTCATTCCTTGGCACTATTGCAATCAATGGCTTGTGGAATTCCAGCAATTGTTTCGGATGTAAAAGGAAATATAGATGTGATAACCGATAAAGTGGAAGGACTTGTAGTAAATGTAAATAACCAAGCTGAAATAGAAAGTGCAATAAAAAAATTATCGAACTCCCCGGATTTATTAATGAAATATGGGACTGCTGGAAAACTTAAGTCAAAAAATGTTTATGATCTTGAGAACCAAATTGATAAGGTTATCCACCTAATGAAACTAAATTCTAATGAGTAAGTCTTGCGTAGTTATACTTGACCCGAGAGGAGCAATCTATGGAGGTGGTCGAGATGTAATTTTTCGTCACGCGACATACGCCCAATACTTATCTAAGAACATAGATTTTACCAATCTATTTCTCATAATATGTACTGCAGGTAAGGATAAAAAAAGTATTTTTCTAAAAAATAATTTTAGTATTGAGATAATATCTGAGCCAACTTTTAACTCAATTAAATTTGCAAAAAGAGCAGCAAATTTTGCTAAGTCGAAAGATTTGTCTATAAAGCTGTTGAGCGTTGGAGATCCTTGGGAAAGTTTTTGGTCTGCTTACTTCTTTAATAAGTTTTATCATAAAAATGTGCCTATCCAAATACAATTACATGGCGATATTGCAAACCCAGTCTGGAAAAGAATAAATATTAAAAACAGAGCTAGATTTAATCTCGCAAAATTGTCATTGGGTAAAGCAAGTGGAATTAGAGCAGTTAGTAATAATCAGGCACTCAAAGTTGCCAAGATTTTTAAAATTAAAAAAACTGCGATCTCAGTAATCCCTGTTCCAATTACTAATCTTGAACTAAAATCGAATGTTGCGTCCAAAAGGCCAGTGACTTTGGGGTTCGTTGGTCGGATTCATGTAGATAGAGGAATTTATACCTTTGTTCAGCTTATTAAGTCACTTGCTATAGTTAGAGATGACTTTACTGTTTTAATCGCGGGTGGTGGACCTGCTAAAAGTAGATTTCTAGAAGAAATTAAACAACTACTTCCAAATTCAAAGATTAGATTCTTGGGACACTTATCTGAAAAAGAATTAAAAAAAGTCTGGCGAGAGATAGGTGTTTTAGTCTCCACAGCTCCTGCTGAGTCATACGGCAGATCGATGAGACAGGCACTCGTTGCTGGTGTTCCTATTTGGGCAATTAATTCGAGTGGGGTAGAGGATTTGATTTCAAGGTTCGGTAAAAATGCTGTACGAATACTAGATCTGACAAAAAGCCATTCTGAGTTAAGTTTGGAGTTAGATCAACTCATCAAGAGTAAGGTTTCACAGAAATTTAGAAAACAGTTTATAAAAGACAACGCAACCTACGCTGAGCTCTTGGCTAAATCTTGGATTGATTTAATCAATAAGCAACAGTAAAGTAAGATGAAAGCCTTAATTAGAGGTCATCTCTTCATAAATACTTGCTGGAACATTTCCTGCTAAGAGTTTAGCGTCGTGTTGAATGTTCCGCTTTATAACACCGAGTGAAATCGGGCCCAACTCAAAGTGGCGAGCAACCGTTCCGATATAGCCAATTTCTTTACCATCAATAGTGATTTTTGCGCCATGTTCAGGTAGGTCAACCATCGAGCCATCTAAATGAAGTATCACAAGTTTTCTAGGAGGTTGTCCTAGGTTAAAAACCTTAGCAACTGTCTCTTGCCCTCGATAGCACCCTTTATTCATATGAACTGCCTTATTTATAAAACCTAATTCATTTGGAATAGATTTATGATCTGTTTCAAATAACAATCTAGCTCTGCCCTGTGCAACCCGCTCTGCCTCTAACGCCCACATGCCGATTTGGGTATGGGTTTTGCTAAATGCATCAGTTAAATCTTTTAACTCACCCCTTGGAACCAAAGCATAAGGACCACCCAATAAATCAGATTTACCAGGTGCTCGTAGCACTGCGTAATAATCTGATTGATCTTTAACCTCAACCTCTAACATAAATTTCATCTTGTTTAGGTAATCTAAAATTTCATTTGTTCGAGAGTTTTCAGTGTGTAACCAGGTAGTACTACCATCATCAACCAAAAAGAGTTGATCAATTACATGTCCTTGCACATCAAGGATTAGAGCTTCAACCCACTTACCAGCCTCTAGTTTTTCTACATGCTGGGTAGTTAATGCATGCAGCCAGGTAAGGCGATCCTTACCAGATATTGAGATAACTCCCCGGTGAGATAGATCTGCCCATGCATTTGCCGCAGCCAATGCTTTTTGCTCCTGATTTGGCTCTCCAAAGTGCCAAATAGCACCCTTATCAGGACCTGACTCAACTAGAACAGCGCTCATCACTTGCCTGATTTATTAGTGCACTTACCACATAACCCATAAACAGCAAAGTGTGTTACATCAGTCTTAAATCCGTAATCATCAGCCAAGGTGTTAACAAAATTTGCTGCTGTCTCAATTGGCGCATCCCCGATTGATTCACACTCAGAACAAACAAGGTGCAGGTGGGTTAACTCCTCTGCTGCATGATATGTCGCACCGCCATGGCCTAAATGAGTATGCAGCACTAAACCAACATTTTCTAATGTTTCAAGGTTTCGGTAAACAGTTGAAAGATTTATTCCAGGGTGTGTTGCACGAACCTTCTCTGCAACCTCCTCCGGTGTGGCATGACCTAACTGCCTAACTGCTTGCAGCACTAACTCACGTTGTGGAGTAAGGCGAAGCCCTTTTTCCCGCAGCTCATTTGGTTTAGCCATGGGATAAGTCTAACTGGCAATCTTTGGCCACCTAATTGCGAGAGGTTATGCGAGATTTCACCCGAAAGAGGATTAAGTAAAACTGGCAACCTAAGCAAAGGCCAAAGGCAGCATTTAAAAAGGCAGCCCCTAGGGCAAAGCTAGTTGCAATTAGAAACACAGATGTGTTTCCAGTTAAGCCACCAAGTAGTGCAGTTGCAGCAAAGAGTGCGCCAATTAATTGGGCAAATCTTGGAGCTGCCTCATTCTCACTTGGTACTGGCCCAGAAAGCCGTGGCTGAATTAAATTGCGATAGATAAAACCATAGAAGGATCTTCGAAGCCCAAATAAAACAGCTGATAAAAAGACTGCAAATTGAAATCCAATAATTAAATTGGACTCCGTAACCAGTGCTACTGATAAAACTAAGGTTGTAATTGCTGCTGTATATCTTGGGCCCCTGGCATCGATTAAACGCTCAGGTTTTGCTTGAGTAATACTTGACACTTTTTTCTCCTTTGTTAGATAAATGAAATTAATTTTATAAAAGCAAAAAACAAATTAACTATTTATCCAACAGATACAACCCTTATTGCGGGCAAAGTCAATTACGCGCCGCTTTGTGAAGTAAACAGGTTGTATGAAGAACATGAGTAGATTTTATAATATTTATTTGATTACTTCTTGCAAAGTGTTTGCACAAAACCGCTAGATGGCTTTGATCGCCTTGATAAGTTGATCACGTTTTGGCGCACCCTTTGCCCTGGCAATCTCAAACCCTTTGCTATCTAAAAATATGGTGGTTGGGGTGGAGCGAATATCAACCCTTCGTACTAACTCAAGATTAGATTCAGCATCAACTTCAACATAGGCGATATCTTTAAAATTTTTAACTACATCTTTAACAATTGCTTTTGCAGTTCGGCACTGTGAGCAGAAGGTTGTTGAAAATTGCAGGATGGTAAGACGGCTGCCATATTTGTCACCAAATTCATCCTCTGAGATTTTTACCCTTGTTGCTCTTTTTATTACACCCTTTTTAGCGCGAAGCAGCAGCCCAATTACTGAAGTGAGTGAGATCAGTAAAAGAAGTGGCAACAAACTTTCCATAGCGGTATTCTTGCACTCTTATGGCACGCCTTCTTCTACTTACAAACTCAAGCGGTGCTAGCGTTGATGTGATGCCATCCCTTGGCTTACTGCAGCATGATGTGAAGATCTTGCCTATTGAGGCCTCAGTATTAGTTGAACCACCTGTGGTTGATTGTTTACTAATTGACGCCCGTCGCGACCTACCATCTGCTAAATCATTTACCAAGTTGATTACCTCAACTGGGGTAGATGTTCCGATCGTAGTGATAACAACTGAAGGGGGCCTTTCTGCAATAAATGCAGATTGGGGAATTGATGATGTAATTCTTGATACGGCAGGGCCAGCTGAGGTGGATGCTCGAATTCGGATTGTGATTGGCCAGACCGCTATTGCGCAATTGGCAAGTAATCCATCCGCTGGTGAGATAAGAAGTGGTGAGGTAATAATTGATGAGTCCACATACACAGCCAAGATAAAGGGACGAGTTCTTGATCTAACCTTTAAAGAGTTTGAGTTACTTAAGTACCTAGCCCAACACCCAGGCAGGGTGTTCACAAGATCGCAATTACTACAAGAGATCTGGGGATATGACTACTTTGGTGGAACTAGAACGGTTGATGTTCACATCAGAAGACTTCGTTCAAAGTTAGGGCCTGAGTTTGAGGCAATAATTGGAACAGTGCGAAATGTTGGCTATCGCTTTTCAGTACAAAACAATCAAACAACAGCTGATATTAATTAACACATCCCTTGCAGCACTTAAATCACCTCTCTAAATCCCAACAAGAAAGTGTTTTATCCCTAATTAAGGCTGCTCATGATTTTGATGGCACACCTGCCATCGCAGAGCATGTGCTGCTTCATCTTCGCCATGGTGGTGATAAATCAGATTCACACTTAGTAATTGAGGAAAACAAAGAAGTAATTGCCTACGCCCACCTTGATACAACAGATCTTGTAGCAGGCCCAAGTGTTGAAGCGGTTGTTCACCCACAACATAGAGGCAAAGGTTTGGGATCTCTGATATTAAAAGAGGCTATAAAAATATGTGGTGATAGGACTCGAATCTGGTCACATGGTGATCTGCCGGCGGCAAAAGCTATTGCTGCATCGCTAAAGCTTGAACGTGTGTGGTCAAATCTTTTAATGAGTAAATCACTTGGTGAAATTCAACCTGTACCCTCCAAATACCCAATCCGAACATTTATCCCATCATTTGATAATCAAGCATTTCTTGCTTTAAACAACAACGTCTTTGCTGATTACCCAGATCAAGGCGGGTGGAGTGAGGATGATTTAAAGGTCAGGCTTAATGAATCTTGGTTTGATGATAAAGGCTTTTTTGTAGCAGAGGATAAGGATGAATTGATTGGTTTTTGTTGGACCAAAATACATGGCGCTCATACCCATTCACACAACGGTTCAGATGATGACCATGGCCATGAGGCACTTGGTGAGATCTATATTTTAGCAGTTAACCCAGATTATAAAGGGCAAGGAATAGGACGAGATTTAACTATTACCGGTCTTAATTACTTAAGGTATCAAGGATTAAACAATGTGATGTTATATGTTGGAGTTGAAAATAAGCCAGCATTTAATCTCTACAAGTCACTTAGCTTTAATGAATTTGGCAGTGATGTTATGTATAGAGTGGGTAAGTAGATATCCACAGATTTTATCTTTATTAAATTTGTAACGCCAAAAACTTCTACCATCTACGTGCTACCTATGTAGCTCAACTGGATAGAGCGATCTTTTAACGAAGGATCAGAGAAAGTGTATCAAGAGTTATTCTTTGCTTAAGTCAAAAATCTTCACTGAATGTAATCAAGCACTCAATATAACCCTCGCCTTGGATCTTTAAGTTTTGAGCATCAGGGGGTGCGGTTACTGGTTCAATACAAATACCATCCTCATTTTGATCATATATATGCCAATAAGGGGTATCACTTTCTACCGTTACCCGTGCCGCCCCTGGCCAGATAATCTCAGGAGTTTCTAAAATCTCAACAAATGTGTCATCCCAAGGTGGAGTAGATGGTGTTATTAACTCACCAGTTGGTATCTGATCACTTGATCTTTTAAACATTTTCTTGGCTTTAAATGATAACTCTGCTGAATCACCTTTGCCTATCTCACGGGTAAACCAAGGGTGAAAACCTAGAGTTACCGGCAACTCACTTCCATTTGCTTCATACTCAAGTGACCAGCGAATTGCATTATCTAAGATCTCATAACTTTGCGTAACTGTTGCACCATCATATGGAGATGGAAGTTCTAGAAACTGTCGTCCCCCTCCTAAATCCTCCCAAGAGGAAAGTACTGCTTGGCCATTTAAAGCATGTGGTGGATCAAAGTTTGTTGGCAGTTGATACTCATTACCCTTTAAATCTCTAACAACACCGTTTTTTACTCTGCCAGCAAAGGGTGCCATGGCAAACCAGCCCCAAGTTAAATCCTGTCCTCTGAAGGGCACCACAAATTGCATATCCCGCCATTGCACAGATGCAAGACGTGCTCCTTGATCTAAATCAATTGCTATTGAGATTTGATCTGAATCAATATTTAGCAATTACTCAAGCTCCTCACTCGTTGGT
>Ga0315903_10008802_pt1 | contig 12343 bp, 16 predicted proteins | sample LakEriMetagenome_7_FD_203524 | JGI IMG/M metagenome (GOLD analysis project Ga0315903, IMG submission 203524) | Freshwater fungal communities from buoy surface, Lake Erie, Ohio, United States - Buoy 2 MA119 | ecosystem: Environmental > Aquatic > Freshwater > Lake | place: USA: Lake Erie, Ohio...
AAGTGTTATAATGTGTAACACTTTTGAAATAACCTTGACATCCCTCTCTGTTATTCTCAATATGGTGGTCATGATTCCCAAGAACAAGGTGAATGTTTTTACAAACAATTCGGTCCCAAAATTCTTTGATAGACTCAAACCCACCAAAACTCCAATCTCCAAGACAAATTAAAATGTCGTCTTGCATTACGTTCTCATTTATATTATTGACGATTTCCGCATTCATTTTTTCCAATGTTTGGAAATTACGAGTTTGCTCAATCGGAATTGAACCATCTGGCATACGCCAGTTTGTCGTACCACGACATATATTTTTGTGATTGTAGTGTGGGTCAGAAAAAATCCACACATCACCTTTAAAATCTTTGTCTATCTTAATCATACGACAAATGTAATACTTTTTCTTCAAACCAAAAAGGTTTTTCTCTATTTTTCCAAACTGCGAATCCTGATTTTGCTCCCATATAGTAATTTCTATATGATTGAACCACTGATTTTACTTTAAACTCATCAGGCATTGCCTTCGCAGGTTCTGTAAAACCAATATCAGGTATGTTTGGTTTATTAACCAAACACCATTCAATAACATCTTGAGATTTATGTCGTTTACCGTATCGGTAGGTATATTCATTACACAACTCCAAACCTAATTCACACAAATACAGATAATTTGATAACGATTCACGAGACCAAATAGAACAGGGGTGATTTTTGTGTGATAACTTGTACGGTACATGTGCGGTATCATGTGCGGTTACATGATGAACACCGCATAAAAGTTGTGCAGTTTCCAATATCATTTTAACAACATGTTTATCAACATGATATTGAGAACACTTTTTTACATCATAATCAAGGAAAAATATATTCATACGCCAAAGGTACGAATTATTCTGTAATTAAAAAAACTGGATTTTGTTCACCCGCATAAAGACCCAAAATATTGTAGTCATAAAACTCTTCAGATTCAGACCATGTCATTCCGTCTCGTTCACATAAAATAGTTAAAATTTTATGTTTTGAATATAAAATACGACAACCAGAGGACCCAAACTCCTCAACGACACCAAGAATTGCGTCATCTAACCCATCCAATAATATTGCACCTTCGGCAATTTCATCAATATCGTAATCTTTAATATTCATTTTATATTTTTAATTTGGGTGTAAAAAGACGGGAGAGCTTTAATTAGGCGAAAGTAAAGTACCAAGATACTATCAAAAAAATATGAACTCTTCCCGTCTCACACAATTATAAATCTAAGTTTTATTATTGTCAAACAAAAATTGAGTTTTTGTAGGTATTTATAAATAAAAAAATTATGAGAGGATATTTTGGATTAGGTCAATTATCTGCCGCTGAAAAGTCAGATATTTTAAACCAACATAAGAGTTTATACAACGGATATCAAACAATGCAACCGCAGGTATCTAATACACAGCCATTAACGGTATATGACTTTGCTGGTGATAAAGAAGGTTTAGTTGTCAATAATAAAGGTGAAGTTAAAAAATACACCAATATGGGAATCAACGAACAAGTTGAAATTGATGTACTTGGTGGTAAAACTAAAGATGAAGAAAAAAACTTTAAAAACTTAAGAAAAGATAGGACAGAACAAATTGTTATTGACGATGTGATTATTGGTAAAAATAAACTCAAAGAAGTTTGTGACGATTGTGGCGCAATGATTATGGATGGTATGTGTACCGAATGTAATTACGGTCATATGGAAGAATCATACCTTGAAGAAGGTAATATGTGTGAACAATGTGGTGGCACCATGAAAGAAGATGTTTGTGAACAATGTGGTTCAGGAAAAATGGAAGAAGAAACAGGTCATTTAGATGACATTTATAAAGTAAGAGATTTAAACCTTAAAAAAGGTGATTATGATTACGTTGAGGGTGGTGGAAATGATTACGGAACGTTTGAAGGAATGCACAAAAATCTTTATAAAGAACAAGATGATGATGATTTCATGGATTATGAATCATCATATACACAAGATGGTGTTGACGATACGGATAATGAAGATGATGGATTTGAAGATATGAACGCGTCTGAAGTTACCGATGGTGAAATGTATGAAATTGATATTAAAAATTTAGTAAAAGGAAAAAAATACAGATATAAATCACCGTCACATCAGGCTGATGTTGAGTTTGGTGACGAGCATGAATATCGTGATGGAGGTAATATGTATGGGTTTAAAGGTGGTGACACAGGATACTCATTAGGTAAAAAAAGTGTTGAAGATTTCATTAATGATTTAGATGATGAAGATGAAGAACTTTACGAACAAGGATTTACTGGTGGTGGAAATGCTCCTGATACCGATTTAAGTAATATTGAACCAGGTTATGATTTTGAATCTGACGGTCCAGACCAATTTGACTCATCATTTGATGAACTTGAGGTTGAAGACGAGGGAGAAGAACCAGAAACACCTGCGTTTGATTTTGAATCAGGAGGACCAAATAGTGGCTACCCTGTATTTGAGGATGATATGTATAGTTATGACCCTGAAAAAATGTATGAGACAATGGAGTCTGCATGGGCTGATGATGAAGGAGAATTAGACGAACAACCAGATATATCAGGAGTTCAAGGAATTTACGGGGCGATGAAAAAAGCTTATGATTTTGATAGCGAAGGACCTGGCAAAGCTGGACCGTACCAAGAATTTTCTTATGAAAGTGAATTAGACGAAGAAGATGATTTTGAAGAAGTGGATGAGGATTTGAAAGAATCATTCCTTACACAAAAGAACAAAATCTCAGAAATGTTCAATAGAATGAGTAGATATAACTAAAAAAAACCCCTCCTAAAAAGAGGGGTTTTTTTATGGAGTAAAATATAATATTAGAAAAAAAAACTCCTTTATTAAATTAATATTTGACTTTTGGTCTTTTTTAGAATATTTCATTATAAAAAAAGTTTCAATTATGGAAATTAAAGAAATTGTGTCATATTTTTTAAGCTCAGAGTCAAACATCTTGGAAGTATCTTTCAGAACTATTGACGATGAAGATGATGTTCTAAGAACTGATAACATTGATTATTCAGTAACCGAGGAGTACGGGTTTGTTCTTGAGTCAGATACCTTTGGATTTTATGATTCTGAATTTGATGAAGAAGAATTATTTGAGGAAGAGTCTAAAATTGAATTGGATGAAGATGAACTTATTTCGTTTTTAAATGAATATTACGAAATAAATCCAAAATCATTACCAAAGGCTGAACTATATTAAGGACCAACTCTTGTCAAGTATAGTGTCATAACTTGTTTTTCACCAAACTTGCCTTTAAACCATGCCCCCGCACTTTTTAGTTGGAGTGATTCAAACCCATCATCTTCAATTAAAAAAGTTAAAGTTCTTATCGAACCATCTACAGTAACATAATCAAATTGTAAAAAACCACTATTATAAGAATTGTTAGATAATATTCTGTAGAATATTTCATTTGGTGATGAACCATATTGCCAAAGGTCTCTACCAGTAGGATTAACACCCAACTGATTCATTCTAACAGTTGAATAATCAAAATGTAAATAAAACCTATTAACTACAATTGAGTCTATTGGGTCGGGTAATATAGGATTAACATAAGTATCCCCAACAGTATATAGTGAATCACGGGTTGTATTTTGGTCAACATTAGTAATGTCTAATTTTGACACAACATATTTCCCACTCAAAGTTACATCACTTGTCTCAAGAACAAACTTTTCACAAGAAGTTAATAAGAATAAAACTAATATTAGATATATTTTTCCCATACGACAAATATACTAAATTTTTTCCAAATACAAAAATATTTATTACTATGAATTTAGACGTAGATTTTTTAATAGATTTTTTCAATAAGTATTCAGGTAAGGATTCTAAAGAAGAGATGGGAGAACAAGAAGCAGCTACTCCATCATCACCATCATCAGGTGGAGGTGGGAGTGTACCTAAATGGTCAGATTCATATCAAACAAAAAGAGGTAAGGCCAATATGTTAGGTAAGGGTGGAGAAAAATGGGAAACAGGATTAACTAGAGGGGCTGCAAATCAAATTTGGTAATAATAGCATATTTATAATAAAAAAAGATTATGGTACAACCACAATATAGTCCAAAAGAGTCGTTAGAAAGAATAAAGTTGATGATGAATTATGATACATCAAAAACTTTAAACGAAAATAGAGAAATAATAAAAGAAGAATACCATTGGTTATTACCTAATGGAACTATTACCGCGGGTAGTGCTCTTTTAGGTAAAATACCAAAAGGAGCGAGAGCTTTTTCATCCTTAGCGGCCGCTAGAGCTGCCGCGGCAACTTTAAGTACAGGAGGAGCAGCGGCAGGTCTCGGTAGTCTTGGTGCGGCAGCAACAGTTGCATTACCTTGGATTGCAGGGGCTGCGGTAGTTGGAGGTTTAGGATATTGGTTATACGATAGTATTAACAATGGTATGCCAACAGCTGCAAAAGTTGAATCATTTTTAAATTCCTGCTCAACCCAATCTAAAAATTTAAAACAAGTTGCGTCAGATTCACAAATAGTTTCTGCAGCGGAAAAAATTAACGCAGCTATTGAAGGTGTTGGTACTAATGAAGACGATATTAAAAGTGCAATAGAATCTATGGGTAATGTTGCCGACTTATGTGCATTAAAAACAAAATATGATGCAAGATATGGTAGTTTATATGAAGATTTAGATAGTGATATTGATGGTACAGATTGGAAAACATATGTATGGGCTCCAATGCAAACAATTATTGAAAATTCAGCAGAAAAATTAGAAGAAGTTAAACCAATAAAAGGCGGTGGAGGTTCTGGTTCGGGTGGATACAAAGCTTGTAAAGGTACTTATTCAAAGGGATGTATTTCAGATGTGATTAGTACTGTACAATCATGTGTGGGATTAGTTACTGATGGTAAATATGGTCCAAAAACTGATGCTAAGTTAAAAGAATTAGGGTATAGTTCTTTCAGTGACGATGATGTTGACAAAATATGTAATAAACAATTATCTCCAGTATCTCCAGAAACACCTGAAATTGATGGTGAAGAACCAGAAACACCAGCATTTGATTTTGAATCGGGTGGCCCAAATAGTGGATACCCTATTTTTGAGGATGATATGTATGGTTATAACCCTGAAAAAGATTACGAAACAATGGAATCTGCATGGGCTGACGAAGTAGAAGAAGGAGTTAATTCTCCCGCGTATAAAGGTCCTGAAGGATACGATGATTCGTCTGATTCTTATCCTGATGAATTAGATGAACAACCAGATATTTCAGGAGCTCAAGGAATTTACGGGGCAATGAAAAAGGCTTATGATTTTGATAGTGATGGGCCTGGTAAAGCAGGACCATATCAAGAATTCTCTTACGAAAGTGAATTAGACGAAGAAGATGATTTTGAAGAAGTTGATGAAGACATTAGAGAATCTTTCTTAGCTCAGAAAAACAAGATTAACGAAATGTTTAATAGATTTAACAAATATAATTAAAACAAACCCCCTCCTAAAAAGAGGGGTTTTTTTATAATATTACTGAGTTCTTATATATAATTGTGGTCGTATCTTGTTTTTGAAGAAACACCGTACTAAACATTCGTTTAACTTCATTCATTTTATATTGAGATTGAAATCTATGAAGTTCATCTGTATATAAAATTGTTTCAGGAACATAAAGAACATTTCTTGTTGTTTTATCGGTTATTTTTTCACCTATTATTTCATTTAAGTTATTACTAAAATTTATAATTGTTACCGAACTATATTGGTTTTCCAACATTTCTATAGATTCTGGTTCATCTGATTCAACAAGAAATAAATGTTTTTTTGGTAGATATCTACCAATTTGATTGTAAGGTAATAACCTCGCATTGATAGGTAATTCAATCTCACCATTATACTCAACCAACATATATGTGGTCAATGGGTCAATTTTAGTTGGGGGTAATTTATCTTCAATTTGATGTTTAAAATTTTCATCAAGATTAAAATTTGAAAACTTCCATCCATTTCTTATTCTTTGAATCCCACCCGACTTTAGATTGTGTTTTTTGTCAAATGTTTTTTTAATAATTTCCCTATCAACCAATATTGAACTAAACGATAAGACTATAGAACCATCAATAAATGTATTATCAATATGGTCAATGTTCCAAACAAAATTTTGATGTTGTAACATAATTGAACCGTATTTTAATTCTTTAAATAAATCTTGTTTATTTTTTAAATTAGGAGTTTCATTTATTTCTGAAAACAATAATACGTCATCAAAGTCAGGACTATGATTTACAAATTCCACAGTTATCTTATTTAAAAAAGATTCTTTAGTTACAAAAATGTGAAATATCTTTTTTTTCCATTTTTCAAATCTTGATTTATTTTGTATAAACACAGAATTATTTTTATTTGAATCTAATTCTGCGACAATAAAAACATCAATAAATGGATTTAATTCGGTTAATCTAAATTCTAATAACTCTAATTCACCGTCAAATATGAAGGAATCAAAGGTTTTATTTTTTTTAATCATAATAACAAATTAAATATTGAATTGGCAAGCTTAATCTCTTATAATTATAGTAATAAATTTTAAACAAATGTCATCACACTATTTTATTCAAGACCAAAGAAATAACGTAAATCACTTAAATTATTATTATTTCACTTCAGCATTTACTCCATCTGAATTAATTAAAATTAGACAAATTGGTGACAATTTGCCAAAACAAAAAGCGGCTGTTGGTGGTGGAGACACAAACGAAGTAACAGAATATCGCAAAAGTGAAATTTCTTGGATTCACGATAACCAAGATACTCAATGGTTATATTCTAAAATTGCGGATTACGCAAAAACAGCAAACAGAGAGATGTGGGACTTTGACATTTGGGGTTACCACGACAGTTTACAGTATACTAGGTATTACGGAAATGGTGGTCATTATGATTGGCATGCTGATTTAGGACCAGGTCTTTCAAATAGAAAATTATCAGTTGTATTGCAACTTTCAGACCCAAGTGAATATGAAGGTGGTGAGTTGCAAATAAATGTGGGTGGAAGTATTTTAAGTGTACCTAAAGAACTTGGTTTAATTTGTTTCTTCCCTTCATTTTTATTACATAGAGTAACACCATTGACTTCAGGTGTTAGAACATCTTTAGTTACTTGGCTTTGCGGTGCAAATTTAAGATAATGATTAGAGAAAAAGTTACAATTCAAGATTACGAAAGGATTAGTAGTGAAAACGAATATTATATTTGGCACTTTGTTAGAAAAACTAACATGGGGCCAAGAACCATATATTCAGTATTTGATGAGCCTAATCACAATAGACCAAATCAATTAAAAACATTTTTAGAAATATGTAATATTCCGTATTTTGAATCTTACGTTGAAGATAGTGTTAATTTTATTGATAACTTAATACCATTAAGTTGGATATGGAACGAAAACGATAAAAACTTTAATACTTTTGTTATTGGATTTAACAAAAGAAGAATGGTTACTTCAACATTACACGGACATTGTTTGTGTATTGAAGGAATATCGGAAATAATTTACAAATTAAACCCTGATTTTATTGAACAAATTAATTTAGATTAACGTTCAGTATTAAAGAAAAATACTTGGAACAATCTACCATCATACATATCCTTTCCAAAGTAATCTAAAGACACATGGTAATTATCTGCACGGTACATAATTAAACGGTTAAATACATTACCAACTCTATCAACCATTTCCCATTTAGTATAATCTTGAGAATCATGACCTGGAGGAGATTGTCTCATATATTCTTCATCATGTTCTCTTTTATAATCAAAATTCATCCATCCTGTTTGTTTGTGTCTAAAAATACCTGTTCCAGCACTTACAGGTGCGTCTGGAGTTAAATAACAAACGGCAGCCCAATCAGTTGTTGAATCTGCGTGAATCCAAGACCTATCTGATGCTGTGGTATATTGAAATGAACCTGTATATTCACCACCCCAATTTGTAATTTCACCAGCAAAAGGATAAAGAATATCTCGTAAAGTTTTTTTGGTTGCATCCGTTAAAAAAGACTCAGTTCTTTGACCAGGGTAGTTACCTCTAACTTTAAATTCTTGTCTAAGAGCAAACTCCCTAACATCCATTGGGTTTGCATAAAAATTGTCAATTGTTAACGAATTAAATCTCATATTACTTTTTGTTTGTACTTAAATATAAAATTTAAAATCAGAAAAAAAACTCTTTTGTTAAATTAATATTTGACTTTTGGTAGTTTTTAGAATATTTCATTATAAAAAAGTTTCAATTATGGAAATCAAAGAAATCGTATCATATTTTTTAAACGCAGAATCAAACATCTTGGAAGTATCTTTCAGAACGATTGATGATGAGGATGATGTTCTTAGAACAGATAACATTGACTATTCAGTAACCGAGGAGTACGGATTCGTTCTTGAGTCAGACACTTTTGGATTTTATGATTCTGAATTTGATGAAGAGGAGGACTTATTTGAAGAAGAGTCTAAAATTGAATTGGATGAAGATGAACTTATTTCATTTTTAAATGAATATTACGAAATAAATCCAAGATTATTACCAAAGGCGGAATTATACTAAGGACCTACTCTTGTTAAGTATAGTGTCATAACTTGTTTTTCACCAAACTTGCCTTTAAACCATGCACCAGCACTTTTTAATTGAAGTGATTCAAAACCATCATCCTCAATTAAAAATGTTAAGGTTCTTGCTGAACCGTCCAAAGTAACATAGTCAAATTGTAAAAAACCATTGTTATATGAATTGTTTGATAGTATTCTGTAGAATATTTCGTTAGGTGATGAACCGTATTCCCAAATGTCTCTACCTGTAGGATTAACACCTAATTCATTCATTCTTAGAGTTGAATAATCAAAATGAAGATAAAAACGATTAACAACTATAGAATCTAATGGGTCTGGCATTGAATGGTTTACATACGTATCTCCAACAGTATACAACGAGTCTCTATTTTCCACTCAAAGTTACATCACTTGTCTCAAGAACAAACTTTTCACAAGAAGTTAATAAGAATAAAACCAATATAAGATATATTTTTCCCATGCGACAAATATACTAAATCTTTTCCAAATACAAAAATATTTATTACTATGAATTTAGATGTAGATTTTTTAATAGATTTTTTTGATAAGTATTCTGATAAAGAATCTAAAGAAGAGATGGGAGAACAAGACGCCGCAGCGGCACCATCGTCAGCACCATCGTCAGGTGGAGGTGGGAATATTCCAAAGTGGGCGGATTCATACCCTTTAAAAAGAGGTCATGCAAATCCATTAACAAAATCAGGTGAAAAATGGAACACAGGATTAACCAGAGGAGCAGCAAATCAAATTTGGTAATAACAATATATTTATAATAAAAAAAGATTATGGTACAACCTAACTATAGCCCGAAAGAAGCACTAAGAAGAGTAAAATTAATGATGGGATATGACCCGTCAAAGACTTTAACTGAAAATACAATAAAATCAAAAAGAAAGTTAAATGAAGATTTAGACACGTCTCAAAGAAATTTATTAACAAAATGTGACGCAGCTAAAAGTGATTTGAATAAAGATTTAAAATTCATGAGTAATGAAGACCATATTGACATGGCGTCTTTATTTAATCAAGCATTTGCATCCGCATTTGGTACTGATAATGAAATGTGGAGAAAGGCTCTTAAATCAATGGGAGATAAAGGTGGTTTTGGTGATTTATGTTCTATTAGAGAAAAATATAAAGACCAAGCAGATGAAACTTTAGAAGACGGTATTGATGCTGATATTGATTTTGATAGAGAATATGCAGAATTTATCGCAACTTTTCAAAAAATGATTGAAAGAACTAAAAATGCTGGTTTAAAAACTAAAGATGCTGATTCACAAAATATTGATGCTTGGGAAAATAAATTCCCTTGTGTTTTCATGTCTTTAGCAAACACCGACAAGAAAATTTTTAAAGATATTAATAATTACCCATATATTTTAATTAAAGGTAAATCAGGTAAACAATATAAATTGTTTTTTGACGGTAGAGTAAAAACTATGGACGAAAAACAAACAGGTAAAAGAGTTGCATGTAATGGTGATGTTGTAGTTATAACTGAAAATATTAAAAAAAAAGACCTTTTAGAACAATTTGATGATAGTTCTTTAGGTGGTAATACACAACCTAATCCAGACCCGTCTCCAGACCCTACACCAAAACCAAAACCTAAAAAATCTGGTGGAAAATATACTTCGTGTCCAGAGACACTACCAATAAAACAATTCTGCAAGAACCAAACTATCAGAGAAGTACAAGCTTGTATGAAAATGCCAGCAAAATATCAAACTGGTAATTTTGGACCAATAACTAAAGAATACTTAGAAAGTAGAGGTCAAAACGGAACGTCAATTAATACTGAGACAATTATTGCGGTTTGTGGTGGTTCAGGACAAGCAGCATCAGGACAAGCAGCATCAGGACAAGCAGCATCAGGACAAGGAGGAGTTGTTGCTCAAATATTATCACAACAATCATCAAATAGTGGAAACACAAAACCTGCGTCAAAAACGGGTTATGAGGATTATACGACAGATGAGGTAGAAATGTCACAAGACACAAATACACCTACTAATACAAATAAATCAACACCAACTTCAGGAACTGGATATGAAGGTTATGAATCAGACAGTGTAGAAACAACATCAAAAACAACACCATCAACAACATCTAATACTAATAGTGTACAACAAGGTAAAAAATCATTTATTGGACCGTTAGATAATGACGTAGTTGAGCAATAATTATTAAAATAACAGATAACAATATGAAACTAATATTTGAAGCTAACGAACAAGAAAAAAAAGAAATTCTTGAACAACATAATTTATTTAAAAAAGTTCTACAATCAAAAGTTACAAGACTTATGGTTAATGAACAAACGGCACCTACAGGTGGTGGACGTGAATTTTTAAAATCCGCGATAGATAAAGGATGTAAAATTGCTGTGGGTGGTGTAATTAAAAGTGCACCTGGTAAACCTGCAGTTCTATATAAAGTTGCCGATTACGATTCTACAAACGGTTATTTCAAAAAAGGTGATGAACTTTACATTAAAGATGATTTCACATTTGATGTTGTTAGTGTAGATGCTTCAGGTAATAAGACATTATCCGCATCTAATAAAAAATGGGGGTGTCCAGCATTAACACAACCTGTTGAAGACCAAGTTAAAGGTAATATTGAAAAAACAAAACAAGAAGGTGATTGGAAGACTAAAGAAGAAGTTTTAAAGTTTGATACTGAACAAAATATTGCAGACCCACAAATGTATGATACAAAAGTGGTTAATGGTGTTACTTTATATAGAAATAAATCAGGTGCTGGTGTACAAACTGCTTTAACTGAAAGAGGACAAAAAATATTTCAGAAATACAAAGCTAATGGTGGTTTAACTGAAAAAGAAGTTGACCCTGAACAAGCTAAAACTTGGGTTAAAGTAAAAATCGGTTCAAAACCTGATTTTTCTGCAGATTTTTATATGTATTTTAACCCTGAATCTACGGTTAGAGACCCACAGATAGCAAATACAATTCAAACCTCTGTTGAAGCTACAATTCCTACAGACAAAAAAGATTGTAAAACAAATATTGAAAACTACTACACTAATTATAAAAAGAAAAGAATGATGGAGCCAAACCAATTGGCAGCATTAAAATACAAAGTTCAATCGTGTAAAAATGAGTTCTATCAAGACTGGGGATTCTTAGGTGGTGGAAAAGTAGATAAAATGTTAGACATCATGAGTGGTGGAATCGGTGGCCCGTCAAAAATGGGTGAAGATGCTCAATGGAGATTAAAATAATTTGTAATTATGTTAGAGAAAAAAATTAAGAAGTCGTTAATTGAGACGAAAGAAAAAAAAGAAAAACTTTTGATTGAGGAAAAATTAATCAAAGATAGGTTTTCTATGATATTTGAAGGAGTTAAATCAGAAAAAGAATTTAAAAAATTATCTGAAGAAAAACAACTTAAATTAAGTGTTAAGTTCATTCAAGAAATGAATTTCTTGGAAAGTACTGGATTGATTAATGAGCAGTTAGATTGGGGTAATCTATTAAAAACAATTTTTGGTGGAGCGTTTGGTTCAGTGAGTCAAACAATGGTTGAACCATTCATTAATAGTGTTTTATCTTCGTTAGGATTTAAAGAAGGATTTGTTAAAAACTTCGTTATCTCTTATTTAACTTCAAGACCATCTGATGTTATTAAATCTTTCAGTGATTGTGGAATGATGACTAAATTAGTGTCAAGA
>Ga0315903_10008805_pt1 | contig 12339 bp, 17 predicted proteins | sample LakEriMetagenome_7_FD_203524 | JGI IMG/M metagenome (GOLD analysis project Ga0315903, IMG submission 203524) | Freshwater fungal communities from buoy surface, Lake Erie, Ohio, United States - Buoy 2 MA119 | ecosystem: Environmental > Aquatic > Freshwater > Lake | place: USA: Lake Erie, Ohio...
ACGGCATCAAAGGCAAGCCCTGTTTCACTACTTATGTTAAGCAATGCTTGAAAGTCTTTAGTGGCGTTTTTAGTGTTGCCACTTAAAATGCCGATCTTTGCAATAGTTTGCGTAATCTGACTATTAAGCTTTAACATTGCATAGGTTGCCGTGGGTATCGCTATCGCTAAACCTGCAAACACACCTGTTAAAACTCCACCCACCCTATCGCCAACATCGCCTAGCTTTTGCATTCTTTTTTCAACATTATTAACGGCTTTATTAAGGCGACGGTCTACTTCTTTTAAAGCAGGCTCGTTTAGCTTGGTTTCGATTGTGACTAGCAACTCTCTAAGGGATGCCATTATCTACCGCCCTTCTTTTGCTTGGCTTCTGCTTCTGCTTGCATCAAGGCTTGCACGTCGTCTTTCATGTCTAGTATAGCATTCATTTGTAACAAGTCCTCATAGTCGTAAACCGTGCGTAACTCGTTTAATGTCGCCATGCCTTCACGAACCAATCGCCATACAAGCCAATCGTCTAAGATGCTTTCGCCTATTGTCCCATAGGAGCGGTCGTCGTACTTGGGTTGACGGCTTGGCTTCCAAAACCCTGTAGCATCGGCAAAAAATTGTTTACCTTGATGACCTCGGCTAATACTTCAAACAATTCACCCCAATTACTAGCATAGTGATCGTCGAACACAGTCATGACGCTTTGAGTCTTATTGTCTAATGTGATGTAAGTGTGACGTAACATATCCTTAATCAAGTTAAAATCGGGGTCGTGCGTTAAGCTGTATTCACAAAACGCTGTCGCCAATTTCACTAGGTCGATTAAGTTAAAATTAACGTCGCCTTTTTCATCTTTTTCAAGCTTAATGTTTAAATCGCTTAAATGGCTACCAATCAACCGCACAAGTTTTAAACCCTGCGTTGCTGGGTGCGGTGTGATGTCGTACACATTGCCGTTAATCGTGGCACGTTGTGCTTTGCTAATTAGACTCACTAGCTAGCCCCTCCATAGTTGATGTTCACATCAACGGCGGTAAATTGATACTCACGACCGCCTGCTTCAAGCTCTCCACTAATAGAAGGCAATGCCTTAGGGTAACAGATACCCACTGCTTGCGTGTTTAATGTGTTAGCATCTTTCAACAAGAAAGGCGTGCTGGCTTGTGTACGAATCAAGCTGTTTAACACATCATTGCTTGGTGAGCCGTTTTGAATCGTGAAGTTCAAGCTCCAGCTAATGTTGCTGTTAATGTTTCTAGTAAAATCCTTGTCTACACCCATTGACGTGGTGGAGATGTCAGAATCGGGTTCAAGGGTGATACCTGAACCTTCCATAAACCCCTCAATAGGGATACCGCCTAAAATCAAGTTAATCTTCTTAGGGTCGTGGTTATACTGTGCCATTGTGTAAGCTCCTCTAAACGGTTACGGTTCCTGTGATAGTCATAAACTTAATAGCCCCAATCAAACGAGCTTCAAACGATGCCTTGTACAAACGGTTTGCACGGTCTGTAGCCTCTGTTAGCTCGACGCTTGGAGTGGTGACAGTGAAATCGGTATCGATTAAACGAGTGCCTACCGCCTTTTGTAAGCGTGAACGAATCACCTGCTCAACACTGGCAATACCCTTAGTGTCGTAACCCACTTTTGCGAATCTGTCTGCTTGTTGCGTCAACAAGAAGTAAAGGTCTTCTTCAAGGCGTGTTTCAAGCCATGCCGTGCCGTGGATCACATCGCCCCATTCACCACCTGCCATTTTACCGCCCAATGTACGCACGTTGGAGCCGTCGGTTTCAAAGGCTTCTACATTCTTAAAGTTTAATGTGTTACGCTCTGTTTGAGTAAACGCTAGCTTGCCTAGGGCTGGGTTGAAGGATGAAACTTGTCCGACTACCTTTTGATTGTGCCATGCGGTTGAACCCGCTGCTTGAAACTGATTCTCAACAATAGGTAACACACGCCCAATAATTGCCATTTCAGGGAATGCCCCTATGGTGTTTGTTGAGCTGTACACATTGTAGTGATAGGTAACATGAGCGTAATCGTTATCTAATGCTTTTAAACTGCTTCCTACGTCGGTCGTATTACCGTCAACCAAGGTGTTAGCGTCTGACGTTCTAAAGAAGACAATCTTACGACCTGCCAAGGCTTGAATCGTTGCACCTAAAAGCAACTGGTTTGCTTTAGTGTCGTCTTGAATAGCCACGGCGTAAAAATCATCTCGTACCGCTTGAATAGCCGTCAACGCTTGACTGTATGTTTCAGTGGCTAGCTTGTAACCAATGAGCAACTGCTTAGCGTTGCCACCTTGTGCGAAAAATGCTTGTGATGCCAAGTATTCAGCGGTCGTGTTTGTGTACTTCAACTCGACTTCTGCAAGGCTTGCATAACTAGCGACACGACTAACAGGCGTATAGGTGATGTTCCCTGTAGTGCTTAAAGAAGTGCCTGCCGTATAGGTAAAGGTGCCTGTAGTGGGAACCGTTGCAACGACATAGCGTCCGTCGACACCTGTTCCTGTCAATGCGTCTACATCAATGATTTGACCAACGACTAAACCGTGGCTTGCTTTAGTAACCGTTACGACGGTTGTTGTTTGAGAGTAAGTCCCACCAGTAACGGCGGTTCCTAATGCTCCAGTCTCACCAATAAACAACGGTACACCAAAGCCTGTGCGTGGTGCAAACGATGTAAGAAGTGAAATCTGTACATCTATAAAGTTCTTAATTAAAGATAATGACACTATGCTGTCCTCCATGTTGCTAATACATCTACATCGTCAATAACACTATTAACATATTCCACCGCTCGGCTTGTGTGCATGCGTAACGCTATGTTGTAGCGTGGTTGCCACTGCTCCCCAAACAACGCCGATACATCCGTTGGAGGCTGTATCACTTCCTGCATTGCTATTTTTCCCTGTAGTTCAAGCAAGCGTGCCGTGTGGTCTTCTAAACCGTCTAACACGGTATCCACCAACGCCTCAAGTTCTACCTGTCCGTTTTTCTTTCCGTAAAAGTTCACATCTAACGTAAACGCATAAGTGCGTGTGACATCTTGCGTGCCGTCGGTGTCAATAGCCGTTCTAAAGCTTCCTGTAGGCTGAATGCTTTGAATGTTAAGCGTTAAATAAGGAGCCGTTGGAGCTGGTGCGTTTTGATTCGCACGGATCACACGCACATTTGAAAGCGTGGTGAAGTAGCCAATTAGAAGCGTGTATAATTCGTTCATTGTGCCACCTTCTGCACCAAATAGGCGTTATGGTTCACAATGTTGTTCTGCCAAGGGCTTTTACGTTGCACGACAAAACCTACACCGTTAATCGTGACAATATCCGCCGTTGTGCCTGCATCTTGATTAGCCACGTTTAGAGCGGTGTCCGTGTAAAGCGTGTAAGTTTCTAAATCTCTTTGAGCCTCGGGTAACGCCTGCAACGCTTTACCTGTGGCTGGTTGAACGCTTGCCTGTATAGTAAGTGTACTTTCTACACCTTCAACAAACAAGCCGTCTTCTTCATAAGTGCCTGCGGTTTTACGTTGTACCGTTAATGGTCGTCTAAATACGTTGAAAGGTGTCATCGTGGACGCACCTCATACGTTATAGCTCTTAGTAAAGCCCCTGTATTAAATAAGGTTGTTTTCCCTGAACCCTTTTGTTTAATTGTACTAGGGGCGTTTGCTGGTGCTATGTTGCTTCTTAGTTTCTTTTGTACGTCGCCTTTTGCTTTGATGCCTAGCAAGTCCCACACACGGCTCGCATCGGCTTTCATATTAAGGATGCCTTTGATACCGTTTTCTAGTTGTCTTTCCCACTTGCCTATTTGCTCGTCATAGGTCGAACGTAGAAAACTACGCTGTGGGATGCTTTTAGTACCGAACTCGTTGTAAGTGGCATATTCTGCAACGTTTGGGTCAATAACACCCACTACTAATTTTTGATTGCCGATTTTACGAAGTTCAGCCGTAATCTTTTTAGTGTTGTCTTTTAATGTGGTAATTTTTACGCCCATGGCATCACCGCCGATCTGAACGCTACACCGCCCATGCACTGTCTAAGCAGTTGTAAATACTTTTGACCGTAAGGCGTTTGGTTGTAAGGGCTTTTGCTGTTTAATATACTTGCGTCATAACTAACTCTTAATTGCCCTTCTTGCAAGTCAGTAACACTTCCTGCATTGCCTGCACGGTTTGCCATTGTGACGTTGTGAGCCGTCAAGTAAGCCACAATATAAGGGCGTAAATCGGGGCATAAAGAAACGCCCACCTCTAATTCTGCTAAACCTAACAGATCCATCACCTGCTGGCTCTGGGTGTCCAGTTCAGGGGCAATGCTAGGGATTAACTCTATAGAAGTGGGCATGTTTGCTTTTCTCTCTACTTACTTTTTGGATTCTTCAGCGTTTTCGACTTCTTTAGGCTCTTCAGCCTTTTCAACGCCTTCATTCTTTTTGGCTTTTTTAGATTCAAACTCTAAAACGCCAAGCTCAACTGCTAACGTCGCCGTCTTCAGCTTCTCAAAGTCTTCTTTGCTGACATCGTTCCATTCAGGAAACAAAACAACGCCGTCGTATTGAAAGACTGTTTCTTGGTTTAACTTAACTTTTGTCATTATGTGGTCTCCTAAATACCATATTTTTTGGTGAATGCGAGAGGGTAATAAACAACCGCTCCGCCATTACGCCCATAAGTATTGACTTGGAAGAATGTATCCGTTGATTGAGGAGCCAACTCTTCATAAACAATCGGAGCGACCAATTCAATATAACGTGAATCAGTTCGTCCAATTAAGAAACCTTCAGTGCCTCCAGTGAAAGCCCCTACTAGCTCGGGAGCTTGAATGATAGTGGTAATTGAAGGGCTATCAATCATAAACTGCTCTAATACGCTTCTTGTATTATCTGTGTCTACTTTTGAAGTGGACATAACACGGTATCGCTGAGGGCTAATAACAAGCAGGTTAGGTTGATTCTCAACACCTTGAGTAACGCTAATAATATCCGAAACCGCACCGTTTAAATCACGGAGGATCTTATCACCTGTTTTAGTTGACCATAAAGCGGATGAACCAGTACCATCAGCAACAACTTGAGCGTTAGGAATAGAAGCATTGCTTAAAACCCCCACTACGCCATAGGTTGCGTTTCCGACCCAAAATAGACGGTTGTGTTCTTGAGCAATAGCCTCACGAGTTGCTAGAGCTTTCTTTTCTAACAAGTCGATTCCTTGACCTGCAAAATCAGAGGCTTCCCATACTTCTTCTAAAGTATACAAACGCTTTGCTTCTAACTTTCTAATGTTAGAAGTAAAGGCTTTTCCATTTACTTCTACCGTTGGAATATCAGTTGCATATTCTGCCGTTATTTTAGCAAGGGCTTTTTTATCATACTGATAATAGGTCAACGTCGTAGCGGTTCGTTGAACCCCTAATCGAATGCCAAATGTATTTAAGGCGGTGAAGCCTGCGTATACAATGTCCTTCGTTTCAGGTAATACGTACTCAAGATGACGCTTAAAATAAGCCGTTTGGTTTGCATCTAAGTTAGTTTGCTGTTGAGCATTCATTTTGCTTATGTCCTTTCTACAAGTTTATGTCAATTTCAACAATAGTATCAGTCCCACCAGTTTTAAACTTACCTACAAGCAAGTTAGAACCAACGGTAGCCGTGAACTGCCCTTGAGTAGCACCAACCGCTACAATCGCATAAGCTGGGGATCCTTGCGTTACGGCTCCTACGGCTTTACCATAGACAACACCCTTGCTTAAAACACTAACCATTTGACCAGTTAGAATATCTTCCGCTTGATCGTTGATTTGCTCATGGGTGTAAATTGCCACACCTTGAGGGACACCTGAAGCTGCGGTTAATCCGACTTGGTTGTCAGACGTTACACGTTGAACTGCCCGACCGAAAGGAATGTTAGCAGTTGCTACACGGCTATCCACACGCTCAATTTGAATCGCTTGCCCTTCATAAGAGCTTCCTCTGTAAACGCTATAAGACGTTTGAGACATTACTTAATCCCTCCTTGTTTTTGGGCTTTTTGAAAATTGTAGACATCATTTGCTGAAATAGAGCCTTTTTTTAATTGGCTAGATTCAACCAATGACATAGCCTGCTTTTGCTTGGCTAGGGCTTCATCTTCGGCGCTAGGCAACGATTCAATCAACGCATCAAAACGAGCGTTTACATAGTCGTCACTTTTACCGTCAAGGTTAATCGCTTCATGCTTAGCTTTAATAACCGTTTCTTTAATTAAACGATCACTAGAACCTTGCAATGCGTCAACATTAACCACACGCTTAGCAGTTTCCAACAAGGCGACACGTTCAGCGACGGCTTGAGCCATTGCTTCGTCGTTATGCGTTGCTTTCACGGCTTCAAGCTGTGCTTTCAACTCGTCTACTTGCCCTTTTAAGGCTTCTGCATCGTTACGGGCTTGCTTTTCAGATAGCACCGCTTTTTCGTATGCTTTAGCAACCTCGGCATCGGCTCGATAGCTCAAACCGTCCAAGTTCACCGTTTGCATTTCTTTATCAGTCATGCTTTTGTCCTCTTCATCATGGTGTAACTGAACGGCAAAACCGTCCATGTGGATTCTAGCCATACGCCCCGCCCTTGCTTGGTCTACAATAGCCAAGTGGTTGTAACGGATGTTTTTCTGTCTGTGCGTATAGGGTACACCGTCCCATACACCGCTTTCCTCTTCTAAATCTAAATTGTAGCCAAGTGATAGCTCTCTTTTACCTAATGCTACCTTTTTAATCGCATCCTTGCGGTGGACGCTAAACTTGATCGCCACACTGTTTTCATCGGTCGTAACGCTTTCACCAGTCGAACCAATGCTGTATATTTCGGCGTTATCGCTGTTCACCAATTCAGGCGGATGGTCGTCTGTAACTGGTTTAAGTTTCAACGATTCAAGACTATCGACGTTAAACACATCGTCGGGGTGTCGTAGTTCGTGGCGGATTGTGCCGTCGGCGTTGACGTATTGGAATACGCCTGTCCGTGTAACAATAGCATCCCCTGTTAAGAAACCTTCAGCGGTCGTCTTATGCTTGAAAACACTGCGGTCAATTCTAAACACTATTGTCCCCTAATTTTAGCCATTCTATAGGTACTATACCATTGTTTTTTTTAATATGCAATACTTACTATAATTCAGGGATTATAGAATAACCCACGCATCGGCATCTAATATCTTGGCTAGGGTGCAAGTTTACACCGCCTATGCTTGAACGTTGTTTCCATTCCTTGTCATCTAGGCTGTCTTTGTACACCGTGGGGTCGTCCCACCTGCATATCTTGCCTTCAAGCACTTTGTGTGAGCGTCTGACACGTTCATCAAGGCGTGTGTTCCATTCGTAGTATTGAATGCCTAACTGTTCGTTATTCTGCTTTTCAAGCTGTCCATATAAATTGCCGTATTCATTCTGTGCGATTAAATCGGCTCGTTTCTTACTTATGTTTAACGCCGTTTGAATCTCTTTTCGTGCATCGGTTATTTTTTTGCCGTTTCTAAAGTTTGAGCTTATGATGCTAGCCACTCTTTGCTGTTCATCGTCCACCATTTTAGTAATCAACCTTGCGTTTTCTTTCGCCCACGACTCGATGATTGCCTTGTTTTCAGGGAGTGAAGCATAACCCTTTACAATCGGTACTTTTCTATCTTCAACCACCGTAACCAATTGATTAAAAACGTGCTTACGTACCTTTTCGCCCTCTTCTCTTAATCGTGTGATTAAAGCGGTGTAGGCAACCTCTGTAAGCCCTAGCTCTGTTAGCATCCGCTCTAATTCCTGCTCCCAATCCGCCACATCGTTTCGTAGTTCACGATCTGCTAGGTATTGCAAACGCACGGTGTAAGCTTCTATCATTCCTTTTAGTTTTTGCTGTTGCTTGTTTTGAAAGGCTACTAAAAAAGCACGATAGCCACTAGATGCACGACTAGGAAAGCTTTTTTTGATGATGATTATTTTTTTAGGCATTGCATCCTCTGTAAAAACATGTTATGCTGATTTTGGTATTCATAGGATTCCTTCTTTATTTTTAACTCTTAATTCACTCCCCTAGTTGTCAAACCCTAGGGGTTTCTTTTATTTTAAACCGTTTCTATCGAGTCGTCTTCAATATCTTCAAACGCCCCATTCAAGGCAGTGTTGTCTAGCTCACTTTGAAATTCTACCACGTTTTCCATTGAATAAGTGGGATTCATATTGTACCCCCCTTCATGTCTGATATGCCACAAATAGGCTGGGTCAACGCCACCTTCACGAATATAAATCGCATCGGCTTGTGCGTGCTTTAGTCGAACATCTGCTAGTTGTGCATCATCAAGGGGTTTAAGTGTTGGAAAGTTCCACGCCATATCGTCGGGCTTTTCTTTCCAGTCCTGTTGCATAGCTAGCAAGTCAATCAAGCGGTTAATAGCGGGTTGGAGCGTCTGCATCTGATAGGCTTGCACCGTGCCTGCCCATTGAGTGAAATCACCCTCGCCTGTAGCGTTCATGCCTTCGGGGGATCTACCGAATAGCTTAGTCATTGGGATGCCACTGTTAGCCGATACAAGCTCCATAGTTCTTAGCATCAAGTCACTATAGCCTGTGACGTTGCTAAATTGACGCTCAAAAGTTTCACTTTCCGCATCCATTAAAACCATATTCATTAAGGACTTACTGATGTTAGCATCGTTCAATCGTTTAGCGATTTGAGCCTCGCTTCCATTGCCGTATGACTCGAAAAGCCCTTGAATCTTAAGAATCGTCAAGCCCCATTCTTTAATGATGATGTCTGAAAACCCTTGTGCGGATAGATAGCTTAAGATGCTGGTATACGTTCCTTGCAAGCTTGAGGCGTGCCAGTAGTTATTGCTTCTAAGTGTCGTTTCAGGTAAGCGGTCGCCATCTAAACGTATCACACGGCTTGCGTGGACTTTCAGGTTTTTCCCACTTTTTAAACGCAAGTTATAGGTTTGAACTTCACCAAATGAAGCACTGTAAGGGTCGGTGTCGTAATCGTCGGACGTTACAACGCAAGAATGACGGTCAAACACACTTAGGCGTTCAATGCGTTTTAACCCTGCCTCCCTTAATGGCATATCCAAGTCTTGCTCTCCGTCCTTAGCCAATAAAAGCATAATCGCCCCACCGTATAGCCTAGCGTCCTTTGCAAGGTTGGTGAGTTGCTTAAAAGCGTCTAAGCGTTCAAGCTCCGTGTAAAGCTCCTCGTCGCATTCAATACCCCTTTTTAACGACTCATCGGGTACCATATCAATTAAACGCCGTGCGATGCCACTAGATGAATAAAGCCCTTCTAGTGTGCGTTGGTCAAGTAGTGCGTCGCCTGTGAAGGTCGTCGCCGTGTTGGCATCCCTGCCATACCGTCCTAGTCCTGTTAGGATATTTTCTACACCGTCGGTTTTAACGGCTTTAGTGTCTGTGTGAACGGCTTTAATCGGTTGTTTCTTGCGTTTCATTGTGTCCCCTCCCCTTATGGTTGCTTTTAGTATAGCATAGGACGTTTTAAAACGCATCCACGAAGGTAAACTTGCGTTTCATTAGCGGTTCTAGTCCATACCTGCAAGCATCTATAACGTGGTTGTGTTTGTCTACAATCGCCGTGGTGATGTCTCCACTACGTTGGTCTACCTTGTACGAGTAAAGCATCATCTCGTTTATTGTGTGGGTGCATCGTGGGTGGACGACAATGCGTTTATAGCTTCTCATGTGCGTGATGCCGTCTTCAACGCTACCGCTCCATTTCTTAACCGCTTGGATGCGTGGCAAGCCGTGGCGTTTCAAGTAGCTTATGCTTTCAGGTCTGGCACAATCCGCACGAATGATGCCATTCTCTATTTCAGGCATAAACCCTTTGATGTAATCCGCCGTGTCATCTAGTTCAAGTCCCACCTTGACGGCTTCCTTTTCAATGTAAAGCGTTTCATCGTGTACCCATACTTTAACGCACGCCGTGGGATCTTGTGAGAAACCAAAGTCCATACCGTAAAAAGGCAATTTCCAGTTTTCAGGCGTGAAGTCTCGCACTACCCACTTGTCTTTAAAAACTTGTGCATCCGTGTGTGTTAAGCATTCACCCTCCCACACGTGGCGATATAAGGCTGGGTCACGTTCAAGCATCAAACGACGCTCGGCTTCTAGCACTTTAGGGAAGTGGATGTTTTCGGTGTAGTTTACCTTGAATAGAAACGCATCGGGGTGTTCGTTTGCAATGAAAAGCCTGTAAACTGGATCACTTTCAAGGCGTGGATTCATGGTCATCCATATTTCAGAATCAGGCTCTCGAATCGTGGGAATCAGAATATCAAGGCTTTCTTGGCTTATGGTTTGAGCCTCTTCTATCCAACAGATATTTATGCCTGCGGTGGATTTGATGCTCTCGCTGTTATGCCGTAACCCTTTAAATGTGAACTCACTCCCATTTGTGGAGCTTATAGTGTCTCGTTGTATCGTGAAGTAAGCCGATAGCCCCAAGTCTTCTATACGCTTGCTTAGAAGACGGTGTACACTATCGCTTATGGAGTTCTGAAACTCCCTCGCACACAAGACACGCACCTTTTCAGTTAAAGCTTTCACGATTAAAGCATCGGTAAACGTAAAACTTTTACCACTGCCCCTCCCACCATGTGCCACCTTGTACCGTTTGGGTCTAAAAAGGTTCTCGCTCCAGTGGGGGAACGTCAACGGCACGTTAGGCATCGCTTGGCTTTTCGTCTGAAAAGTTCACGGTAAAACTGGGCAAGCCTTCCATTGTGTGATTATTGTCGGTTGATTGCTTATAACCCACCTTGCTATTCAAGTAAAACTTAGTGGCATCCAGTGCAATTTTAGGGTCATCGTGAAAGATGTTCTTTTTCAACTGTCTAGCCACCCTTGCATCAAACAACGGCTTAACGCTTTTAAGGTAGTCGCCGTAATGCTTTACAAGCGTCTTGTCGCATATCCCTAAGGCTTCAGCCATTTGCTTATGCGTGGCTCCATTCATAGCCATTCCTTCAAGAATCTCGTAAGACTCCTCGTTAGGCACGAATGCGTTACCGTGTGGCGTTTCTTTTGATGAATCCTTATCATTGCTATAAGGCATCGAACAAAATCCCCTCACAAGGCGTATATCGCCGTTACAGTAAACACTAGCATTATGCCTGATTGTGTCCCCGTTGTCAACTCCCCCCTCCTCCAGATGATGTAAAGATATGTAACACCTGTTGACTTCTAATATATAATATATTATAATGTATGTATAAGGTTAATCAAACGAGAGACCTTAGAGTTTATGTTTTACAGATAATTAGGAGTTTATGATTATGAAGATCCAAACACATAAAGACTTTGAACACTTAACACAAACACAAAAAAAAGCTATTAAAACGGCTAATGAGTACGCTTTAAAAAATGGGATTGATTTGAGCGTTAACGCGATAAAAGTAAATCGCATGACAGTTAAGAATGACCGTGTTGAATGGAACGAAAAAAACGATTACGGACAAATTAAAGTTTGTTATACCCGTTACACGCTAGTGGTTTAAATCCCCTAGCTACTTTTAACCAATAAGGAAAACCACACCATGACCCAACAAGCCAACGCCATCGTCTTATCCCTCCTCGCAATCATGCTAGTAAGCTCTATGTTGCTAGCTGGTGCGATTACACTAGGGAAGCAAGTAAAGGCTCACCACGACGATATGAACAAGCCTAGAAACTTAACAATGCTACAATCTAACCTAACGAAAGGAAACTAAAACCATGACCTTTGAACAAACAATGCAAACCATTTACGGTATCTTTTGTAAAAATATCGGCAATGCTGAAACGATTGAGCTTTGTCGTGAAATTGAAAAGCCCATTGAAGCACTGCAAGCCGAGTATGATCGCTTGCTTGAAGAAAATAACCAGTTAAAGGCGGTTATTGCTGAACATAAAGGGACTGACTCCAATAGCGATAATTCTACACTTAAACCTGCGTCACTAAACCCCTATTATGCCTTTGAAACATACATGAAAACATGGCAACTAAACCCACGCAAAAAATATGATGTTCAAGTAAAAAAGGGTAATGCCTTTATCTACTATTTGGACTCAACCCTTGAGCCTGTAGAATACGTATCTTCAGGCGGTGGCTGCATGGTAGAGTTTAAGTTCACAAGCCCACTTCAAGAAGAGCCTATTCTCGTTTCTAGCGGATCAGACCACCTTTTTGCCATTAGAGAATCGAACACACAAGGAGCTAGCAATGACCAGTAAAAACCCTCCCCCCTGCTACCCCTATGTAGCCGTTATCGCCGTTATAGGCTTGCTCTTCATGCTAGCCTATGCACCAAGTTAAAAAGGA
>Ga0315903_10008809_pt1 | contig 12336 bp, 23 predicted proteins | sample LakEriMetagenome_7_FD_203524 | JGI IMG/M metagenome (GOLD analysis project Ga0315903, IMG submission 203524) | Freshwater fungal communities from buoy surface, Lake Erie, Ohio, United States - Buoy 2 MA119 | ecosystem: Environmental > Aquatic > Freshwater > Lake | place: USA: Lake Erie, Ohio...
ACCGGCTTTTCTGTGGGGTGCCCGAACTGACCGGCTTTAGGAACGCTCCAGAAAGCGTGAGAACCGCCGCCGTTCCATTTCTTGCGCCCTGGCCGGTGGCAGATGGCAACGGCCTCCCAGCCCATTCCCGGACGGTCCCCTGTAAATTGCGGAGCCCCGTCAGGTTTGCGCCAAATGCCAAACCGCACAAGCAACCCGGCCTCGTCCAGGTTGGCAACGTGCTTCCACTCGCATGAAAACACAACCCACCGCCGCGCAATGGACACCCATTGCGACGCCATTTCCAGCAAGTCGGCACTTGAGATGCCGGCAAAACCGAGAGCCTGCCCGGCAGGCTCTCCATTACGCAGCATGACGCTAGACAAATGCCCCGCGTGCGTGTCCGCGTCGCCATAGGGCGGGTCACTGATAACGTGGTCTACCTGCTTCAACGTCGGCAGGATTTCCCGGCAATCCCCCAGGTACAGCGTCGCGTCGCCTATGCGTTCAACCCGGCTCACCTTGCCCCTCCCAGATCATCAGAATGCTATAGTGCCCATGATTGCCGCCGAGCGGACCGGAGACCCGCCAGCCCTTGGCCTCGTACTCGGTCACATCCTCGAATGTGACGTAGCAGAGCCATTCTTCAGCCTGGCCACGATCGTCCGGCGCTGCGTTCTGAACCTGCGGCGAGCCCGGCGCTTGCGGGGCTTGTAGGACTTCAGCAGCGTCAAAGTTTTGCATAGGTCGAGCCTGTCGGTGATTGTCATGGCGGTGCCCCCTCGTGCGGCCATATCAGCGTGACGATGCGTCCTTCCCGCTCGTGCTCTACCCATCCTTGGGCGATGTAGTCGGCGGCCATGTCGGCCGGGACGCGCTTGTGCCAGTGGGTTGCGATGGTCATCCGAGATCCCTCACCGCGTTGGAGCCCATGTCGCAGTAGAGCGGCACCGTCGTCGTTGGGCCGTTCCGGTTTTTCGAAACCAGCAACTCCATCGTGTTGCGGCAGGCTTCCAGTTCTGTCTGTCGCTGAAGCTCCTGCTGGCTGCCCTCGTCGCAGCGCATACGCTCGAGGTAATAAGCCTCGCGGAAAGTGAAGATCACCACGTCGGCGTCCTGCTCTAGCGAGCCGCTGTCGCGAAGATCGGCCAGCGTCGGGCGCTTGTTCTCGCGGCCTTCGGTGCCGCGATTGAGCTGCGACAGCACCACGAGCGCAATGTCTAGATCCTTGGCAATCTGGCCCAGACCGGCGCTAATCTCCGTCACCTCGTGCACCCGGTTGCCGCGATAGCGCTCGGATGCGCGGATAAAGCCGAGATGGTCGATCACCACGAGACCAAGATCGATGCCGGCCTTGTGGAAGCGCTGCTGTTGGGCTCGGATGCGGGCGCCGATTTCCGCGATGGTTAGGCCGCGTTCGTCATCGATGACCAATGGGAGCTGCCGGAACTGCCGGCTGGCATCCATGATCATGCGAAACTGATGCTCGTTGACGTTGTTGGAGATCAGCGCGTTGTAGGCAATGCGCTGCGTGCTCGTGTAAGCGAGATCGGTCAACGCCCGCGCCGCCACCTGCTCGGTGGGCATCTCCAGTGACAGGAACATCACCCCGTGGCCAGCCCGCGCCGTGCGCAGCATGGCCGAGGTCGCAATCGTCGTTTTGCCCATGCTGGGGCGACCAGCGATGATCGCGTATTGCTTGCGCCGCCAGCCGCCCGACAAGGCCTTGTCGAGATCTGTCATGCCGGTGGGAATGCGGCTGCGGCCGTCGTCGTTCGACACCATGTCAAGCACGTCCGCCATGGCTTGGCCGAGCGGCACCGCCTTGCGGCCGTTGGGCCGGCTGATGCTCAGCACGTGATCGAGCGCGGTCACCGCTGACGATGCGATCTGACTGACCGTGGCCTCGGCATTGAGCGACGCCACCACGAGATCATCAGCTAGGCCCATGAGCTGCCGGCGGGCGGCTTGCTCGCGGATGGTCTCGGCGTAGGCAGGGGCCGACTGGATCGACGGCGCTTCGACCATCATCCGGGCGACGTACTGTCGGGCGCTGAGGTTGTCGGCAATCGCCGGCCATTCGGCCACGTGCTGGGCCAGCGTCACGGGCGTGATGGGCGTGCCCTCGCCGCGCATGGCCGTCGCAATCGCGAACAGGTGGGCGTGCAAGGGCTCGTAAAAGTCGCCGGGCTCCAAGCTGCCGAGACGGTCAATCGCGCCGTTGTCGATCAGGATCGCGCCCAGCAAGGCCTGCTCGGCTTCGATGTTGTGCGGAACGCGCCGCTCGGTGAGGCGGTCAAGCATGGCCCACCTCCTCGCGCGGCTTGGCGAAGCGGACGGTGGACGGCGAGACGATGTGGAACGTGGTCGGGTCAGCGCCCTTCGGACCCACGGCTTGCGGCTTTAAACCGCCAGCCGTCTTGGCCCACAGAGCCAGCGGCTGGCTGACGGGCTCGTTGCGGGCCTGCTTGGCAACCAGCGCTGTCCAGGCCCGTGTTGTCCGGTCGGTGCCGTAGACCGACAGCGTACCGCTCAGCCACTTTTCTGCGTTCTGGCGCGACGCTGTCGGCCCCATGAACTTGAGCACGTCAGCGATCATCGACTCCGTGGCATCGTTGAACGAAGCCGGCCTTCCGTCCGCTGGCGCCTCCGACTCGCGTTCGCGCGCGTCTGGACGGAAGGAAGGATGGAAATGAATATTAGAAGAAGTATCACGTAGTGATGCCTTAGTCGCCTGCGCGCGTTGCAAGTCCCGTGCCAACGCCAGATCTGGCGTTCGTGGCGCGCCATCCGTGGCGTCAGTGGCGCGAGTGGCGTTATGTTCGTGTACCAACGGAACGCCAGATATGGCGCCAGTGGCGTCAGTGGCGCTGGCGGCGCATTCCATCTTCCAGCGCTGGATCGTGCGCAATGGCACATCAAACTCGGCAGCCAAAGCGCGGCTGTCCCATTGGCCGGACAGGCGCATGTAGGCAAGCAAAACCTTGGCCGGGTTCGACATGGGGGTCTTGCTCTCTTCGGCAAATCGCGGCATATGTTTTCTCGCCTCTTGCTAGATCGACGCCCTCTGAGCGGCCCGCCTTTGCCCGGCGGGCCGTTTGCCTTTCAGGCTGGCTCGAGAAATTCGCTGACGTTGGCGTGCGCGTGCGTCTCGCCGAGGATCACAGTCGAAACGCCCGCAAATGTCCGCAGCGGCCTCAGATCGGCCAGATAAGCTGACGTGTAGACGCGGGCGGCGTGGTGCTCGCAGTAGGGCAGGCCGGAGACCGACTGGCAGCCACAGAACCCGTGTCCCAGCCGGTCGTCATAGCCGATCGAATATCGGCACTGATCGGGCTCGAGGTCGAGCAGGTGAACCAGGCCGGAAGCCCTGCGTTCGTCGTCAAATGCAGTCGGAGACGGCATCTCCGCAGGCTCCCAAGGGATGCCGGCAGGGATGCCAGTAAGAGCAGAGCGGATGCGTTTAACGGGTTTCGGCTCGGTTGGGCGCGGCGCGAGAGCTAGCTTGCGCGGCCGTGCTCGCCGTCGGCTCAAATTGCCAGCATCTTTGCGATCGGCCCGGCCGGAGAGCCCGAGGCGGTGCACCTTGCCAATCACCGCGTTGCGGGAGACATCCCCGAGAATGTCGGCAATCTGACTGGCCGGGAGACCTCTTTGCCATAGCGCCCGGCACTTCTCTGTCCGTTCGTCGTTCCATGTCATAGTTCTGCCCCCTCAGTGAGCCATGAATGCCCGATGTTTCGCGTGAACTTCAGCGCCGGCCTGCTCTGTCCAGACCAGCCAGTCATGCTTGACCAGATCGCTGACGATGCGGGCCATGTCCTCACCCCAGCGGCGGCGCTGAGCGCCGGAGGGAGTGTGCAAGACCATCCACACCGGATCGACGTCGGCGCTGTTGCGCGCGGGTGCCTCGTCAAGTAAATTGTGCATCGTTGGTCGCCCTCCTACGGCGGCGCGTTCGACGGTGGAGCATGCTCTATCGAGAGACCCCACCAGGGCGGCCTCGCTGGTCACACAGCGGGGCCGCTCGTTTGCCGGCTATCGCCAGCGGAAGGCGATCGGCTGGGGAGGCGCACACCTAGCGGGCCGGGGGAGATACCAGCGTCCAGACATGCACAGCCGATCGCCTGCCGATGGCGGCAGACGGGACGCAGACGCTACGGGTACTGATTACTGACTACGCGGCGAGCCGCTCACTCACACGTCGGCGCCTGAAAGGGCCGGGGTCATCGCCGTAAATGTCCGGGCGGAGCCGGTAACGAGGCACGCCCGTCACCCGCTCGACCTCGAGCACGCGCTCAGCAGGCACACGCCGCCACTTACCAACGGCCTGGTTCGTCAGGCCTAGGCGTCTGGCTAGCTCAGAGATGTTGCCCGCTGACCGTATCGCGTCGGATAGTCCGTCAGGGCGTGCTTTCCTGCTGCTCATGGTCGTATCAAACCGCTAGTTGGAAAAAAAGTCAACCGCCAACCGCGTGGATTCCAACTGGCATGGGGGTAAACCTGATGCACGGGCAGGGGAACGGACACGCGGTCATGTCAGACGGGTTTGCAGCGCGCGTGCACGCGCTCAGGAAACAGCTTCGGCTTACGCTCGAGGAGCTGGGCGCGCGCGTCGGCGTCAGCAACCAAGCTGTGCAAAAGTGGGAGTCGGGAAAGTCGTTCCCATCGGCTGAGCGGCTGCAGCCGCTGGCTGACGCGCTTCAGACATCGGTTGCCTACTTGTTGACAGGCGCAACTCAATTTCGCACGGTGGAACCTGGGACTGCAGTTGAGCGTTCGCTTGGGGGGCGCCTCGTGCCACAGCTCACACCGGAGCAAGCTGTATCGAAACGTGCTGCCAGTTCGGGAGTTTCGCGCTATCAGACGCGATACGACTGCAGTGAGATGGCGTTTCAAATGCCGATCTGGACAACGGCAAACGCGCCGGACTTCCGTATCGATGACACGATCGTGATTGACCCCGACCTTAAGCCGGTACCGGGCGACATGGTGCTGGCCGCCGTGGGGACGCCGCGCGAGCCGTTCTTTGCGCAGTACCGCCAGCGAACCGAAGGCGGTATCGAGTTGCGCCCGCTCAACAGCGCATGGTCGCCCCGCATCATTGAGACGCCAGCCGACGGCGAGATCATTGGGACCATGACCGAGCACGCCCGCCCTCGCCGCTCCGCGTAGCGCCGGCTACTTATCAACCGGCTGGGGATGGGGCGACAGATTTTCCAACTGATAGTTTGATTTTCGGTTGACACGCCTTCCAACCGATGGTTTGATGCTCCCCATCACCAACGCGGTGGCACGAGGGAGAGCCGACATGAACATCCCCATTACCCTGCCTTTGATGATCGGCCCGCACATCGTGGCGGAGATCGATTGCCAGCTCGAGATCCGCGTCACTGGCCGGGCGCCCTATCGCACGTGGGAGCTGGCGTCGATCGACACGGGCGACGTCGTGCTGGACCGCAGCGGCCCAGGCGACATGGACCGGGATTCCCGCGCTGTCGGCTGGGCAATCATCCAGTCAGCGCACGCCTATTGGGCGAAACACCGTGAACGGCTGATGTGGGACAACGCCCTCGTTGACGACGAAGACGAGCAGCAGGCGGCATAACCGGAATTGCTCGCCGTGAGCGGACGGCGGGCAATGTGGAGGGGCTCGGGGCGCGTGACTTCGCGGGGATGTCGAGCGTCGAAGCGGGGCCGGGCCCCTCCCAAACCTAATCAGTAGAGGGAGTGTGTGATGGGCATTCAATCGCGGATCGGAACGACGGTCGTCGAGCTGCACCAGCTTCGGCGGCGCAATGCGGAACTCGAGGTCATCGCGCGGCGCGTGCCGCATCTGGAGCGGCTCGTCCGCGACCTTGAGGCGGAAACCCTGCAGCTTCGCAAGCAGGTTTACAGCGGCGGCAAAATTCGACGGCAGGCATCAGGGAGGCGAGCGCATGAACCCGAGAACGTGGCCTAAGCCTCTGTTGCTGGCCCTCATGTACGCGGCTTCGCTGGTCCTGATGTGGGTCGTGATCGAGGGGGTTTTTCCGCGATGAGCGTGGTTCGGCTTCCAAGGTTTCTCGGCGGCGGGCCACGGCCAGACCGCGAGCCGGCTCCTAATTGGGACAAAGAAACAGAAGCCATGCGCTGCGTCGGTGAATGGCTGGCGCAGCTCGACAACGACGAGGCTCGGTTTCGGGTGCTTACATACTGGATGTGGCGTCTCAAAAGCGGCGAAGCTCCGAACATCAGCGCGTGGGTAGACACCGTAGCGGAGCAATCAGCCGTCGAGCTTTCGCGGCGGGCAGGTTTCCGAGAGGGGGACAGATGAAAGCGCCGATCAAGATCCGCATAGGCGAGCCGGAGCCCAAGCCCCCGGCACAGAGCGGCCTTCGTGAATGGCAACTCGAGGCGCTTCGCTACTGCCGGGACCACACTAACAGCAACGACCAATACCGCCGCATGATCGTGGCGCTCAACGCGATGGGAGAGCAGCAGTGAACGTCGCTGAACTCAACCGCGAAGCCGAAGCCGCCGCGGCGCTGGTCGAGCACCTGCGCACGCTCGTGGCCGAACCGGACGACATGATCGAGGACGCCATCGAAGGCGAAACCTCACTCAAAGAAGCGCTGTCCAAAGCGCTGGCGCGGGTTGGTGAGTGCGAGGCGCTGGCCGATGCGATCAAGGCCCAGGCCGACGCGTTGAGCGCCCGCAAGCGTCGGCTTGAAGCGCAGGGCGAGACGATCCGAGCGGCCATCATCGCGGCGCTCGGCACGGCCGGCGTCAAAAAGCTCGAGCTGCCAGCGGCCACGCTGTCGCTGACGGCGGTCAAGCCGAGCCTTGTCATCACGGATGAGGCGGCCATCCCGACGCAGTATTTCAGGCAGGCCGACCCGACGATCGACCGACGCGCGCTGCTGTCGGCGCTGAAGGATCGGCAAACCATTCCAGGCGCAGAGCTTTCCAACGGCGGCGAGACCGTCACCATTCGCTGGAGGTGAGATCATGGGGGCAGTTGTTCCATTTCGCTCGGCAGCGCTGACGCGCTCGGATGCGCGCCGGCTGGCGCTGTTCGTAAAGACCGTAGGTAAGGATCTGCGGGAGTCGGAAATCGACGAAGCGCTGGAGTGGTGCGAGGTCTACGGCGCAAACCCGTTCACGAAGGACATCTACTTCTTTGTGTTCGACGCGAACGACGCCAACAAGCGGCGCGTGGTCCCTGTGCTTGGGATCGGCCTTTACCGGAAGATTGCAGCCAGGAGCGGCAACTATCGTCCCGACGATCGGCCGCCGCGGTTTACCTACGATGAAGCTGCAATCAGTCAAGCCAACCCGAAGGGTCTCGTTGATTGCGAGGTGACGGTCTACCAGTACATGCATGGTGCTTGGCACGCGGTTGCGTCGCGGCTCAAGTGGGAGGAGCGCGCGCCGATCAAGAGCGGCGGCACAACGTGGGAGAAGACCGGCGAGTTCTACCCAGCTGGGCACGCCAAGGCTGGCAAGCCTCGCTATCGCAAGGTCACGGACCCGTCCAATCCCGACGTGCTCGACCCTGACAAGCGCAATTGGCACACCATGGGCGAAACCATGATGGCCAAATGCACCGAGGCCGACGCTATTCGCAAAGGCTGGCCGAACGAAACCGCCGGCAGCTACGTCCCCGAAGAAATGGACGCTCTCCACACGATCGATCTGACCGCCACCGAGATCATCGAGACGCACGAGAAAACTGAGCGCCTGAGCAAGCTCGGGGATGGCCCTGGCGTGATGGTGCAGTGGGGCCCGGCCGACGCGCTGGAGCGCGTGCCAGTCGGCAAATTCGGGGACCGCGTGCTCGACTGGATTGGCGCCCACATGATCAAGGGCTCGGAGGAACCGGCCGCGGTCATGGAGTGGCACGCCCGCAACCGCGAGGCGTTGCGCGAGTATTGGGCCCACGACAAGGCCGGCGCGCTCGCGGTCAAAGCCAAACTGGAGAACGTGGCCGCGTTTGCAGCTCAGGTGATGGCCGCAGAATGAACCGCTGGTCCCAGCTCGCGGCCACGTACCCAGGTCTCGGGTGGGAGGACGTAGTTGTGCGCCTCGGGATCACAAGCCCCGAGGTCAAGGCTGAGATCAGAGCGGCGATACTGAGGATACCCCATGACACCGATATCCGAGCGAGCGCGCGCATCGCTGCAGCCGGTCGAGATGCCAGAGAGCGACCGCCCGATTTCTGAGATGTATCGAGTGGTCGCTAAACAGTGGGTTGATGCCGACGCCGCCGCGTCGCTGCTTGAAGATACCAAGCAGCCGATCTTTTCGCAGCTCGTGCTTGCGTCCAACGACACCAGCATCGCGCGGGCCGAGCACACGGCCCGCGCGTCGCTCTCCTACCGCGAGCACGTCGAGAAGATCACCGAGGCACGTAAGCGGGCAAACCTGCTGAAGGTTCAGATGCGCTATTTAGAGATGCGTTTTAGCGAATGGCAGGCCGGCGACGCGAACCAGCGCGCCGAGCGCAAGATGGTGAGGCACGGGACATGAGCGACATGGATACCGTAGAGCGCCTAGCTTACGAAGCCGGACGCTCGGCCGGACAGATGAACGCTTTTTTCAGCGCGTTCAATAATCTTCCAGACAACAAACAGCAAGCTTTTTTGACTTCAAACACGAAGCGTATGAAGCGGCTGTGTGAAATGGCTCGTTTGCATCACGAAAAGGTGTCGTCGGAATTGGCTACGCTCAATGATCTTGTCACGTGGGCAAAACATCCGTCACCTTCTCTTGAAGCGTGCAACACATCACATTGGCACAAGGTTTTGACTGCACACACAAATGGGTCTATTTATTATGGCGCAGCCTCCGCCGATCGCCAATCAGCGGCGGAACGTATTGCTTTTAGAGATGTGCCGCAGGTTGTTTTGATACAGCACAATTGGGCGGCGGCGTTTTCCGGTGCACAAGATTTTGAGGACGGCGAAGTAAAGCCCCCGTTTGATTGCGTGGTGTTTGAAATGGCAGTGGCGGGTCGCCGCGTTGTCCACGTTAAACACAACGACGAACAATGCGATTTTATCCAAGCCGGAGATGCTTGGGTTTACATAGGACCGCCGCAACGTGATACCGACAACGAAGAACGCGAGTGTTCGCAGGTGTGCAACCTTGTTAGTAGCAACATCAGGGCCGCGTGCATTGCCCTGGACGCCGCCGTCGCCGTCACGAGTGTTACAAGAGCACCATACCGGCTGAACATCGCGCGCGAGAAGAAAGGGCTACCGCCAATTTTTGACTTTCACACTGTGTCACTTGCAAACAGGTCACGCGTTGACCGTCTTGCAACGGGGGACGCGGCGCACCGCAGCCCACGGCTGCATTTCAGGCGTGGGCATTGGCGTCATTACTCGAGCCACAAGTCATGGGTGCGGTGGACGTTGGTTGGAAATCCAGACCTTGGGTTTGTCGATAAGGAGTATCGGCTGTGACCAGCACCTCTTACACGCACGCGACCCGCCGCAGCATGACGCCGCTCCGAGCGCTGCGGGTCTATGAAGCTGCCGGCGGCCGGTGCCAGTGCTGCGGCCGCAAGCTGTGGCCGGGTGACGACTACGACATTGACCACATCATCGCGCTCGAAAACGGCGGCACCGACGACGACAGCAACCTTCAGCTGCTCTGCGACTGGTGCCACACGAGCAAGACCAGCGACGACCACGGCCAAGCCGCGAAAGGCAAGCGCATGGCGGCTCGGCACCACGTTCCTAAGCGGTTCAAGCAGTCGAAGTGGAGGCGGTGATGGACTGGCTGGTGGTGTTGTCGGCCGCGCTCATCGGCATGGGGATCGGTGCTGTAGCGGCGTTTTGGCTGTTCTGCAACGCGACAGAGGGAGACGGGAAATGAGCGACCGACCCTATAGTGTCGCCTCCCTAGCCGAGCGGTGGGGCTGCTCGGAGCGTCACATCCGCGACCTGATCGCCACCGGGGACTTGCCAGCGTTCCGACTCGGCGCGAAGCATCTTCGTATCAGAGCGGGGGACGTGGCAACATGGGAAAGCGGCGGTGGCGCGACTATCGACACGGCAACTATCGGCTCCGCTTCTTCCAGGGCGAGGGCTGCGCGGTCTGGTATGAGGGAGGGCGCCGGCACCGATACCGCCTCGGCGTCACAGAGGAAATCGCGGCGCGATCTGCGCTTGATGCGTTCGCTCGACGGCGTGAGCAGCTAGCGCGGAGCGGGCGCGAGACGGTGGGCGACCTGTGGGCGCTGTACCGGGCCGACCGCGCCACTGACGGCAAGCAGATGGCGGCGTTCGACTACAATTGGCAGGCGCTCGCCCCGCGCTTCGCGAAGATCCCGCCTGCCGTTGTGGACGCCGCTCTGTGCCGGGCCTACGCTGCCGAACGGATCGAGCAAGGGCGAAGCCAGGGCACCGTCTGGAGCGAACTCACTCGGCTGCGCTCGTGCCTCAACTGGGCGGCTCGCAACCACAAGACCGACGCACGGTTCACGGTATGGGTGCCATCGAAGCCCCGGCCGGCCAAGCGAGTGCTGACGCCAGACGAGGCCGCCGCGTTGCTCGACGCCTGCACTACTCCTCACGTCCGGCTGTTCGTGATCCTGGCGTTGGCCACCGGCGGGCGCGAAGCCGCGATCTGCGAACTGACCTGGGATCGGGTGGATTTTGAGCGGCAGACGATCGACCTGCGAACTGGCGTTGTGGGCAACCCGCTGCAGAAAGTGCAGCGCAAGGGGCGGGCGCAGGTGCACATGTCCGAGTGGGTGCGGGCGGCCCTCACGGCGGCCAGAGAAGGCGCCCTGTCAGACCACGTGATCGAGTGGGCGCGCTTAGTGAAAGACCTCGACACCGGCCAAAAGCAGCGGGTGTACGGCATTAAGCGGCCTGGCGCCGCGTTCGACCGAGCAGCACAGCGTGCCGGACTTGGGTGGGTCACCCCGCACACGCTGCGGCACACGGCGGCAAGCTGGGCCGAGGAAGCCGGCGTGCCTATGCAGGTCATCAGCCGGTTTATGGGCCACTCTACCGAGGCCGTCACCAGGGGCATCTACGCCAAGCCGGGCGCTGTCGTGACGAAGCCGGCGGCCGACGTGATCGAAATGCGGATGCGGAGGAAGGGATGATTACCAAGCTCAAAGTGGCGCCTCGTGACGGAACGCCGTTCATTTTATTAGCAACAGACAGAGGGCACGCTTTAGTTGAGTATGCCGACTTCTCCACTGGTTGGTGCAGCATTGAAGGCTGCGACGGCGGCTTCTTTCGGTGTGGGGAGTACGACGATTTTATAGCGACAGTGCCGAGCAACGGGGATGCCCCGTGCCTTTTGCTGACAGACGAGCAAGTCGCTTTGCTTGCCCAAGCTGGTCGCGCTGTACCACCTGAGACCAGCCAGAATTGAGCTAAGTGGTTGTGGGAGGTGAGGGGATCGAACCCCCGACATCTTCGGTGTAAACGAAGCCAGCCGTGCTGAACTGGCGGGAAATACGGGCGCCTCGCGGGCTGTTGTGGCGCCTGGGAGTGGTCTAGGTGGCTCGAGCTGGTCGCGGCGAACCAGTGGGCTACCTTTCCCCCTTAAAATTACCCGCCATCCGCAGCACGGCCACGCATGCTGCACACAACTCCATGACGCGCTCACGCCGACTAGGCCAGTAGGCTACCCTGACAATCTTAGTAGGCGCCGCGCTGGCGCACCGATCGCACATGGTGCCGCTCCTATTCCGTCTTGATCGCGTCGCGAGCCAGACGCGCCGCGCGCAAGTTCCAATCGACGTTCCCGCCATCGGCTAGGATCACGTCTCTGTTCAGATCAATGAATCTGCTCGACCATGCGCACATCACGCCATCAGGCCGACGCTCTCGGAACCGGAGCAGCCACCGGTAGCCGTCGCGCTCCCACAAATACAGCCAGGACCTGTGCTCAATGTCGTAAGCGCGCATCATCGCACTGGTCAGCATGTTGCTCAGCGCCATTGCAGCAAGCTGTTCCTCGTCTTCGGCCATTGAGTGCTCCTACTCGCTCTTGCCCTACAGCTCGTTGCCTTCAAATCTGATCTTCTGCTCCAGCGCCTCACGTTCGCGCCGCAAATATTCCTGGTGCTCCGCAATGCGCTCCTCATAGCCACCACGCGACCTCATCCAGTCGATCTCACGCTCTAACTGGATGATGCGCTCGCGCGAGCGGCGGATCAATTCTCGACCTATCGCGCCCATGGCCGGCCGCCTCCATCAGTCTCTTGCCCGTGGCCCTTTCGGCCACAGGCGTTCGCCAAGTCTCTCAAAGATGCGATCCCGCAGCGTGTACGCGCTCACCCCGAGCTTCCGCGCCATGAGCTGCACCGCGCCGCGCTCGTGCTTCCTCGGCCGAAGCCACTTGATC
>Ga0315903_10008810_pt1 | contig 12336 bp, 3 predicted proteins | sample LakEriMetagenome_7_FD_203524 | JGI IMG/M metagenome (GOLD analysis project Ga0315903, IMG submission 203524) | Freshwater fungal communities from buoy surface, Lake Erie, Ohio, United States - Buoy 2 MA119 | ecosystem: Environmental > Aquatic > Freshwater > Lake | place: USA: Lake Erie, Ohio...
TAGAAGGATTAGCAAAATTAACTTTCTTAGTTACATATTTACTGTATGTAGAAGATTCAGTTGGAGCGATTTCATCAACAAATCTTTCACGCTGAGTTAAAGTAGCATTACCTGTAATTGCTGATGGAGCAGAAGAGAATGTAATAGAACTACCATCCGATGCAACCGCAGTAATTAAACGAGTGCTCGATCCAGAAGAAGCACCAGCGATAGTCAAATATTTACCAACAGAAGCAGTTTTAAATGCAGCGTTTTGTGTTGATGTTGTTATTTGATTACCAGAAATTGTAACTCCAGATGCAGCAGATAAAAGAATATTATCATCTAATCCTGATACATTTATGTTAGTTTCTGTAGGATTATTAACTTTATTATTAATAACAATCATACTTGTTCGATGAGTATCAAGCACTGGAGATAATGAATCATTGCTAGAACTAAACTCGACATTTAGTGTAACTGATTTATTAGCACCAAGAGATAATGTTTCATTAATTTCAGAAGCAATCATCCTTGGAGATTCAAAATAGTTATTCTCATTTGCAAGCACACCAGTGAATGAAGAATCTTGAACATAAGCAGTTTGTGTAGTAGAATCTACAGATTTACCTGTTGTAGTTTTAATTCCAAATTCAATTGGTGTTTCAGAGAATCTTTGAATCTGAACTGCTGGTTGAACAGCGTCGTATTGAAGATTTCTTGTAGCACGGACAGCAGATCCGCCACCGTAACCAGAAGCATTTGCTGCAGTAGCTACAGTAACCACATATGAATCTACATCTACATCACTAATAATATGAGTGGTGTTTAATTGTGCAGCTGGCACATTATTTACTGCAGCAGCCACACCACTAATAATCACACGAGATCCAGATGGCATGCCATGATCTTTATGCCAAACACGAACTTTAGTCTGTCCGTTACGAGTTTCAAATGGATCGATATCTAAAGTTTGTAATGGAATCACATCATTTACATATTCAACATTAGCTATAACGCTTGTATCAAACTTAGCACGATATAAAACAAATTTTAAATCTTGTGTTTGATCTGCAGTCCAAGTAGAAGCATTTTGTGATTTGAATAATGAACCAAGATATGGTTGCTCAGAAATTGTACGAGCAGTTCCAGGCATTTGATCACCAACTTGAGATATCCAAACTTTATAATTATTTGAGTCAGATGCTAAAACGATAGCATACTCAGTTCCCTCTTGAACATATACAGGAGATGGGAAAGTAAATGTTGTAGCAGTGTCATACTTATTAACAGCAACACCATCTAAATTAACAGTATTCGCAGAAATATTAACTTGTTCAGGTTTAATAGTTACACGAGAAAATGGTAGAACACGCTTTCCTGGATACCCATTAACAACTTCACGAATTTCTAATGTCACAGGAATTTTACTATCTTTAGTTGCAAAGAAAATATCAACTTTACTTAAAAAGCATCCACCTTTTTGCTCAATTAAGAAAGTTTGTGCGAGCGGATCCCACCAAGCTGTTTGAGAAACAACTCTTTCTGCAGTTTGAACGATAACTCTATTATCTGCTAATTGTTCTTCTACAAGTTCAGCATTACGAACAGCGTTGACAGTTTGTTGACGAGTTTCTAAAACACCTTCAGCACGATAGTTTGCACGAGCACGAGATGTAAAATCACCATTTGCTGTAGAAACATCAACTAACTTAAATTCACGAGTACCACAACGGAATCTTAATGCATCAGTATTTGGGATATTAAACAATAATTGTATATCACCATTAAAGTTACTAACTAAATTGCCACCAAGCGAAGCAAGAGTTACAGTACCTACAGTTCCAGTTGCTGTTGATACAGAACCAGTAATTGTTTCTGTAGAACTAAATGTTCCAATAATATTAACAACATATAATGCATATGTGCTAGTATCTGGATTAAACTCTGTGCCAACTACAACTGCAGTAGCACCAGATGTTCCGCCAGTAATAACATCACCACGATTTAAACAAACTTGTGAATCACCATTAATACGACGAGCAGTAGCTGCAGCTACACCACCAACATTGGTTTCTGTATTAAATGTTCCAGATCCTGGAGTGTATGTAATTTTAGATGCTGGTGTGCAATAAGCAGCAATATTAATATCATCAAAAAATGGATAGAAACGAGTATTTGGTTTTAGTTTTTTAATTTGAACTAAAAGATTTCTAGATCTGATATAAGGTATTGCAGCAGTTGAAAGAACACGATCTGCTACAACTTGTCTATCAATTTTAGTTACAAGGCTAGTTTTTACACCAGTTCTAGATTGTCCGATTGGAGTAGCATCAGTAAATACAGTACCCCATGTTACCCAGTTTCTACCACCTGTTTCAAAATTTCTAGCTGTAGTTGTTGTTGCACCTGTCCATTGAGTTTGCCATGCATTCCAAACAGTTCCAAGAACACCTGCTTTTTCAGCGAGTGCACTGACAGTTGTGAAGTTTCCTTCAATGTCAACTACTATGTCTGGACGACGATCTACCTCAAACCAGTCATCAGATGATGGGTTAATTTTAACATCACCTAAGAAAGTAAACACTGCAAATGGATTAATGTTTTCTAAACGAGATCCATATGGTTGAGAAATAATAGGTAAATGCTCTAAAACTGGTAATGTGATAACATCACCATATAATTTGTAATTACTTGAAGCACGATTACCATCTGTAGAATTCTTCTCTAACAAATTAATATTTTGCATAGAATAGAATGGACGAAGTTCTGCATTTTCCATATCAATTGAACATACATAATCTGGAGAGAAAGCGTCGCCAGTATTATGTCCAGTAAATGCATCTACAATAAATCCATTTTTAAATCTAGTATCACCAACAGAGTCAATAATATCTAAAGATTCTGTCTGTTGCTCTAATAAAGATAGAGAAGTATAATATTCTAAATTATCAATGCGTTTTTCTAATTTACCAATGTCACGCATTGTGTAACGCTTGTTATCTAAACGAGCAATCTCAACATTATAAAAATTTGTACCAAAAGTATATGGCTCAAGAGTTAAATTATACAATACCAAACCAAGTGCTGGATCTAATGGCTCACCAGGATTTAATGAAGAAACTCCATTAATAGCGAAGAAATTACCAGCAAAGTCTACAGCAATTTTAGATTTACGAGCAAGATAATATGTAAAATCAGTTACAATATCATTACCACGCTTAGGTATTAATGATACAGAAGATCCAGTTCCAGAGAAACTAGTACCAGCATCACTAACTCTTGGACGGAAATCGATACAATCTCTTAATGCAATTCCTTGAAAAGTTGGAAGTGCTTTATAATCCACATTAGCTGGATAAGAGTTTACAGTAAAGTAATCACCAGTAGAATGTGTGAAGTAATCAAATGTTACTTCAATTGGTGCTTCAGGTGGAGCATAGGAACTCTTAAGAATTAATCTTGCTTGATCATAATGAGTAGATCTTTGTCCACTATCAAAATCGTAACGATCTGTTACATCAATAGAATATGTTGCACCTGGAGATGCAAATGTTCCTGATTTCATTTTGACAGAAATCAAGCGATAACCATCAGCGTATCCTAATAACAAAGTAGAATTTTGTGCTGTAGCTTGTGTAGTAAATGTGGCTGTCGCAGAAGAAACTAATGTTTTAGTTTTTTCTGTTAGTACTGAACCACTCTTATTCACAGCTGCAATAACCATCATATTTCTACCAGAGTATGTAGAACCTAGAGAAATAGTTGCACTAGAACCTGATGGTGTTATACCACTAGGTGCTACAATAGCACCACCAGCGGTAGCATCATTATCAACTACAATGTAGTTATCTGCATCAGCAGCTGATGCAAAAGATCCTGATGCAGTTGATATTGTTAATGTTGGCGAGCCAGATACAGTAGCAGTACCAGAAAATTTTTCATAAACAGTATAGATTGTATCATTTGCTAATAATGCTGAACGAACATCTTTAATTGCATAATATGGTAAAGAAAATATTAAAGATGTATTTTCAGGTTCATAGACAGTAGTTGTAACTCTATCAATAGTTGAACCAGTGATAGTAATAGAACTATCAACTGTCATAGAGAATTGTGATGCAATTGCTGTAATACGACGAAGAGATCCATTAAATGATGCTACATCACCAACTATAAAATCAGTCTGAAAAGATGTACCAGTACCTGTAACAGTTGTGCCTGATGCAGTAGCTGATCCTCTTAGTCTAGTTAATACTGGTTGAATATCTGCAGAAAACGATAAATTTGCATCACTTGACACATCAAAGAAAACTGATTTGACTTTACGATTAAAGTCAAAAGTTCCATTCATTTTAATATCAAATAAACCTAGTTTGTATACTGCGGTTTGAGTACCAATAGTACCATTATGCCATTCCATTAAACGAACACGAGCAGTTCCAACTGCAGTAGCACCAGATGGAGCAGTGCCAACTGATGCTGTGATTCTGTCATAAAGCGTAACTTCACCAAAAGTGTCAACTGGTGGTAAACTGTTTACATTTGTAATTAAAACATAGTTTCCTACTGTTGCAGGAATGTATGCATTTTCGACTTGAACGAATTCACGAGATTTCTCAACAGGAACATATTCAGTAGAAATTTTTTCAATTTCATATCCTTGAACATATGCTTTTCCTGGTTCTAAACCAACAGCAAGTTTTGCCTCATTTGCTTGATTGGTAGCAAGATTGTCAGAATTTCCTGGAGAATAGATTCCACGATTGTAAACTGGGGATGTTGTATACTCCCACTGCACACCAGTATTACCTGGACCATCATAAACTGCACCAGCAGTATGAGTTGGAGGTGTAGTTGAAGATGCTGTTGCACTATTTCGTGCAACATATGTTTTGCTTGCATTTGTTACAACATCATTAGTTAAATAAACACGACCAGCAGTCCAAGCACCACGATTATTATTGCGATATTCTCTTACATCAATCTCAAAGTTTTTAACTGTATAATTACCAGACTCGTCATATGTGCGACGAGCAAATGTTTCTTCTAATACAGAGTATTCTGTTCTACGAACTTCTCGTTTAACTTGTCCATTGCCAGTACGAACTAGTTCAATAAAATCAGTATCACTAGTGCTGACTTCAGTTAATTTAACTAAAGTTGCTGTAATAACATAACGATGAGCACCTGGAGCAGCATAGTTAAATGAATTTTGTGCATTATCAAATAATGTTTCATCTTCTTCTGCTGTGATAATAGATTCTTCAGATAATAAACCAATACGATATGAAGGTGTGTTGGTGTATTTGTCAAGAATAATAGTTTGTGGTTCTACTAAAACAAAGTGCCCTTTAATGTAATATACACCCTGTTCAATAGTAGCAATAGATCCAGTTCCTACTGGAGTTGTTGCAAAAACTTGAACACTATAAGCACCATTTAAATCTGTTAAAATATCTCCTGCAGAAAATACTTTTTCTGTACCACTTGTTCCTGAATTTGTATAACGAACATACAAGGTGGCTTGATCCGCACCTTCTGATAAAGCGTAATGAATAACTTCTGCTCTAAGACCTGTAGCGTTTTCAATAGTCAACCCAACAAGGTCTTCAATAATAGTATCAGTTAAAACAGAAGAGTAAGAAGATTCTAATTTTACATAACCGATGCTTGTGTCAATAGAAACTTGACCTGGAATAACCATAGCACCTTCTTTGAAGATGTGGTCTCCGTGTCTTTTAATTTGATTTTGCAGAATAGTCTGCATTTGAGTGAGTTCACGAGCCTGAACTGCATACCCTGGACGATAGAGAATACGATAGAATTTCTTCGCCTCATCAAAGTCGTCATAATATGGTTCGGTATTAAAATTAATAGCCATTCTTTTTTCTTCTTTCGATTAGTTTTCTATATTTATCTTAGAATTTAATAATTGTTCTAAGAGTAACAGTTTCTTCATCGGATGGGGTAAAACCAGCTTTATTGTCAATATACATCATTTGACCAGAATATTTATCTACAGTTGGATTAGAAACTGAAGATGCAGTAAATGTTTGTCCATCACTGTTTTCAAAAATATCATTAATAGCTGGAAGATCATTATCCAAAGATTGTAACAAAACAGCACTTGCTGTAGATGTAACGACTCTATATCTAAATTGGCTGTCCAATATTCCTGTAACCCTAAAATATTGAGCATTATTTCCTGTGCTTGTTAAATTTATAGCAGTACCAGAATTAGCGTTAGCGATCGTAGATGCTAGTTTAAATGTATTATCGGTTAATTTAATAACATAATAATCTGTGCCATTAGCTAATCCAGTGATTGAAGCACCACCATTATTTAAATACTTTATTTTATTTCCAGTAGAAAGACCATGATTGCTATAAGAAATAACTTCTGTAGAAATATCTACACTGGTTGTTGGAATAGTATAACTAACTGCATTTACTGTAACATCTGTATCTTTAGGAAAATATGTAGTATTAATAGCACCTTGTACTAAGAAACATCCAGAACCGATAACTCCATTATAACGAGTATTTGCTCCATAAGATCTAGGGTTTTTAATAATTCCAAGTTGACGATAGTCGTTGTTGACTTCCAATCCTTGGTTTAAGTCTGTTGATACATTAGAATAAAACACTAAAGTTCTTGAGAACAATTCATCTGGAGCATTTTTTCCATGACCACCAAATGGTGACATAATTGCTCGTGCTTTTGCAGCTTTACCGTTACCAATTATATTAATATTAGCAAAAGTATATCCAGATCCAGGATTTGTAATATTAATTTTAGTGATTTTACCTGCTGCAGTATCAATAGTAGCAGTGGCAGTCGCACCAATTCCATCGCCATCTATTTCTATATTAGCAACACCATAACCATATCCATTAGATATTAATTTAATTGCATTAATAGTTCCAGCAGTTGTTAAAATTTCATTATTAGCTTGTAAAGATTGAATATTACCGATATTAAGATCAGCTGATAAAGAAGCACCTGTGCCAGTTCCTGATGGTGAAGATACTGCGAGTGTAGCTGTGCTATAACCAATTCCTGGATTTTCAGCGACGACACCAACAATTTGCCCAGCATCTAAAATAGGTAATAATTTTGCTTCAGATTTTGAGACATTAACAATACCTACTGCACTAGATCCACCCACTTCTGTAAATGTTACTGTTGGTGCAGTAGAATATCCATATCCAAATCTACGAACAACTATACCAGTAGCTGGTGCACCTGCATATGCAAATGTGGCTGTACCATTAGTCGCAGATCCTGAAGTATGAGTTGGAGCAGTTGACGAGTGAGTTGTTCCAGCAGCAGTTACAGTGTAAAGTCTATTGGATACAAAATATTGTTCTCCAATTAAAACTGCAGTATTAGCAGTCCATGCTGTACCAAAAGTAACTGTAGGATCACTAGTATAATTATCTCCAGGATTTGTAATTGTGCAATAAAGAACACTTCCTGTGGTAGTATTTAATTTTGCAACAGCAGTAGCAGCAGAACCACCACCACCAGAAAAGGTAACAATTGGAGCAGTGGTATAACCTGATCCACCTGTAACCAAGTCAATTTCTCTAACAGCACCTGTTAAAACTACACCTGTGATAGAACCAGCAGATACGCTAGCAGTTCCTTTTGCTCTCGATCCAATAAATTTTAATGTAGCTGTACCATTTTGCACAGTGCCTAGACGATGAGTAGGTGCAGTTGAAGATAATGTTCCTGGAGAAGCGACTTCATAAAAATCTCCATTAGCAGTATAAAGTTTTTGCCCTAAAAATACCCCTGCACCAGCGATAAAAGAAGATGCGTCTGATGTTGGATCACTAAATGTTACTGTTGGAGAAGAATATCCTGATCCACCACTATTCATTGCAACTGCAGTTATAAACACTGGATCTTCTGGACGATATCCATCACCAGTAACAGTAATAGTTGCAGTTGTGTACCCAGTTCCTTTGTTGTTAATTATAACATTATCAACAGTACCATTTGAATAGAATTGATTTGTTAATGCAGAAACAACAGGAATGTAATTATCATTAAGAAACTTTCCTCTTAAATTAATCGGTACATTATACATGTATTTCCAAACATAACCATCTGCAGCGTTTATTGGAGATACAGATGTTCCTGTTGGTTTAACAGTTGATGGTGCATTGTTGTTATTGTCAAGACATTTATAGACATTATAGTCATCAGTCATAACATAAAACAATGCATCCTCTAAATTATTTTCTCCTGAATATGCAAGATTTAAAACTGCTCGTAAATCTGCACCTGTTCCACCACCACCTGTAACAGTTACTGTTGGGACAGATGTATAACCAGTTCCCTTTGAAACTAGATCAACATCAATAATTTGTCCTTCTAAAACTACAGGTGTGAAAGAAGCACCTGTTCCGCCACCACCTGTTATAGTTATAGTAGGTAATGTATTATAGCCAGATCCTCCAGAAACAATATTGAGACCTATGATTTGATTAGAATACTCATCATCATACATATCATAAACACTACCAGAATTCCAATTTCTACGAGGAACTACAAATGATACATCTGATGGTCCAATTTGTTTCATTGTAATAATTTCATTACGAACTGCTCGTTCATAAGCAAAACTATCAATTGGATATGGAGGGTTTAACTCATCTTGCCAAGATAAAGTCTTTCCTAAAAAATAATAATAGTTAGAACTTCTTGTTGTTACATCTCTATAAACACCTTCTGCTAAAGATTTATGCAGAATAGTTTTTATAAGAGATGAATGTCCTGTAACATGAGCCATACTAGAACCCTAATTTAAAAATTAACTTACTGTAACAACCCAAGTAACAGCAATACTATCACCAGCTTGTTTATTAACAACTGGGAAAGTTGTGCGACAAAGCATTGTTCCTGAAGTTGATGCGTTAAAAATACCTGCTTCAGTGATCGCACCAGTACCAGTTCCTGCTGGGAAAGTAGCAGTATAAGTTACAGTGTTTGTAGAAACTGTAGATCCAGATAAAGTTACACGACCTGCTTCAGTTCCTAAAGTAGTATCTGCTGCAGCTGGAGTACCAGTGCCAGTACCGATAGCCATATGAGTCATGGATACTGGAGAGTTAGTAGTTGCAACAATTTTTGCAGCAATATAATTTTTACCAGTAGTAACAACTAGGTTTGGTACATCAAACTCAACAGTTTCGCCAGTGGCTTTAGTGTGAGTGACATGAACCATACCAGTGGCTTTTAATTTTTCTGTGATTTGTTCTAAGTTCATAGAATCTCCTTTGTTAAAATGTTTCTCCAACAAATTCATTATAATCTGTTGGAGTTAAGAAATAGTCTTCTTCAGCGTAAGGATTTAACCAAACTTGTCCAGATTCAGTAAAACTTAATCCTGAATACTGAGTCTCCAGATATTTAGTTGCTCCTATACTAGTTACATCTGCTAATGCAAATGAATCTGACAGTGATTTGTCAATTAAATGTGTAAACTCATCTACCATTCCAGTGTAAGTTGTTTCTAAAGATTTACTTACATCAAGAGTAGTAGAAGTAGATAACATAGTTACAGATTGTCCCTCTGCAACTCCATCATAATTTAAAGATGTACCATTAAATAGTTTTTCAATATTTAAAGTGGTAGAATCTGTTTGTGATACGGAATCATCAAATGTTTTAAACGATACTTTAAGAATTGCTTCATCATTGGGGGTATCAAGAGTATCAAAAATAACCTTACCTGAGTAAATACTAATGTCTGAAATTGAATCAAGAACTGAAAATCCATCTTCAAGACCGATACCTAAAGATTTAACTAATGATTCTAGCTCTACACTTAAATCATACTCATTAGTTATTTGGAATTCTCCAAATAAAGCCATACCTGCTGGATGAAGCATGGTTTTAACTGCAGATTTATATGATGATAATTTTTCATCAATACGAACAACATATGAAAATGCTTGATAATAACGAGAGTCTTGAATGTAAATACTATCACTTACGAAACCATTATTAGATTCAAAAAATCCTGGATATCGAACTATAGCACCAAGATCAATTGCAATAACTGCAGGATCATCTGCATTAACTTGAGCATTTCTAAAGTTTAATGAAAATTCACGAAGAACAGAACCAGCGTAAGTGCCATCTACATATTCATATGTAACATAATCTGCTAAGTTTACATATCCCTGTTCACTAAACCCTTCTGTTCTATCTGAAATCGTTGGAGTGTATGTGTATCCTTGAGTTCCACCTGGAGCATATAAAGAACCAACACTTCTTTTATTTCTAAAAACATAACCACCAGAATAATTACTTGTTATTCCTAAACCATGTTCTGCTGGCAACCCAACAAGAGTTAATGCAGTTGTGCTTGTAACAGTCTTAACAATACCAACTAAATTTGGTGTTGCGTCAGTTGTCCAAATTTCGTCTCCAACTTGAACACCACCAACCTGTCCAAAATTAGTTCCTACTCCAGTAACAGAAGTAGAAGATGTTGTTGCAGATATTGTTCCAGAAGTTGATGACTCATATGTATTAAGTTGAGTTAATGTAGAAGTACCAACAATATTAACTGTACTTGATGAGATAACATCATTTGTTGCTAGAATAGAAAGTGCAAAATTTGCATTATATCCAAGACCAAATTTAATAAATTCTGCGTATTTAATACCACCATTATCTGATGTAGAGGTAACTTTCATTAAAGCACCAGTACCAGATCCAGATCTTAATTCAAAAACTTGTCCAACTCTAAAGTTTTTTCCTGGTTGTGTTATAGCTAATTTTTGAGTAGCTGGTACTATTCTTGCTTGAAACTCATCTCTATACTTAATTAAATCTCCTGGATTAACAACACCAAAAAATCTTTTATCTAAAAAGAATTCATATAGTTCATTTGAAAAAATAAGAAGATTATTTACAACAGCAGTTGTTGCTTTTGATATTGTAATTATTGAACCTTCAACTTTTGTCACTCTGGTTCCAAGAGGAATACCAGTTCCAGTAACAAGTTGATTAATTTCAATTCCAGCTGGACTTGCTACTGTTAATGTTGTAGACCCAGATGAAGCTGTTGTTTGTATTTCAAAAGATTTACCAATTTTAACAATACGATCAACTTCTCCAACTAACTCTTCTTTTCTATCAACTAATACTCTAAGAATACGACCAGCTGTTTGAATGTCAACAAGTTTACCTACAATATCTTCTGGATTACCGTAATCAATTTGAGCAAATACAGAAATTTCTTGATTCCATCTGCCATCTGATGCTACAAGCATTGAACGACCTGGATATGTTAATTCTACATTTTTACCAAATAATAATTTAAATAAAAGTTTATAAGATGCTTCAGAACCTTTAGAAAGATATTGATCTTTTATTCTTGATAATAAAAATCTTTCATCTTCAACAACAATTGGTAAATTATGGGCTAACTCTTTTTTAAATTGCCCTATAAAATCTTCTAGTGTTTCATCAATATCACGAATTTGTTTAAGGTCTACACCATTTCGTTGCATATATTCATAATATGCTTCTACGAATGCGACGAATGTAGGATAATCTTCCCTGATATGCTCAGGGAGTTGATTTTTTACAACCGACTGTATCGGTGTTCTTTTAATTAGTGGTGCAACCATTATGATCTAATAGATTGGAATGTATAATTGTAACCTGCTTGTAAATCGCCATTAATTGTATTATCAGCAATAGCATTAATTGTTAAGTATTCTGGATCGATTTGAACGATCTGATTTAATGCTGATACCACATCATATGATTCTGGTTTAACTTGCCACTCGAAGAATGGACCATCTAAAGCACGAATTGTTAAACTTCTAACAACTACTTCACCTTTTTCATAATTAATACTACCAACAGTAGGATTTACTATAACTTTTTCAAAAGCTGAGTTTGTATAATATAAACGAATATTACCTTGTGCATCATCATCTAGATAATGAACCTCGTTACTGTTTGGAATATAGAATCCAGTTGAAGCAAACACTTCACCTTGTTTACCACCATCTTGAGAAATTGGATTAATAAGATTTAATACATATTGTGCTGCAATATTATATGTAACTTGATGTGGATGACGAATCATAATACGAGTGATGTTATTAGTAATCGCTGGATCGGTTTCATCAATAATACGAACAAGTTTAGAATATCTTAAAACAGAATCAAAACGAGTGAGTTCTTCTTCATTATATCTTAAAATAGCATCTTTAACTAATGTTTCAATTTGAGTTGGGGTTTTAGTTGTTGCTCTTGGATTATAGTATACAAACGCTGTAACTTTAATATTAAAAAATTCTGGGTCTACTAATTCA
>Ga0315903_10008811_pt1 | contig 12335 bp, 9 predicted proteins | sample LakEriMetagenome_7_FD_203524 | JGI IMG/M metagenome (GOLD analysis project Ga0315903, IMG submission 203524) | Freshwater fungal communities from buoy surface, Lake Erie, Ohio, United States - Buoy 2 MA119 | ecosystem: Environmental > Aquatic > Freshwater > Lake | place: USA: Lake Erie, Ohio...
AGTATCTGCAGAATGGTTTGCTCCAGCAGGTCTTAACCGTGGTTCACTTTCTACAGTGCTTCAGCCAGAAAGAAAGATCGGTGTAAATGATCGTAACCTTCTTTATCAAGGAAAGGTTAACCCAATCGCTACCTTCCCAGGTGTTGGTACAGTTATCTATGGTCAAAAGACTCTTCAACAGAAGCCGTCTGCACTTGATCGTGTAAATGTAAGACGTCTATTGATTGCTCTTAAATCGTATATCGGTCAATTAGGTGAGCAGATCGTGTTCGAGCCAAACACTCAAGTAACTCGTAACAAGTTCTTAAGCCAAGTTAATCCTTATCTTGAGTCTGTACAACAACGTCAAGGTCTATATGCCTTCCAAGTTGTAATGGACGAATCTAATAACACTCCAGATGTAGTAGATCGTAACCAATTAGTGGGTACAATTTATCTACAGCCAACTAAGACTGCTGAATTCATTCAACTTGACTTCAACATTCTTCCGACTGGTGCAACATTTGGTCAATAATATAAAACAAACCACAGATGAACGATAATACTATATTAAGAATCAAAGTACCAGCTCATTTATACGAGAGTGTAAAAGAGCAGTTAACCCTATCTGAAGCCAAGAAAGGTAAGCACAATCTTGGTGCTGGTATGGAGATAGTTAAAGAAAAGAAGATGAAGGCTCCAAAAGACGGTATGACGAAGATGGAAGAAGTAGAGCAAGTTCAAGAAACTGAGCAAGTTGAAGAAGGTGTAATGGATATGCTTCGTGCTGCTTCTGATAAGATCTTCTACAACCCAGCAGTGGTTGATGCACCAAAAGATGTGGTTAAAGCTTGTATTGAAGATGCTAACTCTCAAAAGAAGTCTAATCCTAAAGTTGATAGAGACAACCTTATCGTTAACTGTCTAAAGAGCAAAGGCGCAGCTTTCAAAGCTAGCCAAACTACAGGTATTGCTGAAAAGAAAGACAGATCAATGGAAGATTTGAAGAAGGCTAAAGACATGCTCGAGATGAAAATCAAGAAAATGGAAGGAGCAGACGGTGAAGAAACAATAAAAGAAGGTGAGGACAAAACAAATCCTGCACTCGACGAAAAAAAATACCCATATATAGATAAAAATGGTGAAGACCGCGGAGATGAAATGGCTGCTTTATTTCCAAGTGTTTTTGCAGATTTAAAAAGTAACGCTAATATATATGCTGGATTAGTTATTCACCTTTTATTCCATTTGGTATATGGTACAGGAGAAACAGATTTGATGAAGATGTATAAAAACAAGATACTAAAAGCAAAAAAGTAAATAATTTTGTTATTGAATATTTATAGTAAGAAACTAAATCGCATATACAATGCCAGTATTGGATCCAAATGAAATAATGTTCACAGCGTTTGAACCTACAGTATCAAACCGCTTTATCATGTACATTGATGGTATTCCATCTTACATGATCAAGAAGGCAGACGCTCCTGGTGTTACTCTAAATGAGATCAAACTAGATCACATCAACGTTTACCGTAAGATCAAAGGTAAAGCAGAATGGCGTGATATGACTTTGTCTCTTTATAACCCAATCTCTCCATCTGGCCAACAAGCTGTGATTGAGTGGGTACGTCTACACCATGAATCTGTAACTGGTCGTGATGGTTACTCTGACTTTTACAAGAAAGATCTTAACCTATCTATCCTAGGACCAGTTGGTGATATCGTAAGTGAGTGGATCATCAAAGGTGCTTTCATTAAAGAAGCTACTTTTGGTAACTACGACTGGTCAACATCAGATCCAACTGAATTGACTATGTCTATAGGAATGGACTATTGCGTGTTAAACTACTAATACGCTACTTATACCTCCAAAAAGAAAGGCCCCTTACTAGGGGCTTTTTTTATTTTGGTAAATTTGATATTAGTATATTTATATATAAAAGACAATAGTTTATGAGTGAACAAAAGTTTACGGTACCTACAGAAATGATCGACCTTCCAAGTAAAGGTCTTATCTACCCAAAAGAGAATCCACTATCATCAGGCCAAGTTGAAATGAAGTATATGACAGCGAAAGAGGAAGACATCCTCACGAATGTCAACCTGCTTCGCCAGGGCCTCGCCATTGAGAAGATGCTCAAGAGCCTAATCAAAACACCTATCAACTACGAAGACCTAACCTTAGGTGACAGAAATGGCTTATTGATAGCCGCTAGAATCCTAGCCTACGGTAAAGACTACACTTTTAAGTATACTAATCCTAATACTGATGAAGAAGAGAAAGTAGAGGTTGATCTACAGACTCTAAAGTATAGAGAACTAGATTGGTCTAAGTTTGGTAATAAAAATGACTTTAGTTTCACTCTACCTTATTCTAAGAACGAAGTGACGTTCAAGATATTGACCGTAGCTGACGACAAGAAGATTGATGAAGAGATCAAAGGTATGAAGAAAATCGTAGGTCAAGACGCTGGTATGTTGTCTACCAGACTTAAGTTCCAGATCACATCTGTTAATGGTGACTACTCTGTAAAGTCAGTTCGTGATTTTATTGATCAAGGATACCTTTTGTCTAGAGATTCTATTGCACTCAGAAAGTATATTGCAGATATAACCCCAGACATTGATACTACAGTGTCATTTACTTTGAAAGACTCGACTGAAATTAAAACAACCCTTCCGATGGGTGCAGAGTTCTTTTTTCCCGGGAGCGGACTATAGGTCCGCATTCATGACCGAATGCTTTGAACTCACCTATCATGGTGGAGGTGGTTTTACTTATTCCGAAGTATGGAATATGGACGTGCCAAAACGTAGGTTCAACCTCAAGAAGATTAATGAGTATCTTGAAAAGGTTGAAGAGATGCGTAATGAAGGCCAACAAAAAGTTACCGAGAAGACAGACATGTCTAAAATCAAACTACCAGACTTTGTCAAAAAGCCTGAAGAGCCTACTTTTGTATCTAAGGTAAAAACCAAAAGGTAAATATTTATTCGTAAGCAGTATAATGTAAATGCCACCACCTATTCCACCAACAGGACCTCAGAACACACCGCCAGGACAAGATCCTCAAGCGTTGAGGCAGACTTTAAGGCAGCTATTAGATGATCAAGGAGATTATAACAATCTATTGAAGAATGCTATAGCTGATCTTAAGAGGATGGATACGGCATACTCTAAGATTGAGGCTAGACTTAATTCTCTAAATAAAGATAGCATCAATGTAAAACAAGTTAATCAAGAGCTCCTTAGATTAAGACAAAAAGAGTTTTTAGAAGGAAAGAAACTGTCTGATCTAGAAAAAGAAGTTTCTCAAACTGCTAAAGATAGTTTAGATAGAGCTAGAAGAACAGCTGAAGCACAGAAAACAAGATTGGCCGCACAAGGTAGATCTTTTGATGTAGAGAAAGCTATGATGGGTATACTAAAAACTCAAGGAGATCTTGAAGCTATTACATTATATACCCAAGAAAAACAGCTAGAGATAGCTAAAAGACAAACTGAAGAAGGAGAAAAAGAGTTAGCTCTAGAGAAGCAGTTGAATAAACAGATCGGTGTTAGTGGTGCTGCGTTTAAATTATTCTCTGATAAATTAGGAATAGGAACAGAGTTCTATTCTCAGATGGTAAATAAAGCAAGACAGTTACAATCTGAAGGAAAGAAAATAACTTTCTTAGACAAGTTAAGTATACTAGGAAAAGCTGGAGCCGCTGGTTTAAAAGAAGCATTTACAGATCCACTAACTGCACTTCCATTAATTGGTACAGCAGTTGGAGGTTTAGTTAAAGGCTTCATGAAGATTGTTGAGTTAGGTTTAGAAGCTCAAGATAGAACTACTAAATTTGGCCGTGCTGTTGGTTTGTCTAAACAAGAAGCACAAGGAGTAGTTAATAACTTCCAAAGAATATCACTGAATTCTAATAGTGCGTTAGTTACTATAGAAAGACTTGTTGAGTCACAAAAAGAGTTGACTGATGAATTAGAGATCAATAACATTTTATCTGATCAAATTCTTGAGACGAACGTTAAGCTAAAAGAGTTAGCAGGCCTAGATGCACAAACAAGAGCAGAGATTGCTAAGTCGAGTGTGATAACAGGTAAGTCTTCAGAAAGTATAACTAAGTCTGTACTAGCACAAGTAACAGGTTTAAAGAGTGCAACAGGAATCAGCTTTAACTATCAAAAGATACTTAAAGAAGCGTCTAACTTAGGTGGCTATTTAGGACTATCTTTTGCAAAATACCCTGCTCAATTAAGTAAGTCGCTAGTTACTGTTAAAGCAATGGGCATGGAGTTAAAGCAGTTAGACTCTTTAGCTGATTCATTCTTAGACTTTGAGTCTTCTATATCAAAAGAGTTTGAAGCGCAGCTATTAACTGGTAAAGAGATTAACTTAACTAAAGCTCGTGAAGCTTTCTTAAACAACGATCTTGCAACAGCTGCTTCAGAGATAACTAATCAAGTAGGATCTGCAAATGACTTCTTAAAGTTAAATCGTATACAAGCTGAGTCTCTAGCTTCTGCATTTGGCATGAGTCGTGATCAAATGGGTGAAATGTTGAAGCAACAAGAAATGCTTAGCAAGTTAGGAGCAAAACAAGGTGATAGTGCACGTGAACAATTGAAACTAGGTTTAGAAAGGTATAAGAATCAAAAAGCATTATCAGCAGCTATAGGAGAAGAAGCATATCAATCTCTTGTTAATGCGTCTGCTCAAGAAAAGATAGCAGGCTTTATGGACAAGATAAAAGAAGGCATATCTAATTTTATTGCAAACTCACCATTAATACCATTAGTTGAAAGAGCTATTGATTATTTGAGTAAACCTGCCAACATAAAATCTATAGTTACTAGTATACAAGGAGCATTTGCTACTATGTTTGATATATTTGGTTCTATTGCTGGTGGAGTTATGAAGTTTTTAAACTATCTACCAGGTGTTGATATAGATCAGAGTTTGATTGATCTAGTAGAAAGAGGAGGCGCAGGAATCAGAGCTTTAAATTTAGCAGGATCTGTTCCAAATAGTGTTGAACCTGGATCTGCTAGAAAAGATGTTGGTGGATCTACTAATATTAATACAGCTGATGCTACGAGTATGGCAAAGCCATCTCAACCTAAAGTATATGTAATGGTATCTGTTGATCCTATAACTGGTAAGTCTGTAGAAAAGGTTGTAACGCAAGAGTATTTTGAAACTCACTTTGGTCAAATGGGAAAATAAAACTTAGATGCCTTTAATTGATCTACAAACTAATCTGAAGAACTTAAGGTTCGGTAATGATAGACCAGGATATGGTTCGTCAGGACTACCTTATATTCAGACTATAATGCCAGACACACCTAATGCAACTGGCACAGTTCAACCTATATATAGACCAGGTTCAACTGGAGGTTTGGACTTCCCTATTAGAGGAGGTCAATTAGAGTTTAACTTAGGCACACAATCATTTACAGTATCTAGTAAGATTGACAAATCAAGAATCAAGAAGTTCTTTGAAGACAAGCCTAGAGGTACAGCTTTTATTCAAAAGCAAGTAGGTCTACAATTATCTAACCCTAAGATTGAGACTGGTAACACTTTATTTGGTATACCTCAAGGGCTTCCTTATCCTGGCTTATTAGAGAACACTCGAGTATATAACTTAGGTGCAAATACTTTAGCTCAAGTAGGAGTTTCTGGAACAGGTTTTCACGCTAATAGAGCAGGTTTGGTGCCTTTTAATCCATTTGAAAAGTTCTACTATTCTATAGTTAATGCACAAAACGTTAACAACCAGAAAGCGTCTAATAGGCTTATAAATTTGATGGTGCTTAAAATGACCACAGGAGACCCATTTGCAAATCCAGCAAATATTCCAGATATTAATCTAGTAAACACGCTAGGTATATCACTTAACAGAAACATGATATATCAATATCTAGGAGGACCTAACTCTGTTTACGGTATAGGATCTACAACTATTCCAAGAGTAGTTGATACTACTAAATTAACTTCTAGAAGCGTTATGAATTATGATAATCTAATGCTTCAAAAAAGTAACTTTGGAAACCCTGTCCCAGAGTTACAAGATTTTAGAGCTCAAGTACAAGATAAATTTCAACAAAGTCAAGCTTGGAATTATGAAGTTTCAACTGACTATAAATTCTTCATTAATAAAAAAGATAGACTTAATTTAACTTATCCTTTTTTATTCCAAAATAATATTGCACCTTGGGAAATAAATAAGGCAGAAACTCAAGACTTAATCAAGTTTGTTTTTGAAGCTATATCAAATGACAATCCTACTGTATCAACAGCAATTTTCTTTAGAGCGTTTTTAACCGCTGGTATTACTGATACAAATAATGCAGAATTAAACTCATTTAAATATATAGGTAGAGGTGAGAACTTCTTTACCTATCAAGGTTTTACTAGAACAGTAGGCTTTTCTTTTAGAGTTGCAGCTCAATCTAAAGAAGAGCTTAGACCTCTATACAATAAATTAAACCTATTATTAGGTCAAGTTTACCCAGACTACAGTCCTAATCAAGGTATAATGAGAGCTCCTGTAGTTCGTGTAACTATCGGTGATTATTTATACCGCGTCCCTGGTTTTATTGAGTCTATTAATTTAACTGTTGACAATAACACGCCTTGGGAAATTAATTTAGATGGAAATAAAGACCTAGCACAGCTTCCTCAAGTAGTAGATGTAGCTGTTACATTTAGACCAATTCTTGATGTGCTTCCTAAAAGGCCTAACATGATGTCTTCTATATCTACTACAGTTAACGAACAAACTATCACAGCTACAGATACACAGACTATTACTAGCAATATATCTCCTTTAATAGCTAACGTACCAAAATCAAGTCCTGAAGATACAAATACTTTTATTAAACCAAACTTAATTCCTTTAGAAGTTTCAAGTACAACTAGAAGAGCAAATCCTTTTGAACTACCACCGCTACCTCGTATACCGGTTGGTAATGTAAATGTAACACCTAACAGTAACTTACCAATTTCTAATATACCTACACAAATAAATAGAAGATGATCTACAGGTATCAAAATATTGAAATTATAAAATCATCAGCAACAGGTAGTCAATACTATGTAAATAATATTTATCCTGAAATACCGCCTACTAATGACGATAATTACGTTATTACAGTATTAGGTGATAGATTAGACCTATTGGCTTTTGACTTTTATGGTGATTCTACTTTGTGGTGGGTGATTGCTTCTGCAAATTCACTACCAGGAGACTCACTCGTAGTAGAACCAGGTACACAACTTCGTATACCAATAGATGTAATTGGTGCAATCAACACATATAAATTAGTAAATGCTACTAGATAGTTATGGCTCTTGATAGTAATAAAATATCAAACATACAAGGAACAAAGATTCCTCAGTGGATTATTAATCAATTAGATACTAGAGCTGATAGAGGTGCTCAAACTTCTAGAGATGATGAGAACCTTTTGTTTTTAGCTAATAAAACTGCTTGGGTAAGACTTATTTCTTCTATAGACATACAAGAATCCGATTTAAGATACTTTCAGAAAGAAAATAGAGTAGGTAGTAGTTTACAGAATCCTCAAGATCTTGCTAAACAATTTATTTTATTTGGAGGTACATCAAAATATTTAAAAGAAAATTCATATCAACAGAGATCCGGGATTGGTAAAGATGGTGCTTATGGTATACTAGGAGACAATGAAATACAACAATTTGGTTATAGACCAATGCCAGGTATTACATCTGCAACAATAGAAACTCAGGGTAAGCTAGGTTCACTTAGAGCCGCCGTAATTAACTTTAAGTGCTGGGATAAATCACAATTAGACATTATAGACGCTCTATACTTCAAGCTTGGTTTTACTATGCTATTAGAATGGGGTCATACATTTTTTTACAAGCATGCCACATCAAAAATAGAATCATCAGAAGCATATTCAATAGATCCTTTCAAAAAGAATTTAACTAAAGAAGAAATAGCGGTTCAAATATCTAAAAATGTAAGAGAGTCAGAAGGCAATTATGATGCTATGCTTGGAATGGTTACAAATTTTAATTTTGTATATAACCAAGAAGGAGGATATGATTGTACTCTTAGACTTATGGCATTAGGAGTATTAGGAGACTCACTTAAAATCAACAATCAAGGAGTACTTCCTGGTATACTTAAAGACGAACTAATATTATTAAGTAACACACTATTAGAAATAGCAGGAGCAAGAACAGAAACAGCTGCCACAGCTCCTATACCTACATCAACAGTATATGATAATGATTTACTACAAGTAATAGTAAAAAATAGACGCCTTAAAACATTTATACCTCCAGATCCTAGAAGAGTTTCTACTCCTTCATTTTTTACAAAGTTAAGTAAAGACGTATTTAGTACTATTAGTTTTAGAGGAACTGAGTATTATAGCACAGATGCTATTAAAGAATTTAGAAGAGACGCAAAAAGCAATAACCTATCCTATATCAAGATACCTTCTCAGATAAAGTTAAATTTAATCAATCCTAATATTGATAGTCTTAAACCTCTTGATTTTTATAATTTTGATTATTTCTTTAGTAATACTCAAGAAGGCGGAAATACGTATGCTTTAGGTAAATTAAACATCATTGTTCAAGAAAACAACTTACCTAATTATCAAAATATTAAATTAAATGGAAGCGTTTTAGAAAAGCTTCTAGGATCGTATACTCCTATTTATTTAAAAGATCTAAGAAAGGTAAATCAAATAGGCACAGGAGGCGGCGGCGTAGTTACTACAGGGTATAATTATGTTATAAATTATAGTGGAGAAAGTAAAGACAATACAGGAAACTTTAATAAGTATGTATTAAGAATTGATGTTGAAAATCAACTTAAAAACATAAAAATACAAAAAGTAGGTTCAAATACACCTATAGATCCATCTATATTAGATACTAAAATTATAAACGAAACTATATCAGATAATTTAGTTAGTGAAATAATTAATAGCATAAAGCAAGGAGACAGCAAAGTTAATTTTAAACTTACTGGTTTAAATGGTTCAGGATTCTTTACTTTAAGTGTAGATTATCCATATGTAAAAGAAGCTACTTTTTCTAGTAGAGCAGCAGGTCAATCTACTTATGTAGATCAAAAGGCAACAGTTAGTGCCACTATAAAAGTAGATTTTACTTTTAGTGATTCATCTCTTTTTACTACTATAAAAGCTCCGGCTAATCTTCCTTTATTAAATCTATATGATGAAACCATAAAAAGATTAGAAGAGCAAAACCGTATAGACACTGCGGCAGCTTTAGCAGAACAACAAAGAAAAGATCAAGAGGCTTTATCTACACAAATATCACAGGCTCTTTCTTCTCAATCGTCTTTAGAATTAACACTTAGAACTATACAAGTTCACGCTCTAAATAAAGCAGGAGCGGATAAAAAATTACAAGCCGGAATAAACAAAATATACACTTTAAATATATACGATACTAAAGATAACGTAGGAGGAAAACCTTTTTATCAACAAATATTTTCAGATGGTATATTTAGTGGTTTTATAGGAAATCTAGTTACAGGAATTGGAGTAGATGATAATCTTCTTACAGATAATAAAACAACCACTAGTGTTATTGATAGATTAAAAATATATAGTAAATATGGTTTTGCTACAGAATTATTAGCTGGAAATGTTTCTGTGCAAGACCTTAAAGGAAAGGAAGTAGATTTTCAAGATTTATTAAAAGCATATGTTGTACCTTACAAAATTAACCAAGAGATAGTAAAAGGTACATACGCAAACCACCCAGTTTATATTCCATTAGGTCTTCTACTTATGATCTTGAATCATAATTGTGGTATGTATGTTTCTAAAAATGAAAGTTCAACACAAACGCCTTTAGTTTATATAGACTTTAATCCAAACCTAAACTTCTTACTAACTACTCCAAAACATTTAAGCACAAATCCTTTCAAGGTATTAATTCCTTTTGAAGGCACCTTTGAAGATTATAAAAGTTTATTTTCTCCTACTATATTAAATAATGAAAAAGACCCTAAGAAAGTAGCTATTTTACCAACTTCAGGAAGTACAGAAAGTACACCTCTTTTTCAATTTGGAAAAGATGATGCCTTATCTTATTTTATACCTCAATTAAAAACAGATCCAACTGAAGGTGGAGGGAATCCATATAGAGGTAAATTAATGAACATCTTATTAAATATAGACTATGTAATAGAATTGGTCAGAGATTATAGTTTAAAAGATAGTACTAATAGCGTATATTTGAAAACTTTCTTAGAACAAATTATAATAGACATTAACAAATATACAGGTAATTTTAACTCTCTAAGATTATCTTATAATGATAGAGGTAACACTTTTCAAATAGTAGATAATCAGGTTATAAAGCCATTAGCTAATGAAGTACTATTAACTCCTGATAATACAACCTATCTTCCTTTAGACGGGATTCGTAGTGTTGCAAAAACACTGGAAATTAAAACAGATATTAGTACTAGGTTAAGTAGTTTAATAGCAATTTCTGCTAATGCAGATACACCTAATAAAGCAACTCTTTCTGTAAATGGAGATTCGGTTGGATTTATTAATACAAACTATAAAGACAGATATGTTTCTTTAAGAACTAAACCTACAGGAAGTAACGTTTCAAAAGAAAATGATGCTTTAAAAGGTGCCGCTTCTCAATTTAATAAAACAATACAAGACTTTTATAGTGTAGGAATTTCTTTACAAGAAGGAAACATTTCTCAAGTAACTAACTATTACATTGAAAACTTAACTGTAGTAAAAAACGAAGATGATGCAACTAGAGCATCAGCACTAATTCCGTTGTCTATTAATATTATAACAGACGGTATTAGCGGTTTAACTATGGGACAAGCTTTTACTGTTTCTGATAGGTTGTTACCATATACATATAATACTAGAACACTACAAAATAAAGTTGGATTAAATAAACAAAATGTTGATAAGGTAGGCTTTGCTATAGTAGGCTTAACTAATGTAATAGAAGGTAATCAATGGAATACAGAGTTTAGATCTATTATGATGTATCTAAAATATGCAAGAGATTTTGATACTATTAAATTTACTCCATTACAACCTACAGAAGGTATATTTAAAACAGCGCCAGATCCTGGTTATGTAGCGGCTGTTAAAAGAACTCCTCAAGAAAGAGAAAGTGCTATAAAAATAACTAAAACATTTTTTGAACAAAAGGGATTTAAACCAGTTCAAATTTCTGCTATTATAGGAGCATTACTTCAAGAGTCACAATTAAATCCAAAAATTACTAATAGTATAGGGGCTTTTGGAATAGCACAGTGGTTAGGAGATAGAAAAACAAAACTATTAGCTAAATCAGCAAATGATACTTTAGAAGTACAACTTAACTATATTATAGAAGAATTTAATGGATCAGAAAGAACAGCAGGAAACAGACTTAAAGCGGCTACTACTTTAGAAGAGGCAATTGCTGCAATGGCTAGTTATGAAAGATACCAAGGAGTTACTGGAAATGCTACCTATCAACAAGTTCTAGCAGCAGTAGAAACAGGGTTTAGAATAGGATATAGTAAAGATATATTACAGAGATATTATAATATATAACTATGTTAAGGTATTATCCATCATTTGCAATACAACCAAATTTGAATACCACAGGAGGAGAATTTCTTTTGAATGGCCAACCTTATTCTGGTAGGTATTATGAAACATATGATGGTAGAGCGTTTACAGGATCTACTCCTGAAATTGGACCTAGTGAACCTTTAGAAAGAGTTCAATCTTATTTATCTGCGCCTATATTAGCTAATAGTAATTTATCTACAAGATCAATAAGAGATCTGGCAAACAGAACAGGAGTTGCTGCGTCTACTACTGAAAGCGCAAGAATACCAGGCCAACCTAACTCTTACTATCCTCAACCAACAGAGCAAGATTATAGAAAAGGTTATTTAATTCGCTACTTTACTAAAAAAGAAAATGAGCGCGGCTTTGTTACAGAAATATCTCAAGACGAGTACAACTCAATTGTGAATGGTACTGCTGACTACGATATATCAATTTATCAAACTACAACTATACTTTGGAAGTTAACAGGCCCATTAAAGAGCACAAGACAATCACAGTATAATATTATACCAGGCATCATTGATACAAATCAGCGTCTAACTGAATCTGCTAATAGAACATTCTTAGGTATCGTTGACTTTATTGGAGGCGAGTACTCCAAATTTGCTAGGCCTACTTTATAGATAGTTTTTTTACTATCAGGCCAATAGTATATTATTGTGACTAATAACAGGTTATGTATTTCATCATCGAAGATAAAGAACAACTT
>Ga0315903_10008813_pt1 | contig 12333 bp, 9 predicted proteins | sample LakEriMetagenome_7_FD_203524 | JGI IMG/M metagenome (GOLD analysis project Ga0315903, IMG submission 203524) | Freshwater fungal communities from buoy surface, Lake Erie, Ohio, United States - Buoy 2 MA119 | ecosystem: Environmental > Aquatic > Freshwater > Lake | place: USA: Lake Erie, Ohio...
GTTGTTGAGAGCGGTGACATCGAAGCCAGCGATGCGAGATCTATAGCCGAAGCCACTCAAGCCGAGGTTGCTAGCACGCAGGGTGGTCTTCAGCAGGTCTTTGCCGGTGAAGCTGGTGTCAAACCCAAGCCGAACGTCGTAGTTGAAGCTGGTGGAGCCAGCTCCCGGGAAGGACAGGGCGAAGATCTGACCCAGGGTACCCAGTAGGCCAGGAACGAAATCACGCTCACCAGCGTTGACGGGGCTAAAGGATCCACCGGTGCGAACCGCATCGGTCAGGCCCTTAGCGCCAGCCGTGAGGTTGGAGGTGGGGACGCCAGTACCGAGAGCTGGGGCTACGGTGCCGATGGCGCCCAGAGGGATGCCATTCGCAATCGTGCCAAAGGCGAATATCGGAGGAACAGGGTTGAGAGGGGTGCCACCGGCGATGCCGAGGCCGGGATTCAACAACGCGAAGGAGGGATTAACAAACTGGTTGAGATTCCCGGCGTTGACGGGCAGGAAGGCAGGCACGCCGGAGATCTGCAGAGCCGTTGGCACCGGCAGGATGCCGGTGGGGAGCGGCGTGGGGGTGAAGGCGATGCCCACCGGCGCCAGGGTGGCGCCACCACCTAAAGCAGCACCAACAATGTTGGGGGCCAAACCACCAAGACCCGGATAGCCCGGAACGAACGTGTTGGCGAGGTAGGGATTATTGGTGCCGCTGAAGCTGTTGCCACCGATCACGAAGGTGGCGATGCCCTTCAGTTTGGTGGTGGTGGAGAACTGGGTGGCTTCAAGCTCACCCACCTTGGCCTCCAGGCCATCCACACGACCGCGCAGCACGGCGAGTTCCTTCTCGAACTCCTTCATCAGGCGCTTCAGCTCGTCGGTGACTTCGCTGATGCGGTCAAGGCAGGCGTTGAGCAGAGCGGCCGCCTCGTAGCGGGTCATGGCCTGGCCGCCCTTGTAGGTGCCGTTGGGGTAACCAGCCACGCAGCCGTAGCGCTCGATCAGGTTGGAGAGCGCCTGGTAAGCCCAGTCGGTGGGCTTGACGTCGGAAAACTGGCTGATGCTGGTGACCTGCTCCTCGCTGCCGGCGTACTTGTTGATGCCGTCGAGGTTCATATCCGCGGCCTGGGCCGCCACGGGAGCCAGAAGGCCCAGGGCAGCAGGGGCCAGCAGGAGTTGCTGGAAAAGTTTCATGGGGTCCTCACACGTAAGGGCGCAATGCGCCAAACACATTTTGAGCTCGGGTACCCAGGGGCACCACGGTGCTGTGCCAGAAATGACAACGGCCTCCAGATCCGAGGAAACCGTCACCCACCCCGTTCAGCGAACCTGTGGGGCCAGGCCGGGTGGTCCGGGCTCCAGCAGCAGCCCACGGATCCGCGGCGCCACCCGCCGCAGCGCTTCGATCGAGGGGTGGGAGTGCTCATCCCGATAGAGCACCGTGCCATCGGCGCCGCGATAGGTGCAGCGCGGGCCGGGACAGAACGCATCAAACAGATCCACCACCCGCAACGCCCCCTGCCGCTCCAACCGGCGCAGCAGCCGATCCAGGGGCTGGCGGCGCCGCAGCGAGGTGCTCCGATCCGGTAGGGCGCAGGGGCCGCCCCAGGGGGCGAACCATTGCGGGATGGCGCTGGCCGGATGGCACTCGGCCTCGCGGGCGAAGGGATTTCCGTGCAGCACAGCCAGGCGCAGGCCCCGCTGCGCCAGTTGACGCGACAGACGCGTAAGGCCTTGCTCCAGCTGCCGCAGGGCCAGCTGGTGGGCGGGCCCGGGCTGGGCCGGCGAGAACAACATCATGTCGCTGGCCAGAAACAGCCAGTCGCCCGGCCGCAAACCGGCGATCAGGGCCGGCGCCACCGCCTGCCAGTAATGGGCGTTGACCGGTGCATAGGGGCCGAGATTGGTGATCTCCGGCACGGGCGAGGCCGCCCAGGAAGAGGTGACCGTGACGGCAAAGTCGTCTTGCCGCACCAACGCGTCAAAGGCCGCCACGAAGGCGGCCGAGAACGAGTTGCCCAGCACCAACACCCGGCGCCGGGCGGTGCGCGGGTCCCCGAGGGTGCAGGGCAGCAACGGGATGGCCTTGCCCACCTGGGCGTTGTCGCTGAGCACGCAGGGTTCGCCGGCCCAGCGCCAGGGCGTGCCGGGAAGGCGATAGGGCTGGCTGAGGCTGGCGACGCCTTCGGCCTGAAGCGACGGGCGGCGACCGCTGAACAGGGTGTAAGCCGGCAACTGATCAAGCACCAGCAGCAGCAGCGTCCCGAGCCCCAGCCCCCCCATGCCCAAGGCGATGACGCCGCCTCGGCGTCGGTGCCAGCGGGCTTGGCGCAGGGGCGTCTCCAGCCAGGTGTAGGAGGCCATCGCCAGCAGCAGCGTCAACAGCAGCAGCGGCGGCACGGTGAGGGCGGTCAGCCCCACGGTCCAGCGGGCAAGGCTCAGCACCAGCCAGTGCCAGAGGTAAAGGGAGTAGGAGAGCAAGCCGAGGTAAACCAGCCCCGGCCGACTGAGCAGCCGCTCGGCCAGGGTGCCGGTCCGCAGGCAGCCCAGCAGCAGGGTCGTGAGCAGCACACAGCTCAGATGGGCGGCCACGCCCAGCTGCCGCGGCAAGGCCAGCGTGGCCAGCAGCGCCACCACCAGCGGCAACGGTGGCAACCCCAGCAGCCAGCGGGGCGCCCCGGCTCCGCGCGCCAGCGCCAATTGCAGCAGGCAGCCGGCGCCGATCTCCCACAACCGGGTTGGCATCAGGAAATAGGCCGCCGAGGGGGCCGTGTTCCAGAACCAGGCGAAGGCGGCGAGGGAGGCCAGGCTGAGCAGGCTGATGGCCAGGGCCAGGCGCCTGGTCCCACCAGGCTGGCGGCCGAAGCCACAACCCCACACCAGCAGCGGATAGAGGAAATAAAACTGCTCCTCCACCCCCAAGGACCAGGTGTGGGTGAACACATTCAGCTGGGCGGCGCGGGCGAAGTAATCGGTGGCCTGCCCCAGCAGCTCCACATTGGAGAAGCCCACCACGGCCGCCAGGCCGGTGCGCAGCGAGGCATGGGGGCGCGGATCCACCAAACAGACCAGCAGCGCCCCCACCACCAGCATCAACAGCAGGGCGGGCACCAGCCGCTTCAACCGCCGGGCGTAGAAGCCGGCCAGCAGATCGGCGAGGCTGCTGCCAGGCTGACGTTTCAGAGAGGCGGTGATCACGCAGCCGGAGATCACGAAGAAGATGTCGACCCCGAGGAAGCCGCTGGGCAGCAACTCCAGGTCGACGTGGTTGAGGATCACCGCCAGAACCGCCAAGGCCCTTAGCCCATCGATCGCCGGCCGGTAGCCATGGCCCTCGCCGGACGCCGCCGGGGCAGACAGGGGCAGGCTGGCGAACGGGGCCATCTAGAGCGCAGCAGCTCGCGTCCCAGCTGCTGGCAAGGCGGCTGCTGGGACGCGAGCTGCTGGCGAGGGGGCGGGACGCGGAGCGGCCGCTGGCGCCGGAGCCGCCGGAGCTGCCGGAGCCAGCGGAGCTGCCGCGGGGGCGACGGGCGGATGCTGAACCAGCCTCAGGGCCCCGAGCAGATCCAGCCCCATGCCGTGGGCCACCGCCCGCAGGGTGTGCACGGTGGGGTCCGAGGGCGCGAGGGCGGCGGCCCGATCGAGGGCCTGGCGCGCCTCGCCGGGATGGAAGCGATACAGGTTCACCACGCCAAGCCCCAGCCAGGGACGGGGGTTGTGGGGATCGAGCCGCACCAGCTGCTCCAGGGTCACGGCCGCGGCATCGGCTTTGCGCTGCAACGCCTGGGCCAGGGCGAGGGAATAGAGGTCATCCAGCGCGTCGGGCCGCTGCCGCAGGCGGGCCCGCAACAGCTGCTCGCCCTGTTGCAAGTAAATCTGTTCGGGATCTTGCTGGTTGATCTGCCCCAGCCAGGCAAACAGGGGATCCAGGGGACCCAAGCGCAGCTGGCGCCCCATCTCGCGCAACTGGGCGATGCGGTTGGGCAGCCCCAGCGGCGCCTCGCCCTCGGGGGCGGGCAGCGGCGGCAGCTGCCGGACCGCCAGGGGCCGGCCATCGGGCAGCAGCAGCAGCACATCCGGGGACGCGGCGGGTTCTGGTGGCGCGGCGCGGCTGGCGTGGGGGGAGATCTGCAAGGTGTCGCGCACCCGCAGGCAACCTTCGCCCTGGGGGCGCAGCAGCCCCTGGCCGATGGCGTGGTCGGCGCCGGGAGCCAGCAGCAGCGGTCCTTGGCGCAGCAAGGCCGCGGGCGCCACCAGCTCCGTGGTTCGCAGGCCGCCGGCGGCTTCGCCGGAGAGCCGCAGCTGGGGGCGGCCATCGGGGGGGCAGGCCGCCGGCTCCACCTCCAGCCCCGGCAATCGCTTGTGGAACAGCTGGGCGCGGCCGCCATCGGGCAAGGGCCAGCTGCCCACCTCCCGCAGCGCTGGGGAGCGCCGCACCAGGGAGCTCAGCAGGGCCTCGTTGGGCTGGCCGGGCAGGTTCCCCTGCAACAGGAACCAGTCGAAGCCCGCCAGCTCATCGGCCATCTGCTCGGCCGTGGCCACGCTCTGCCGGGCCGCCACGCTGAACGCCTGGCGACGGCCCTCGGCATCGAGGTTGAACGGGTTGAGGTGGATGTTGCTGTCCGGCACCACCACCACGGTGGCCAGCTGGCCGGGGGAGGAGGAGCGGATCTGGCCGATGATCTCGGCCAGGGGCCAGTGGCCGGCGTTGCTGGGGGGCCTTGGCGAGAAGCCGGAGGTGTTGGGGCTCAGGCCGAACTGACTGCTGAGCACTCCCCAGATCCCCACCGCCACCACAGCGAACCGCCAGGGCGGCGCCCAGGGGCCACGCACGTTGGCCAGCACTAGGGCCAGCCCCAACAGCAACTGGGGCACCAGGGGCAGGCCGAAGCGGATGTTCTTGGTGGTCATCAGCGTGGCCAGCAGCAAGGCGCCGAGGGGAAAGCTGAGCCACCAGATCAGCCTCCAAGGATGCTGCGGCCTGGGGAGCGGGGGCCTGGGGAGCAGGGGCCGGCGGCTCCAGGGAGCCCAGGCCAGCAGGCCGCCCGCCAGCACGACCGTGACCATCAGGGCCCCCGCCATCGCCGGCAGCATGCGCGGGTACCACAGCCAACCCTGAAGCGTGGTGGCCTCCAGGCCTTCCTGGTAGACGGTCCCCCAGCGGTGGGCCATGTTCACGCTGGTGAGGATCGTCAGCCAGTTCTGGCCGATCCAGGGGCCGGCGACGACCAGGGCAGCGGCGGCGGCGAGCAGCGTCTCCGCCAACGGTTTCCAGCGACCGCGGCGCAGCTGGGCCAGCAGGCGCAGCGCCAACAGCGACAGCGGCAGCCAAAGCAACAGCAGCCCGGTGGCGCGCGTCAGCGTGATCAGGCCCAAGCCGACGCCGACGAGCAGGCTCCAGATCCAGCCGGGGCGGGGATGGCGCAGCACCTTCCAGCTCAACAGCCACCAGCAGGCGCTGACCACGGCGGTGAGGCTGAAATCGATCAGCACGTCGCTGCGCTGATTGAGCAGCGCTGGCGCCAGGCCGGAGAGGGCCGCGGCCCAGAGGCCAACGCGGCGCCCCTGCATCTGGCGCCCCTGCATCAGGCGCCCCTGGCCATACAGGCTGAGCATCAACAACGCCTGAAACAGGCTGTTGGCCAGCACGGCGCTGTTGTAGCTAGGCCCGAGAAGCTGCAGCACCGGCGCCGACACCAGGCCGGTGAGGGGCCCGCGGTAGCTGGGGGCTTCGGCCCAGAGGCGATGCCACCAACCGCCCGACCATGGTTCGGCCTGTTGCAGCACCCGCAGCAGGCCGAAGGCTCGGCTGAGGTGATCACCCTGATCCCAGGCCGGCGGCAGGGTATTGAGGCGCAACCAGAGCAGATCGAGCCCGACGCCGACCAACCAGAACAGCAGCAGCCACAGGCCATCGCGATGGCGGCTGGGGCTGGCCATGGGCGCGGTCCTACGGCTTGCGACCTTAACGCAGGGATCCTGGCGGCCCCACCACTCCGCCACCGCCTGGATGCGCACCCGCGTCTGAGTCAGGATCCAAGACTGCCCAACGCCGCAACGCATGCGCGCTTTCCTTGCTGCCCCGGCCGACGCGGACCATCCCAACGGCCAGCTGCTGGAGCGGCGGCTGCCTCAGCCGGAGCCCGGTCCCCGGGACCTGCGGGTGCGCATCCAGGCGGTGGCGGTGAATCCAGTCGACTTGAAGGTGTGGGGGGGACTGGCCCGTGATGCGGAACCCATGCTGCTGGGTTGGGACGCCGCCGGGGTGGTGGAGGCGACCGGCGAGGCGGTGACCCGGTTTCGCAGCGGCGACGGGGTGTTCTTCGCGGGGGACATCACCCGGCCGGGCTGCTTCGCCGAACAGGCGCTGGTGGATGAGCGCATCGCCGGCCCCTGTCCACCCAACCTCTCGTGGGCGGAGGCGGCGGCGCTGCCGCTCACGAGCCTGACGGCCTGGGAGGCGTTGTTCGAGAAGCTGGGCCTCGACCACCAGGGCAGCGACGCGGGCAAGCCGTTGCTGATCATCGGCGCGGCGGGCGGCGTGGGGTCGATCGCCATTCAGCTGGCCCGCCGCGCCGGCCTGCGGGTGATTGCCACCGCATCGCGGCCGGAAAGCAAGGCCTGGGTGAGCCGTCTCGGGGCGGAGGCGGTGCTGGACCACAGCCAACCGCTGCTCGGCCAGCTGAGGCAGCTGGGGCTGGAGGGCGTCGGCCACCTGGCCAACTTCGCCGACACCGACGCCTATTGGGACGCCATGGCGGACCTGCTCCTGCCCCGCGGGGCGATCGTGGCGATCGTGGGCAACCGCCGCCCCCTGGATTTGGATCGGCTCAAGGCCAAAAGCGCCAGCTTCCATTGGGAGTTCATGTTCACCCGCCCGCGCTTCCAGACCGCCGACATGGCGGAGCAGGGAAAGATCCTGGAGCGGGTGGCGCGGTTGGTGGAGCGCGGTGAGCTGCGCAGCACGTTGTCGCGCTGCTTCGAGCCGATCGCTGTGGAGACCCTGCAGCAGGCCCACGAGCGCCTGCGCCGGGGTCGCACCCTGGGGAAGCTGGCGCTGCGCGGCTGGGATGGGGGCTGAGGCGGTGCCGAGCGGCTGAGGCTGCGGCTGCGGCTGGATCGGCCGGAATTGGCTTGCGCCTTGCTGGTGGTGCAGCTGCTGGCGTTGATCCACAGCGGCGTGGCTGATTTCAGCCAGCAGGTGCAGCGCCTGCGCTATGGCGATGGCCCACCGGACAGTGGCAGCCGCAACCTTGACGACATGCTCTGGGCAGGCAACGCCGAACGACGGGCGATGGTGAAGGACATCGGGGCTGGAGGGCAGCCAGCACGCGGCGACTAAAAGCTGACCTCCGTCTGCCCCGCGAAGCATCCTTCGTAGCGTTCCTCACCGTCGAGCCGTTGAAAGACGAACTGACAGATGGGCGTGCCGGGATAGACGGCCAAGGGAGCGGGGCCGAAGTTGCTCATCTCCAAGACCTGCTGGCTGTCGATACCGGGCCCCATGAACGGGGCGCTGATGTGCACCATCAGGCCGAGGCGCGCATAGCGGCTGCGACCTTCCAGCCAGCCGCACAGGCCAGGCCCCAAGCGCAGGCGCTCCTTGGTGATGCCGAGAATTGTTTCACCAGGCATGATCAGGATGTGCTGGCCAGCGGGCACCTCCATCTTCTCGGTGAGCTGGCGATAATCGGTGTTCTCCCTTACTTCGATCACCTGATGCACCTTACGGAACACGCGAAAGGTATTGGCCAAGGTGAGATCAATCGAGGCAGGCCCCACTAGCTCCGGCGTGAACGGCGTGATGGTGATACTGCCCTGCTCAATCGCGGTGAGAATGGCTTGGCGTCCGAGCACTGACATGGATCGGGGGAGGCTGGCGCTGCAGCCGCTGAGGAGCCGCGCTGGGTCCACAAGGGGCAACAACAGAGAAATCAAGCACAATCATCTTACAGGCAAGCAGCTCAAAGCAGCCGCTCACCGGGGCAGTCAGCGATGGCACGTCGGCGTGATTACATCCGCCCCATCCCAAATGCGCTGTGGCTACGGCCCTCGATGATCCATCCATTTTTCCAGGCGTGAATGGGATCATGGAACTTCAACAGCTACCGGAGGCAGCACCCAGAAACTCGAGTGAAGCGTGCGGGATCAAGCGTGGGATAAGCAGCGTAGGGTATGAAGCTTGGGCAAGGAATCCGGCCCAGCAAGGCAAGAATAGCCAAAGGTCCATGCTGATGGCGCTGACCTGCAAGCTCGCAGGCTGGGAAAGTGCCATCAACATCCGCTGCGATTGTGCAGCAAGCCGTCCGTCGTGCTGGGACCACTGAGGGGTCAAGAGCAACACTCCGATCTGTCGAACTGCAGCAGAATTGCTGCAAGGGAGCTGCCCCATGGCGAGCTGATGGCTTGCGGCGAAAGGGGCTTGCTAGCCACTCAAGAGAGAGCCTGCAGCACTCCAGAGCTAAGCCCAGCGGAATCAGATCAATCCTTGTAAAGCTGACTTACACCCCAAAGCCCCGCGCTTAGCCTGAAGCGTCAATCCTAACGAGGATCCACGATGAGCGAATCTTTGATCATCCCCAGCATGGGGTGGCTTCCCGACTATCCCGATATCCGAGACATCACCTCCCAAAGTGATGTGGCATCAACCAGGTTAAAAAGCCTCGGCCAGCCATCCGTCAAGCAAATGCTCGGCAAGGTTGGGCATTCGGGGAGCAAAGCCTCAACAGCAACGCTACCCAACAGCGTCGACCTCAGGCCGTGGTGCTCTCCGATTGAAAATCAAGAAACCATCGGCTCCTGCACGGCCCACGCTGGCGTCGGCCTGGTGGAATATTTCGAACGCCGAGCCTTCGGCAAACACATCGATAGCTCGCGCCTGTTCCTGTACAAAGTAACCCGCAATCTTCTGCATTGGAGCGGAGACACGGGCGCCTTCCTGCGTTCGACCATGCAAGCGCTGACTCTATTCGGCACGCCTCCCGAAGAATACTACCCATACCTAATCGCCGACTTCGACAAAGAGCCATCGGCATTCTGTTATTCGTTTGCCCAAAACTACCAAGCCATATCCTATTACCGGCTCGACCCTCCCGGCAGCATGCCAGCGACTTTGCTCACCCAGATCAAGACAGCCCTGGCCGCAGGATTACCTTCCATGTTTGGGTTCACGGTTTACAACTCAATCAGCCAGGCCAAAGCCAGTGGTGGCAAGATTCCTTTCCCAACCCCGGGGGAGAGGGTGGCTGGCGGTCATGCGGTCGATGCCGTTGGCTACGACGATAATCTCAAAATCAAAAACAGCAACCGAGGCGCCACGGAAACCACCGGTGCCCTGCTGATCCGCAACTCCTGGGGATCCAAATGGGGCAGTGAGGGCTATGGCTGGCTGCCCTATCAATATGTTCTCTCGGGATTGGCCACCGATTGGTGGTCGCTACTCAAAAATGAGTGGGTCGACTCCGGCCAATTCGGCTGATCAGCAAAGCGGCTTCACCAGAGGGCAGCGGCAACGCCATGGCCACCATGGCGTTTGTTCAGGTCGAGGCGGGTGCTAACCCGCCAGAGCCTGTCACGCCAGAGCCCGTAACGCCTGGGCAGGGTTCGCTGACATCGAGCCAGGCAAACTTGACACACTAGCTACGATTTCGAAGCCGAAACAAGCGCCGCCGCATGGCAGTCCCGATCCCGCTTTCCAAAAAATTTCTCGCTGAGTTCATCGGCACCTTCTGGCTTGTGCTGGGCGGCTGTGGCAGCGCCGTGCTCGCGGCGGTGTTTCCCTACGCCCAAGCCGACAGCAACCCTCTCGGTCTCGGCTTCTTTGGTGTGTCCTTCGCCTTCGGCCTGACGCTGCTGACGATGGCGTATACGATCGGCCGCATTTCCGGGTGTCACATTAATCCGGCCGTGAGCTTCGGCCTGTGGGCCGGCGGTCGCTTTCCTGGCGCCCACCTGGTTCCTTACATGATTGCCCAGGTGCTCGGCGCTATCGTTGCGGGAGGATTTGTGCTGGCAATCGCCGCCGGTCGCAAAGGCTTTCAGCTCACCGGCAGCAATCCGCTGGCCACCAATGGCTTTGGTGCCCACTCGCCTGGTGGCTTTGGCTTTTGGGCAGCTCTGATCATCGAGATCGTGCTCACATTTATCTTCCTGTTGGTGATCCTCGGCACAACCCATAAAGATGCCATCAAGGATTTTGCGGGCCTGCCCATTGGCCTGTCCCTCACGCTGATCCACATGATCAGCATCCCCATCACCAACACCTCGGTGAATCCCGCTCGCAGCACGGGTGTGGCGGTTTGGGTAGGCGGAGATGCCATGGCCCAACTGTGGTTGTTCTGGTTAGCGCCGATCGCGGGAGCCGTGCTGGCTGGCTGGGTGCAGCGCCATCTCCTGGAGGCTGGAGAGGATTGATCCCCTCCAGCTCCGAGATGCAATTCAGCTGAACGAGCCCCGTTCGCGGCTGCGCAGCCAGATGTAGCTGCCAGCCGCCAAGCCAATCGGCACCACCAGAGTCCACAACCGCTTCAACGTGGGCACGTTGGTGATGCTGGTGTCGTCTTTGGCTGCCGCATAGGGGGAATCCTTGCTGCTGCCGGCCGCCTTCGTGCCCCCCATGGCTTCCGTGGGGTTCTTGGGCTTGCTGGTGGCTCCGGGGGCTTTCGCGCCATCCGAGTCCACCGCTGCGGCATAGGGCGAATCCTTGACGCTGCCTGGCGCTTTCACTCCATCAAGAGTCTTGCTGCCCGCCAGAGCTTGGGAACTGAAGCAGAGACCCAAGACAGAGGCGGCGCAAGCTCCCACAAGAACACGCCGGGCTGAACGAAAGGCAACCATGGAGCGAAGGGCTGAACCCTTCCAGTCTGGCCATGGACCCGACGGTTTCGCCACCAACCTTGCCAAAGATGTGCGGGTATGCTGTACAGCGATCTCCGATCGCGATCCGATTCCAGCCAACCCTACGGTCGGCTTGCTTCAACCCTGCACGGGTGTCTGCAACAGTTGCAGCCGATGGCCATCGGGATCCGCCACTTGCAGGGCCCACCGGGCTCCGAACAGGGGTGCCTGATCGGCCAGGTCGACGATGCCGGGGGAGATCAGCCAGCCGCCATAGGCGCTCGCGCTCTTGGCTACGGTCTCGAGGTCGGCCAGCAGGAGGCGCAGCTGCCAGTGCGCTGCATCCTGCGGGCCCAGGTTCCGCGGTAGCGGACTGCCGCCGGGAGGGCTGAGATAGTTCAGGCATTCGATGCCGGGGCCCCGCTGGCAACGCAGGGCGCTGATGCGCACCCGCACCCCCCTGAGACCGTCAAGCCCATCCTGCTCCGGGCCGCTGTTCTCCCCATCCGACAGATGGCGCAGCCCGAGCAGCTGGGCATAAAAAGCAACGCTGCGGGCGGTGTCGGCGATGCCGATGGCGCTGTGGTCGATACCCAACAGCGGCCCCGGCCCGGCGCGATGCCAACGGGCGTCGCCCTTGTCCGGCGGGAACTCCAACAGCTCCAGCGGATGGCCTTCGGGGTCGTGAAACTTGTAGGCAACGATTCCCGCAGCGGCTGAGTTCCAATCAGGCAGCCGTTGCGGCGTCGTCGAGATCGACGTGATCCGGCCGGAGTCGAGGGCTGGCCGCAGCCCCGCCAGGGCCGCCTCCATGCTGTTGACCACCAGGCAGATGTGCTGGAATCCACGGTCATTGCTGCGCGAGTCGGCGGGAATCGGCTGGCCGGGGTGGGCCCCGGGGCCCGGATCCAGCACTTCGGTGAGCTCCAGCACTTCAGCCCCGAGCGCCAGCCGTCGCAGCCGTAGCCGGGCCCCCGGCAGGCCGATCAGCGCGGTGTAGGGGCCGCCGTCCACCTCCAGGAGATCGCCCAGGAGCCGCCCGCCGAGGCTGTCGACAAAGAAGGCGGCGGTGGCGTCGGCGTCGGCGCAGCTGAAACCGACAGCCTCGAGATGGGGAAGATCCATGGTGGAGAGGGGGATCGGAGGGGTTCTGGTCGGCCCCACGGGCGGGGGCTGCAGCTCGCTCGCGGGCGGGGGCTGGGGCTGGGGCTCGCTCGCGGGCGGGGCGCTGCTGGGCGGGGGCAGAGCTGCGCGGTTGCCTGCGGGGCCTGCAGCGTTGGGTGGCTGGGGGAGGCGCACAAAAACAGCCGCCTGCCGTAGCGATCGCCGAAGCAGAGATTCGAGACGCGTTTGGGCACAACCAGCCTGGCCAGCAACCTGCCGTTAGGGGGCAGCAGTGCACAGGATCGGCTGCGCCGCAGCACAGAAGTTGATCAGGGGGCCATGGACCAGTGAACAAAAACCGAGAGAGTCAGAACGGCCTGGAGGCTGTGAACAACTTTGGGG
>Ga0315903_10008814_pt1 | contig 12330 bp, 26 predicted proteins | sample LakEriMetagenome_7_FD_203524 | JGI IMG/M metagenome (GOLD analysis project Ga0315903, IMG submission 203524) | Freshwater fungal communities from buoy surface, Lake Erie, Ohio, United States - Buoy 2 MA119 | ecosystem: Environmental > Aquatic > Freshwater > Lake | place: USA: Lake Erie, Ohio...
CCCGCAGCTCGGTAGCGAACTCGTCAATGGCCGGGTGTTCGCAGGCTGCAGCCTCGAGGTGGATCATCAGGAAGTTCACCACGCCGCAGAGGTTGACCCCCGTGAAGTCGGGTGACTCGGACTCAGACCACCGCTCAGCCTTGCGCTTGCGCTGCGCCATCTCAGAGTCGACCCCACCGAACGCCTGCAGCGTCTCCCGCCAATCCCGCTCCCACGACTCGAGCGCCCAAATCGCCTCACGCGGGGATCGAGCATCCAGCGCGGCGACGGATAGGCCGATGCTTACGGCGTTGCCGGCGGCGTCCTGGCGGCTCGAGACGTACTCCCCTGCAGCCAGGGCGTAGAACTCAGGCAGGTCGCGGAGCATGGCGTCGATCCGCTCCGTGCACGCCACGCACGCCATCCGGGGCGTCGACTGCTTCGCGCACACCACGCAGGTCCGCTGATCGGTCATTGTGCCTCCTGGGGCTGGCAGGGCTGAGGGTGAGGGACACTGCTTGGGCGCCTGTCGGGCGATCGCCCCAACCGTGGCCAACCGTGGCCATGGCCACGGGTGCCTACATCGCTACGCGCGCGTGGGCACGCATTGTGGGGGGTTATGTCCGTATTTATCCTGTGGATAAGCGGGGTGGACGTGGCCAAGGTGTGGCCACATGGCCACGGTTGGCCACGGTTCACGCGCCTCACGGAGCCACCTCGTAGACGTCGGTTCCAGCCCTGGAATCAGCGGCGACACGGATCCGCCCGGTGGCCAGCAATCGGTCCAAAGCGACCTCCAGATGTCCGCGATCACGGCTCGTGACGCCGACCTTGATCTCGCGCGCGGTCGCCGGCCCCCGCGTGGTCAACCTCCGCTCAACGACCCGCGACACCCTCCTGATCGCGGCCTCCTCGCGGCCCTCGTCGACGATCACGGCACGGGCCGCCTCGGCCTCCCCAGCGGCGGCGTTGGCCTTCCTGCGGACCTTGGCCAACTCCTGCCCGACGCCGGTCCTGGTGGCCACCGAGACGTCGTGAACGACACCGGCCAGGTCCCAGTCCTCGTCGCGGACGTCGAGGCGGCCATCGAGGCAGGCCAGGGCGGCAGCGATCTTGAGGCGGGCCAGGCCGTCGTGACCGGCGATCGAGTCGGCTTGGCCCGCGAGGATGGCCACGCGCCTGCGCCGCAGCTGGTCGGCGACGTGCCCAGGGATCGTCATCTCGCACTGACCGAAGGCGTCGGAACGACGCAGGCCGGTGAACCCTGGCCACATCCACGGCGCGGGGGCGTCGTGCGTTGGCAGGGTGGCGTCAGGATCGATGGCCGGCATCCACATGAACCGCTGCGGCGTGCCTCCGTCGGAGTCGCCGAGCAGGACGTCGGCGCGGGCCGGCTGGATGCCGGCGACCAGGGCCATGCGGTACTCCATGGCCGGCACGTGCACCGCCGTGGTGCGGTCCCGGTTCTGGAACCCGAGCGTCTCCCCGGACCAGGCCGAGCGCAGTACCGGCATGATCGTGGCGCCTTGGCGCTTGGCGACGGCGGCCAGCGAGTCGATCTCGGCGACGCTGATCAGGCAGTTGTGCCGCACCCACTCCTGTCCCCCGCCGCGCACCGACTGCACGAACGCCGAGATCAAGCCCTCGCCGGTGCCGACGTTGCGGCGCTCGGCGGGCTCGGTGATGGCGATGGCATGCTCGGCGGCGGCGGCGCTGGCCCCCTTCCCGGCCCCTGAGGGGCCCACGATGCCGACGAACAGGTTCAGCGAGGCCCGTCCACCGATGGTGGGCGGGAGCACGATGTCGACGGGGGTGGCGGCGATGACGTTGGCCAGGGCGTTGCCCAGCGTGGCCCACGGCGCGGTCATGCGTGCGTGGGCGGTGTCCTTGATGACACGCAGGGCCTGCCGCGCGTTCCAGAAGTCGTCGATGGTGGCGCGGTCGGGCATCGACGTTTCGCGGATCTCGCCGGTGGCGGTGTCCACGCCACCGATCCACGCCAGGGAGCCGCTGTCGCCATCCTGGGGCGCAGGGATGGCGCGGGGGTGCTTGGACCCAGCCTTGAGCCCTGACAGGGCTGTGGCGTCCGCCTCGCGCTCCCCCAGGCCTGCGGCGATCCCCGCGGCCACCAGCGCGTCGTGGGCTTCGCGCTGCCCGAGCCCCCCGGCCGCGACGAGGGTGCCGAGGTTGAACGCGGCCCGGTTCAGGGTGTCGTTGCGCACACCTTCGGGTGCTGCGGCCACGGCGGCGAGCTCGTCGCGCACGGCGGCCTGGACGTAGGCAGGGTTCGCGCCCGCTCCGGCCGGCGTCGGGGCCGGTGACGGCGCTGGGGTGTTGCCCTTGCCGACGCCGAAGATGTCCAGGACGACGGCGGGGATGCCGTCAGGGGCGGCGCTCACGCGGCCTGCTCGAGCTGCAGCGGCGTCACCCAGGCGTAGCGGCGACCGGCCACCATCGACGGCGGGGCCAGGACGTAGCCGCCGAGGGCGCGGGTGTCCACACCCTTGCCCCAGCGGGAGGCCCCGTTGCGCGCGCCAGGGATGGCACGCAGGTAGTAGTGCCAGCCGCCGGGGGTCTTGACCTCGCCGATGGCCGCGGCGGTGATCTGCGCCCACGGTCCGCCGGGTGCGTCCAGCACCGGCAGGTCACCGAGCAGGGTGCGCAGGCCTGCGGGCCCGTCGATGTCGATGACGTCGACCAGGTGTCCGGTGGCCAGACCGATGTTGGCGCGCGGCTCGGCCTTCCACCATGCAGAAACCTGGGCAGGGTCGGTCGTGGCGTCCTTGCACCCGTGCGGTGCAAGGCGCCCCAGTGGGCGCTTGCCGCCGGGTTCGACGGGGAACACCGCGATGCCCTGGGCGGCGTACCAGCCTGCGGCCTGCGCCAGAGCCCCAGGCGCGGCCAGGCGTGCGTCACGGGCGGCGTCCTCGGCATTGAGCTGGTCGATCAGTTCGCGGCGTGCCGCGTCGTCTGCGGCGTCATACTGCGCGGCGAGTGCGTGCAGGTTGGTCACGGTGTCCTCTGTGGTGATCGGTGCGGACTCGACGCTGATCGGCGTCCGCGATACCGGCCCGCTCCCCGCCAAGAGCGCGGGCCGGCATCGCGGCGCCTAGGGCGTCAGAACGGCGGCTTCGAGTCGGCAGCCGCGCTGGCCGCCGCGTCGTCGACCGTGACCGTGAACACCTTCTTGGTGCCCTTCTCGGCCTTGGCCGTGGAGCTGAACTCCACCGACAGGTGCTTGCCCTTGGCGAGCTTGCCGGCCTTGCCGAGTTCGGTGACCTGGGCCTTGAGGTTGGCCTGGCCGCAGGTGATGGTGCGGTCCTCGCCGTCGGCGGTGCGCAGGTCGATCACCGGGCACGGGTGGCCGTTGAAGTCCTCGCCGGCACGGATGCCGGTGATGACGCCTTCGGCCTTGTCGCCGACCTGCTCGAACTTCACGAACGCTCCCGATCCGAACGAGGACCAGTCCAGAACTTCGCTCATGCTGCTGTCTCCTTGCTGCTGCTGTTGCTGTCGATCCCGTCCACGGTCGTGGGCGGGTTGTGCACCTGCTCGCACCACCGGCATCGGTGGGGGGCAGGACAGTGGTGGACGGCGTGGGCGCCGTCGGTGCGCTCGGGCCAGGACCTGACCCATCGACCGCGGGCCAGGCCATCGGCGGCGATGCGGAAGTAGGGCGCGGTGTCACCGGCCGCAGCCGGATGGGGGTCGACGTCGACACGCAGCGGCGTCTGCTCCACGGTGATGACGTCGGCGCGGCAGCGCGGGCATTGGGCGTTCACGCGGCCGCCACCTTGGCCTCGATCGCCGCGCGCAGGTCGGGCCTGGCTTCCCACAGTGCCCGCAGTTCGTCACGGTCGTCGGGCAGCGTCGGAGCGATCTCGCGGGCCAGGTTCTTGCGTGCGCGCCAGGCGCGCACCTGGGCGCACAGTTCGACGTTGGCCCACCCGGCGTCCAGGTCGACCTCGAGGAGTCGGGCGGTGCCCGAGCCCGCGGGCAGGTGGATGACGATGCCGACGTCGGTGCGCACGTCCGGCAGCTCCGTCCGCTGCCCGGTGGCGGCGTCGTACATCAGGGACCGCGAGTACACCGCGAGCTGGGCGGCGATCTTGCCCATGCCGTAGTCGACGCTGCCGGTCTTTAGATCCGCGATGACGTTGCCGTAGCCGGGGACGGTGGCGATGCGGTCGGGCGTGCCACCGATCCTGTACTCGTCCAGGACGGTGAACGCCTCGATGTGTAGGTGATTCCATCCGGCGGTGGCGCCCAGGTAGGCCTCCATGTCGGCACGGTTGTCGCTGGGGATGCCGTCGATGTCGACCAGGCCGCCGTCCAGCATCTCAGTCATCTGATGGAGCGCCGTGCCGGTGTTGGCTGCCGCCGAGGATGCTGCGGCGTCGTGGGCCTGGTCGCAGATCCGCCCCAGTTCGGTCTTGTCGCCGTTGGCGGCCGCCGCCAGCGCCACCAGGTCGGGGCGCATGGACAGCCCGATCGCCACCTGCCGCTGCTTCCACTTGGCCAGGGCGGTGGTGTCCTCGGTGGCACTGACGAAGGTTGTGCAGCGGGTGTAGGCCACGGGCTTGCCGCCGCCGCGAGGAATGACCAGCGGCCGCCCCCATCGGTCGCGGGCCAGTTCGGCGCTCATGCCGCACGCACCCGTCGGCGGGCCCGCGCCAGACGCTGATCGAACGCGTCCACAGTGATCCCCAGGTTGGCAGCAAAATCCTCGCGCGTGCGCGGTCCGCGGTCCGCCCAAGCCGTCAGCAGTTCGACGTCGGCCTCGCGGATCTTGCTCGGCCGGCGGCGGTGCTTGGCGACCTTGGCCCGCTCGTTCGGCGTGAGTCCGCCCCACATCCCGTGGCGGTCATCGACCTCCAGCGCGTACTCCAGGCACTCCCCCTGCACCGGGCATGACCCGCAAACGCGGCGAGCGTCCTCGTACTCGGTGGACCCGCTGTCTCCGCGCGGGTAGAACAGCCCCGGCCCCACGTCGACGCACGCGGCGTGCTCCATCCATTCGGTCATGCGGCTTCCTCCTGATCGAGTTCACGAAGGTGCTGCGCCCACAGGTCGAGCACCTTCAGGGCGGTGGCCCTGCGGATCTTGCGGTCGGGGTGCGCGACGATGTCGCGCGGCGTCTCCTTGCTGACACCGATCAGCCGCGCGATCTGCGCGTAGGACCCGTGCGCGCTGCGCAGCTCAAGCAACCGCTGGGCGGTGTAGTAGCCGGAGACGTAGGTCATCGCCCGCTGATGTCCGGGGCGAGGGATCACCGCCAGGACTCGCTGCGCGGTCTCGGGGCGCACCTTGCGCGCCTTGCGCACGGTGTCGATGCTGTTGCGGGAGCGCCACCCGGCCGCCGCGACGATGTCGTGCGGCGTCATGCCCGCCGCCAGCAGCCGGTCCAGGTGGGCGATCACCGGCGCGGCGTCGACCATGAGCCCGTCGCGCAGTCCACGGCGCGTGCGGTATCGCTTCATGTAGGTGCGGTGCGCCGCCTTGCAGCACTCGTCGCGGCAGCCGTCGACGGTGTACCCGGACAGGGTGCCGTGGCGGGGTGGGTCGTGGCGGCGGCCGTTAGGCATCGCCGGCCTCCATCATCAGCTGCACGTTCGACGTGTGGCAGGCGCAGTGGCAGCCGATGCACTCGTCGGTGGTCAGGTGCACCGAGACCAGGGGGCCGCCGGGCCACTGCATGGGGTAGCCGTCGCGGCCGACGATGGTGGTGTGGTGCCCGCCGTGGATGCGGTGCAGCGACCCGCAGCGGGCGTGGTTGCCGTGGGCGCAGGTGGCCGTGATGGCGGTGTGGCGGTCGTAGGTGGCCGGGCTGGTGACCTTGACGAGCCACTCAGGCAGGACGTCGGTCATGCGTCCCCCTTCGGGTAGCGGGCGGCGCCGACAGTCCGAACTCCCGGTTGCTCGCCGTTTCGGGCAGGTCCGCCAGCCGCTCAACCTCAGCCCTGGCCTCGTCCCGCTCCGCTTCGGCAGCGGCACGGGCACGGGCAGCGGTGTCGGCCAGGAGGGTGCGGACGGCGGCGATGGCGTCCAGTCGGTACGTCGGCCCTGGGTACAGCCCTTGCTCAACCGCCTCGGCAATCGCTTCGTCGCTCGGCAGTACGTCACCGGCAAGGTGAGCGCGGACCGCAGCGGCGATGGCGTGATCGAAGTCAGTCGCTACGTCACCAGCGCCCCAGGGCTTCCGGGCCTCGCGGATCACGTCGGCCAGCGGGTCGGCGCTCATGCGAGCCTCCCCGGTGCGTAGTCGCGGGTGAACCCGGCCAGCGCCAACGTCGCATGAACCTGCGCGGCACGATGCGTGTCGGCATCTGCGTAGGGCGCGCGCAGCAGCCGCTCGGCCTCGTCGTAATGCTCCTGCGGGCTCATGCTCCGTCACCCCCGTCACGGAGAGCGCGGATCGCGTCGTAAGTCGAGTACCCCGACATCAGCCCATCGGCCCCCAAGACGGCCAGCGCCTCCGTCAGCGCCTCCCGTCGCACGTCCGCCTTCTCGGCGGCCCACTCGTCGGGGGTCTTGGCGATGACCTCAACGGCGTCGGGGTAGTCATGTCGGATATAGCCCTCGGACCACGCCATGCCAACGCCCGTGATGTACCAGTTGCCGCCGCGCAACACGGCGAAGTGGTCGTTGTCGTGGTTCAGCCGCAGCAGCGATCCCGGTGCGGTCGGCAGCGGCGGCTTCGGGGCGGGGTAGTTGGCGTCGCGGAAGGCGAGCGCAACCGGCGCGGAATGGGCCTCCGCATACGCCGTCAGCGCCTCCCTCGCCCCTTCCAGGCGGGCACGCTCAATCTCGTCGTTGCTGGTCATGCCTCAGTACCACCTGTTCGCGTTGTAATGGGACAGGGCGCGGCACGGACTCCCGGCGTATCGGGCGTCGATATACGACAGCCCCCTCTTGATCTGGTGCTTCCAGCCATCGGTCGTCTTGAGTCCGATCAGCTGCGGGATCCCTATGTGTCGCCCCGATGGTGAAACCGCCTTCGGATTCCAGCCGGACTCGTTCTGCCAGAGGCGGCGCAGGCACGGCCACTCCGCAGCGACGACGAGGCGGCGGGCGTACTCCTGGTATTCGCCCGTGGCGGCTTCGGGGTTGTAGTACCGAACCGGCGTCGTGGTATCACTCGGCGTCGGTCGTGATACCTGACTCCTGCTGGCCCGCTGCGTCACCCGCTCGGTGACCTTCACCGTCCTGGTGACCGGCGGCGCGGTGACCTGCTCGGTGACGGTCGCGGTGTGCGGCTCGACGTTCGCGTTGCCGAGTGCGTACCCGGTGGCGGTGCCGGCGACGATCAGGGACGCGGCAGCGGCGCAGACAAGGAGCGGGGTGGGGATCATGCGATCACCTCGACGGTGAATCGCGTTCCCGGCAGCGGGATCTGCGGATCCTGGCCGGTGTACCGCTTGCCGGCGACCATCTCGACCACCTGGGCGTCGTCGGCCCAGGCGCCGCACTGGGTCAGCGCGTCGCACAGTGCGCGGATCAGCTTGTCGCTGTCGGGCTTCATCACCGGCCACACGCGGCGCCTGGGGGCGGACTTGGGCCTAGGCAGGACGAACGTCGCGGTCAGCATCAGCGGTCCCTCTAGCGGCAGCAGGACGCCCTGCCGCTCGGCGGCATCCCTGACGGCGATTCCGACCTGCGAACGAAACAGGGCGATCGCTTCGGGCTTGGAGTGGCGCATCCCGTAGTTGGTCCGCACCATCGAGCCCTGCGGCACGGGGACTCCGTCGACGTTGACGACCAGGAGGCTCATGCCTGCCCCCCTGATGCGTGGATGATGTCGATCGCACGGGTGACGGTGGCCGCGATGTCGCGGGTGTGGCAGGCGTCGCAGGTGCACAGCGGCATCAACTTGGACCGCACATTGGTCGCTGCGGTGTTCAGTGCCACCCACTTCTGCTGGTCGAGCAGGTCGGGCAGCCGGCAGTACAGGCAGGCTCCATGGCCGGAGTCGGAGGAGCGAAGGACGAACCCGCACTCGTCGCAGAAGTCGGGCACGGGACTCGGGCGGCTCATCCCTCGGCCCCCGCGGTCTCCCACTCGCAGGCACTGCAGCGGAACGTCATGGGCTTGGTCGGGTCGCCGACGTAGACGCCTTCGCGGGACTGGTCGCACCGAGCGCAGTAGGCGACGTCGTGCACGTCGTAGGCGCCTGACGGTTCACTCATGCTCATGCTGGGGCCTTGCCTTCCTTCGAGCGGGTGCGTGCGCGTCAGCGCACGGAGTGCAGGTGGCGGTGTCGGCCGCTGATGCCGTGACGGCGAAGGTCGGAGCAGCAGGCGGCGCGCGCGGCGCGGGCCTCGTCACGCTCGCGGCGCAGCCACACGAGCTGGCGTCGTGCGTGGTCGAGCTGCTCGACGGTGATCTCGTTGCGCAGCCGGCCGCCGATGTAGCCGACGAGCAGCGAGGTCAGCGAGAACGCCAGGACGGTCCACGTGGCAACGGAGACGTCGATCATCAGGACCACCTGCCAGCGAGCAGGTCCCGCTCAGCCTTCGACGCCATGCCGACGCCGCGCGTCGGATCCAGCAGCGTCAGCCGGTCCACGGTCCAGCCGAGGACGAGCGCGACGAGCGCGAGGGCCTTCATGCGACACCGTCGACACACATCGGGCAGACCACGCGCACGTCGTCGGCGTCCAGGTACTCCTCGCCGTGGCAGAGCAGGCAGGGGCGCTCGCGCAAGATCAGGCGGTCGCTGTGCACCCAGATCGGCTCAGCCCCGTAGGACGACCCGATCGGGAACAGGACCTTGACCAACTGCGCGCGCTTGCCGGTGTCGGCGTCGACGATCGCCCCGAGCTGCGTGACCACGCCGACGCTGCCGTCGCCGAAGTCCAGGGCCAGGACGCGATCGCCGCGCCGAAAGCGGGCTTCGAGTCGAGGGGGATGTACCATTGGGGTGTCCTTCCGTTGAGGCGGTGAGGGCCAACGCCCCCGGCTGTTCGCGCAGCGCGGGGGCTTCTTGCTAGGGCTGGGGACCGGCGGTCGGCCAGGTGTAGGGGTCGTCCTCGACCGGCCGCGCCAGGCGCAGGCCGCGGTGCCGGCCGGTGGCCGATCGGGTCAGCGCCGCGTCGATCTCCTCGCGGACGATCTGACGGATGCGCTGCTCGGCGATCGAGTCCAGGTCGACCTCGACCGGGATGCGCAGCGTGGTCGGCTTCATGCGGCGACCTCGCCGAGGAGGTGGGAGATCGGGATGCCCAGCCACGACGCGATGGCGACGACCTCGGAGGCGGACCACTCGACGTGCCCGCGCATGCGGCGGGAGACGTAGACCGGGGAGACTCCCAGGTGGGCGGCAAGGTCGACCCCGCGCCGATTGCGGAGGGCGAGGGCTGAGCGGATCTGGTCAGCGACTGCGGTGGCGGTTTCGGTCACGGGGAATGTCTATCGCTCAGCGAGAGGACCGTCAAGCAGGAGAGAGTCGGCGTGTCGCGATTATTCTTCCTGGGCAAATCTCTTGTGTCTCTCAGCGAAACGGCTTACGCTCAGCGGCATGACAGTCACAGCGATCGACCTTCCCCCGGTCACCTACCAAGCCTTGGTCGCGTCAGAGGTTCGGGCTGCTATCGCTCGTGTCGGCGTGACACAGAAGCAGGTCGCCTTCGCCCTCGGGCAGAAGGAGGCGTGGCTCTCTCGACGGACGAAGGGGCACACGCCCTTCACGCCCGACGAGCTGGCGGCCATCGCGGCCTACCTGCACGTCTCGGTTGCGACGCTCATGCCGGAGCCCTCAGCGGATCTGCACTACTGCATCAACTCGCTGAGTCTGGACTTCGAGCCGTCGGCATAACCCGATGCGCTCAAGCATCCGCCCCGTTTGCCCGATTCACCCCGGCATGGAACTGGTAAACGCCTGGGGGAAGTTTCAGCAGGTCGCGGGACTCTCCCCCGCCACCGTCGCCACCCGCACCCGCACACTTGCGCGCTTGCGCCGCGACGTAGGCCCCCTGGAGTGCGTCACTCGCGCCGACCTCATGGAATGGCTCGCGCAGTACGACCACCCTGGCACGCGAGCCTCGTTCCTGTCGTACATCCGATGCTTCTACGCCTGGGCCAACGACGAGGAACTAGTCGACGGCGACCCCACGCGCCGCATCCCCCGTATCAAGACGCCCCGCCGCCAACCTCGCCCCGTGCCTCGGGACGTACTTGCAGACGCGCTCCACGCCGCGCCTGAGCGCGAGCGGCTGTGGATCGAACTCATGGCATGGGCTGGCCTGCGCGTGGCCGAGGTTGCCGCCTGCCGACCGCACCACGCCTACCAGGACGCCGAAGGGTCGTGGTGGCTTACGATCCCCCGCGCCAAGGGCGGAAGCGTCCAGGTGAACGCCCTGCCCTCGTGGCTTGGCGAGAAGCTGCACGCGGCCAAGCCGTGGAGCGTCGGCCCGCAGACCGTCACCGCACGCCTCGGCCTGGTCCTTCGCTCGGTCGGGTCGCCGGCCAAGCCGCACGCCTTCCGCCACTTCTACGGCACGATGCTGCTGTCCACGAGCGGCAACCTTCGGATCGCTCAGCAGGGCCTTCGCCACGCGGACATCTCGACCACGCAGGTCTACACCGCCGTCACGAACCGCGAACTGTCGCAGGCGGTCGAGTTGCTGCCCCGGATCGCCTGAGTCCGCTACGGTGCCGAGATGGAGACATTCACGGGGTACATGGCGCACGCCGACTACGACGGGTCCACGCTGCGGATCGTCGGCCACAACAAGGCCGCGAAGGTTGCCCTGGCCGGGGAGTCCTGGGAGTCCGACGTCGTGCTGAACCGCGCCGAGATCGCGCGCGTGGAGTCCAAGCCGCCGTCCCGCCTGGTGAACGGCTGGGCGAAGGTCTACACGGTGGACGGGCGCACCTTCCAGGTCCACTTCCGGCACAAGCAGGCCGCCGACCTGGACCGCCTCGTGGCCGCACTCGGGGCCTAGAACGACGAAAGGCCCCCGCCCGAAGGCGGGGGTGAGCGGTGGACCGTCCTGAGCATGTCCGAAGCCTGGACGGCGGGAGGTTCACGGCGGGGGTGGCGCTAGGACGCGGCAGGGCAGGTCAGTCCTCGTCATCCCACCACGGCATCGGCGGGACGAACCCCGGCGCGAGGCTCACGTCAGCAGACGCACCGGGGCCAGGGTCGCCGGCATCGTCGTCGGTGGACAGTGATACCACCGGGATACCGAGGATGCGCAGGGTCCAGTTCACGGCTCCGCCTTGGGCCGGGACGCGCCAAACGTCTCCGTCAGGATCTCCACCCACGCGGAAGGCAGTTGCAGGAGCGTGGCCTGCTGGAGCGCGAGGTCGCCCGCGCGCCCCTCGTGGACGATGGACAACTGGAGGTCATCGAACCGAACGTGGACGTGGAGGTCGCCGTCGTTCATCGCGCGGCCCTCGTGGTGACGTTGTGCTTGCGGAAGTTCAGGCGCGTCCATGCGCCGCAGTCGTCACACTGGAGCAAGCCGAACCGCGTCAGGGCGGTAGCGGCATCCTTGTCGGACTGCTTCAGATCCTCAGACCCGCACCACCAGCAGCAGCGCTCCTGCCCGGAGTAGACGCCGAAGTGTGGCATCTCCTTGACGAATGGCCCGAGACGCTGCAGCACGGCCTCGGTCACACGGACGTCCTGCATGTTGTACCGCTTCATCCGGCGCTGCGCCTTCTCGTCCCCTGTGGCAGCGGCACGGGCATCGGCGATGGAGTAGTGGCCGGACTTGTTGATCACGCCGAGGCGGTCGCACAGGTGGCGCAGGGACCGGGACTCAAACGAGAACTCACGGCGAGCCGTCACAAACAGGTCAACGGACTTCCACGGCGACGGCGGCACGAGACCGGCCACCGCCCAATCAGACTTGAGCCACTTCTCGTCAGCCCGCTTACCGTTGTACGTCACCACTGCGTCGGCCTCGTGGAACAACTCCCACGACACTTCAGCGAGGTTGTCCCCATCCCACACGGACGCGAACTCCACCTTCGGCGAGTCCAGCCACTTCCATGCGAAGCACAGCGTGGACGGCAGCTCAACCCAGGTGTCGGGGTGGATGTAGTTGACGTACTTCAGGTCACGCGGCTCCCAGATGTCCCGCTCAGGCAGGCGTCCGGGCAGCCGTTCGAGGTCGATGGTCAGGATGCGCGGCCCTTTGGGGCTCCGGTCAGCGAGGCTCATCGACCGCACCCACCATGGCGCGCACAAGCGCGAGAGTGGCCCAAACCTGAGCGACCGCAATCATATCCCGCGCCCGCTGGTCATCGCCCTCAACCGTTGCGACGTTGTTAGCGTCCGTCAGGTTGTAGGTGGCGAGGTTGAAGCATGTTTCTGCCGTGTAGTGCCCGTTCCATGCCATGTGCG